>Ga0114973_10002836_pt1 | contig 12426 bp, 9 predicted proteins | sample M_140807_MF_Meta_FD_87025 | JGI IMG/M metagenome (GOLD analysis project Ga0114973, IMG submission 87025) | Freshwater microbial communities from Lake Montjoie, Canada to study carbon cycling - M_140807_MF_MetaG | ecosystem: Environmental > Aquatic > Freshwater > Lake | place: Lake Montjoie... | reverse complement strand
TTTTAGTGACCGCTCAAGCCCAAAATAAAGATACTCGGGGCGGTACTTGTGAACAAACAAAAATGCAATATGACCACTACTGCAGCAAAAAGGGTGACCCCACTAAAGACGAGATTTTCACGACAGCCAATATTGCTTGCAACAACGCTAAACGAAATATGGCAGCTGCCTGCGATGGAAGCAGCGAGAAAGACATGCCATACGGATTTGATCAGAATGGGACGCCTGTTGGAGATCTAATTCAAAAGAAAAGTAATTAGTCCTTACTGGGTTCAGGCAAAAACTTTGCTTTAAAAAGTTGCTTTTACCGACTTGCTGCGTTGCTGCAGACAACCCTATGAATCTTGGTGATGTCCTCATCCGAGTCGATTTTTTTCCACTTAATCTGTGTTTGGGTAAAGCTTTCCAAAACTTCGCCCAAGCCATTCAAATCCGAAAAAACAACAAAGGACAAAGTACTGAAATTTGCTTGCGCACAATTTAATTTTTCTTGCTTTACAACTGACCAATTTCTTTTGGGGCCAGTCCCCGATTCAAGTGTTATAAAGTTTTGTAAAACTTCAATTTCTATGTAAGAACTTTCTGCATTGATTGAATATTCGCTAATGAAGTGGTCTACCCTCATGCCCTTTGACCCTGGTCGCCAGGGTTCAATTTGGGTTGTAAACAAAAATTTCCATTCTGCTGACGCTGAAAAACACAGCAAAAATAACCCCGATAACACCCACTTTTTTTGCATAGTTTAACTTTCGCCGCCTTACATTTTCAATTTCTAAGTCTGTTATTCAATCTGTTTTGAATCATTCTAGTTTCCTCATTGCTGAATACGCCAAACTCTAAATTTCATTCTTGGATTGCAAGGCAGTACTTTTTTCTGATTGCAGGTTTAGCGTTGTCGTTTGTTTTATTGTGCCTACTCAGTGCTTGGATAGTAGCTTTGCTTTATTCCGACTTGTCACTTGATCAATATTTGCAAATACTTATAGGATGAATATGCAGTCCATCTGCTTTTATCTCACAGCACGGGTACAGGCTTTATAGAAATTTCCCGATGTGCATTTGAAGTTTGCACCAATGGAAGGCACATATTTTCATCTTGATAAATCGTTACACAATCTAGGCATTGGAAACACTCCGCATAGTCGATCTCGCCAGTTGGCTTTATAGCTTGATACTCACAGCGATATCTGCAGGTTTGACAAGGTGTTCCACACTCCTTGCGTCTTGGAATCCATGACCAGCGCTGTAAAAAATTAACCGCGGCGAGTGCTGCACCCAATGGGCATATATAGCGGCAATATCCCCTGTAAACGACTGTTCCAAAGCCTAAACTGATAAGAGCCCAAATCACATAGGGCCAGTCGTTGATGAAATAAAAACTGATGGCCGTCTCGAATGGTTCTACTTTCACCAGCATATCGGTTTGTGTTGGTTCAAGCCACATCGAAAGCAATATCAAACCAAGGATGACATACTTAAGTTTCTTTAATTGGGTATCTAAGGATTGACGCCATCTTCTTTGATGCAAGCCCAGTCTCTGTGAAACCATAGAGGTGAGTTCTTGCAAAGCACCAAACGGACAAAGCCACCCACAAAATGTTCCACGACCCCAAATAAACAACGATAGGATGACATAAATCCACAAAATAAAACTGATGGGATCGTTGATGAGAAAGCTTAAATCACCACCTGTACTCAGCGAAGATATTGCAGAAGTTATGTTCAAAATGGTCAATTGACCTTGGGCAAACCATCCAATAAAGCCAAGAGTAAAAACCAAATAGATTGTGCGAAATATTTTAAACTGCAAACGATCCTTGCTTACTCTTTTTTGCGCCATCAATCCTACTGACAGCACCATCAATCCAAATAACAACACACCAATTTCAACTTGTCTGTTAATCCACAGTTTGACCCAATCTAGTTCTAACCAGTTTGTGAACCGCAGGTCCGTCCACCAAGCTCTCAATCCGTAGAAGCGGTGATCAAGAGAGATATCTCGTTTTTCAGTTTTATTCAAAACAAAATTGATGCCAAAGCGACGTTGCAGACTGAACTTGAAATCAAAAGCTTTTGCTGGATCAAGCGGAGTTACCTTTTCAATTAACAACACGTAGATGGCACTGCTGGGTGGGTTTGTTTGAACTCTTAATCGCTTTTGAAAATCTATGGGGAGTAATTGAATTTCTTTGTGATCTTGCGATAATTTAAAGGGCATTTGCTCAATTTTCCATTTCCCATGACCATCCAGAATATTGTTGGGATCGGTAACAGTAAGCAGCAACGCTTGTTGTGTGCGACGCTTATTGGTGATGTAACGCCATCCATCGTCGTCCAGTAAATTTCTGCCGACCAAGGGGTCTCCCAATAATGCGGTGTGAAATATCAAAACTTCCTCGCCATTGGCTCTATAGTTTTCTGTTGCTTCCACAGGGGCTTGTGAGTTAGCAAATAAATCTTTCAAATTACTGGCTGTAACAACCGTTCGTGTCACCAATCCATTGCTGACAAGTTCATCGAATGTCAGCGGGGTGTAGTTGTCTGAACTTGATTGACGTTGAGAAGCTTGAGGCTTGCCGTTTGGCGATGGATTGGTAAGACTTAGATCGAGTTTTGCAATCGCTACTTGGCTGGCAGCTGAAAGAATACTTCGGTTTATTGCCCTTGCAGTCACTGTTCCGTGATGCACCCCAGACAGCTGAGCAGTTTGTGTGTCTCTACTTCCACTTTCATTCCATGGAAGTAACTCCACCAAATGATGCAATGAAAGATCAATGTATTGAGATGCAAAGTCAATCAGTTTGACGGTCCCTGATTGGGTTAGAAAAAAGGGCTCTTTATGCTCGATCAATCGGACATCACGGTATATGCCTGCGGTATCTATGACCACCAATACATCAATAGGTTTTCCGCTGTAGCCGCGTATGGGTTCTAAATCTATGGTTTCGAAAGCATATCCAACCAAGTCAGGTTTGGCTGATGGAGTTACTTTGTTTTGAATGAATAAGGGATAGGCTGGAATATCAGCTTGTATTTCACCCACAATGTACTTTCCATCCAATAGCTCTGCAACGTCATGTCGGGCTAAAACACCGCCCCATGTTAATGCTGGAATTAAAGAAATTCCAAATATAAAAATCCTTTTTAAAACCATCGACATTATTTTTGATAAGTTTTCATATCGCATTAACAAAGGCAATGACCGCTTCGCGTTCGTCTGAGCTCATCTTGCTGAATGTATCTTTTGCGGATTTTCCTTCTCCTCCATGCCAAAGTATGGCCTCCAAGACCGTGCGTGCTCGTCCGTCATGCAGCAAATGTGTGCTGCCATTGACCTGCTCAGACAAACCGATACCCCACAACGGCGGGGTACGCCAATCTCGTGGCCCTGCTAAAAAATCGGGGCGGCCATCCGCAAGGTCATCTCCCATGTCATGGAGCAATAAATCTGTGAATGCCCGGAATTTAGTTAGAGATATCAAAGGCAATAAAGGATATTCGCCCGTGATTAATTCTGGTACGTGGCATGAAGCGCATCCAGCTTGATTGAACAATTGTTCACCTCTTTGTACTTGGGGGTCATGCAATTTTCGAGCGGGTGGGGGGGCTAATGCTGCTTGCCAGAACTCCATTTGATCCCAGTTGTAATCAAGTAGCTCGGGGCGGTTGCCTGGTGGCATGGCGTTGCAAATGGTTTGCACAGGAGGGCAGTTTTCTTCTATATATAAAGAGGAGGTCACACCCATATCACCCAGAAAAGCTGCCACGATTTGCTGACGAATACTGGGTTGGTTGGCCTTCCAGCCAAAACGCCCCAGCGCTTTTGTTTTGTGAATATCGTCCCAAACATAATTAAGACGACCATTTAAACCTTGCGATTTCTGATCTGCAGCAATCTGCAGGAGTGAAGCTTCAGGTACGGCTTCTAAATAGCCCATGCCAAAAATCACTTGCGTGTTTCGCAATGAGGTCATTACACCGTCGCCCAATGGTCCGAAATTCAAATTTTCAATCCGAATGTGAGGTCGACGTAATTCGACCTTGCTGCCATCGGAGAGAGTGTGGCTAGTGAAAATCCAGTCGACAAATACATCGGCTTCGCCGGGTTTGAGGTTTTCTTTCAAACCTACATTGACACCAAAGACCTGAATTTGGTCGCCGTAATGGGGGTGTGGATTGGGCTCCCCGTGAGGACCTTCACCTGGTATGGAAACCCTTAGCAACTGCTGAACGATCACTGCGTTGTCTACCGTGCGGCCACGCCCAGCTTGTACGTGACATACAGAGCAAGCATTAGCAATATAGGTCGGCCCTAAACCCCAATGTCCACCCAGTAAGGGAAAAACGACCCAAGGAACCTTGAACTCCTTTTCGCCCTCTTTGAAGAGGCGAAGTTGCGCATATGACAATCCCGGCACGGGCTGTAAATAGACTTCGTTGTTGGGAATTTTCTTGGGCTCGGAAAGCAAGATTTGTCCAGCTACTTGCCAAGAAAACAAACCCAAAACGAGCATCAATACCAGTGCTACACCTCTACGCCATAGGGGGAAATACAGCTTCGCAAACTTGCGTACCAATCCCATTTTTAAAGTCCTTTAGCATTCTCAGCCATCATCCACCAAAGTCGTCGTTTGCTTACAGAGGTTTACCCTCGTTACCGAGGGTTACACGAGCGCCAGAAACGACTATATTGACCTCTGTTCAACGCCTTGCTGATTTCAACTGAGCTCCTGTAAGCTGAACCTACCTCACCAGACCTAAAAATGAAACCACTCCCTGCTGATCCTCAAAGCTTGCACTCTGGCGCACTTAAGGGTTTGAAAGTAGTTGAGATGGGGCAATTGATCGCTGGGCCGTTTGCAGGCAAAACCCTTGGTGAGTTTGGTGCAGATGTCATCAAAATTGAAGAACCCATTAGCGGCGACCCTTTACGCTACTGGCGCTTGAAACAAAATGGCACCTCGGTTTGGTGGCAAGTGCAGTCCCGTAACAAGCGCTCTGTTGCATTAGATTTGAGAGATGCACAAGCCCAAGACATTTCCCGTCAATTGATCGACCAATGTGACATATTGATAGAAAATTTTCGACCGGGCACTTTGGAAAAATGGGGCATGTCCTATGAAACCCTTTCTCAGACTAATCCCGGACTGATCATGTTGCGTATTTCTGGTTATGGCCAAACGGGTCCATACCGCGATCTGCCTGGCTTTGGTGCCATTGGAGAAGCCATGGGTGGGCTTCGCCATCTGACGGGACACCCTGATGAAATACCTGTACGTTGTGGGGTATCGATTGGCGACACCCTGACCGCTTTGCATGGCGTCATTGGCATCCTCACCGCGTTATACAACCGACAAGTCAATGGTGGAAAAGGACAGGTGATTGACGTTGCGCTGTATGAAGCTGTATTCAATGTCATGGAAAGCTTGATACCTGAGTACAGTGCATTTGGTGTGGTTCGCGAAGCTGCTGGATCGAGTCTTCCGGGCATCGCACCCTCCAACGCCTACCGATGTAACGATGGGTTGGTCCTGATTGCGGGTAATGGCGACAGTATTTTCAAACGATTGATGGACACCATTGGACGCTCTGACCTTGGTTGCGATCCCGCTTTATCAGACAACACTGGGCGGGTTATACGTGTCAAGGAAATTGACCAAGCGATTGAAAACTGGACACTGGGCCTGCGAGTTGATGAGGTGCTGGCTTTGCTGGCTGATGCCCATGTGCCCAGTGGCCGTGTTTACACCGCACGAGATATTGCGCATGATCCGCATTACCAAGCTCGCGACATGCTGCTGATGCAGCAAACTCGCGCAGGTGAAAACATCATGGTGCCTGGCATCGTCCCCAAGCTGTCTGAGACTCCGGGCAGCATTCGCTCATCCGCCCCAGATCTTGGCGAAGATACCGACAGTGTTTTGACTGAACTGGGCTTAAGCACTGAACAGATTCAAAATTTAAGAGAAAGAAAGGTCATTGCATGACAGCAGTGTGGGAAGGACGAAAGCGTCGAATACATATGCAGGAAGTCGGTACACGTGACGGCCTGCAATCTGAATCAGCCTTTGTGCCAAGTGCTGAAAAAATTGCGCTTGTTAATGTGTTGTCCCAGACCGGCGTTTCTCGCATTGAGGTCACGGCGTTTGTTTCAGCGCTAGCTATTCCTGCGCTGAAAGATGCCGAGATCGTTATGAATGAAATCACCCGTCAACCTGGTGTTATTTACAGCGCACTTGTTCCCAATCTTATGGGCGCCCAACGTGCTATTGCTGCAAGAACTGATGAATTGAATATGGTGATGTCTGCAACTGAGACGCATAACCTTAGCAATCTACGCATGACACAGGAGCAGTCCTTCAGTTCGCTTGTCAGAGTTGCTGCGTTGGCCAAGGATGCAGGCGTAGCTCTTAATGTGTCACTTTCATGCTGCTTTGGTTGTCCTATGGACGGTGAGGTTGAACTGAGTACAGTGATGCAATGGTGTCAGCGTTTCATGGATACACCAGGTGTGACCGGCATCAGCTTGTGCGACACCACCGGTATGGCGTATCCGAGTCAAGTACATGAATGGGTAAAGTCTTTTTTGGCATCTTGGCCTGCTTCTGTACTGACCTTGCATTTTCACAATACACGTGGATTGGGGCTAGCGAATATCTTGGCAGCTATAGATGCAGGTGCATTTCGTTTTGACGCATCTTTGGGCGGTATCGGAGGTTGTCCTTACGCACCTGGCGCCAGTGGCAATGTTTGCACTGAAGAAGTTGTTCATGCGCTCGAACTGATGGGCTACGACACCCATGTAGACCTTGATGTTCTTATGGGGGCTGCGCGACGACTGCCTGCGCTGATTGGTCGAGAGGTACCAAGTCAACTCGTCAAGGCGGGGCGTCGTCTAGATCTACATCCACATCCTGAAGGGTTGAAAGAAATCAAGGACCGCGCCTTAAGCCGTCAAGCTGCCAAATAGCTACTGTCAGTGGGTGGAAAATGTAGCGTCAAAATTTCAGCGGAACCCTCTGATGCACACAGAAGGAAGTCAGGATTTTTTGCTGAGATGAAAATATTTTCGTGTCGTCCCAGTTTTTCACCCTCGTAAATAATCTCCCCTTGTAAAACCACTGCAAAAAATCCGATCGAAGCAGGGGGCAGATTGACAAGCATCTGTGTCCCCTTGGGTATACGGTAAAGGGCAACTGCCATGCCTTGGGCTGTTGGCGGTTTGACCCAATGGCATTCGCTTTCTTTCAGGCTGGTTAACGCATCCTTTGAGAGCAATGGCAAAGGCGCATCGAAATGGTCTTTAGGACCAGCTTTGAAGTTGGATTTTTTCTCAGGCAGGAACTGAGCGCCAGGATCTTTCAGTGCCCTGAAGGTGATGTAGTTAAGACTGGTATTGCCGCTCACAATAGGACCATAACCCGTGTAGGCACCTGCGTAATGAATCATGTAAGGACTTATTTGCTTTCTGCCAAATAAGCCTTCCCCTTCTGTAAACAACTGAAATTGGTTTTGAACATGAAAATGGGTTGGGTTGACAATTTGAGGCGGTTGTTCGACCAAGTAGGCTTGTGGTGTCCAATTTCCTTGTTCTGGTGTATCAAAAAAATCGCCACGCCAATAAACCATACCGTTATCACGTGTGTAGTACTTGCGGTTTTTCTGCTGAGTTTCTGTTTTGCCAATCAGTATCATTTCCTGTCCTTCTTTGGTCAAGATTGTTCAGCGCTTACTAGGCATTTCATTTCAGACGGCCTGTCTGAAGATAGAACTTTCGCTCAGCGACGGCCATTCGATCAAGTTCAGCGCTAACCTTTGCCGGTGTATCAATCGACCTGTCTTGGATCCCACCGTTTTTTTCTAATTCACTGTTGAATCGTTCATCCTTCATTATTTCGTTAAAAACTGCAATCAACCAAGCACGCTTGGCCGGTGCTATGCCTTTAGGCGCAATGATGTATCGCCAGATTACCCAATTCATATCATCCGAGTTGAAAACTTCATTGAATGTGGGTACCGAGGGCAGGGACGCAATAGGTTTCTGACTGGCCACTGCGATAGGACGAACTTTGTCCCCCATACCCCTGACTTCACCAAGGAAGCCAAAAGAGATATCAATGTGATCGCCCATAAGAGCTGCAATTGAAGGCTTGCCGCCATTAAAAGGAATTTGATTAAAGCTATCGCCAGCTGTTTGTTCGACTTGCTCGGTCAAAACCTCCATCAGAGTAGCTGCAATGGTGCCGACACGCACATCGACTTTGTCCTTTTTTGCAACCTTAACGATATCAGTCAAGGGCATATTCTTTAAGCGTCCACTGGATGAAGTGAACCAAACAATGGGCTCATAACTGATGAAGGCCAGATGGTCAGCGTCGTGGTACGACCATTTGTTATCTGCTCTCAGCAGTGAGTCGCCAATGATCATATTGCTGCCAAGACCCATGGCATAACCGTCTGCAGGCGCTTGGGTCAGCATCCAACGATGAAAAACGAAACCACCGGCGCCAGTGCGGTTTTGAACCACCATGTTTTCGCCGGTGTAATCTTGAAACTTTTGCGCAAGCATCCGCGCTACGATGTCCATAGCACCACCTGCTGCAAAACCCACACTCAACTCGATAGTTCGATTAGGGTAGTCAACAGGCTTAAGGGATTTAAGCTTGGCTTTCACCTCAGGTGTTTGTGCCGAAGCAAGCGAGACAAAAAATACAAACAAGCTTAAGGTAAATTGCTTCTTGAGTTGTCTCACTTGATGTTCCTTTATTTGGACGCATTCAGCTAGGAGAGAGTTTGAGGCCAGCCTAAACTGTTTTACACCTTACTCAAATCCATGATACTCCCGATAGCTCTTTACAAAGTGGTTTATTTTCAATCTGCTATGGACTATTACGGGTAAGCATTGCTTGCCTGGCAAGGCATTTTGAAGCACCATTGGGCAGTACTCGAGATCATTTACGCCATGTCAAAACTATTGAAGTTATGTATAGCTGGCTTTGCCCTCACAAGCAATATTGGCTTTGCCGACAATTACCCCCAATCCAAGATCACTTTGGTTGTGCCATTTGCTGCAGGTAGCGGAACAGATGCCGTGGCCAGGGTGGTTGCTCAAAAAGTTGGACAACTTTTGGGACAGGCTGTGATGGTTGACAACCGGCCTGGCGCCAGTGCTCAAATTGGTACCCAGTTGGTCGCATCCGCCAAACCTGATGGCTACACCCTGCTGATGACTACCAATACTTCACATTCTGCAAATCCCTGGTTATTTACCAAGCTAGCCTACGATCCATTGAAAGATTTCACCCCCATCACGCGGGTTGGTGAATTGCTTTTTGTCCTTTGTGTCAATAACGAACTGCCTGTAAAAAATCTGAATGAACTGATCAGCTTTGCCCGAGCCCATCCTCAAAAGCTTTTTTATGGTACGCCCAATAGCACTTCCTTGGTTACTACGGCCAGTCTTTTGCATCATGCCAATATCAACATGACACAAGTCGCTTATAAATCCAGTCCACAAGCCATCACCGATTTGGTTGGCAATCAAATTCAGGTCTATGTAGCAGACACCGGATCTGTCTTGCCCATGATTCAAGCTGGGAAAATACGCCCACTTGCTTTGACCAGCAGCAGGTTGTATGCGCCACTTTCGACCATTCCCTCAATGAGTAGCACTTTGCCTGATTTCAAGTTGGTTTCGTGGAATGGGATTTTTGGCCCAGCCAAGATGCCACCGGCTGTAGTTGATGCCTTGAACAAAGCTTTTCTGCTGGCACTCAACGACAAAGAAGTACAGGAAAAACTTGCCAAGCATGGATTGATTGTTTGGCCATCACAAAATCCGCAGGACTTTGCCAGCTATGTGAATGAACAACTCATTTACTGGGGCAAGCTTATCAAGCAATATCAAATTGCCGCAGACACTCAATGAGTTTGCTGTCTCGATACCTTTTCAACTGCTCATAAAAAAAGGGCGCTTTAAAGCGCCCTTTTTTCAACTTCTCAATCAGGCTTTGATGTCAAATTCCCGACCTTCTTTGGCAATATAGCCATAAGCTGCATTGCTTCTCTCGCCACCTGCGGCAAGATACTCTGCTCGCATTTGGGCGATCATGTCGCTGTCGAAAGGTTTGGCATCACCGGCAACTTTCTGCGCATCCATTTTGTAGAGTTTTGCAGAATTTTCACCGAAGATTTTATTTTTAACCGCACCGCGACCATCGCCAAGCTTGATCTTCCAGCCTTGTTTTTTCATCATGGCTTCAGGGATTTCCAAGCGACGCAAGGCTTCAATTTGCCACTGGGGAGAACCGTAAAACACAGAATCGGTACCCCATACAACACGATCTGGCCCCATCAAATTGACTAACTGTCCAAGGAAGGCTGCACAGAATTCTGGATCAGTGACCGCTGTACTGGCAAATGATGAACCGATTTCTGCATAGACATTTTTAACACCGAATTTTTCAGGGATTCGTGCTAAGTCTGTTGACCATTGGATATAGCCATTTTTCTCGAATGATGCTCGCTCAATGTCAGGGCGATCAGACAACCATGGGCGCAGGGCACCGTGGTAAATCACAAAATTCATTCCAGGCCAGTCTTTGGCTGCTTTGCCCACATCATTGACTGTGGCATTTTCCCAAGTTCCAGCAAAAGCTTTTTCATAGTCACGTGGCATCAAGCCTTTGTGAATACAAATAGTGTTGATGCCTGCCTTGATGGCTTTTTCATAGAAGGGATACATCAGTTTTTCATCATCGAGTTGCCAAGCAAACTTCGAGGGGCCAAACGGATCGCCTAAGGTGTAGGCTTTCCAAGACACTGGCTTGAGTTCACTGATACAACGGTCAACCTCATCCATCCAGTTGGGATACTTGGGAGAAATGATGCTGTGGCCCAACATGCGAACACTGCCAGCCATTTTATTGACGGTGCGACAGACTGTTTGAATCGCGTCGTTAGAGATGAAGTTCCAGTTGGGGTCATCAAATGGCGCGCCCGACAACAAGGCCACTGTGGTGTCACTGTCCAAAAAGATTTCTTTCAGATAGTTGTCCATCTTGTATCTGGACAAATTGGTTGGCACACTGCCGATGTTGGGATTGACTTTATCGCCCTCGGCCCACTTGGTCAGTCCCAACAAACCATCTTGTGCGAAGTCATCCCGCACCATATGGGTTTGGTCGTCAAAAATAAACTGACCTTTGTACTTGATCTTCCTGTCGCCTGCAGCGTCTTTGCTGGTTACTTCGGCAGCAGACACATCAAACAAATCGCCATAAACCATATTCATTGCTGTGAATGAAGCAGCCATGCCAGACGTTGAAGCCAAAAAGGTTCGGCGACTGGTGTTGTGGCGCTTGGATTCTCTGTCAGCAATTTCTTTGATTAAAAATTCAACTTTTTTCTGGCTGTCTGTTTGCGGTAAAGGGTTGTACTCACCATTTGAAACGACCTGTGTAGGGATGGGTGAGCGAAATGCCGCCTCGTCTGCAGGAAGACATTCGTCAAACTCTCGCTCAGTCATGGACACACCAAAGGGGCGTTGCTTCTCTGTCATAAAGTCTCCTTAATTTAGTTGAACTCTCAGGAACCTCTGCCTGTGAAGTTACCGAAGTAGCTTTTATGACATGAGTAAATTCACTCTATGCCTTTAATAAGCATTGTCAATAAGCGAATTCCAATTAAAGGGTAAACATTCTTTAGGAGAATAAAATTTAAGCTTCTAAATAGTTAATTGGCACTCATTAGTCAAATTAAAACTCAAAATTTAATAAAGTTAATTTTTTTGAGCATGATCGAGAGTTATTGTTTATGGCTTCAAAGAGAGACCTGCGTATTAACTGGCTTCAAGGGCTTGATCGATGTCCCACAAAATATCGTCCAAGGTTTCTAAGCCCACACTCAATCGAATCAAGTCGGGTGGCACACCCGCTGCGATTTGCTGCTCTTCATTCAGCTGCCTGTGGGTGGTGGAAGCTGGGTGAATCACCAAGGTTTTGGCGTCGCCGACATTGGCCAAGTGCGATAAAAACTCGACGTTGTTGATAAAGCTTTGACCAGTCGCTGCACCACCTTTGATGCCAAAGCTCAACACCGCACCTGCCCCCTTTGGCATGTACTTTTGCACCAGCGCATGGTCGGGGTGCTCTGACAAGCCTGGGTAATTGACCCATGCCACCTTGGGGTGTTGCTGCAAATGTTGGGCTACAGCCAGCGCATTGCTGCAATGGCGGTCCATGCGCAGAGATAAAGTTTCAACGCCTTGTAACAGTAAAAACGCATTGAACGGCGAGAGCGCAGGGCCGAAGGTGCGCATGCCTTCCATGCGGCATTTCATGGTGAAGCCAAAGTCGCCAAACGTTTCAAAAAAGCGCACACCGTGGTAGCCAGGGGAGGGCTCGGTCATGGTGGCAAAGCGTCCGT
>Ga0114973_10002835_pt1 | contig 12426 bp, 13 predicted proteins | sample M_140807_MF_Meta_FD_87025 | JGI IMG/M metagenome (GOLD analysis project Ga0114973, IMG submission 87025) | Freshwater microbial communities from Lake Montjoie, Canada to study carbon cycling - M_140807_MF_MetaG | ecosystem: Environmental > Aquatic > Freshwater > Lake | place: Lake Montjoie... | reverse complement strand
TTTGTAATACCCATAACTAACGAGTCATAATATATTCCAGTGGATGACAATTGTTGCTCTGTTTGCTTCCGGGTTGATTCTTTTCTTCCTGTTATAAGGATGATCTTATAATTTAGTTTTTCCCATTCTGCTATTCTAGTTAGCGCATTGTCCAGAACAATAGGATCCTTTGTAATGTTATCATTCACATTACCAAAATGATGAAATAATGTGCCGTCTATATCACAAAATATAGTTTTTGGTGCTACACTCATCTATACGTAAAAATATATGCTTATCTTTATGTATAAATCAGAATAAATCAAAAAAAATCAAAATTCACATATTCATAAAAAATATCATGTCTATTTTCTTCCATGAATATAAAGTCGAATTCAAGATTAGGATATTTTCTTTCTATTGTCTCTATTAGTTCTTTGCAAGTATCCGCATTATTATTTACTTTTGAAATAACAAAAATTATTTTTTTCCCAGAGTTTAAATAATTCATTAGATTCTCTACTCTTTTCTTGTACCTGTTAAAAAACTCTTCAAAATTGTTCAGTACAAAATGCTCTGGACCATTTGGCCAATTTTCATGGAGATGTAAATCACCATGATTTGGACTTTCATGATTGAATATAAAGTTGTATTTTGTGTTTACAATGAACCTATCGTTTTTTTTACAGTTCAAATATTGACAAGATTTTTCTACAACCTTTAATTCTATATAGTTCGGGTTTAAAAAATCTTGAAAATCGTCTTTGAAACATTCTAATATTCCGTTGTAATTTGTATTCATCAAATCAAATGGACAAGTCATGTATCCTTCTGCTTTTGTTTTTCGCCATTGATTATTCACTGCCAATCTAGCAGGTCCACAGTCCCATCCTAAAGATATAGCTTCGCACATATAGAATAATATATATAACAATACTAAAGTCTATATCATAAAATCTTCTAAATATTTAATGTTCGAATGGTTTAATTCCAATTCTTTGATATAATTTCCTGCGCCACTGATTATAATACATGTGTTTGGATCATTATTATTTATAGCATCATTAAATGAAGAACATTGTAGATTGTATCCATACAGATATTTTCCTAACTTATTTGGAGAGTTATCTAATATTCCAGTTAATCGTTTGAATTCTAACCCACACGTTAGCAAGGTTGCGATATGCAGTGATGATGGCCACAAATAAAATTGTGTATCTGGGTGTGTATTCATATATTCATTTATATTAGAAACAATAGTAATAATTTCGGCAAAATATATATTCATATCAGTTTTGGCCGAATGATTATATAGTTTTAAATAGCTAGGTTCACACCTCTTAAATTCTAAAAACAGCGAAAAATTGGTTAAATCATATTTACGATTTAATTTGAATCCATAATTTTGAAATAAAGTGAAGAGAAATTGGTGTTCAATGTAAAACGTGTGTTCACAATTCAAATTGATTAAAAATTTATTTTTAATACTATATTCAAAATCGGGATGATTCAAATAAATATATTCGATATTATTACAATTTTGTAATTTCGTTAAAATATTGATTGGATTATAAAAATGTTCAAATACATCTGACATAATAATTGCATTTGCATCTAAAATGGTTAAATCTACATTTTCAAAATAATCCGGAATAATATTCAAATCTGTCTCATTTCCACTAAACGCCGGTTCAATAATCGAGTATTTTGTCTTCGTTTTACCTATAATCTGATTTGCTAATACCCCATTGCAAGAACCAACTTCTACTATACCGTTTATTTGATCTTTATTTTCAATAATAAAATCACAAAACATGCTATGTTTTTTGTTTTTTGTCGATCCGTAATCATCTATATGATTTACATCATAAACTATCGACAAATTTCCTATATATTTATTTTGAAACGAATTGCATAGTTTACATATTTGAACATTATACGGCATAAAATGTGATTTATCTTTTATTTCGTCACACACACTTAGAGAAAGAGACGATGTATATTTCGAATCATTAAACATCAATTCTAGGTCGGTATTATTACAAAAAATACATGATTTTCTAACGGAATATATCTTATCGAATCCATACAATTCTAATAGCTTGTCATATATAGAATCGCGTATTTCATTGTCAATATTAGGATATTTTTCTTTGATTTTTAAGAACTCATCATTTGTGAAATTGTAATGACCGCATGTTAGTATGATATCATCCTTGTTGTTTTCATAATCAAAATCGGAAGAAACCCATTTTTTCCATTTACCGGACTCTAAACATATTTTGTACAAACACTCATAGTCTTCAGATGAGGATTGCTTGATACGATTCAAGATAACACGACTCTCAATTTCGCCAAATTCAGGCGCAATATTTATACAGGTTAATCCGATTTCATATTTACGCTGAATAGTAGATAATGCAACCCAATCACCATTATGCTCTTTTGCGATCATATTATATTTTTTTGCAAGATCCAACATTGTGATCAATTTATTTTCATCGAATTCACCAGTATTTTGTCGTTCTAATAGTCTTGTACCACATTGTATAACAAGGTATTTAATTTTGTTGAATATAGTTTCACTAAGTGATTCGCGCAGTTTCAATACCACATATTCGATTTCATCAACCGAAAAAGGTCGAATTGCTTCTTCAGTACATATTTCGTAGAATACGTTTGGATTAATTTCGTGGCAATGATTCATCATTTTTATTGTGTATGCTATACCTTCATCAATATTAGAATATCTTTTCCATGGATCAATATGAATAATGTCTAATAATTTTGCATCATAAGTCATTGATTCCATTCCATCATCCTCTATTAACCCTTGATTCGGACCTCCATGATCTCTTTCTATAGTGATTCTACTATTATTGCTTTTTACATATTTTACAAAATCCTCGGTACTCCATTTATTTACATATCCACCGTCGTGTTCAATCTGTCTTCTACTGGGAATAAATGTATATTCACGCTCCGGATGCTGCAGCGAAAATTGAATAATTGTGTCGACCACATTTTTTGACATTGGACCAAAACAGAAATTCATGGTGTAATATAATAGAAATAATATTATATTACTCCTTATTAATTTTGTACTTCTAACGCTAAATTATATTTTCCGAAATAAAACAAAAAATCACTTAATTTACCATAATACAATGGCGACATATTCAGCCATATAATCGCAGTAATCATCCTTATTTTTTTTAGATTGAAATTATTTTCTACTGCGAATCTATCAAAATCTTTTAATTGTGTCATGAATAAATAATTACATTTCAAGTCAACCACGACTTCCGTATTGTTAATGTATGATATTTCATACAAATCATGTAAAATATTGCTGTGATTGAAAATGATATTGTGTCTTAATTTTGCTAAATCATAATAAATATCGCCGTATTGTAATTGTGATCCGAATTCATGCCGCCAATCTATAAGGATATAACTATTGTCTGTTCTGATAATATTGTCCAATATGAAATCGCCATGAAAGTTGTAAAATGTATCTGTTAATAGAGTATCATTTGATTCAAGCTTACCAATTAATCTATCAATTGTATCCGTATGAATACCGTTAATTATATTCTTTTCTTCACTGGTGCATTTTATAGACCGTATTCGATTATTCGTTTTATGTATGTAAAAATCGTAGCATTCTTTTTTATACAAGTCATTTTTATTTTCGTTTATCCAAAGGTTTTCCTTTGCCCATTCCAATAATCTATAGATTTCACCGTGTTTGTAGTACTTGGATAGTATAGTTCCTTCTATTTTTTCCATTACTATAAAGTTGTCGGCGCTACCAAGTATTTTCGGTGCCATATTTGCTAAATGATGGCCTCTAACTATGCGTTTTTCATTAATCGTTTTGTCGTTTATAAATTTTATTACGGTCTTATCAAAAAAACATAGAGATTCTATGGGTTTTGCAATGATATCGTAGGATGACAAGAACACTTTTTGTAAATCGGCATAACTCGTCTTATTACCCGTATCATACCAATCTTCTAAAATGACATACGTAAAACTAACATTATTCAACATTTGTCGTATAGAATCTACATCACTTAAACTACTATTCAATGTATCGGAATCGTAGATATTCTGTAAGTTTATCCAAAAACTATTATAATCGTAAATGAAACTAATACCGGTATACACATAATCAAAATGTTCGTGTTTTTTTGGGTTTATTTCTTCTACAATGTCATTATTTACAATTATATTTGTATATTGCTCACTCGAGGCATATTTTGCAACACATAATGTATTTTTGGTTTCATCAAATTGAATAGGTTTGACAATGATCGCATCACAACAATGAAATATGAACGGCTTTTGTAAATAGGATACGGTGTGCAGTAATGAATACCCTAAACTTGATCCAGGTCCAGCGTATTTATCTATTTCTATAAACGTAAAATTGTGAGTAGGATATGCTAGTAATAAAAAATCTTTAACTATATTTCCATAATAACCTATGGTAATAATAAACTCTGTGTCTTCTTCATAATTTTCAATAATATGGCATATTGCATATTTATCACCGACATTCACCAATGATTTATTTGTATATTTTGTATATTCACCTAAACGATCACCTGTGCCACTTGTCGTGATTAAAACCGTTTTTACCATGACTATTGTAGAAATTCAAAAAAATGTATACAATAAATCTATATTCTTTTTCCATTCATTTTACTCATATAGTCATTCAAGTTAATTGTATTTATGTTTTTGAGAATGAAATATATACCAAAATTACGTTCATACATCCGTGATCCCCTTTTGTCAGTGGGTGGATTTTTTAATGTGTTATAAATATCCTTTATCGTTTTATTGTTTACGATAAAAGTAGAATGTTGTGCTAGATTGAAATATGTATCTATGATCGGCAAATAATTCAATCCACTATCTTTTAAATTATCTATTCCAATTTGTTTTACTTCTAGATCAAAATAATATCCAGTATGATGATGAAAACAGTAAGAATTGTTATCGTCTACATTACTAACATCTATATATCTTTCAACTGTTATCGAATCTTGCATACAAAAATATACATCGTAATCTGGATACGTTTTGTGAGCGTAATCCCAAGCACCATATTCATAATGTTTATTTTTAACAAACAATAAATCTACATCGGGAAAATCGTGTTTTATTTTGTTATATGTTTCGAAGTCATCGCTATCACTATCTATAACACATATCTTGTAGTTGTTGTTATCGATCATTTGATTTTTATGTATAGATATTATAGAATCGTAAAGAAATGGATTGGGTGATTTTGATGAAATACACACTAATATATTCATTTTACATTATGAATGTATTTTTAAATCGTATTTTCTACGAAATACTATACTTTTTGTGAATGATTATAGTGTTGATATTTGTAGAGGTGGTGGAATGTGATCTTTTTCGTAAATCGGTATCATCTCAATAACGCAGGACTTTGCGGATTTTAGATTCAGCCATTCTTCGTCAATAACATAGAGTTTGATGATTTTGCGTATGGGTGAACAGTAGGCCGATGTAAAATAATCCGGAATAAATTCGACCAACTCCAGAAGCGTTTTGTTGGGATCTGGTTTGATCGAGAGAACACCAGGATCTTCGCCGTCCTTTACGACAAAGAGATCGTGAAGAGTGTGTTCCATGTTTTCTTGGATTCTCGCGTGCAATTCGGCTAAAGATTCATGTGGATATAGATCCACATAAATAGAGGGTTTATTGTATTGGTCTACTTGAAAGACATATTTTGATGATGATATTTGATATGTTAGGATCTTGAGGACTTGGAAATATCCGGAAAGGGAGATGGGACATTTTATAGACATGGTTTACGTAGATCTGTATTGTATTGGCGTAAGTTGGATTGGATATATTTATTGTGTCCGCGTCTTTTCAATTTTATTTATTTGAAAATTGATTTTGTATCTTTCCAACGAAAATATACGATAAAACACGTAAACGTAAACACCTAAATGCGATTCGAAGACAGGTTTTATACGTTTATCAACCAAATATTTGGGGATGTAAATGTTCGTCAGATTTATATGGAACTTCATCCGCACGAATCATACGTACTGGACACAGAAGAAGATGAAGAACATGGATTTCACCATGTAGCATATAACATAAAAACCGGCGAAAAAATATGTAGCAAACAGAGTCGTCTGCAACACACAAGAGTAGACATCCATGATGTTCTTTGTCAATCATATTCATTGTATGTAGTCTTCAGTAAAACACCACTAACAAAAGACAAGGTGCAAAAACAGCTTGATATCATAAACATGTACCGGACAATTTTACGGGATCGCCAGTTTATTGATGTGTTAACGGATGATATCCTAACAAACCCTGATAATGAGGGACTATGGAAGATGTTTCGTAGTGGAGAACCAACGAATCGAAACATTTGTATGAAAAAAAATGTGCTATTGAAAAACATTCATCGAGTATTGAACGAGTGGGAACAGTACGGGTACAACTATTTCATTGGTCGAGGACAATATGATTTACATAATAAAATATAAATACATTTTGATATGGATACGTATATAGACAAAGGATAATCGAAACATATTCAAATCGATGGATCATCAAAAGCGGTATTGCCTGTACGCCTATACTATAAAAAACAAAACTATAGATAAACCAACAGGGTTTAAAATCGGTATTACGAGTTTACGAAATGATATAGACGACGAATACAAGGCCATAGAACATCGTATCAACCAAGAGTGCGTACATCAGATAAAAAGTCGACTAGGTGAACCATTTATTGCCGGTAATATTTATTTTTGTATATGTCTTGACGAAGAAGATCCATTATACGACAAGTCCGTATTTGGAAGAACCACCTATTCGGATGAACGGAATCAAGAGTATTTCAAAACCCGGTGTAGATACTATGAAAAAATGATCCATTCATGTTTGATACGCGACGGATTTCATCGAACCGATATGTATAGGGTTTCGAGTAATAATGTGGTCTCTAATAAAACCGAATTTTTCCATATGAAAAATTCGGATCAGGTATCTATAACATCGGCAATTGATGCAATATTGGCTCATCCCGATGATGGAGGTAGATTAAACATCGATACGAATTCTGAACGATGGTATCATTGCTCTGGGTGTCGTGATTATGCTAGAGATGATCGTGGACAGATATGCGATTCATGCAGAAAAACTTGGTGTCATAAACGATGTTCGGCTTCATATAAGAAACGACATCCTACTATTGTTTACGATTTTGGAAAGGGGGAATTTACTTGCCATGAATGTATATCGTCCGTATTATTTGAAGGTTAACAAGTACAAGAACTGGTTGATATCCGCCAATATTTCATCGCGAATATTCAAGAGATCGGAATCCATGCGGGGGTCCAAGATATCAGACAAATCTTTCAAAAACTCGCGATACTGATATATACGCGCTTTGAAACTCGCCTTGTCGTCATATTGCACAATTTGCATGTTTTTGTCCCATTTCATGATCCTGGATTCATCTTTTCCTAAAAGTACCTCCACAAACTTGTCTATATTCTCATTGAGCTGTGTGTATAGTTGATCCGTATTTTTATGTTCAGGAAAAGAGTGGGTCTTCCAGTGGTACAATTTGACTACATTGAGCATTTCCATGAATGTGCGAACCATCTCCGTTTTATGTGCACTGCGTTTATTTATTTGGGCACGTTGGCTTCGTGTACGCGCCTTTCCGCCTTTTTTATAGTGTCTGTTCGATGTTTTATTTTTGGACATATAATAGTAAATCTATATCATATAATTAGATTTACTATTTCAATTGATTCAGATTTTCTTGAGCTCTTCAATCGTTTCTAAGATCATTTTTTTGTCTAGATCCAAGTGTTCTTCCAAAGATCGTATAACTAAAGGGTGATTGTATTCTGCACCCTCTTTTCCTCCAATAGTCTCATACATAATAGGGATCCGGAGTTCGTATTTATCCGTGCCGCGCTCTTTGTATTCGGGGTCTTCGTTAATAGTTTTCATGGCCAGTTGCATACCCTTGTGTTCGGTTTTGCGACACAGTTTTCCCAAAAACTGTTGTTCCGAATCCTTGGTCCACCCCGCATCCTCCTTGATATACGTGGTATGACGCTTCTTATCCGTACAATGCACGGGTCTCTCGGTTATTTGGAGTTGATTAAAGGCGTTTTTCAGGATCATAGTCAATCCTTCGCGATTCCCCCGTTTCGCCATATACAAAATATCATCCATACTGATTTCGATGGAATTCATGAAGGCTTCCAAGGTCATGGCATTTTTGCAATACTCGTTCAAAAACATGTTGACAGTGATATTGTTGGTGTTACTATTGTGCGAGACGCTACTATGTAATACATTATTACTAGTATTATTTATTGTTGTTGGTGTTTGTACATGATTTTTCAATAAATCGAGAATTTGATGTTTAAACTCTGCGTTATCTTTCAATAAACTAACGATTAGTTTATTACCCGAATTATTTAAATTACTTGAATCTATGCATACCAGTTCATTTGTTAATTCTGTACACGGTTCTATTGGTAAATTTTCCTTATAATTGCACTTTTTTTGGTGTCTCCATAATCCGGAAGAATATTTGTATGTTTTACCACATCCACAATTGTTGATCTTGGTAATATTCTCTTGCGAGTCATTAAATGCAATACTATTATGTTTATTTGTGATAAAGTGTTTTTTTAAATCACTCTTTTTAATCGATGTATATTCACATTGATCACATTTATACAAGGATATATCGGCGAGTTTCTCGGTATCCTCTATCCGAGATTTATGTTTATGGGTTGTAAGATGTTTGTCTAAATCCGATTTGTAATAGCATAGATAATGACAATTTTCGCATTTAAATTTTGGCGAGTTTCTCGGCATCCTATTATATCCTTAAAGGATATAAAATTTCTCGCCGAGAAACTCGGCAACCTGACTACTATTTTTATGGGTTTATATTAGAATTATTTTATTCGTATTTAAACCATTATGCTGAGGATATCATTTGTCTCGCGGACATATTGTGTGTAATATCCTTATTATAGTTTAAAATGTTGTATAAACTATAATTAAATTTTCTGTGTTGTCTGCATTATGATAACAATATTATTTTTAAGCTAGACATTGTATATATTATCTTTCATATATTACGCGGAATACCGGAAAGATATCTCGCGAGTTTCTCGGCAAAAAATAGTTATGCAGTCAACACCAAAATTTTGAATATCAATATGATATATATAATGCATTAATCCTTGTAATTATTTTTTTGGCGAGTTTCTCGGTATCTTATTATATCCTCGGAGGATATAAATTTCTCGCCAAATTTCTCGGCGTTTCAATAATCGCAAAAATATATGCAGTCATTATAAAATTAAAATTTTGGTATTTACTGCATTATGAATTAAAACGTTTTTTAAGAAATATTGTTTTGATGAAAGTCTACCAGGTTTTGAAATCTGGACATTTTCAAAATGTCCAAAATGAAAAAGTTGGAGGGTTTTCCTTTTATAAATTCTATACATCTTTTGTATATTTCGCGCAATAACGGAAAGATCCCTTGGCGACTTTTTCATTTCCACTGGCCTTTTCTTTATGTTTACGGGTAGACTCGTGTTTTTTCATATCGCTGATTTTACTGCATTCATAGAGACAACACTCACATTTAATTTTTTCGGCGAGTTTTGGCGACTTTTTTATTTCCATTCTATATACTATTGGAACACAAAAAACTCGCCACTCTGACACACCCATATTTTTATATTTTGGTGGATCATTAAAATCCAATGTCCGCATATATAGTGTGAGTATCAGAATTAAAATTTTCGGCGAGTTTTTATTTCCAAATCATTTCCATCCTTACTGACTCGATTTTTACGAGTGGAACAGAAATAAAAATATGATAGATCTAACATCAAATACAATAACAAACCCAGAATTAAAATTTTCGGCGAGTTTTGGCGACTTTTTTCATTTCCAAATGGAATACAAAAAAAGTCGCCGAAATATAGACGTTGATAATTATTAATAATATTTAAAATTTTTACAGCATATTCGCATTGGCGACTTTTAATTTCCATTTGGCGACTTTTTTGTATTCCAAATGTATTCCTTTGTCGCTAAAAAATGGAATACAAAAAAGTCGCCGAAAATATAATTATATCCGCTTAGTATTTTATGAATGCGCAATAGAATAAAAAAATCTGTATTTTACTGCATATATTTTTTGGCGACAAAGGAATACATTTGGAATACAAAAAAGTCGCCAAACTACAAAATAAAAAATAACGATAGTTATAAAATATAATTTTTGGTATTCTTAGCAATATGCTAAGGATATCATTTTTCGCGTGGACAAAATAAAAATATCCGGATATAATATATCTTCCACAAATCCAACAAACATGGTCGATTCCGCGTTGAAACAACGATTCACTAAAAACCCCAAACAAATGGGAGGAGGAGTCCTCAAAACCGTGAATCTCGCCAAACGTATTTATGAAAAGCGGTATTTTTTGATCGCAATCTTCGCCAATTTATTCGTCCAATTGGGGATTACGTATTTTGTCATGGAAAACTACAACAAATTGACCGGTACAACACCTCCACCCAAATCAACCAAAACAAATCCAAGAAATACACTTTCAACCCCCACAACCATCTTTATTTATTTGCTACTTATCGCCATTGTTATAGTTTTAGCAATGGTGTCCATGCCATCTTGGTTGAAATTCATCATTTTCTGTGTATTTTCATCGATTTGGGGGTATCTATTTTCTATTTTGAACCTCGACCCTAATTTAGTACATATGGCGATCTTTGGTGCAATGTCCATTTTCGCGACCATGATGGTGGTAGGTGGTGCTCTCATTGCAACGGGTATTCAGCTTGGATTCCAGTTCGGATTTTTCCTTTTCTTGGCTCTCTTGTTTTTGATTCTATTTCGCATTGTTATGATGTTCATGGGTTCATATTCGTCTCATGTAAAGGCATTTTCCATGATTGGTTTGATCATTTTTTCGCTGTACATTATGTATGATACAAATCGTATTTTGCAAAGAGAGTATTACGGAGATTTTATTACCGCATCACTCGATTATTACTTGGATATCTTGAACATTTTCTTGGACTTGGTCAATCTTGGACAGAATTAACAAGAGACAGAATTAACTAACAAGAGACAGAATTAACTAACAAGAGCAGAATTAACTAACAAGAGACAGAATTAACTAACAAGAGACAGAATTAACTAACAAGAGACAGAATTAACTAACAAGAGACAGAATTAACTAACAAGAGACAGAATTAACAAGAAACAGAGCTAAACAAGAGAGACAGCTAAACAAGTAATAAAATTGAATATAAAATCATGATCCTATAGACTATTAACCTAAACTATAGCATCATGTCTACTATCGAGAATGTATTCATTACTATTGAAGAGTCGGAACAGAGCGACGACTCAGAACAAGAAAACGACAGCGACCAAAGCGAAAGCGAAGATGAAGCGGAAGAACCACCAAAAAACAAAGATCTAGTATTAACTAGATATCTGTATATTTACGACGAAGTCTTGACCTCTTTGGCCGCGGCCATTATAGAAAAAGACCGAGACCAAGCCATGTTTTGGACCTACGAACTCTATTATTCGGGGTATCAGCTAGAGGCAGCAGAGTACTTGTTAGCAGTATATAACGAGTTCATGCGAGCATACAATCCCAAATTCGCCAAGTTTATCGAGACCATGGTTGAAAGACAAGCCGAGGGACCTCATATTGTAGGGTCCATGGTTCGCAATATGGTAGACGCATCCCGATTCGCAAAACCCGTCCAAGATTTTCTGAAACCATCGTCCAAACCCTTACCCCCACAATATAAAGAAACCAAGTTTACAGTGTTGCTGAATGAAAAAGACGTGGAAAAATACAAAACGATCGAGACCACCGAAGATGTACCCGCACGGAAGATCTTACCTAAGGTGTGTCTTTATGCAACGAGAAAGGATTTGAATCAACTCTTTAATTGCAGACACAAGGATCTAGAACCCAAGGAGGTTGTCGAACTCATGCGATACAATTGGCCGTATTATGCGGCAAAATCTCCCGTATGGAAACAAAGAATCCAAGACCACAATGGCATCATTGATGAAGAGGATGAGTGTATCTTCTGGGATCCCGACTTGGATATCGAAAAAGAAGAGGCATTTTATATATTGTATGGATATGATCTGGACGAACAGTCGTTAGCAGTCCAGGCCAAGATTATGCCTCTAGAATTGATACACTAAAGCGGTTGTTATACCGAACAAGGCCCCGCCCCACAAGGTATCCATGATGGCCAGTTTCAAACTCCATTTCTTGAACAAAGCATAACTGGTAGATTCATAAACGCCATATATCACTAAAC
>Ga0114973_10002830_pt1 | contig 12434 bp, 11 predicted proteins | sample M_140807_MF_Meta_FD_87025 | JGI IMG/M metagenome (GOLD analysis project Ga0114973, IMG submission 87025) | Freshwater microbial communities from Lake Montjoie, Canada to study carbon cycling - M_140807_MF_MetaG | ecosystem: Environmental > Aquatic > Freshwater > Lake | place: Lake Montjoie... | reverse complement strand
TAGCTAAGTTTGATATACTAAAAAGATATAAAAGATCTTTTTTGGGACCCTGGTGGATTACGTTAGCTATGTTTTTTTTAATATCAGCAATCGGAATTCTCTACTCTCAATTATTTAAATTAGATTTTGCAAAATATTTATTATATTTGTCTATTAATTTTGCTATCTGGACTTTTATGAGAGACTCTATTCTTGAGTCTTGCCAAGTCTTAATTGATGCTAAGGCACTTTTATTTAATGAAAAATGGAATTTTTTAATTTTTTCCTTTAGAGTAGTTTATAAAAATTTTATAATTTTTCTTCATAATATCATTATTTTTATTTTTTTAGCTGTCGCTTTACTTGATCAATTGAGCATAGTTAATGTGCTAATTTCATTTATTACCCTAGTCTTTTTAATTTTATTTTTATTACCAGTGTGCATATTGTGCTCACTGATTAATACGAGGTTTAGAGATTTTTATATGATTATGTCAAATGTTATGCAGTTATTATTTTTTCTTTCTCCGATTTTATTTAATAAGCAACTATTAGAAAGTTATGATTGGTTGCTTTACATTAATCCACTTGCTCTATTCATTTTATTGATTCATGAGCCAATATTAATAAATCAATTTCACCTTAATTATTTTACATATCTACTAGGTTATTTTGCTTTCTTTACTTGCTTAGTAGCTTTTCTTTTTGCAAAATATAAAAATAAAATAACTTATTGGTTATAAAAAGTATAATAAATGAATAAAATTGAATTGAATGAAGTGTCAGTTTTGTATCCGGTATTTGAAAATCCAAAAGCAAGATCTTTAAAAAATGCTTTAGCCACCAAAATAATAGGAGGAAATATTTATGAAGAAAATAGCAAAAACTATATAAGAGCATTGGATAATATTACTTTAGAGATAAAATCTGGCGATAGGTATGCTATTACCGGTCCCAATGGGTCTGGTAAATCTTCATTTCTTAGACTTGTATCTGGTTGCATGGAACCAACCCATGGCTACATAAACAGAATTGGAAAAATATCATCACTGTTGAATTTATCAATGGGATTAGATGGAGATCTAACAGGAGTGGAAAACATTGAACTTCGTGGCGGATTGTACAATTTCACAAAAAAAGAAATAAAAAAATTTGAAGAAGATGTTTTGGAGTTCTCAGAGTTAGAGCATTTTGCAAATATACCCGTTTATCAATATTCTTCAGGAATGTCTTTAAGACTAGCTTTTGGGATGTCTACCTATTCTGCTCCAGAAATATTAATAATAGATGAAATAATCTCAGTAGGGGATTTAGATTTTGAAAAAAAATCAAAAAAAAGGATTGAAGATCTGATGAATAAAACCAATATTTTATTATTAGCAAGCCACTCAAAGGAAATAAGGGAAGATTATTGCAATAAACAAATTAATTTTAATAAAGGAAAGATTGAAATAGTTAAAATATAAAAGAACTCTAAATACGCACTGTTTTTTGTTTCATTAGAAATAGTAAACAATTTAATAATAGTATTAAATTTCTTAAAAACCATTTTGGACTTTTAAAAAATAAAAAGAACGAATTAAGAATTAGTTTATAATTAAACTTATTTATTTTGAATTGCTCATAAATTTTATTATGAAAATAAATATTTTTATAAAGATTTATTTGATCAGTGTTATATTTGAAATTTTTATATTTATTTTTTAAAAGTTTAATTACTTCTAATCTTTCATTATTGTTTAATCTGGTTTTCATTGCGTTTTGAGAATGTCTTCGGTATTTAACTAAAACTTTATTTACATAGACAGGACTTGATTTTTGAAACAAATCAACTGCTAAAAGAAAGTCAGAAATAATATTTATATTTTTGTTCATAGGGTTTTTAGGCAAAAATTTAGCAGGAATCATTATAGTTGGTGATGGAATAGTAAAATCCGACAATATGTCTTGCAAAACTTTCGGTGGCTTGTGCAGAAAGTTAAAATGGTTAAAATATTTTATACTCAAACTGCTATTATACCAACCGCAGTTGCTATAGCAAAATGATGCCTGAGGATTCTTAATTAAAGTTTTTAATTGTATTTCTATCTTGTCTTTCTCCATTACATCATCCCCTCCAAAAAAAATAATATATTTACCTTTAGATTTTTTAAACAAAAAATTAAAATTTCTACTTATATTCAAATTCTTCTTTTGGATGAAAAATTTTATTTTTAGATTCTGATTTTCTTTTATAAATTTATTAATTATTTTATCAGTCCCATCTTTTGAAGAATCATCAGATATAATAACCTCTATATTTTTATAAGTTTGATTTTTAATAGAATTCAAACAGTCTAATATAAAATTCTTTTGATTATAAGTTGCCAATAAAACTGATACTAAAGTATTTTGACTAAAATCTATTTCGTCATTGAATTTATTTTTATCTCTTGATTCTATAAATAAAATATTTATTAAATTATTTACAGTTTTATTGATTATATTTATAAGAAAAACTAAAATAGTAAATAAATATGATAAAATTTTTAATCCGATAAAATAATTTCTAGTATAAATTATTTTAAATAAGAAATAGTATTTTTTTAAGTTATATGAACCAGAAATTGTACTATTGTCATAACCTGCATTAAAAAATTTTTTATTTAAAATCATAGGTTTTTCTATTTGTAATAAATCTAACCATGTAGCCCAATCATTTGCACCGCCAGAATTTATAGGGAAAAAATCAATTTTTTGAATAAATTTACGCTCAATTATTATTCCTGGAGACATGTAGTAATTAATTATGGGCAGCAAATATTTACTGTCTAATAATAATAATGATGATTTTAAACTCGTGATAAATTTTCTAACTTTTGTATAATTTTTGTTTGTATAAATAACTGGAGTGACAATCCATTTCGGTGATTTTATTTTTATATATTTAAATATTTGAATTAAAGAATTTCTTTTAATACCATCATCATCTCCAAGAATTATTATATAATCACCAGAAGCTTTTTTTATGCCCTGCTTGAGTAATTTATTGAATTGAAATTTATAAATATTATTTACTATTTTTATCTTAATGCTTTTTTGAGAAGTACTTTTTAAAAATTTTATTGTATCAATATCTTCTTCTTCTACGATAACTATCCATTCAATATTGAATAAATAATTTTTATTTTCAATAATTAATTTATAAAGAAATTTTAAATTTTTTACTCTTTTGTACGATGCTGTTATGATAGAAAATGTAAACACTTATAAATTAATTTTAATTCTAATCTTTAGATAATCGAAATCAAATTTGATCATTTGATCAATTAAAGTAACCAACCGTTATGCCTAGCTATTTCTTCTGGATTCCCAATTTTCAAATTATGTCTAGTTTCTAATAAACGGATCTGCTTGGAAATATCATCTATACCATCAAAAGTTCCGGCATCGTTCCAATAAAAACCTCTATCCAAATTTACACAATTAATTAACTTTTTTTTTAAAAAAATTTTATTTAAATCGGTAATTTCGAACTCTTTTCGTTTTGAAAGAGAAATGTGTTTTGCATATTGAATGGCTTTATTATTATAAAAATATAAACCTGTAACGGCTAGTTTACTTTTCGATTTTTTCGGCTTTTCTATAATTGAGATAGGAATATTTTTCTTATCAAAAGTAATAATACCAAAATCTCGAGTGTTTTTCACAGGATATGTAAACAGCGTTGCCCCTTTATTTTGCATTTTTGCCTTAAGAATTTTATCACGAAAGTTTGAACCAAAAAAAAAATTATCACCTAGAATAAGGGCTATATTATCTTTTTCAATAAATTTTTCACCAATATGTAAAGCTTGAGCGACTCCTTGAGGCTTTTCTTGTATTTTGTAGCTTAAATTAATACCAATTTGCGATCCATCTTTTAAAATTTTTTTAAAACTATCGATGTGATTGCTTTCAGAGATAATTAAAATGTCTTTTATTTTTGCCAATAATAAAACGCTTAAAGAATAGTATATCATTGGCTTGTCATATATTGGTAATAAGTGCTTATTAATTACTTTTGTTACCGGATATAATCTAGTTCCTTTCCCTCCAGCTAAGATTATTCCTTTATACTCCTGGCTCATTTAATAATTCCAATTCTACGTAATTTATATTTTTTTTTTAATATTTTTTCCCACCAATTTCGATTGATAACGTACCATTTGACTGTATTATAAATTCCAATCTCGAAAGGAATCGCAGGTTCCCATCTTAGTTCTCTTTTAATTTTTGAAGAATTAATTGCATATTTAAAATCATGTCCCGGTCTGTCTTTCACAAATTTAATCAAATGATTAAAACAAACATTACGTTTAGATGTTTGTTTGATTATTTTCTTTAAGCAGTTAAGAATTAACTTTATTAACTGTATGTTAGTTCTTTGACAAGAAGCCCCTACATTGTAGCTCTCTCCTGGCTTTCCATTTTGCATTATCTTGATAAGAGCATTGCAATGATCATCAACATGTATCCAGTCTCTAATTTGTTTTCCATCTCCATAAACAGGTATTGCTTTATTCTTTATAGCATTTAAAATTACATGAGGGATCAATTTTTCTGGGTATTGATAGTAGCCATAATTATTTGAACAATTAGAAATTATAATTGGCAAGTTGTATGTTTTGTACCAGGACCTAACCAAATGATCTGAACAAGCTTTGGATGCAGCATATGGTGAGTTAGGTTTATAAAGTGTTTGCTCATCAAAAGTTTCTTTCGAATTCTTAGATAGTCCTCCATAAACTTCGTCAGTTGAAATATGATGAAAAATAAATTTTTTATTTTTTTTATAGTAATTTTTTGAAATATTTAAAAGATTGCAAGTTCCTAAAATATTAGTTCTTATAAAGTCTTCCGGATTTTCAATGGACTTATCCACGTGACTTTCTGCAGCTAAATTAAAAATGTAATCAGGTTTAAATTGTTTAAATACGTTCTTTATTTTTTTTTTGTTATTAATATCAATTTTTTTAAATAAATAATTTAGGTTTTTTTCTGCGGATTTTAACGAGTCTAAATTTCCTGCGTAAGTTAACTTATCTATATTAAGCACCTTATTTTTTTTATTCCGCAACAAAGCTTTTATTAGCGAATTGCCAATAAAACCAGCTCCTCCTGTAACTAATATTTTTTTATACATTCTTTAATGACTTTAAAGGTAAGTATGTTTAAACAAAAGTCTATTAATTAGATATTTTTCTGAATATTTAATTATATTTCAAGCCAAATAAAGCAAATTAAATGATTTTTATTTTATTTTATAAATGTCGTTAGTATTATTCAAATTCCATTCAATTAATTTTTTTACCCCAGTTTTAAAATCGGTTTTTTTAAATTTTTTGAATTCATTGAAATATTTTTTTGATGATAATTTAATTTTGCTATGTCCAGATCCAATATAACTGTTCATAATTTTATTATTTTTAATCACAATTTTTTTATTATTAAAATATTTTGAAATAATTGTAGCTAATTGATAAATGGATGCGAAGTTATTTCCTGTCGTATTATAGATCAATGATCTCCCTGTTTGAATAATGTTCAAAAACATGATTGTAATATCAGCTATATAGCCCCAAGTTTTTACGCTTCTTCCATTATCCATTAGGTAAATATTTTTTTCAAAAATTCCTCTTTTTATCAATTGAGAAATGATTCTTTGATCATCAATATCTTGACCGGGACCATAAGTGTGACCAGGTCGAACCACATACACTTTTGTGCCTTTATCTTTATAAATTTTACAAAGTTGCTCACCAATTATTTTTGAAGCTGAATAGATAATTCTATTTGAAAATTCTGGCAGACCTAGTTTATAATTTTCATCTATTAATTTATTATTATTAATATTAGTAGAGTAAACGTCTGCTGAGCTAAAATATAAAATTTTGCTTTTATTATTCAATGAATAATCAAGTAAGATTTTTAAAATATTAGTACTTAGATTAATCGTATTAAATTGATGATTATCCCATTTTTTCGGCTGTCCGTAGGTTGCGCAATGAAATATGAAATTAAATTTTTTCTTCAAAATTTTTTTTATACTTATTTCGTTGCTTATATCTGCCTTTATAAATTTTATTCTTCTCGAGTTATGATATATTTTTTTAAAAAGACCCCTTGGATTATTTAGTGATAAAGATGTAATGTTACATTGAAGATTACTATTGTTTGAGAAATCCAGAGCTGCTTGGATATATGTTGCAAGAAAGCTATTCCCACCTAAAATCAGCACATTTGAATTTTTAAATTGTTTAAGATTTACATTTTTTTGTATAAATTCAAGATCTTCATTTACAATATTGTCATACATAAGGAATAATTTAATATAAGTTCTTAATTAAGGTAATTTTATAAAATAATAATGAGAAAAAAAATAGCATTAATTACAGGAATCACAGGACAAGACGGGTCGTATCTGGCTGAAATACTTTTAAAAAAAAATTACAAAGTTTTCGGAGCGCGCAGAAGAAGCTCCACGACTCAAAGCAGTTATAGAATAGATCATTTATATAACGAAAAATTCAAAGTAAATAATTTTAAATTGATTTATTTTGATCTTACTGACTCATCAAATATACATAATGTTTTACAACAGGTCACACCAGATGAAATTTATAACCTAGCAGCACAGTCTCACGTTGGAGTTTCTTTTAATCAACCCGAATACACAGCCAATGTGAACGGACTTGGTACTTTAAGAATTCTTGAAGCGATGCGATCAATAAAATCTTTAAAAAAAAGTAAATTATATCAGGCTTCGTCCTCTGAAATGTTTGGCGATACAAAAATTAAACCTCAAAATGAAAAAACAATTTTTAAACCAGATTCCCCCTATGGAATATCAAAATTATTTGCACATCATACTGTAATAAATTATCGAAATTCTTATAATATATTTGCATCTAATGGCATATTATTTAATCATGAGTCTCCAAGAAGAGGTGAGTTTTTTGTCACTAGAAAAATTGTTATTGGTTTGATTAAATTAAAATTAGGAGTCGCTAATCACCTTCATTTGGGAAATTTAGAATCTTTAAGAGATTGGGGGCACGCAAGAGAATATGCAGAAATGCAATGGAAAATTTTACAGCTTAATCAGCCTGATGATTTTGTAATTGCAACTGGAAAACAAATTTCTGTCAGAACTTTTCTTTTAAAAGTGGCCGATCAATTGGGTATGAAAATTTACTTTAAAGGAAAAGGTCTGAATGAAATAGGTTACAATGAAAAAAATAAAAAAATAATTTTTGTAAATAAAGATTTTTACAGACCTACTGATGTAACAAATTTACAGGGTGATAGTTCAAAAGCTAGAAAAATACTAAATTGGAAACCTAAAATTACTATTGATCAGTTAATTAGCGAAATGATCGAAAGTGACTACGAGAAAATTAAAAAAGAGATAGTTTAGTAGAGCTAAAAAATGAATATTTATCTTTATTTATTCGGTTCGTTAATTTTTACAAATTTGTTATTTATAATTTTTTACAAAAGTATCACTAAAAAAATTAATTTATTTGATTATCCTAATATTAAAAGAAAAATACACAAAACTAAAGTTTTTTTGGGAGGTGGAATTTTATTCGAAATTAACATTCTAGTTTTAGTGATGTTATTATTTTTTAATAATTTTTTAGAAAAAGATTATTTTTATTCATTAAAAAGCTATATTTCTTTTTTTGTAATACCTCTATTTTTATTTACCATTGGATATATTGATGACAAAAAAAATCTATCGGCAAATATTAAATTAATTTTAGTATCATTAGTCATTTATTGTGCAGTAACTATAGATAGCGATTTATTGATTACGGAAATTAAATTTAGTAATTTAGAAAAAGTATTTTACCTCTTAAATTTCTCTACAGCTTTCTCGGTATTATGTTTTTTATTATTTATTAATGCTTTTAATATGTTTGACGGAATCAATTTACAAGCAGGGATTTATTCATTTTTAATTTTTTTTATATTTTTTGTAAATAATGTATTACTTCACTTATCTTTCTTTTTTTTAGTTATAATTTTTTTATATATTGTCTTAAATTATTTAAACAAAATTTTTTTAGGCGAAACAGGGTGTATACTAATTAGTTATTATATCTCTTATTTTTTTATTAAATCTTATAATATTGAAAAAGTTTTTTTTGCTGATCAAATTATTTTATATTTATTATTTCCAGGCTTGGATCTATTTAGATTATTTTTTTATAGAATAATAAATAAACAGAATCCTTTCGTCGCAGACTCTAATCATTTGCATCATTTTTTATTAAAGGTATATGAACCAGCAAAAGTATTTATAATTATCTTTTTAGCTTATGCTTTACCAATTATTGTTTCTACTTTAATGAATAATTCCTATTTTGGAATAATTTTTACAATAATCAACTATAGTGTTCTTTTAATAATTTATGGAAAGAAAAAGACAGTTTTTAGATTTTAAGAACATTTGCTTATTAATTTTATTGCCATTATCTTTTTGTATAGGACAAGCCGCTGTTTCTTTATATTTTTTTTTTTGTTCTATAATCTTTTTTTTTCTTTTCTATAAAAGAAATATCGTTTTAGAGGAAAAAAACTTAATTTTTTTTTCTCTCATAATTTTTTTTTTACTAATATTAATCGCAAATTTTATCAGTTTAGGTTTTTATAATTTATTTGATAAAACTATTTTATATCTGAGATTTTTATTTTTTTTTTTGTTGGGAGCACTTTTTTTTAAAAAGATAACTAATACATTTCAAAGATATCAATCTACCTACTTTATATTCTTATCTGCTTTAACTTTTTTTGTATTAGTAGATGGATATTACCAATATTTTAATGTTGATAAAGTAGATATTTTTGGTTTTAAGGCGCTTCAAGAACACTCACAACGACTAACGGGTGTATTTGGAAAAGAACCAATTATTGGATCTTTTTTATTTCACATTGGTTTTCCAGCTATCATTTTTTTAATTTCTTTCATTAACAAAAAAGTTCCAAACTTTTTTTATAATATTATTTTTAATATCTTTGTTATTTTTATATATTTAACTTTGATTTTATTATCAGGAGAAAGAATTTCTTTTTTAATGTCTGTTTTAAGTTTTTTTCTTGTGATAATTTTATTTCAAAAAAATAAAATAAAAATATTTTTATTATTTGTTTTCTTCTTGTTATTTTTTTGTTTAATGATTTTATATAATCCTAATGTCAAACAAAGATATTCCGATTTTATTTCAGAGATTTCTTTAAATCGTCTAATAAATAAAAACAATGTAGTTTCTGAAATCAATAAAAGTAAAAATTTTTTTGATAGTCAATGGGGAGCACATTATTTAACTGCTATTGAAATGTTCAAAACACAACCCTTGTTTGGTATTGGCATGGGGCAGTTTAGAAATAATTGTCATGATAAAAAATATGAAAAAATTAATTCGAATAGTAGAGCGGTAAGATGCACATCACATCCTCATAACATATATTTAGAAATATTTTCTGAGACCGGAATTTTTGCTGGATTTGCTTTTATAATATTCATAATTATTATTTTATGTAAAGCCATTCGAGTAATTTTTCAAAAAAATGTTAGGAATTTAAAAGATACAATTGAGTATAATGTTTTTTTAAGTTTTTTTGCTGTTTCACTAACTATTTTTTTCCCGATCAAGTCTAGCGGAAGCTTTTACTCAAATTTTTATGGTTCTTTTGTATGGTATAATTTAACTGCCCTTTATATCTATCTCCAATATTTTCAAAATTTATTCAAACACAAAGACAAGTAATTTTATTTAAATTTATAAACTATCACGCGCTGATAATTTGGGTGTTTTGCAGGGCCAATTAATATTTAATTTTTTTTCTTTCCAAGAGATCGTTTTTTGTTTGTCGTAATTTATGTAACCCCCTTTATATGCAAGAGAATAGTTTATGATAGAGTTTTTTATACAATAAAAAGAATTACCATAGCCTGGTGGTATTAAAATACTTTCACTTTTCTTTTCTGTTAAAATATTTATTTCTGATTTAAATTTATTTTTTTGATTTCCATTAATATTTGTTACTACGTGAAAAATTTTACCTTTTATACAAGTTAATAATTTCCATGTTTTATTATCATAATGTATTCCTACTAAAACATTTTTTTTTCTATAATTTATTTTGTTCTGATTAAAATAAAATTTTTTAGGTAAAATTTTTTTTGTTAAATTATTTTCTATAGTGGTAAAGATAGTTCCTCTTTTGTCCTTAAAAGAAGAATGTATAATTTTTTTAACCTCAGGCAGTATTATTGAATTTATTATTTTAAATTTAAATGACACTTTAATTTTTTTGTTTTATGATAAATAATTATAATATGAAAAAAATTATATTAACCAAAAAAAAAATTATTTATGCAGCCTTTTTATCACAAGAAGGTCATATAGCAAGCAGTTTTTCAGTTTTAAATATTTTAAACATACTAGTAAAATATTTTATTTTTAAAAACAAAAAGTATTTAAATAATTTTATAATGAGTAAAGGACACGCAGCACTAGGCTATTATGCAATTCTTAACCAAGAAAAATATATAAATGATAAAATATTTAATGATTTTGCTAGCTTTGATAGTCCTTTAGGAGGTCATCCAAAAAGAGATCTTAAATATTTTATTTCATCTTCTACTGGATCTTTAGGACATGGATTTCCAATAGCAGCCGGCATGGCTTTTGCAAATAAAATAACTAAAAAAAAAAAACATTTTTATGTTTTAATGGGAGATCAAGAATGTAACGAAGGCACTTTATGGGAAACTCTTTTATTATGCAATCATCATAAATTAAATAATATAACTTTAATTATTGATAGAAATTATTCTCGTGAAACCGATTTATCTTTAGGGGATTTAAAAAAAAAATTAAAACCTTTTTCTAATAATATTTACGTAATTAATGGACACAATGAAATGCAAATTAAAAAAAGTTTGAAAAAATTTAGCGGCGATTTAAAAATTATAATTGCAAATACCGTTAAAGGTTACGGTTCTAAAATAATAGAAAAAGATAATATTTGGCATCATAAATTTCCTAAATCAAAAAAAGAATGCGAATTACTTAGCCAGACAATTTTACATTAAAAATGAGGACTGTATTTCCTAAATTTATTTTAAACCAAATAAAAAAAGATAAAAAAATTTTTGTTTTATTGGGTGATATTGGAGTTCATAGTTTTAAAGATGTTTTTGAAAAATATAAAAAAAACATTCTTAATGTTGGAATTCTAGAACAGAGCATGATTAGTTTTGCATCTGGTCTTGCGATGGAAAATAGAATTCCATTTGTGCACACAATAGCGCCATTTATAGTGAACAGAGCATTCGAGCAAATAAAAATTGATTTATGTTATCAAAATTTGAATGTAAATTTAGTAACTGTTGGAGGATCCTTAGATTATGCAGCACTTGGATCAACACATCATTGTCCAGAAGACATTGGAATTTTATCAAAATTACCTAATATTAAAATATATTGTCCAGGTAACCAGATCGAATTAACTAAATTATTAGATTATTATAAGCTTCCTGGTCCTAAATATTTTAGGTTAAGTAATTATACTCATAATTTATCAATCAACACCAGTAACAATGGCACTTTAATAAAAAAAGGGAAAAAAGGATTGATAATTGTAATTGGACCAGCTTTGCGTTTTATAGAGAGATATTATGAAGATCTCGATGTTAATATTTTTTATATAAATGTTGTCAAACCATTAAATAACGAAATGTTGTCTAAATACTATCATAAAAATATTATTATATTACAAGATTTTTATAACAATTCTATTTCCGGGGAAATTGTTTCAGCATTTAAAAATAAAGATTTTAGACTCTGTGAAATAGGTCTTCCTAATAAATTCTTTTTGAATTATGGAGATAGCAATCTTCATTACAATTCATTAAAACTATCATCACAGGCCGTGAAAAAAAAAATATATAATTTTTTAAATTCATATTAAAAATATTCATTAGTAATAGCTTATTTTTTTTTAGATAATTTGGTAGGATCAATTAGTTGGTTGCGGGGCTTGGATTTGAACCAAGGACCTTCAGGTTATGAGCCTGACGAGCTACCAGACTGCTCCACCCCGCGATAAAAAGGTTTTATTTATAACATTATAATTTATTATATCCACTATTCTCACCCATAATTTTCATGAATATATCTAGTTCTTTTGAGCAATTTTTTTTAACAACTAATTTTCTCAATTCTTAATTTTTATTTCTCCAATAAACTGATCCTTTTTTATTTTAAAGTTTACAAATTTACCATTTCTAGTTATAAAACCGTGCCTGGTGATTATTGCAAAGGAGTAACACCCGATCCCATTCCGAACTCGGCAGTTAAGCCCTTTAGCGCCAATGGTACTTTGTCTTAAGGCACGGAAGAGTAGGACGTTGCCAGGCTTTT
>Ga0114973_10002829_pt1 | contig 12436 bp, 10 predicted proteins | sample M_140807_MF_Meta_FD_87025 | JGI IMG/M metagenome (GOLD analysis project Ga0114973, IMG submission 87025) | Freshwater microbial communities from Lake Montjoie, Canada to study carbon cycling - M_140807_MF_MetaG | ecosystem: Environmental > Aquatic > Freshwater > Lake | place: Lake Montjoie... | reverse complement strand
CTCGTGCCGCCGAAGTCGGTCGTCGTCGACGACACCTTCGACTGGCAGGGAGACCGCCATCTCAAGCGGCCGCTGGCCGATACCGTGATCTACGAGCTCCACGTCCGCGGCTTCACGGCCAGCCCGTCGAGCGGCGTCGCCCATCCGGGCACCTACCTCGGTGTGATCGAGAAGATCCCCTATCTCAAGTCGCTCGGCGTGACGGCCGTCGAGCTGATGCCCGTCCACGAGTTTCCCTCGACGGCGATCCCGCCCCTCGAGGGGCGCGGCAATTACTGGGGCTACGACCCGATCGCGTTCTTCGCCCCCCACCGCGGCTACGCCGCCGGAACCGAGCCTGGATGTCAGGTGCGCGAGTTCAAGGAGATGGTGCGGGCCCTCCACGCCGCCGGCATCGAGGTGATCCTCGACGTCGTCTTCAATCACACGGCCGAAGGCAACGAGCTCGGGCCGACGCTCTCCTTCAAGGGGCTGGAGAACCGGGTCTACTACATGCTCGCCGACGGCGGCAGCCGGTACCGCGACTATTCCGGCTGCGGCAACACCGTCAACGGCAACCATCCGATCGTCCGCGAGCTGATCTTCCTCTGCCTCAGGCATTGGGTGCACGACTTCCACATCGACGGCTTCCGCTTCGATCTGGCGAGCATCCTCAGTCGCGACCGCAACGGCGACATCCTCCCCAACCCGCCTATCGTCGAACTGATCACCGAGGATCCGCTCCTCGCCGACACGAAGATCATCGCCGAGGCCTGGGATGCCGCTGGCGCCTACCAGGTCGGCTCGTTCGCCGCGCTCCGGTGGGCGGAGTGGAACGGGAAGTACCGCGACGACGTCCGCCGCTACTGGCGCGGGGATCACGCCCAGACCGGGCATCTGGCGACGAGGCTCGCCGGCTCGAGCGATCTCTATGGAGACGACGGCCGCCAGCCCTACCACAGCATCAACTTCGTCACCTCCCACGACGGCTTCACGCTCAGCGACCTCGTCGCCTACCGCGACAAGCACAACGAGGCCAATGGCGAAGGGAACCGCGACGGCGACAACAACAACTTCTCCGACAATTACGGCGTCGAAGGGCCCACGACTGATGCGGGAATCGTCGCCATCCGGGCCCGGCAAGTGCGGAATCTCCTCGCGACGCTCCTCCTCTCGCAGGGGGTGCCGATGCTCGTGGCGGGGGACGAAATCGAGAGGACGCAGGGGGGGAACAACAACGCCTGGTGCCAGGACACGCCGGTGTCGTGGTTTGATTGGTCGCTCGTCGAGACCAACGCCGATCTCCTCCGCTTCGTCCGCGAGATCATCCGCTTCCGACTCGGCAACCCGACGCTCCGCCGAAGGACGTTCCTCCGCGGTGCCGGCCAGGCGGGCGGGAGCCCTCCCGACGTCGAGTGGTTTTCGGCCGACGGAGAGCCGGTCGACTGGGGGGCGGTCGGGGCGAGCCTGACCTGTTTCTTCGCCGCGGTCGGCGAGCTGCCGTCCCCGCGGGCGACGCCCGAACCGGTGGCGGGGAGCCCACGCCACGTCCTCATCCTCCTTCATGCCGGCAGCGAGCCGCGGTCGTTCCGCCTTCCGCAGGCCCAGCATGTCGCGGCCCTGCCGTGGAGGCTGTTTCTCGACACCCGGGAGCCGTCGCCGTTTGACGTCCACAGCGAGGCCCGCGGCCCGCTGGTCGAGGTGGGGACGACGCTCGAGCTTCCGCCGCAGGCGCTTGTCTGTCTCGTGGCCGACCCCGGCGCGGCTGGGCCGCCGTCGATTGGCAGCCCGTCGGGCGAAGCGGTATCCTCTCTCTAAGAGGGCGCGCCGACGCCCACTGTCGCCAAAAGAATGTGCTGCCCGGAGAGATCCCATGCCCCGCCTCGCGCTTGCCCTGTCCCCTGCCCTCTTCCTCGGCGGGCTGCTCGTCGCCGGCTGCAGCAGTTCGGCTCCCCCGGCCCCGGTCGCCAAGAAGGGGGCCGACGTCGGCCCGGCGCTGCCGGCCGCCAAGGGCTCTCGCGACGACCATGATCACGCCGGGCATGACCACGCCGGCCACGACCATGGCTCCCACGAAGGCGAGAAGGCCGAGGCGATGCCGGCTGACGAGGGGGAAGCCCACGACCACCATCACCCCGAGACGCTCGCCGAGCTCGTTGGTGAGCTCGACAAGCTCGTCGCCGTCGTCAAGGAGGGAATGGAAGCGAACGTCCGCGAGAAGGCCGATGCCCCGGTCCACGAGCTCGGCCATTTCCTCGGCGATGTGGAGGGGCTGGCGAAGGAGGCGAAGCTCCCGGCCGATGTCGAGACGGCCGTAATCGCGGCGAGCGAAGCGCTGTTTACCGCCTTCGACAAGATCGATATCGCCATCCACGGCGCCGACGATCTGGCGAAGGTGTGGGCTGACGAGGCCGCCGCGATCGAAGCGGGGATGAAGACGTTGAAGGACGCGGTTGCCAAGTGACGAAGAGCACCGGCAGGAGACGCTTGAGGCAAGTGGCTCCGGTGGCGCTGGGTGGGTCATTGGCTGGGTCATCAGGGAGGATTTTTCCATGAGCCGTTCCATGTGTTGTTCAGTGAGCCGGCGGAAGATCGTCGTCGCGGGGCTGGTGGCCGCCGCCGTGGGGGTGGCCGGGCGTTCGGCCAGCGCGCAGACCGACGCCGCCGCCGTCCGCGCCAAGCTTCTCCTCCCCCATGAGCCGGTCGATCCCCTCACGCCGACGGCGGCGAAAGAAACGCTCTCCGCCAAGGATGCCCCCAAGGGGCCGCAGCCGATCGTGATCGCCGGGCGGATCGGGGCGAAGGGGATGGAGCCGTTCCTGGAGAACAAGGCGTCGTTTGTCCTCCTGGAGATCCCTGCCGACGACCATGCCGGCAAGGCGGGCCACGATGCCGACAACTGCCCCTTCTGCAAGAAGCGTTCGGCCAACGCTCCGATGGTGGCCGTCCAGTTCGTCGGCGCCGATGGCAAGGTGCTGCCGCTCGATGCCCGCAAGCTGTTCGGGATTCAAAAGGGGCAGGAGGTGGTTGTGAGTGGCCAGGGGGTGTTTGACCCGAAGCTCGCGATTCCCGTCATCCAGCTGACGGCCGATGCGATCCATGTCCGCAAGACGACGGCGAAGAAATGAGCCGGTCGGAAGCCCACCCTCTCCTCGTGCCGCAGGTCCGCACCGCTTTCAAGGAGTGGGCAGTGATCTGCCGGGCTCTGGCAGCGGGGCGGCAGGACGTGATCCTTCGGAAGGGGGGGATCGTCGAGCCGGGCGGGGCCTTCCGTCCGGAGTACGCCCGCTTTCTCCTCCTTCCCACGTTTCTCCACCAGTCAGCGGAGAGTCTCGTTCCGCAGGCCCGCGATCTCCTCGTGGCGATCGACGACGACCTCCCCCCCGAGGGCACGGTCGTGTGCACGCACGTCGCTGACGTCCTCGTGGCCCATCGGATCACCGACCGCCGCGGCCTCGATTCCTTCCGGCACCGCCACGTGTGGGCCGAGAGCGTCGTTGATGAACGCTTTCACCGCTGGCAGGACGAGCTCCACGTCCTCGAGGTGGCGGTGACGCCCCTCCCCTTCCCCATCACGCGTCCCTGGCGGGAGTCGTACGGCGGTTGCCGATCGTGGGTGGAGCTCGAGGGTCGGTGAGCAACGGAAGAGGGGCCGTCTCGAAAGCCCCGTCGCCCGGCGGTGTCAATTTGTAATTCCACGGGGCATCTTGTAATTCCACGGGGCATCGGTGTAATCTTGTCGCCGATGGCGGGAGGCGGTGATGGCGGCTGCTGTCCCGTGGCCATCGCAGTCGTCAAATCAAACCGGTCTCAAGGAGCGCTTCCCATGCAACGTCGCTTTTTTTGGTCGATCGTGACGATCTTGGTTGCGGTGACAGCTTCGTCGGCCCGTGGCGAGACGTTGCTCTACGTCTCGAAGTACGACAACACGATCGCGGCGTTCGACGTGTCGTTGCCGACCGCCGCCGCGATCGCGGCCTCGCAACGGACCATCGCTTCCGGTTTCGAAAATCAACTCGGTGGATTTGACCGGATCCAGGGAATCGACGTGGGGCCGGACGGAAACATCTACGCCGTCAATCGAGGGGCGTTGAACCTCTCAGCGTGTGCGATCGAGAGGGTCACTCCCCAGGGCGTGGTAAGCCGGTTCGCGGCCGGGCTCGGCAATGTCTTCGGCATCACCTTCGGCCCGGACGGTAACCTCTACGTCCCGAACGCCGACTCCAGTAGCGCCAATGCCTCGTCCATCTCACGCATCGCGCCGAACGGTGCCGTGACGGTCTTCGCTGCGGGGCAACCTCTCAGCGGTCCCTATGGCCTGACATTCGCTCCAGGCAACCTTCTCATTGTGTCGAATATCTTTGATGGCAATATCATTCAGGTCGATTCGGCCGGTACCGCCAGCAAGTATTACGACCCGACAGGTGCCTACGAATTATCGAATCCGAAAGGCCTCGCTTGGGGCCCCGGCGGGGTCTATGCGGCAAACTGGGGCAACTCGACAGTCTCCGTGTTCACGCCACTGGAGGCCACCGTTTTCGCAAGTTATTCAACAAAAACGTTCCCAACCGATGTCGCCTTCGACGAACTCGGCAATCTGTTCGTCTCGAATTTTTTCAATAACACCATCTCAAAATACGACGCGAATGGAAATCTACTCCTGTCGTTCAGTACCGGCACGTATGCCCCGTTGTGGCTGGCCCTTGACCTTCGAGCCGTGCCAGAAATCGATCCGGCGTCCGCGGGCAGCGCCTGCGCGCTGTGCGCCGGTGTGCTCGCCCTCCTCGAGCGGCGTCGCCGGCCGGGCGCGGCCTGACCGGACAGGTTCACCGTCCGCGCGGCCGGCAGGTCTCCACTCCGCCTCGTTCAGCGCACCACGCGGGCCCCGCCGCCGCTGATCTGTTTCTCGACTTCCTTCCGCGTCGCCATCGAGGTGTCGCCCGGGGTCGTCGAGGCGAGCGCCCCGTGGGCGGCGCCGTACTCGACGGCCTGCTTGGGGTCGTTGAACTCGAGGAATCCGAACACGAGGCCGCTTGCGAAACTGTCGCCGCCGCCGACCCGATCGAGGATCTCGAGATCGGGATACGTGCGGCTGTCGTGGAACGCTGAATCGTGCCAGAGGATCGCCGACCAGTCGTTCTTCGTTGCCGAGACCACGCGCCGCAGCGTCGTCGCGGCCACCTTGAAGTTCGGGAACTCCGTCACCGCCGTCTCGATCATCGTCTTGAAGGCGTCGGTCTCTATTCGCGAGATCGTGTGATCGACCCCCTTCACCTCGAAACCGAGCGAGGCGGTGAAGTCCTCCTCGTTGCCGATCATGACGTCGACATGCCGGGCGATCTCCCGGTTCACCTCCCGCGCCTTCGCCAGCCCCCCGATGGTCTTCCACAGACTGGGGCGGTAGTTGAGGTCGTAGGAGACGATCGTGCCGTGCTTCTTCGCGGCCTTGACCGCCTCGATGGCCAGGCCGGCCGTCGTCGGCGAGAGAGCGGCGAAGATCCCGCCGGTGTGGAACCAGCGAACGCCGATCCGGCCGAACAGCTCCTCCCAGTCGACGTCGCCCGGCTTCATCTGGCTGGCGGCGGTGTTGCCCCGATCGGGGACGCCGACAGCCCCGCGGATCCCGAAGCCACGTTCGGTGAAGTTGAGGCCGTTGCGGACGGTGCGGCCGATGCCGTCGTCGTCGCGCCACTGCACGAAGTCGGTGTTCACTCCTCCTTGCATGATGAAATCTTCGATCAGGTGGCCCACTTCGTTGTCAACGAAAGCGCTGACGAGCGCCGTCCGCTGCTGAAAGCACTTCCGCAGACCGCGGGCGACGTTGTATTCGCCCCCCCCTTCCCAAGCCTGGAAGTGGCGCGCGGTGCGGATTCGCCCCTCGCCGGGATCGAGGCGGAGCATCACCTCGCCGAGCGACACGCAGTCGAATCCACAGCGGTCCTTCGGCTTGATCGGCAGCGACATGGAGGCTCCTTCGTGGGGATGTCTTTAAGTGGGGGCGTCTTGAGTGGGGGAAAGGGCTTGGTGGAGTCGGATGGTCAGGCGGTCGGGAGCATGGCAGCATCGATCTCGGCCGCGCCAGCCTCGCGGGCCAGGTCGTTGAGGGCGGCGACCTCGGCGGTGGAAAAAAGCAGGCCGCCCGCCCGACTTGTGCGCTCGGCTGCCTCGGCCTCGAGCTGACCGGGGAGCATGCAGCCGGAGTTGCCATGGCCGAGGATGTCGGCGAGGACGGCCTTGACGTTGTCGCTCTGCGAGCGGCCAAAGGAAAACGCCGCGCCGCTGATTGCCTCGGGGTGGATGACCTGGAAGAAGAAGGCACAGCCCTGCTTCTCGCCGGCGACGGGCGCCCGGCTCCGGATCGTGGGGAGCGAGCCGCCGATGAGGGCGGCGACGATCTCGTTGATCAGCGACAGCCCGTAGCCCTTGTGATCGCCGAAGGGGAGGAGGGCCACGGCCGTATCAGGATCGATCGTCGGCTTGCCGGAGGCGTCGACGGCGGCGCCGGGGGGGAGCGGCTTCCCTTCGCGCTTCAACTGCTGCACCCGCCCCATCGCGATCACGGAGGTGGCCCAGTCGATGACGATCGGGTATCCGACGGCGTCGGTCGTCGGGAAGCCCCAGGAGTGGGGATTCGTGCCGAGCGTCGGGTGGACGCCGCGGAACGGGACCACCTCGGCCAACGACGCGGTGCAGTTGGTGTAGGCGATGTAGCCGCGGCGGGCGGCTTCCATCACGTAGCCCCCTCCCCACAGATAATGAAAGGCGTTGTCGACTGAGATGGTGCCGGTGCCGTGCCGATCGGCCAGCGCCATGCAGCGTTCGATCGCGTCCCAGGCGACGGCCTGGCCGAGCTTCTTGTTGGCGTCCCAGACTTCCGTCGCGTCGAATCGTGACGGGAGCTTGCGGACTTGGGCTCCGGGTACGCAGCCGCCGGCCTTCGAGCCGAAGAGCTCGTCGAGGTGGAGGGCCTTCAGTGCGTTGTGGGTGCGGATGCCGTGGGTCGTGGCGGCGGTGGCGAGCTTCGCCGCCTTTTCCGCTTCGTCGGCGGTGTAGCCGCGATGGCGGTAGGCGGAAAGGACGATCTGCTCGTGGATCGCGACGGGGACGACGTGGAAGATCTCGGCCATGGTGTTTTGCTGGGCTCCGGGAGCGGGGACGGCACGGTGGGCTTCAGACGACCTTCTTCACCGGGACTTCCGGGTTAATCTGTGCCAGTGGCTTCTCGCCGCGCATGCAATTGAGGAGATTGGTCACCGCCGCCATCGCCTGCCGCTGGACGCTCTCGTGGGTGCGTGAGCCGACATGCGGCGTGACCAGACACGTCGGGAGGTTCGTGAGCGGGTGGCCAGCCGGCGGCGGCTCGGTGTCGAGGACGTCGGTGCCGTAGCCGCGCACCCGGCCGCTTCGCAGGGCCTCGGCCATGTCGGCCGAATTGACGATTTCGCCGCGGGCACAATTCACGATCAACACCCCCGGCTTCATCTGCCGGATCGTCTCGGCGCGGACGAGGTCACGCGTCTCGGGGGTGAGATTCGTGTGGAGAGAGACAATGTCGGCGAGCCCGAAGAGATCGACGAGGCTCGCAGCACGCCGGATGCCGTGGGCGGCGGCGAAGGCGTCGTCCCAGTGGAGGTCGTAGCCGACCGCCGGCATTCCGAAGGCCCGGGCCCGGATCGCCACTTCCCGGCCGATCCGCCCCATCCCGACGATCCCAATCGTCTGGCCCATCAGCTCGTGGCCGGTGGCCCGCTGCCAGCCGCCGGTGCGAGTCGAGTCGGTGTGGAAGAGGAGATTCTTCTCGAGCGCCAGCATGAGGAGGATGCAGTGCTCGGCGACGGTCGTGTGGTTGACGCCGGGGGTGAACAGGAGCGGGATCCCCTTCGCCGTGCAGGCAGGGACGTCGATCTTGTCGACGCCGATCCCGTACTTCGAGAGCACTTTGAGCCGGGGCGTGGCCTTCTCGATCACCTGCCGCGTGATCGCATCATCCCCGCAGAGGTAGCCGTCGATCTCGCCAACGAGGGGGAGGGTGTCGGCCTCGGAGAGCGGTCCGCGGGCGGTGACGATCTCCCAGCCGGTGGCAGCCAGCGCCGCGTGGTGGGGGCCGGGCGTGTCTTGGAAGGAGGTCGTGGTGAGGAGGATTCGCGGAGTCATCGAGGTGTCCTGGGCTGACGCGGAGGAGACTTTGAGCGAGCACTCTTACCCGACGGGAAACGGAACCGCAAATTGTGGCCAGAGGGGATTTTAGTAGCGGTAGCCGATCCCGGTGTTGGCGAAGAAGTTTGGCGAGGTGTCGTTGAGCCCCCAGCCGAAACGGAGGCCGAGCTCGAGGTCCTTCGTGAGGAGGACATGGCCGCCGCAGCTTCCATACTGGACGTTGATCGCCTTCTCCTTGCCGGTGGTCATGATCCCGAAGTACTCGGCGTGCACCTCCCACCGCTCCCCGAGCGGGATCTTGAGGGCCGTGGAGGGGGCCCACTGGTTGAAGAAGTCCTCCTCGGCCCAACCGGTGCCGTAGCGAACGGCAGAGCGCCATTCCCAGCCGTTGGCGAAGCGATAGGCCCAGGCTTCGCCCAACATCATCGTCGATTGGTGCGTCGGCCCGTAGAGCGGCGTGAATCCCTGGATCACGAGGGCCGACATCGGGATCCAGCCGGCTTGATCGGTCGTTTCGAGCTTGGCGCCATAGAGCATCCGGCTCTCCTCTTCGGAGACGAGATCCTCCCCGCCGACCTGAGTTCCAGAGGCGAGCCCGGGGCCACCGGCTTCGTAGTTGACGCCGAGTCGCAGCTCGAAGCGGTCGCCGATCCCGCGGCGGACGAGGAGCTCCGGGAAGCTGTGAGCCTCGGGGCCAGTGGCGTTGTCGATAAACGAATACGAGGCTTCCGTGATCGTGCGGCCGGCCCCGGCCGTGGTCGGGGCGAAGGTGAACGTATCGCGGTCGGTCTCGAACTCCTCTTCCCCGTCCGTCCACCCCTCTCCGGCGCGTCGTTGCAGGACTTCCATCTGTGCTCGCAGCGACGTCGACAGCAAGAACGTCAGCGCGACGGCCGTGGTCAGGAAGAACACGATCGATCGAACAAGCTCGCTGCTGGCGCGGTCGGGGCTCATGAGCGGGCAGGACTCGGTCGCGGTGTCGGGCGGTCGAAGTGCCAGGTGAAGCCGAGGCCGGCCCAGTAGCTGCAGATGTCGACGCGGGTCGAGTTGCCGAGAAACTCTGTCGCCGGGAACATCCCGCCGGCGAAGGCGTCGAAGTCGAGCCCGGGGATCACGTCGCTGTAACCGAAGCCGGCAGACATGCGGTGTTCGTTGACGATCGCAAACGGACTTTGCACGTACTTCACCGCCGGAATCCCGCCTGGCACCTGGACCGGCCCGATCGACGTCCCGAAGCCGTCGTCGATCGGATTCTCGGCCAAGGCGTAGCCGGCCCGGAGCTTGAGCCGGTCGGTGGCGCGGTACTGCGCCCCGAGCTGCATCACCCACTGCGGGTTGTAGATGCTCTTGAAGAGCGCGGCTGAGTCCCAGTCGAGGAACAGGGCATCAGCGGCCAGAAGGAGCTTTCCATTCATGAGTGACTCGTTGGAGATCCCCATGCCAACCGTCTGCGGCAGGCCCATGTCGACGCCGATGGGGCGCGATTGGCCGAAGAGAGTCGCCTCGTTCGGAAACCGGAAGGCTTGCGTCGAATGGTAATAAGCACCGAGGCGCGTGGCATCTCCGACGAGGTAATCGATCCCGACCCCTCCCCTGAGGGCGTAGGCATTCGTCATGTTGCTGACGCCGACGAACGGCCCCGAGACGTAGCCGTCGCCGATGAACATCGTCGCGCCCACCGAGAGCCTCTCCGTGAGGGCCACGGCCACTGACGGGGCGAACTCGAGGAACAGGAGGTAGGCGGAGGTGCCGTTGCTGGCCGGATTTTGGACATAGCTCGAGCCACCACCGGCCGCGCCGAGGACGGCGATCCCGACTGTCGTCGGAAGGGCGAAGCCGTCGAGCTGCTGGGAGACGCCGATCGCCGGCACGATTGCTCCCGGGGTTTCGCTCTTTTGGGAAAACGGCTGGACGCCGAGGAGCGGGAGGGGAGCAGCCTGCGAGAGTCGGGCCGTCGGGCCGACGAAGGCACCGCCGATCGTGAAGTGGGTCCCCTCATACTGCGTGAGGGCCGCGGCGTTGCCATTGATCGCCGAGACAAAATCCTGAGGAGCGGCGACGCTCGTGCCCGCCATGCCGCCGGAGGCGGGCATGAGGGTGTTGCGGAAGTCGATGCCGTAGGTCTGAGCCGAGGCTCTTCCTGCCGAAGCAGCGAGCCAGACCGTTCCCGCAAGGATCAGAATCCGTTGTATTGCTCGCACGAAGCCTCCCCCCTCATCCGCAGATCCCCCTCGTTCCGCACGACCCGCACAGCCCGTTCCATCGGCGTCTCTGTCTGTCTCCCTTGAGGACTCCCCCCCGGGAGAGCCGCGACCGGGGGACCAGCGCCTCCGTCGGCCTCGCGGATCGACGGCTTGGGGGGAATGGGCAGCCGTGGAAGCGCGTGCGGATCGGGGCTCCGGGGCAGGCGAACTGTGACGGTTCCTCCGCACGGTCCACTGATGACGGTCGTGCCGGGGCTTTTGCCGATGGATCAAGCGGGGTCTTTGGGAGACGAAAGGAACGTTTCCTTCGGCGACATGGGGTGGCGATCAAAGAGAGGGATTTACTTATGAGTTTGGGGCAACCGAGGTGGCGAACGGGTGTGGTGCGGCTCGTGACGGGAATCATGGCCACTGGGGTCATGGCAGCCGCAGCGCAGTCGCAGGACTCTGATTTCGTGGGCCGGGCTGACCAGGTGGGGCAGTTCGAGCGCTTCGACCCGAGGGTCAACGACGACGTGATGGATGGCGTCATTCCCATGGGTCAGGAGTGGTATCTGTTCGGGAAGCCCGAGCGCGCGGGGGTCTACGGCTGGCTCGACGGCGGCTTCATGGGCAACTTCGCCAGTCCGGCCAGCAAGTTCAACGGCCCCTACAACGCCGTCGACCGGGCCAACGAACCGATGCTCAATCAGGTCTACCTCGTCGGCGAGCAGACGCTCCCCGGTGACGGCGAGGCCGGGCTCGGCTATCGGGCTGATCTCATTTACGGAGAGGATTTTCTCCTCGCTCAGTCGACCGGATGGGAGGTCAGCCCCAGTCGCGCGCATGACTGGAACAGCGGCGAGTATTACGGGCTGGCGATGCCGCAGCTCTACGCCGAGGCGGGGAGTAAGGATCTCAACGTCAAACTCGGCCACTTCTACTCAGTGGTGGGCTACGAAGGCCTGCCCGCCGTCGGCAATTTCTTCTACACGAAAGCCTACAGCTATCAATTCGCCGGCCCGTTCACCCACTGGGGCGGGCTCGCCAACTGGCGCGCGACCGACAACCTCGAGGTCAACGCCGGCCTCGTCAACGGCTGGAACGCCCTCTCCTCGGGCTACGCCCGGGCCAATTTCCTCGGCCGTGCCCGCCTCAAGAATGACGACAATTCCCTCGCCACGTCGTTTGCGATCATCAGCGGCAACGAGTGCGACGACTTCTCCCCGGTCTTCCAGCCGCAGCCGATCCTCGCCTCGGCCAACCGCACCCGCTACAGCCTGATTTTCGAAGTCCGCCCGACGGACAACGTCGAGTATGTCTTTCATCAATGGCTCGGCACCCAGGCCCAGGGGCTCGCCGATGGCAGCACGGCGCTGTGGACCGGCATCGATCAGTATCTCTATTGGTCAGCCAGCGACACCTGGAAGTGGGGCGCCCGGTTTGAGTGGTTTGACGACGTCGACGGCACGCGTGTCGGGCTCAACCGGCCGAGCAACCCGAATCACGTCCCCTTGCCTGGCAACTACTTCTCGCTCACCGTCGGCCCCAACTGGGTGCCGAATGCGAATGTGCTCGTTCGCCCCTGCTTCCGCTGGGATTTCTTCAGTGGAAGAAGTGGCGTGCTTCCCTTCAACGACGGCGTGAGCACGAATCAAACGATGCTCGGATTCGACGCCATTCAGAAGTTTTGAAGAGACGCCCGCGGGGCGACCCCTCTGTGCCGGGGTTAATCGTGCCCCTCAACGCTTCGAAGCGAGGGGGCGCCCGTGCTCCGAGAGCCGGCGTAGGATGCGAGCGCAGCCATGGATGGCGGAGCGAGCAGGCTTCGAGCGAACGGAGGCCACGATGGCCGAAGTGAGCGTCCGGCGACGGGGCACGGGCGACCCCGAAGCCACGTGGGAGCCAGACGCAAAAAAACGCGGGGTGCCCGCTCGGGCACCCCGCGTCTGGGTTTTTGTAGAAACGACTCGTCAGCGGCCGGAGCCGGCCGCTTCGATCTGCTTTTGGATCTTGTCGAGATTGAATGACCCGGGCGACTGGCTCGGCGGGTAGTCCTTCATCGACATCAGGAACTTCCCGGCGATCTGCTGGAGCGGCACCACCACGAAGGCGTG
>Ga0114973_10002828_pt1 | contig 12440 bp, 6 predicted proteins | sample M_140807_MF_Meta_FD_87025 | JGI IMG/M metagenome (GOLD analysis project Ga0114973, IMG submission 87025) | Freshwater microbial communities from Lake Montjoie, Canada to study carbon cycling - M_140807_MF_MetaG | ecosystem: Environmental > Aquatic > Freshwater > Lake | place: Lake Montjoie... | reverse complement strand
GTGCGCATGTTTGCCTCGATGGCGTCGTGGTGGTCCCAACTGCCGTAGGTGAGCGTGACGAACCGCACGCCCGACTCGACGAGTCGCCGCGCGAGCAGCATCCGCATGCCGGCGGGATTGCGACCGTATTCATCCTTGATGGCGTCGGGCTCCTTCGCCATGTCGAACGCTTCCTGCGCCTTGGCGGAACTGATCAGTCCGTAGGCCCGCTGATAGAAGGTGTCGAGGGCGTCGAGCGAGTCGCCCTTCTCCTTCTGCCGAAAGTGGTCGTTGACGACGTCGAGCATCCGCCGCCGCTTGTCAAACCGGGCCACGTCGATGCCAGCCGGCAGGTTGAGGTCGCGGACCTGAAACTTGGGATCGGCCGGATCGGCGCCGAGGCTGAATCCGGAGTAGGCACTCGACAGGTAGCCCGAGCCCGCGAACTCGTTGGGGACGCTCGGGATGCAGACGTAGGCGGGTAGATTTTCGCGCGGTCCGAATTCGTGGGAGATCACGGAGCCGATGCTCGGATATTGCAGCGCCGGGCTCGGCCGATAGCCCGTAAACATGTTGTGCGTGCCGCGCTCGTGGGCCGCCTCGCCGTGGGTCATCGAGCGGCAGATCGCGAGTTTGTCGGCGATCTTGGCCGTGTGCGGGAGCAGTTCACCAAATCGTACGCCGGGCAAAACCGTGTCGATGCTGCCCAGGGGCCCACGGTATTCGACCGGCGCGTAGGGCTTGGGGTCGAACGTTTCCTGGTGGGCGTAGCCGCCGGGCAGGTAGATGTAGATGACCGACTTGGCGACGCCTTCCTTGGCCGGTGGGCCGGCATCGGCCCGGGCTGCCTCCATCCGAAAGAAGTCGCCGAGCGTGAGGCCCAAGCCACCAAGGGCGCCGACGGTCAGAAAGCCGCGGCGATCGACACCGTTCGAGAAGCGTGCCATCGGTCTTTTTCTCCGGAACACCCGAGACCGAACCCAATTGTACATTGCACCTCATCTTTCATCGGGTTTTGACGACTTTTGGCTGCAACGCAGCACTCGTGCAACCGACGTAAGTTGTTACGAGAGAATGGTTTAAGGGCTGTGCGGGCCAAAAGGGTGGAAGTCTACCGCCAAAGGGTATGAGGGTTCTCGCCGTGGGGTCACGGCTCCGCGACGACATAGACCAGGCGTCCCTGCGTGTCCCCGGCCTCGAAGACGAGGGTCTCCCCTTCGCGGCGCGACGCGACCGCGGTGCCGCGGCTGCCGGGCTTGGGCCCTTCCGTCCACAGCGCCGCCCTTGGTGGCAGTCCCGCGGCGGGCACGCGGACCGTGCCCGCGCCCTGCGCCAGGATCAGGAACAGCGCGCCTCCCTCGACCCTGCGATCCCCAGGCACCGGTCCGAAGGCGAGTTGCGCGAGGGGCTGGTCGGCCAGGCGGGTCTCGACGCCGTCGATCGTGATGCCGGCGGTGTTGCGCCCCGCGAAAGACTCGAGCATTCCGTCGGCGGCAGTGCGGAAGCTGACGGTACCGTCGCCGGCATAGGCCACGCGACGGCCATTCACGCGGAAGTCGGTGAGTTCGAGCCGCTCGCTCGGCGGAGGCACGCGGGCGAGATAGGCCTGGTCTTCGGCTTCGTTGCGGGCAAACCCGCCGGGCCAGTCTTCGAGCACGTTGCGCAGGTGCGGCGCGATCGAGATCGCGCCGTTGGGAAAGCGGCAGGCCAGGTGGGGCCCGGTGCGGGAGAGATGTTCCGTCTGGTCGTTGTGGTCCGGGAAGGCGTTGGTGGGCGCATAGGCCCCGAGGGACCGCAACACGTGGAACCAGGTGGCGACATCCTGCCCCAGGCTCGCCGACTGATCATCGCGCGGCCGCATGCCCAGGGCGAGCGTCTGGCCGCCACCGGGGTGCGTGCGGTGCACGCCCACCACGTCGTTCAAGAGCCGCGCCGCCACGGCGCTCTCCGCCCGCGGCACGAGCGGGTGCACGCGGTCCACGAGGAAATGCGTGAGCACGGCCTGCGGCGGAACGTTTCCAAGCACGCCCTCGAAGGCAACCGTTTTTCCGGGGGCGACGAGGCCACCATCGATCCGAGGGTTGAAGTCGGCCCCCATGAGATCCTGCCACGGGCCTCGGGCATCGCCCCCCTCCCAGGTGCGCACGGGCGGCGGCCCCGACCACACCACCCTCCCGCCCTGTGCGACGAGTTCCCGCATCATCGCCAGGAGCCGTTCGCTGGGAAACGGCTCGAAGAGCGCGGCCAGCGTGGTGAACTTCCGCCCGGCGAGGTGGATCGCCCCGTCGCGCACTTCGCCGAGTGCCGCGAGCTTCTCCTGCGTGATCAGGTTGGCGTAGCCGTATTGCGTCATCCAACTGCCAAACCGCTCCTCGCTGGCGACGAGGTTCAGCGGGTAGAGCATCAGCACGTCGACGTCGCGGTGCTGCATGTTCTGCACGAGGCCATGCACGGTGGAGCTGCCCACGCCGTAGGCGTCGGCCACCGCCTGGCGTCGGCGGTGGAGTTCCCCGGGCATGCCCCAGTGCGCGCCGTAGGCGTAGGGCAGTTCGTTGATGATCCCGAGGCTGCAGGCGAGCGCAAGGCCGTAGTAGTTGCGATCGAGCCAGCCTCCCTCGGCGTGGTCGTTGCCGTTGCCCGTGAGGTAGTCGCCCCATTTGAAATAGTCGGAGCAGGCGGAGGCGGCCTGCTGCACCGTGTTCGACCAGACGAAGTTCGACGTGTATTCGTACTGGTGCCGCTGGGTGGGCTCGCCAAGTGTGTCCCAGCGGTCGATGGTGGGGCTCTGCGCCCAGGTGGCATGGGCCCGCGCCTCGAGCCGATGCCCGACGCGGGCCTCCGCGTGGTGCTTCGCTTGAGTGAACAGGTCGACCACGGTGTCTTGCAGCAGCCGGTAGTAGCGGGCGCGGAAGAGCGCCGTGTCGGCCACGGCCTCCGGCGTTTCCCCCCACACGTGTCCCGCGCCGGCCGTCGCCCCCAGATCGCCGACGAAGTCTTCCTGGCCGTAGGTGAAATAGACGAGCCACTTCGCGAAGTCGCGATACTGCTCGCCGTAGAGCTCCGCGAAGCGTGCGCCAAGCGCGGGCGTCACGTAGCGCACCGCGAACTCGCCGTGGTCGTGGTGGAAGAAGTAATGCCAGTCCTGCTGGATGTGCATCTCGTCGCTGTAGAGCCCGTGCAGTTTCACCCCGGCGTCGACGTAGCGGTCCACGAGGCCCGTCAGGAAGGGCAGCGCGTGCGGGCTGAAATAGTCGAGCTCCGGCGTGCGGTATTGCTGCACCACCAGCACACGGTTGAACCCCGCAAGGTCGGCCCGGCCGCGGCCGTGCACCCGCACCCGCACGGCCTCGAACGTGCCGGCTTTGTGGACGAGCCCTTCGAACACCTCGGCCTGCGCCGTCTCGGTGATCTCGACGATCTCATTTGGATCGACGACCTTGTGCGGGGTGCCACGCAACTTGCGCTCGCGGAAGGCGAAGACGCGGATCCCGGCATCCTCGAGCGCGACCGGCCCCTTATTATTGGTCCAGCGGCGCTGCCGCCACAGGGCCACGCTGTAGGCACCGCTCGTCGTGTCACGGAGGCCCTTGCGGTAGTGCATCCACTGCCCTGACTCGCCCGTGGCCGTGCGAAAGCCGGGGCCGATCTCCAGGGGGCTCAAGAGGCTCAGTTCGAGGCCGATCCCATACTCCGCGGCGAAGCGGCTGATCGTGCCGATGCGCTCGATGGCGGCGTCGGTGTCGGGCAGGTAGGCCCGGGGCGCGGCCTCGGTCGGCTGGCGATATTGGCTGAAGAAGTGGTCGTGGGCGAGGATCACCGTGCGGAATCCCGCGGCCCGCGAGCGCTCGCAGAGTTGCCGAAGAGACTCCACGCAAGGCTCGCCCGTCAGGCTGAGATTCACCGGCTTGTCCGGATCGGTGAGATCGTCGAGTTGCTGATCGTTGACGAGCACGAGGTTGGGCTTGCCCAGCTGGAACGCCCACGGGCCGGGGTAGGCGATGAGTTCGCCGGCGTAGCGGAGCTCGGGCACCGGCGCGGCCTGCGCGATGATCGCGGTGGCAGCGAGCACGAGCGCCATCAGCTCGCGAAACACTGCGGATGAGGTACACGGCATCGCGGAGGCTCCGGTGGCTGGCAGCGTGGATGGGTCGCGGGGCGGGAACACTGCTTCGATGCTATCCGGCCGCGATGGAAAAAAGGGGAGGCAGCTCATTGATCCACATGAGTGGCCTCCCCTTTTTGGTTGATCCGCACGGCTCCGCCTCGCTCGGCCGTGACGTCGATCACGAGGTCGTGCACGTGAATTCCCGTGATCGTGAGCGAGGGCCAGGCCTCGGGCAGCCGAGGGTTGACCTCGAAGCCCTCGGGCGTGGGCCGGAACCCCAGAAACCCGTAGAGCATCACCTGCGGCACGAGCACGCTCTCTAAAAACTCCTGATCGAGACCGAGGCCGCCGGGCGGGCCCCCTCCCTGCAGCGTGCCGCGGCCGGGCTTCGCGTAGTAGGGGCGGTAACCGCCCTCGGCCTGCACGTCGCGAAACCAGGTGAGGATCTCCTGGAGCCGCCGCCAGGCGTCGTCGGGACCGTTCACGTCGAGACGCGCCATGATGTCGTAGTAACTGAAGCCAAGCACCGCGCCGCCGTCCTGCACCTGGCCACCCCAGGGGATCGATTCCGGCCGGCTCCAAGCCCACACATAGGTCTCGACGTTGCGCCGCGTTGTGGCCCGAGGGCCGAACCGCCAGTGGTAGATGTCGGCGCCGCGCGAGGTGTCGCCCTCGACCTCCCGCTTGCCGTCGAGCCAGTCGAGGATGCTTCGGGCTTGCTCGGGCGCGGCGAGGCCGGCGTCGATCGCCTCAAGGTTCAGCATCGTGAAGCCGTAGTCGTAAGCTTTGTCTTCGCTGTCGATCCAACCGACGAAGCGGCCCGTCGCCGGGCTCCAAAATCGGAGCTGGAACTCCGCGCGGACGGCATCGGCGAGCGCCGTCAGCTCGTCGGCCGAAAACGGGCCGCCGTCGGCGGGAATGCCCCAGGCCGGGTGGGCGGCGATGGCACGCTCGAGGTCGGCCATCCGCAGCAGGGCGGTGTGCAGATAAATCGTGGCGTAGGCGTCGTGACCACCGAACGGGAGGAGATCCCAGTAGTTGTTGCCGACGCCGAGGCCGAGGCGCGGCTTTGCGCCTCCCTCGGGCAGCAGCTCGAGCCCGCTGCGGCCATCATGGCCGACCCACCGCACCCACACGTGTTTCTGCTCGCGGACAGCAAACTCGTCCAGCGTGAAATGAAGTGCCTTCCGCATGCGGCCGATGGTCTGGCGGAGGAAGGGAAGGTCGGCCGTCCAGTTGAAGAAATCGCTGCAGGCCCGGATGAAGAGCGAACCGGTGATGGGATGCCGCGTGTCGATCGCCGTGATCAGCGACTTGAGGTCGATTTCGGCGCCGGCGGCGTGGTCGATCACGATCCGATAGTGGGTGAGGATCCCGGCGTATGCAGGCTGGCGGTAGAGTGGCACGTTGGCGTAGCGCACACCGTCTTCGGACGCGAGCCGGGGAAACTCGACCCGCCGCTCGGGCACCCACGCAGCCTCGCCTTCCAAGAGCCACGACACGACCGGACGCGACTCCGCCGGCAGACCGTGGGCGGCCCATTCGATCCTCGCGAAGGGAGCGACGATCGTGCCGCAGCGGAAGGGGGGCGTGGTGATCGTGACGACGTCGCCCGTGGCCTTGAGCATGAGGCCGCGGATGGGATCGATCCCCGCCACCGTCGCCCCGTCGATCTCCCAGCCGGCGGTGGAGGCGAGGGGCTCGAGGTGGAACATCTGCATCGCGAACACTTCGTCGTGCTTCGAAAAATGGAAGCCCGTGCCGCCAGACTGCTGCCAGGCGGGAAACGGCCAGCCGTCACTGTGGCCGAGGCCGCGATGCTGCTGCATCGCCACGTAGCCTTCGGCATCGATCGGGCGGGCGAGCAGCGCGGCGGCATACCGCCGGCGCGGCCCCGGCCCGGTCCACAGGGTCGAATGCGGCAGCATGCCATCCCAGAGCGTGCAGTTGCTGAAAGCCTGCGGCGCGTGCATGGCATGCAGTTCCTCGAGCGACTTCATCGCCTGCTCGGTGCCCGGCACGATGAACCGCGGCAGGTCGTCGGCGGCGGTCGCGACGCCCGCGGTCAACATCAGGCAGGCGGCGAGGCACACCGCCTGCCGTTGGGGGAACATGGTGCGCGTCATGGTGGGAATTCAGGCGATTAGTGAACGAGCACGATGGCGCGAGACCTATGTCAGATGCGCTTTAGGCGACGGCGCCGGGCCAGCCCGGCTGCCAGGTGTCTTCCATGCGGGGGAACTGTTTCCGCAGGGCGATGTAGTCCTCGACCATGCCCCGGATCCCGGGCTGCAGGCGGGCCTGATAGGCCTGGTCGCAAATCGGCTCCAGGGGCAGGAGGTAGAAGTGCCAGGTCGGCTTGCGGGAGGCGCTGTGATACCCCATGTGCAGGGTGCGCCGCGGCGTCTGCAGGCCGGCGTTGTAGCCGCGATGGATCAGGTTGTTGTTGTAGAGCAGCGCGTGGCCGGCGGGAATCCTCACGGGCACGCCGCCGGGCATCACCGCGTCGGTCGGCGCGTAGTGCTTCGATCCGCCAAACGCCGCATCCTCATCCGGCGTGTTCGGCCGCCGGTGGCTGCCGGGCACCACCCACAGGCTCTGCTCCTCGTAGAGCGGCAGATTGATCTGCACGCTGTTGTGCGGCCAGTCCGGCGAGAACAGCTCGTCGCGGATCTCAGCCTGCGGAATCTGGATCACGTCGCGGTGCCAGCCGAGGCTGTAGGAGACCCCGGGGTTGGTCGCGAAGATCGACGCGTTGTTGATGATCGGATGAGGCCCGAGCAGTTCCTCCACGATCTCGAGCATCGCGGGGATGTGGTAGGCGTGGAGGATCGACGTCGCCCGAGGGGAGCCGAGCATGTGGATGTAGTATTGCTTCGCGCGGGTGCCGAACGACTCGAGCGGGTCGCCGAGATGCTGCATCGACGAGCATGCGACCTCGTTCGAGGAGTTTCCCTTGGCCGGGTCGAGCAGTTCCGCCATCAGCCGGCGGAAGTCCTCGACCTCGGCGTCGGTGAGCACCCGCTCGAGCACGAATCCATCGCGGTCGAACTGCTGCTGTCTGGGGGTCATGATGAGCCTCCGTCGGGGGTATGGATGGGCGGAACCGTGATTCGCCGGCCGGTGGCCGCTGACTCGAGGCCGGCCTCGAGGACGGCGATCACCTCCAGCCCGTCGGCGAAGTCGGGATGGACGGTGCCGCCGGTGTGGATGGCCGTGACGAAGTCGGCGACGGCGTGCACGAACGTGTGCTCGTAGCCGAGGATGTGGCCCGGCGGCCACCAGCGACCGATGTAGGGATGGCAGGCTTCTGTGACGAGGATGGTGCGGAAGCCCCGGGCATGCTCGGGGTCGTGTCGCGAGTAGAACTCGAGCTCGTTCATCCGCTCCAGGTCGAAGGCGAGGCTGCCCTCGCTGCCGTAGATCTCGAAGCGATTGCGATTCTTGCGACCGGCCGCGAAGCGGGTGGCCTCGAAGGAGCCGATCGCACCGTTGGCGAACTGCACGTGCATCAAGGAGGCATCCTCCACCGTCACCGCCCCGCGGGCCGCGGGATCCGCACCGCTGCCCGCGGAGAAGGTGGCGGCCCCGGAGCCCGGTAGCGGCCGCTCACCGACAAAGCTGGCCGTCAGGCACGACACGGTCTCGATCCTGCCCACGAGGAAATGGGCCAGGTCGACGCTGTGCGAGTTGAGGTCGCCGTGCGGGCCCGAGCCGGCGTGCTCCTTCTGCAGGTGCCAGGTGAGCGGGAAATCGGGATCGATGATCCAGTCCTGCTGATACGTCGCCCGCCAGTGGAAGATGCGGCCGATCTCTCCGTCGTCGATCAGCTTCTTTGCCAACTGGATCGCCGGCACCCGCCGGTAGTTGTGGTTCACGTAATGGCGGACGCCCGCCTCGCGGACGGCTTTCAGCATCGCCTCCGCGTCGGCCCGGGTGATCGCCAGCGGCTTCTCGCAGAAGACGTGCTTGCCCGCCCGCGCCGCGGCGATGGCAACGGTGGCGTGCATCGCCTGCGGTACGGAGACGTCGATCACGTCGATGTCGTCGCGGGCCACCAGGGCCCGCCAGTCGGTCTCCACGCTCTGCCAGCCCCAGCGGCCGGCAAAATCCTCTGCCGCTGCCCGGTTGCGGCTGCAGGCCGCCCGCAGCTCGATCGGCCGCGGCAGGTCGAAGAACCGCTGGGCCTGCAGCCAGGCGTTGGAGTGGGCCCTGCCCATGAAGCTGGTGCCGGCGATGCCGACCCGCAGCGGCGCGACGTCAGCCATGAGATGCCTCCGCGGCCGCGAGCCGCTTGAGATAGGCGACGCTGCGCTCGACCATCTCGTCTTCCCGGCCGAGCCATCGCGCGGCTGGCATGTCTACCTCGAAGGCTAGCAACCCGCGATAGTCCGCGCGGGCCAGGATCGCCACGATCGTGTCGATCTCGACGAGTCCCTCGCCGGCAGCCACGCAGGCGAAGTAGTTCCAGGCTCGGACGCTCCGTCCCTTCACCGGCTCGATGTCCTTGACATGGGTGGCGAGCACGTACGGGGCGAGCTTCTCCGTCGCCTCGACCGGGTCGTCCTGGACGCGAAGGAAGTTGGCCGTGTCGAGATTGACCCCGAGGAAGGGGGAATCGATCTCCTCGATCAGCCGCAGGATCTCGTCGGCGTCGTAGTCGATGTGGTTCTCGATGGCGAGGGAGACGCCCTCGCCGGCAGCCACCCGCACCGCCTCCCTGAACCAGTCGCCGAGAATGCGGAGCTGCGGATCGTGCGGATCGCGGACGAAGCTGAAGCTGCTGCCGACCACCCGCATCACCGTCGCGCCGATGGCCTTGGCGTGGTGGATGTGGCGCAGCATGTCGTCCTTGGCCTGTGGATTCCGGCCTGCCTCGAGGCCGTCGGGGTGGCCCCAGGCATAGACGCGATCGACCGAGTAGGCGTCGAGCCGGGCCCGCACGTCGGCGAGATAGCCGGGATCGAAACTGGAAAAAAAGCACGATTCGAGCGAGATCCCTTCGCAGCCCATCTCGTGGGCCCGGTCGATCACCCGATCCATCGTGAAGGGAGCGGCCGGCGGCTGCTGCTCCGGGTAGACGTCGCCGAGAAAGCGGTGGTAGCAGTAGCTGTCGATGCCGACTTTCATGGCCCAAGGTCCTGGGGAAACGATGGCTTCGGATGCTTAGAGTAGTCGTTGGGGATCGCCGAGGCTTGTGCGGGGGCGGCAGCGAACGTGATGAAAGCGTCACGGCCGACGGTAAAGCATGCGAAACCTGTGCTACGAGGAGAGGCAGCCCCGAGCCTGATACACGCGCGAGCAGCCTGTCACTGCGGTGGAGAGCTCGGCTGAATGTCGATGATGTCGTGGATCGCAACGCGGGGCACGGTGACCTGCAGCCGGCCGTCGCGATATTCGTTTTCGAGCGTGCGGCCGCCGGGCTGGAGCCGCACGGAGGCGGGCCGCGGGCAGCGAATCGACACGTTCAGGGGCCCGACGGGTGGAATGTCATCGTGCACGTTCACCTTCGCGTTGCCATGCGGGCCGGCTGTGTTCACGAGGTTGATGAGCAATCGCTCACCCAGCCGCGTCGCCGTCACGTCGATATGGTGGGATCCCTCCACCTCCACCATGGGCGCTGGAAACATCTCGCGCACAAGGGCGTGAAGGAAGTCACGGCTGACGGTGGTCGTCGAGTTGGCATAGCGCTCGCCGAGGCTCAGATAGATCGCGGCAATGGATCCCTCGCCGAGGTTCGTGATCGAGGCCGCGACCTCCGCCGGGCCGTCCACCTCGTTCTCGTGGCGCACATTCCCGAACGGCTTCGCGCGGGGGCCCAGGGTCGCCTTCTGGAAGAGCGACTTGATGCCGGCCACATCCCCGCCGAACTCCAGACCGTTCACCTGCACGGCTGGAGCTCCCTCGAGCGTCACGTCCAGTTCCTCCTGGAACAGGGCGGCGGTCCGCGGGCCGACGATCAGGAGTGATCCTCCCTGCCTCACATAGTCCACGAGCGACTGCTTGAAGGCAGGCTCGATCGTCTCCCACTCCGGATAGACGAGGAGCGGGTAGCGATTGATGCGGTCGGCGAGGTGATGCTCGCTCACGACATCCACCACGTGCTGGCTGTCGAGCAGCGACTGGAGCAGGCCCTGCAGGGGCACGAGCTCGCCGCCCCAGGTGGCGAAGAGCATCTGATTCGTGCGATAGAACGCTCCCGCGGAATAGATCAGGCCGATCTGTGGGATGGGTGCGGCCCGGTGGCAGAAGGGCTGCCGCTCGCGGCAGAAGCGGGCCACCTCGGCCATTATCGGGAACTGCCACTCGCGCACGGAGCCGTCGCGACGCTGCGGGAAATATGCCTGGAAGCCGCCACCAAGTGCCATCACGAGCGCTGCTTCCTGCTCGAGTTGCTGGGCGGTCTTGGTGCTGAAGAGGCCGTCCAGGTGGCTGAAGCTCCAGGCCATGAGATCCCAGGGCTTTCCCTGATGGGCCATGCAACGGCCTTCGATGCGGGCACTGTTGAGACTATTGGTCGGTGTGTAATCACCCGAGATAAAGTCGACGTCGATGGTGGCCTTCTCGGGCATCATCGAACTGTAGGCCCAGTTGCTTGCGATCTGAAAGCCGCTGTCGTGGCGATGCACCTCGTCGACGTAGCGATGCAAGTAGCGACGGAATCCCTCGCGGCAGAATTCGGAGAACTCGTACCAGCCGGGATCCGCTCGCGTGCGAGGAACCGACTGAATCCCGGTCTGCTCCTGGAAAGCCTTCAGGACGGGCTCGGCGTAGTCGCGATCGACGGCCCAACACTCACCGTCGACCCATATGCCATCGACGTCGTATGCGTCCGCCAACTCCTTCATCTGCGGGATCAGGAGCTGGTCCACGTACGGACCGAAGACGGAGGTCAGGCGGCTGTCGCGTTCCCCCTTCTCGGTCACGCGAGCCCACTCCGGATGCTGGGCCACGGCCTGGCCGTCCCAGACACCCGAATAATGCATGTAGAGGCCGACGCCCTTCTCGGCGGTGACCTCGCGCCAGATCCGCAGCGGATCACCGACAAAGCCCGGCGCGGGGGTGCCCGCCCGGGTGGGATAGCTGGAGAATCCCGAATGCCCCTTGCAGTCGATCTGCACGTAGTCGGGCCGCACGGCCTCGAGCAGCTGCTCGATGCTTTCGCGTGTGGTGCGCTTGCCCACCTCCTGGCAGTCGGGGCCGGCGTGAAAGTCGAAGTGCATGCCGAGGAAACTCTCGCTGCGCTTCAAGCGCGGGGGGTACCGCGGCGGATCGTAGCGCACACGTTCGGCCTGGGGCTCTGCACACACACCGATCAGCGCTGGCGCAACGAGCAGTGCAAGCAGCGAAAGCGCCGCCCCGTAGCGAGTGCTCATCCGTCGGCGCCGGATCGCTCGCGACGCACCCGATGGCCGACATACAGCATGAGGCCCAACGCCCCCACCAGCGAGGCACCACCCGGTTCCGGCACCACGATGACCGCGCCGGTGGAATAGAGGCTCGTCGTGTCCCATGTCATCCCGCCGCTCAACGGGGGAAGGATCACACTCTGGAACTGCTGCCCGGAAAGATAGGCCGTGCCGTCGAGCAGATCGAAGCTGCGGCCGGCGGCGATCGTCAGGATGGGGTCCGGATCGAACTCCAGCACGCCATCGAGTATCGCCGTGGAACCAACGCCGAACGTGAACGGCGACAGTCCGTCGAGTAGGAGCGTGCCGCCATGCATATCGAACCGGCCCTCAGCCGAGAACAGGCCCGCTCCGGTCACCCGTAGTTCCTTGCCGTTCAAGTCGATGGCCTGCTTGAAGGCGAGCGAAGTCCAAGCGGCGGCACTGGCTGCGGTATCCGTGCCCAGCATCAGGGACACCAGGGTCTGATGGGCGCCCCGCTGCACGGCGATCGTGCCGGTGCCACTCGAGGACGCGATCGTGATGGCGCCCGAACCCGAGAGCGTGTATTGCTGGTCGCTCTGGAAACGCATCCCTTTCATGGTCACAGCTTCGTTGATCGTCACGGTGCTCGACGTGAGGACGGCACTGCCGAAATTGGCGATTTCCTCATTCGTGTCCGGGCGGCCCCAGTAATACCAGTTCCGGATGTCGTTCCAATTGCCCGACCCCGGCTGCGTCCACGCCCGCTCGCCGCTCGCCGGCTGCACGATCGACGTGAGCTGCGTGCCCTGGAACGCCACCGGCGCGGAACTCACCGACGAAATGAAGTTCCCCAGGGCGTCAAACCGCAGGATCCGGCCCGCCTGCTCGCGGACGTAAACGTCTCCATTGGCAGCCTGGGCCAGATCGGTGGGCTTATCGAGCGCGGCGCCGGAGAAGGTCGCACCCGGCGCGAACGAACCGAG
>Ga0114973_10002827_pt1 | contig 12442 bp, 9 predicted proteins | sample M_140807_MF_Meta_FD_87025 | JGI IMG/M metagenome (GOLD analysis project Ga0114973, IMG submission 87025) | Freshwater microbial communities from Lake Montjoie, Canada to study carbon cycling - M_140807_MF_MetaG | ecosystem: Environmental > Aquatic > Freshwater > Lake | place: Lake Montjoie... | reverse complement strand
CGGTTGCGTCGGGAGCGTCTGGCTGCCCCCCGCCGGATGTGACGCGGCGTCGGTGCTACTTCGCCGCGTTGCGGGCGGCGACCGACTTCCGCGCTGAGGTGGACGGCGCCGTGCGGGCGGCCGCCCGGCTGGTGCGTAGGGCGGCAGCGCCGCCGATGCGGTTCTGATTGATGGCGATCCCCGGGCCCACCTGGGTGACGGTCTGGTCGGTCTGGAAAATCGACCCCGCCAGGGCGAAGGGGCCGGGTCCGGCTGTCACCGTGTTGCCGGAGCCGAATACGCCGAATCCCGCAGTGCGGTTGCCGGACGCGTCACCTCCGGTCACTTTGTTGGCGGTGCCGCCGAAAGTGAGCGCCAGGTTGCCGTTAGCGCCCACGCTTCCCGACGTCAAAATGTTCTCGCGCCCGAGCAGACTGACGGCGTTGTTGCTGTTGGAGCCGGTGGCACCCAACGTGTTGCCGGAGCCGCCGAAGTTGCTGGCGGTGTTCTGCAATCCGCCGAGAGGTACCAGCACATTGTTGTCGCTGCCCAACCAGTTTCGGGCGCCGTTCAGTGTGCCGCCGTTAACCGTGACCACGTTCGTATTGCCGAGAAGGGAGGTGCCGATGTTGCCGGCGCCCGACATGAGGATGACTTGGTTGTCGCTGCCGAGGAAGATGGTGGCGATGTTGGCGTTACCGACATCCGTTGTCGCAGTGTTCCCGTTGCCCAGGATGTTGCGCGCCGAGTTGCCGAGGCCGCCCTCCCCACTCACGGTGTTGCCATTGCCGAAGATGTTGATCGACCGATTGAAAAAGCCGGTGCCGGAGAACACCGTGTTGTCGTCGCCACCCACATTGAGGGCGATGTCCAGCGTCCCCAGCGAACTGACCGCGTGCGATCCAGCCGAACTGGCGCGCCCGAAGAGATTCGCGGCGAGATTGCCGATCCCCGCAGCGGTGACGGTATTGGCCGCCGACGACCCGAGGCCCAGGTTGAGAGCGATGTTGAGCCCGAGATTGCCTAACGTTCCGGATCCGCTTGTCGTCGCGGTGCCGTTACTGCCCACCTGGGTGGCGATACCGAACAACCCAGTCGCCGAGGCATTCGCCGCGTCACCCAGTGCGGTCGCGAAGGTGAACGCGTCGCCGGTCTGGGCGGCCGAGTTGGTTCCCAGCGCGAAAGCCGCCCCGAAAAGTCCGTTGGCATTGGCGGTAGCGCCGTCGCCGATGGCGATCGCAGCGCCAAAAATTGAGCTGGTGCAGCCGCCCCCATTGCCGATGCCGAAAATCGAGGCGCAGGTGGCGTTGGCGGCGGGTGCCGTGCCCAGGCCAGTGCCGGCCAGGGCAGCCGCGCACACACCCGCGGCGACTGTGGCGATGGCGGTGCGGCGGGCGGGGGTACTGGGCGAGGTCATAAATGTCCTTACATCGGTGGTCTTCGGCTTCGATGCGAGCACGGTCGAGCTAATTAAACACCATTGGCTACGGTCGCCGGACTGTACCTCAGCAAACACCGTCAACGCCACTTTCGCGGAGTTGAGCGGAGTCGTGACCTGAATCGGCGCTGCAGGCCAAACCGCCGTCAACGGCATCGTGGCCGAGCAGACAACCCTGGCCAGCTAAGCGCCACTAGACCATCGCGCGGCGACCGGACAGGGCGCGGCCCAGGGTCAGTTCGTCGGCGAACTCGAGGTCGCCGACGGTGACTAGAGCCGAGTGATGGGCGGCGGCTGCCAACGACCGTCCAGTGCTGGCTCATGTGGCAGATACAGCCGCATGTAGGCGCTGAAGCTACCGCGGGGAACCGGCAGCCAATTAACAGTGGTGTCGCCTGGATCGTCCCGGGACAGGACGATCACGACTGAACCATCCGGCCTACGCACCAACTCGTCGGGTCGGCTGCTGCTCACGCTGTAACGGTTGATCGGATTGGCCACCAGGCTGCCATCGGGGTCATAGACGGTGACTGACCAGAACGCGTCAGTCGGCGGTTCTTGTCCTGGCGCGAAGTAGATCTGGTAGCTGTTGCACCCATTCAAGGGGCGCAGGGTTTGATCAAGCAGACCGCCGAGATAGATGGCCTCGTCACGAATGTTCGCCCAGGGCCCTACGAAGAACACCCCGGCGCGCAACTTGTAGTCGGTGCCGTAGTTGCCGATCGCGGATGGCGGTGCCGCCCACCCGTGATTCCCGAGAGCCGCCAGGTACTGGTTGCTCGCCGTCCGAAACGAAGCCGCCGCAAACCCGGCGCGCACGGCCAAATCCACGGCGATTCTCGCCAACGGACCAAGGCCGGAATCGGCGACCCGCAGCCCCGGGCCGACGCCGATCCGCGCGATCGCCTGCAATACAGCGGCATCGCTTCCCGGCGGCGGGTTGAGTTCCATGGCGGCGCTGATCGCGTCCAGCATGGCCAGTCCGGAGGGCATCGGGGTCTGGGGGGGCGGGCTGCCGGTGGGGCCGGAGGGCGTCAGGCTGTACTGATCCATCAGTGCGATGGCCTGCCGCTGGTCGGCCGCGTCGCCGGCGAGTGTGCGACCGAGTAGCACGATGTTGCGGTAGGGCACGGTCACCGTTTGGGCGCCCTCGACGGCGACCTGGGGTCCGCCGTCCCAGGTGATGGCGTACCGGCCGGGACCGGAACCCGTTGTGCGGGTGCCGATGTAGGAGATCGCGTTGGTATAGGGGTCGTTGAGTTGAAAGCTGAAGTAGCGGTCTCCCATGTCTGGGATGGACAACACCACCGGCCCGCCACTCAGATCCAGTGTCGCGCGGGAGTAGAGGGTATCGGTGTTAGGGCGCCAGATGGGCACCACGTCCGGTGCCGCGAAACCGGTCTGGGATCTGATGATGTTCAGTCCCGGCGTCTCGGACCTGAATCTCTCGAACTCGAGCAGCGGATAGCCGTACGTGAGGGCCTGCACCGCAAGAATGGCGGACCGTATCGGGCCCGGGGCGAAGACGGCGGTGAGACCCGTTGGAAACGAATCGGTTCCGGTCGCAGCCGTCGCGACAGTCATCGACAGCGCGCGCCGCAGCGCGGCCGACCGGTGCAGTGCGGCAGGCCTGGCCGCTTCTCCTGCCAGCGCCCGGTTGACCCGATTCGCCGACGGTGCCGGGCGCGCCGGTGTGGCCCTTGCGCCGTGGGCCGCGGGGGATACCGAAGTTCCGGCAGCTTCAGTCGCGGCGGATACATCCGATCCATCAGGTCGGGGGGCAGCCGCGGCATCGCCGGCGCCGCCAATCAACGCAGTCCCACCGAGTGCGGCGGTGAGGACGCCGACCCACAGCCACCGCGCCCCCGGCGCGACGCGTACCCCTCGCTTCATCACAATCTCTGTGAGGTACATCTGTTGAACACTATTACGACCCACCGCCCCGTGGAGCGAAAGACAGTGGTCTGATCCGGTCAAACCATCGCGCGGCGGCCGGCGAGCGCACGGCCCAATGTCAATTCGTCAGCGAACTCGAGGTCACCGCCCATCGGCAGCCCGGACGCAATGCGGCTGACGGTCAGACCCGGGATGTCGCGCAGGATGCGCAGAAGATAGGTGGCTGTGGCCTCGCCCTCGGTGTTGGGGTCGGTCGCGATGATCACCTCGGTGATGTCGACTCCGTCGACCCGTTCGCCAATCCGGTTGAGCAACTGGCGGATTCGCAATTGGTCCGGGCCGATTCCGGACAGCGGGTCCAGTGCTCCACCGAGGACGTGGTAGCGGCCACGGAACTCCCGGGTGCGCTCGACGGCCTGCACATCCTTGGGTTCCTCGACGACACACACCTGGGTACCGTCGCGGCGCGAGTCGGCGCAGATCCGGCACCGCTCGGCTTCCGAGACGTTGCCGCACACCTCGCAGAACTGCACACCATCGCGTACCCGTGACAACACCGCGGTGAGCCGGTCGATATCCGGCGGTTCGACCGAGAGCAGGTGGAAGGCGATCCGTTGCGCGCTCTTCGGCCCGATGCCCGGCAGCTTGCCGAACTCGTCGATGAGATCCTGGACGGGACCCTCAAACATGACGCAACAAGTCAGGACCCCGGCAGCTGTTGCCCGGTGGCTGCCGCCAGTGGTCCGAGGATCGTCTTCACCGTGTCACGCATGTTCTCTGCGGCGTCATCGAGTGCTCCGATGACCAAGTCCTGCAGCGTCTCCACGTCATTGGGGTCGACGACGCTCGGGTCGATGCGCACCGCAACCACCTTGCCCTGGCCGTTGAGCGTGACCTCGACCAACCCGCCGCCGGCCTGGCCCTGCACCTCGGTTTCGGCGATCTGCTGCTGGGCCACGAGCAGGTGCTGCTGCATGTGCTGGGCCTGGGCCAGCGCCGCCTGAAGATTGCCCAGAGCCTGCTGGGCTTGCTGCGCCTGCTGAGCCTGCTGAGCCTGACTGCCGAAAGCCCCCAAATCACCGGGGTCGCCGGGGTTTATGCCGGGTTGCATGACGGTCTCCTTGCATCTCGGTCTCGACTACGTTGCAGCCTGGCGTTCAGGCCGCCGCTGACTTTCCAGCCTAGACGCCGGAGGATTACCGTGACGCCCGTGCTGAAGTTCCCCCCTATGCGTGTCGTGGCCGCAACATCCACCGCACTGCTACTCGCCGCATCCTCGCTGACGGCACCAGCAAGCCACGCCGTGCCGGGCAGCGTCGCGGGCATGATCGTGTTCCTGGATCCAGGCCACAACGGTGCCAATGACGCGTCCATGACCCGCCAGGTACCCACCGGCCGCGGCGGCACCAAGGACTGCCAGGCCAGCGGCACCAACACCGAGAGCGGCTACGCCGAGCACACGTTCACGTGGGACACCACGCTGCGGATCCGGGCCGCCCTGAACGCGCTGGGCGTGCGCACCGCGATGTCGCGCGGCAATGACGACGCTGTGGGTCCGTGCGTAGACGAGCGTGCCGCGATGGCCAACGCGTTGGCGCCCAACGCGGTGGTGTCGATCCACGGTGACGGCGGCCCCGCCACCGGACGCGGGTTCCACATCCTCTACTCCAGCCCGCCACTGAACGCCGCGCAGGCCGGCCCGTCGATTCAATTCGCCCGAATGATGCGTGATCAGCTGTCCAACTCGGGCATCCCGCCGTCGACTTACATCGGCAGCGATGGCCTCAATCCCCGCGCAGATATCGCCGGGCTCAACCTGGCGCAGTACCCATCGATCCTGGTTGAGCTCGGCAATATGAAGAACCCGCTGGACTCAAACTTGATGGAGAGCGAGGAGGGCCGCCAGAAGTACGCGAACGCCGTCGCGCAGGGTGTGGTCGCGTTCCTGGCGACCCAACCGCCCCGAACTATCTAGGCCCTAAACCACTCGTACTCTCGACCGCTCTCTTGAGGTTGGCGAGCACCTCGGCCTGGATCTTGCGCAGGCCACCCGGTGCGAAGCTGCGCTCGAAGAAACCGCCGATACCGGAGGCGCCCGTCCAGGTGGTCTTCACGGTCACGCTGGACCCGGCGGTACCGGCCGGAGCCACCGTCCAGTTGGTGACCAGTGTCGAGTTGGCGTCCTTCTCGATGACGGTGCGCCCCGCGACATCGACGGTGGCGCGAATCTCGCGCGACCGCGATTTCGTCGCCTGCAGTGTCCAACTCGCGACGGTGCCGCGGCCCTGGCCGCCCTCCAACACCCGGTATTGGCTGTAATGCCGGGACAGGATCTTCGGGCGAACAGTCTGATAGTCAGCGACGGCGTCCAACACGACGGTGGGCTCGGCGTCGATCAGGATGCTGCTCGATGCGCTGACCTGTGCCATCAATCTCCTCGGTAGTCGCGATGTCCATCCGGGCTGTGATGCGGCGCGGCCAAGCGTACGTGCCGAAAGTCAGCCGTCGATGCGTCGCGCGCCCAGTTCGGTCTGCAACAGCTCCAGCGCAGCTTCTTCGGGATCGCGCCGCGGCGCGGCATCGTCGCGACCCACTTCAGCGATCATGCCGTCCTCCTCGGCTCGACGTTCGTCGACAGGGTCCGACTCGGGTTCCGGCGCGACCGCGTCCGCTTCCGCCGCCGGCATGCCCACACCGAGTTCGCACCGCACCCGCCAATCCACCCCGAGCAAGTCTTTGAGGGCATCGCGGATGACATCGGCATTGCGCTGCTCGGACAGCCGCTTGGCCAGCGGGGCCGACTCGTGGGCCAGGATCAGCGTGCCGTCCTGCACCACCCGAACGATTGCGCCGGACAGCATCACCTCGGTGGTGCGGCTCCGCTCGCGGACCTTGTCACGCACTGTTGACCACACTTTGCGAACGTCCGCCGCGCTCGGCTCAGCCGGACCGCCGGCCGACGTTGCCGACGTTGCCGACGCGGCGGCGGGTGCGGTGGCGGGCTCGGGCTCCGGTGCGGGCGGCTCCGATGCGGGCAGCGGCGGTTGGGGCGGCAGTTCGGATTCAGGTTCGATCTGCAGTCCGGGTTCAGGTTCGGGTTCAGGTTCAGGGGTCGGTGACGGTGCGGAAATCGGTCTGGCTGGCGGCGCATCCGGTGTCGCCGTCTGTGGCGTGAGAGCCGGTGTCTTTCGGGTGTACTGCTTGTCGGCAAGCGGTGGGGCGGCACTGACAGCGGCCTCGCCGGCCGGAATCGAGATATCCAACCGGGTCTCGATGCGCTCAACCCGTTGTAGCAGGGCTGCCTCGGTGTCGCTGGCCGACGGCATCAGCAGCCGTGCGCAGACCACCTCGAGCAGTAGCCGGGGGGCCGTCGCACCACGCATCTCGCCCAACCCGGCGTGCACCACCTCGGCGTAGCGCGCCAGTGTGGCGGGGCCGACACGGACCATCTGCTCGCGCATCCGGTCCAACACGTCGCCGGGTGCATCCACCACACCACGACTGGCAGCATCCGGAACGGCTTGCAGCACAATGAGATCGCGAAAGCGCTCCAGCAGGTCAATGGCGAACCGGCGTGGGTCATGCCCGGCATCGACCACCGATTCGACCGCTCCGAATAGTGCGGCGGCATCTCCTGCGGCCAGTGCGTCGACGGCATCGTCGATCAGCGCGACATCGGTGGCTCCCAGCAGTGCCAGGGCCTGCGGGTAGTGCACCCGGTTGCCGTCGGCCCCGGCCAGTAGTTGGTCAAGCACGCTCAGGGTGTCCCGAGGTGAGCCGCCGCCGGCCCGAATGACCAGTGGGAATACCGCGTCGTCGATCTCGACATCCTCGGAGGCCAGGATGCCCTCGATGAGGCCACGCATAGTTCGGGGTGCCAGCAACCGGAAGGGATAGTGATGCGTGCGCGACCGGATGGTGGCCAGCACCTTGTCCGGTTCGGTGGTGGCGAACACGAAGATCAGGTGCTCGGGCGGCTCCTCGACGATCTTCAGCAGCGCGTTGAATCCCTCCTTACTCACCATGTGCGCTTCGTCGATGATGAAGATGCGGTAGCGCGATTGGGCCGGGGTGTAGAACGCGTGCTCGCGTAGTTCGCGGGTGTCGTTGACGCCGCCGTGGCTGGCGGCGTCGAGTTCGACGACGTCGACCGAGCCGGGGCCATTGGGTGCCAGGGCGACACAGGAGTCGCACTCCCCGCACGGCGTCGGAGTCGGACCCTGCTCGCAGTTCAGTGAGCGGGCCAGAATGCGGGCCGACGATGTCTTGCCGCACCCACGCGGCCCGGAGAACAGGTAGGCGTGGTTAATCCGGTGGGCCGCCAATGCCGTCGACAGTGGTTCGGTGACGTGCTCCTGGCCGACCACCTCGGCAAAGGTCGCCGGTCGGTATTTCCGGTAGAGCGCCACCTCAGCAGGCTACCGACAACATCAGACGGCTTGCGGGCGCAGCAGCGATTCGGTTGCCGCCAGCAGGGCACAGGTAGCCAGGCCGTCGATCGCCGCGGTCAGTTCGGCGATGGTCGGGAAACTTGGCGCGATCCGAATGTTCTTGTCCTCCGGGTCTTTCCGATACGGGAACGCCGCTCCGGCCTCCGTCACGGCGATGCCGGCGTCCTTGGCCAGCGCGATAGTCCGCTTCGCCGTCCCCGGCAGCACGTCAAGGCTGATGAAGTAGCCGCCCGTTGGTTCGGTCCAGGAGGCGATCTTGGAGTCCGCCAGCCGCCGGTTGAGAATATCGAGGACCAAAGCGAACTTGGGCGCCAGCACCTTCTGATGGCGCAGCATGAGCGAGCGCACCCCATCGGCGTCGCCGAAGTACCGCAGATGCCGCAGTTGGTTCACCTTGTCGGGACCGATCGTCTTCTTCGCGACATGCTTCAGATACCAGGCGATGTTGTCCTGTGACCCACCGAGGAAGCTGACCCCCGCGCCGGCAAAGGTGATCTTGGACGTCGAGGCGAACACATGCGGGCGGTTCGGGTGTCCTGCCGCCGCAGCCAACTCCAACACATCAATCTGCCGGGGAAAATCAGGCGTGAGAGTGTGCACCGCATACGCGTTGTCCCAGAAAATCCGGAAATCGGTTGCGGCGGTTCGCATCTGGACCAGTCGGCGCACCACCTCCGACGAGTAGACGGTGCCGGTGGGGTTGGAGTACAGCGGCACACACCACATTCCCTTGATCGCGGAGTCGGCGGCTACGAGCTCTTCGATCATGTCAACGTCGGGGCCGTCGTCGCGCATCGGGACGGCGATCATCTCGATACCCAGGCTTTCGGTGATCGCGAAGTGGCGGTCATAGCCCGGCGAGGGACACAGGAACTTCAGTACCGGTTCCTGAATCCAGGGTCTCGGCGAATCGACACCGCCGTGCAGCATCGAGAACACCGCGATGTCGTGCATCAGTTCCAGGCTGGAGTTGTTCGCGGCGACCAGGTTGGGCACACCGATGCCGAGCAGTTCACCGAAAATGGCGCGCAGGCCCGGCAGTCCCTGCAGGCCGCCGTAGTTGCGGGTGTCGGTGCCCTCATCGTCGCGGTAGTCACCGCTGCCAGGTAAAGCCAGCAGTGCGTTGGACAGGTCGAGTTGTTCACCGGAGGGCTTGCCGCGGGTGAGGTCCAGAGACAACGTCTTGGCCTGAAGACCGGCGTAGTTACGCAGTTCAAGTTCATGCTGCGCCTGGAGTTCGTCACGGGCCAGGGACTGAAACGACACCATGAGCCTTTCGTCAACGCCGCGAGTTCGCCGGGCCCGGCGAGAAGGGGACCCCGCGCACCCGCCAGAGCCCGTTGACCCTTGCTGCCTTCCAGCCCTGGGGGAGTTCACAGGTTGGACGCCGCGCGGGGTCCACCGCGAGTCTAATACCCGCCATCCCGGCCGGGACAGCCAGCCGAAACAGCAGACCCGTCCGGTCGGCTACGATTGCCGACGGAGGATTCGCCTAGTGGCCTATGGCGCTCGCCTGGAACGCGGGTTGGGTTAATAGCCCTCAGGGGTTCAAATCCCCTATCCTCCGCCACCCTTCCGAGGTGTGAATACGACTGTGTCTGTCCACACCTCAGATCGCACCTATCCCTAGGAGAGGTATGCAGCGGCGCGCCGCGACGACACTGCACCTCGCCCTGTCAGTGCTCGGCGCCATCCTCTATGTCCTATTCGTCCTACCCCGCTGGTGGGTCCTGACGGGTGACTTCCCCGGCACGCTGGCGACCGTCGGTCGAGTCGCCGCTGGCGTGCCGATCGCCTTGGCTGCCATACCCGTTGTGCTCAGCCTGCGGCAGTCGATCAAGCCGGAGTTGGGTACTCCCGAACTGGCACTGCGACTGCGTGCCTGGTCTGCGGTCCTGCATGTGGCAGCCGGCGTCGTGATCATCCTGACAGCCATCGCGGAGATCTGGATCACGAGCGACACCGCCGGCCCGTGGCTATTCGCCGTCTACGGGGCGGCCGCGGCGATCGCGGTGCTGGGGATTGCGGCCTACTATCTGTCCGCCGTGGCCGAAAAGCCGCCCGCTGCAGAGAAACCCGCAAAACCTCCGAAGCCTCCGAAGGAGAAGAAGGTCAAAGAGCGGACCCGCAAGCGCGGCAGTAAGACCGAGGATGAGGTTGCTGCGGCGCAGGCGTCGGCGCCGCCGGAAGGGCACATTGAAGAGCTCGTCGACGAAGCCACAGAAGAATCATCCGAGGACAACGCAATAACGGCGGAACTCAGCGATGACGAACCCGACGTCATCGAGACCGAGACTGCTCGACTCGAGGACACACCCACCACTGCCGCTGATGCCGAGGAGACTGCTGGCGGTGCCCTTCGCAACAAGCGGCCCACCGGCAAGAGCCGTCATCGACTGCCGCGCTGAGCTAACTTCCGCAGTTGTCTCCGCAGTGTGCGATGGGACTGCCGGTTAGACCGGCACCACTATCGGTGTCGACGATGTCCGGTTCGGCATCGTCACGGTGACGTTCGAGATATTCATCAACCCGAACGAAGTGAGGTTCTCGAAGGCCGTCGCCGAACTGGTGATCTGCACCGTCAGCGAACCCGGATTGCTCACACCGCCGTAGGTGTAGACGATGTCGGAGAGCTCGAAGGTGTCCGTGTGCTCTCGGCCGTCGAGTGTGACCGGCAACGGAGTGCCGATGTTGCCGAGTACCCGGCCGGTGCTGTTGTCCACCACTTGGGCGTACACCGCCCGGGTGGTGCCGAGTCCCTGATAGGTGAAGGTGACGGTGGGGGCACCGACGACCTGGGTGTCCTCGGGCACTGCGATCTCAACGTTGATCGCGTTGCTCGCCGGGGCGCCGCCGCCGAGCGAGTACGGCAGGCCGCTCAGCCCGTTTGACCCGCCAATGAGGGGAACGACGGGGAGCAGTCCGCCGTCGGAGCTTTCGGTGATGTCCGCAAGGTCATTGAAATCGTCCTGGTAAGGAAGCAGATCCGACTCGTAGTGCTTGCCGAATTGGTCAAACCACTGGAAGTTCGGAATGGCGTCGGCAGGCGAACCGTCGCCTGCTACGTACGTGTCCAACCAGGCCAGCCCGGAATCCAGCAGGGTCGACACCTGGTCCGGTCCCACGATGTCGTTGCACACGCCGTGTCCACCGCAGAACCAGATCACCTTGGTGTCCGGTGCGAAGGGGTTCTCGAGGATGCTCTGCGCGCTGATGAGCGACTGCTGCAGAGGGAACAGAACGTCCACGATGCCCTGGGTAAGAAGCGTCGGTGCCTTCAGTTGGGCGAGCAGTGCGGTCGGGCCGCTACTAGCCAGTACCGCCTGCGCTGTCTCAGTGATCCACCCGAGCAGATCACCAGTGAGGATCGCGCGCGGGATCAGGGTGTTGACCCGGGCACCGGTAGTCAGCAGGGACAGGTACAGCAGGGATCCGTACGCCGTCTTAAAGGTGTTGTCCGGGTACAGCGAGGAGTTCAGCGAATTCCACGCGATATCGGGAACGATCGCGTCGATTCGCGGATCCGTTGCGGCTGCGGTCAACTGGATGCCGCCGCCGTAGGAGCCGCCCACCATGCCGACCTTGGGATCGCCGGCGACGAGTTCCGCCGGGGTCTTCTCGGCGATGAAGTCGACAACCGCGGAGACGTCGCGGCCTTCGTAGAACGGGTTATCCAATTGCAGGATTCCGCCGGAGTTGAACTCACCGCGCGGGGTCACTGTGACCACGTTGTAGCCGGCGTCGCGGAGGGGCCTGACGCCGAGCGTCTCGCCGCCAATGCCGAACTCCGCGTACGGATTGGACTGGCCGGCGCTGGCCAGGCCCGGCATGCTGATCGTGGTCGGCGCTACGTCGCTGGCCCCAAGGCCGGCCGCCGGGAAGAAGTTGGTGCTGATCCCGACGCCGTCGAATGAGGTGACCGTGTAGGTGTAGGCCACCGGGGTGTCCGCGGGCGCCAGAGTTGCGACGTTGGGACTAATGGCCACCAACACCGATGCGCCGATGATGGGTGCCAGCAGATCGCTGATCAGTGGCAGAGTTTGGAGCAGGTTGATGACCGGCGCGGCCACCAATCCGACGAGCGGGATGCCGGTGAGGAACGAGTCGAACCCGGTGACTTCACTGACCCGTACGCCGAAGTTCTGGACGCCCTTGCCTGCGCCAGTAGCCAAATTCCAGTTCGCGTAGGGCAGGATCGTGTAGCTCTGCGCTTGGACGTCTACAGAGGCGTTCGGGACGGTGCCCAAGCTGATCTTGCCGCCGATGTCACCCAGTGCGCAGTTGCCGCCGCAGGTGGCGCCGACGAGCGTGTAGGTCAATGTCTTCGTGCTGGTGGCATTCAGATTGCCTTGGATGACGCCGTCGACCCAATCCCACGTTGGGGTGACGGTGAGGCTGCCGCTCGTCACCGCTGCCGACGAAGTGACCTGTGGCGCAACGGCATTGGTGCTCGCCGCACCGAGAGTGTTCCGGCGCACGATTTCCAACAGCGCCCAGGATGCCGGAGAGTCGACAGGCACCTGCGGGTCGGTTCCCGCGCCGTCCGACAAACTGTCATCTCCCGGCGCCAGCGAATACATGACGGGGCCGATTTCCGGGGCGGGGGCGGGCTCGGGGTCAGGTTCTGGACCTGTCGCCACAAGTGCCACCGTTCCCACCGTTTCCACCGTTTCCACCG
>Ga0114973_10002821_pt1 | contig 12457 bp, 1 predicted proteins | sample M_140807_MF_Meta_FD_87025 | JGI IMG/M metagenome (GOLD analysis project Ga0114973, IMG submission 87025) | Freshwater microbial communities from Lake Montjoie, Canada to study carbon cycling - M_140807_MF_MetaG | ecosystem: Environmental > Aquatic > Freshwater > Lake | place: Lake Montjoie... | reverse complement strand
CTTATACTACGAAACAATTATATTCAATATAATGTCACGTTTTCAAAATGCTGGTGCATACGAGGATAATATTCCTGTGATCCAATCTGTGAATAATTTCAAGATTGGTGATGCCATTGCTCCCCTTACTATTACTCTTACAGGTAGCACAATCTATTCAACCCTTGTTGTTAATTCTTTTTCAACAATGGCTATTCCACCCGGCACAAGGCCTATCGAATCAACCCACATATTTCATCCTTCGCTGCCTGCTGGAACATTTATTCAAGAACAGCTAACTGCAAATACATTTCGTTTAAGTAAGCCTGTAAGCACTATTAATGGAATAACCAGGAGCACACTTACTGGTAATTTTTCCTATTTGTCCTTTGTTCCTGCAAATCTATCTTCCTACGTCAGTTCAGCAAATGCGATTGGTGTTGTGACAAATACAAATCTCCCTTCTTTTCAGATCATTTCTACAGTATCTGGATATTCTTCTACAATAATCAAACCCTTCGCATACAAAGCATTTGGCGAGTTTTATAAAACAATTCCTGTATCGACATTTTCCCTTTCTAGCCTAACAGGAATACAAATCGGATCACAGGTAGCTATCAATTATTCCCCAATAAATGTTCCACCCGTATCAATTAATGATCAATTTATCGTTACAACACGTGATGTATCGACAATTACTTGGCTCTACCTTGGTCAAGATACCCTTACAGGAGAAGATACTGGTATCTTAAATCCCTTTGTTGGGGGTGGTGCGGCAGGTGGCGCAGGTGGAGGAAATAATATTTATAATGACACATGGTTCTTATCAAATACTGCAGCTGCTCCTGCTGCACCAAAATCCTTTCCTTTTCCTGGTGCACCTTCTACCGTTGTATCTGCAACTGATATCGTATTACCATGGGTGTATCCTGAACAATTTACTGTTGGGTATTCATCCAATCAGCTTCCCTTCTTATCCTCCCTTCATGTAACACTGACATGTATGTTATCAACAGGAAACACTACCATGCCAATAAGCACATTGAATACAACACTTGTAGGTGGAGCAAATACAAATTTATATATAAATCAAATTGCACAAAATACTGCGATGACAGCTGTGATTCTTCAAACCAGGAATTCAACTCCTCCTAGCACAATCTTTAGCACAATTGGTTACCCCGCATTTAGCACCCCTACCAATGTAATGATAATCCGCAATGGACTTTTTTCAACAATTAGTTCAAGTCTTACATCAAATTCTTTGAAAGTATGGTATGATAACTATGTGCCTGGTTCAAATGTTACCACAATTCCATTTTATAGCACATTTGCCCCTCCAGGTGGCCCTGGTAATTTTACTAGTGTTACTGCAATAGTGCCTACAACATCGAGTGTAACAATATCACTCGTAAATCCCACATATACCGATGCTGTAAATAGAACAAATACATCTATTCTTACAGCAGCCGTGATAAGTGTAGCTACCACCGTTGCAGCCCTTCCAGCACGTGCAGGTCCAGCGGGTGCGACGATCGCAGCGCTTCCTGTAACAAGTCCCCTTTTGAATGCAACAACAACTGTAAGCCCTGCAAACCCAGCCTCGATTGTTACACCTGATGCAATCTTAAATGCAGGACAAAATGTCAATATTGGACCTGTTACAACAGTTGTTGCACCTGGGACACCATATACATTTACAGTAGCAACTATAAATGATCAAGGAATAGCCAGTCCCAGTGTAGCCTTAAATGTTACTACATTTACAACTCCCCCTGTCCCCCTTGGCAAGACCCCTGCATATTTTTCAACACCAATCTTAATGGCAAATGAATCATTCCGTTATTGCAGCACAACAATTCCTATTTACAATATTTCCACGAATTCCACGGTAACAAATCTATTATCAACAACCACCGATTGGGTTTCTGGTAAAATACAAACCCCCTTAACTCCCCTATATGGTCAGGCAAATGCTCCTTATGGTCAAACCTTTTATAATGTAGCCATTGATATTAATTCAACAATCACAACACCAGGAACATCATTTGTAAGACCTGGAACATCTGTTGTTACATCGAGTGGACAACAAGGTTGGAATGCATCTGGATGGCCAGCAGATACTTTTACATCAACCCTTGTGACAACGAATGGTATTAACTTGCGTGTATCATCCATTGATACATATTATTTCGCACCTGTTACATACCAAGGATTTTATTATTCTGCATCGGTCGATTTTACAATTAGCACAACTGCATTTAATTCAGGATCACTGCTGCCTTCTCCTACTCCCTTACAAGTAAATATGCGACAGTATGCAACCACGCAAGGCGCAACCGCTGAAACAACCTCTGGAAAAAGTTTAACATACGGAACGAGTCCAAGTGTCCCAAATGCAATTAGTTCTTCTACATTTTATTATAATGGTAAAATGCAAATGCCTATTCTTTCAGGCGTGTCTACATCCATCGTAGGAGCACCGCAGTATGCATCAGGTGTAAGTATAATAGGAAATGGAGCAGCAACTCTTTCTATAAGCACATATGTATCCTCTTTAGGGGGGTTTTTTTATACACCGCCAATGGTTCAATATAAATCTGAGTTGTTTACACATTCAGATATTAAGTTTAATGATTTCTTAAGCACAGTAGGTCCTAATATATATAAGGGTGCAAATTTCAATGAACGTGGACCCATTCCTGATAACTTGATGTTTTCTTTCCAAGAAAATCTGAATGTAACTGCATCATCCTATACAAGTAGTCTTGCCATTTCAACAATTTTAAATAATCCCATTGGCACTACTTCAAAGTTAGTGGATGTATTTATAATGATAGATAGTTTAAGTATATCAACCATTGCGACTATACCAACTACAATTCCTTTAATGAGCGTTAGTGACAGACGTGGTGCATTAGTAAAATTAAGCACAATCAGTCCTTTTTCTTTATGCACACCCTATGATACGGGAGTTCCTGTTATATACGATCATATACAAAACATATCAACAGGTGCTACGGCATTATCCCTTGATTATAGATATGCCCTTCAAATAACAAACGGTTCTTTTACATCTGGATCTTATTCTAAGTATGCGTATGCAAATTATGCAAGCACATTAGGAAACACTGGAGTAACATATGGGAAGGAAGGTATTGTTCCCACAGGAAATACTTTTAGGGGACAAGTAACGGTTACTCCAACAGATAAATACAGATTTGCCAAATTTGCATGGAAACTCGTAAGTAATATTATAGTAAATGGTATATCAATACAAATAAATAACTTAAGAAATGCACTTCCTACAAACTATGGTAAGAATGGATTTACAGTGTTTGGCCTACCATATACTGATCAAATGCAACCTCCTGTTGTTATATTTTATAGATTCAGCGATCAAACAAGCGGTGGAGTCATTAACGGAACTACATATTCTACTCCATGGACTTCAGCTACAAATGTTATATCGACGCCAGATGCTGGGAATACTTTTGAATATATTGCACAATCTCCAAGCCAAGATCCTACACTGAATTCTTATGAGAATGAAGTTATATCATGTGGTGTATCAAACCCTGGTGATGTACCCTTTACATATGCAAATAATACATTAAATATTCCAGTTTACCCTCCTGCAAATGGCGTGACATCGGTCATTGTGGTTCCACCCATACAAGCGATATATTTTTACGTGCTAATTGGTCTACCTATGAGTTATGATATAGCATTTGATTCAGTATCAGCCTTTTACTTCTAATAATATTTTTCGAAATAAAAATCATCCGGTCTAAGTATGATTTTTATTTATATATAAGATTATCAATAGATATGGCAACTGGTACAACGTACAGTATTTCGAATTCAAATCTTATACCACTTCTATATAAAAAGTATTTAGGATTGATTGATGGATTTCCTACAAGCACAACCTATGAAAATGCTATTTGGAATACACGTCAAAGAATAATACCATCTATGCAAATTATGGCTTTACCTATTCCTCCTACTGCTCCTTCCTTGGTAGGTGCAAGATCTGTTCCTTTGGGAACAGGAGCTATATATTATCCACTTGGATTCCCACACCTTGCTTATTATTCAAATATAAGTCTTGTAAATACATTTACACAAACAAGCAGTTATTGTTTCTTATATTCAAATGTAGCAAATACTTTACAGCAAAATATCCAATTCCTTCAAAATACAATTCAACCAACATATGATATTGCTGGATCATATAGATTGGGAGTATCTATTAATGGAGCTATTGCTAGTAGCAGATCTCTGATAGCAAACCCATGGAATTTTGATGTAGATGCAGGTGTATTTACATCATTTGCACCCACTCCACCTACAACCGTAGCTATAAGTTTATGGAAATATATTGGGCCCATGGTTGCATCTCCGACTGGATATACAGGTCTGACTGGAATAACAGGATATACAGGTTGGACAGGCTTTACAGGGTGCACTGGATTAAGTGGTTGGACTGGTCAAACAGGTTCTACAGGTCCTACGGGTCGTACGGGATGGACTGGTGTAACGGGTTCTACTGGTTCAACAGGTGTTACAGGTGAAACAGGTGGAACAGGTTGGACTGGTTGGACTGGACTAACAGGGTGGACAGGTATGACTGGTTCTACAGGTCCTACAGGGTGGACAGGATTGACAGGTGTTACTGGACCTACGGGATGGACAGGTGCAACAGGTCCTACTGGCGTTACTGGTCCTACAGGTTTAACAGGTCTAACAGGTCCTACAGGATTTACTGGCTTGACAGGTTGGACAGGTGTTACTGGACCTACTGGATTTACTGGATTGACAGGTTGGACTGGTGTTACTGGTCCTACAGGTTTAACAGGTGTAACAGGTCTTACAGGTATGACTGGCTTGACGGGCTGGACGGGCTTTACTGGTTGGACGGGCGTTACAGGTATGACTGGTAGAACTGGCTGGACTGGCTTCACTGGTTGGACGGGTCTTACTGGGGTAACGGGTCCTACAGGACTAACGGGGCCTACAGGTGCTACAGGTATTACTGGAGTTACAGGGTCGACTGGGCCTACAGGTGCAACTGGCCTTACTGGACAAACTGGAGCAACAGGTGCGACTGGGCCAACAGGTGCAACTGGTTTTACTGGACCAACTGGAGCGACTGGAGCAACTGGTTTGACTGGAGCAACTGGACCTACGGGTATGACAGGTGGAACAGGTATGACAGGTGCTACAGGTGTGACAGGTGCAACTGGTTTTACAGGTTCTACTGGTCTTACCGGCATGACAGGCGCACCAGGACCTGCAACCTATATAACAAGTTTCCAGCAACCAACATTTTTCTTAGGCAGTCCTACTTTCAATACAAACAATGGATTAAGTGTAAATCAAGATTCATCGGTGTTAGTAAGTAATGGCTACAGTATAAGTGCACCATTAAATACCGTATATATTCTAGGATCACGACCTACTGCACTTACATCAGCGGCGTATGATGGACTTAAATGGGTTGTCACTTCAAGTACAACTCCTTTTATCTATAGTTATACGGGTGATATAAATGCAAGTAGTCAATCTTCATGGGTAAGTGCAACTACAAGCTTTACGGGTAATCCTTATAATGTTCTGTGGGATTACATTCGATACAGGTGGTTAGTCTGTACAACAGAAGGAATATATCAAAGTTTCAATGCTTTAACATGGACATTTCTATCTTATTGGCCTGGAGGTGAAGTAAATACAGTTATAAAAGCGTGGTTCTTATCGTATGTCAAAGTGCCTTCAACAGGTATAATGACATTTTATTGCGGACGTGTAGGAACAAATAGCTTATATGGGTCAGTTGATGCTGTGACATGGGATCTGACAATTACTATTTCATGGTTCAATGTAAGGATGGGTATCATAAAGATAGTAGGGAATGATAATTATTTAATTGCGTCTATAGCATATAGGGAGGTATCTTTCTCTTATACTGATCCTTTCCCTCTCTTTTATAGAAGTTATGATGGATTAACATGGGTTTCTAAATCAAATAACTATACATCGCCCGATCAAGGATATTTGGGAGAATATTTATTACCTCCTGCGATCAATCAATTATATTCTACAAGTTCAAATGCATTAACAAGCTTAACCGGTTTACCTAGTAGCGGAACAAGACCAGTCAGTGTATACGTAGTTGATTTAATTTGGGGAAATTCAGTCTTTGTTGCAGCGCTAAATCAATGGCCATATTTAATATACGCATATGACCCAAATGACTGGTATCCATGTGTTGGGGGGCCTATGTCATATCAGACAACCCCTGTTGGTAGTTTAGCCTTTAATGGAAGTGTATTTATGGGTGTAACATCCTATGATGGAACAACGAACGTAGATACGTTTAAAACATTTAATGAATTTAAACCTGGTAAATATGATATAAACGATTCAGGAACTACAAATGTATACACGAGTTCTGACGGTATAAATTGGACGTTTATTCCAAACCCCTATAAGGGATGGCAATTTACTTATGTTATTTCACAAACAAGAATGCCTTATGCAAATATGATAACAAATGGAATTACAAAATCATATACAGTTCCTTCTGCAGTTATTAATACAAACTTGGTATCAATTGATGCAAGTGGTAATGTATATTATTCCCCTTCTTCTGTTAGTTCTTTTACACTTGTATTAAGCACAGCAAGTACAGGAACTGGAAGCACAAGTAGTTTAACTACTTACAGTTATACACAGGCATCAAAGGTTGTTACGAATGGATCACTATGGATAGTATATGGCTTAACAATCAGTTCTATTTATGTAAGCACATCTGGTCTAATTGAATCATGGACCTCCCTTACAGGAGTAATATTAAACAAGTTATCTGGTTCTGGGACAGGAGTGACCAAGGTATTAGAACCAGGAGCAACTGGAGCATGTTTATTACAAAAAGGAGGAATCGGCCTTGTTGTTGAAGAACAAATTAAAAATATTGCATGGGACCCATATGTAAATATGTGGTTTTTATTAGCAAAGACATCAGGTATTACAACTGCAAATTATATTGTATATATGTCGCCTGATTTAATAAGCTGGACGCAATTTACAAAAGGCTCTTATACCTATAATAAAACAAATGTTCTGACCCCCTTTCAAACAATCATACCTTTTCTAACCTCGCAAAATAAACGTTCTATTGCTTTGACTGATATAAGTGGAAATTTATATACAACAGATGGAACATTCCAATCCTACAATCAGGTATATTCTTCATATAATAATAGTAATACAAAAGACAAATGGGCGACAAGTTCATCTGGAAATGGAGAATTAGTTGTTGGAACAAATGGTATAATATGGCTCTTATCACACCCACAAAATGTAACAGGCAATGGTAATATACTTATGTATAGTTTTGATGGCCTTACTTATTTAACTCCAATAAACTCTGGAAGGTTAAATACAGTCTTTGGAGGAGGAGTAAGTACTACATATATATCATGCTTTTTCTACAGTGGAAACATGTGGGTTGCAGCTGGATTTAATAGCCAAAATAAATCATACCTTGGTTATAGTATTGATGGTATATACTGGGATCCAGGTAATCTGATAGGTCAAACTCCTGGTACACAGATAGGTTCCGCATCGATAACAAAAATTATATATAATAAGCTAAATTACATAGCATATACATCAACAACCGCAATATATACATCTGTGGATGGTATTAACTGGCGTGAACAAGCCCTGACTACTGCCATGGTATCTATATCTGTAAAATCCATTGATTTTCTTAGTAAAAGCTATATTTTAGGGCCAACTGGACTTACTGGATATACAGGGCCAACTGGCCTTTCAGGTCCTACAGGTATGACAGGTCTAACAGGTGGAACAGGGCCAACTGGTCCAATTGGACCACAAGGTCCACCTGGAACAACGACAAGTGTATTCCAGCAAATGGTATATGCAACTGTATTTAATACAACACAAACTGCATTCTTTACTGGATTAAATACAACATATAGTGAGTCAACTGTTCTCCTTGTATCAAAAGATGGAATTGGTTTTGAAAAATCCTATTTAAATGGGGAGAATACAATTCAAACCAGAACAGGAACTACTGTATATGATTTATATGCAATTGGATATAATGGACGAATGTGGGTATTCGGTGTTGGACCTAATTCTATGAGTGATGCGACAAGTATTCTCTTATATTCACCCAATCCAGAACTATTTACCTTACTGTGGGGAAATACACCAACTATGGTATCTACTTCGGGTGCGACATATGGAAAGGCAAGTGGTTACACAGGTGGAAACTATGATTATGAGACAAGTGGGAAGAATGTAAACTATCCACTGAGTATTATGTGGATGAATGCATTACAACAATGGATTGTAAATATGTCATATCAAGGTCAATTTCGAAGCTATGATAGTATTAACTGGAGATATATAACACCTATATATCCTACTTCAGGCTTTACATTGTCAGCAAGTTCGACCACATCTGTATTTGGATCATATAGTATTCAGGTATTTTATGTAGACGTTCCTGGACTAGGGCTTATGTTTTATTGCACTACCTTAAAAGCGAATGCAAATTATGAAATTCCTATTTTAATGAGCACAGATTCAGTTACCTGGATATATATGGATGGATCATTTAAATGGTATCGTCCAACCGTGAATAGTAACCTTAGAACTATCAATTTAACGGCTTCTTCCAATAGTTTCGGTTGTTCAATCTATCCATTTGGAACACAAAGTTCAACCATTTCTTCCATTAGCACAATCATATCAAATGGAAATATTATATTAATGGGATGCAGCTTATCTAATATAAGTGGATATCCTGCACGTGATAACCCTCTTCTCTTTTATTCAGACGATGGGTTCAATTGGGTTGATACAGGATTTAGAGTCCCAAGCACTAAATCAATTACAGATGTAGATACTGAATTTTATAACAATACAGTTGTTACGGTGACAGATCTATTATGGTCTGGATTTACATGGGTTGGAACCTTAACCGCAAACCCATATATTATATGTAGTACAAGTGGTATAACATGGAAATATGCATATGGAGGACCTGCTTCCTACATGTTTCTTAATAATAATTCAGGTGTTCCAGTCTCTGTAACATATAACGGAAGAGTCTTTACAGCAGTATGTAATTTTATAACGCCTACATTAAAAACACGCACACTTTCAAACGTTGCAACGGCTTCACCATATTATAATAAATATAATGTATATTATAGCACAGACGGATTTGCATGGACTATAGGTAGATATCAAGAATCATTACAAATAAACGTGGTTCGTTCTACAACTATATATCCTATTATGAATCCTATTGCAGCCCCTCCTGCATTAATTAATTACAAGCCTGCAAGCACTTTTAATTCACAAACTCTTATATTTGATAATGTAGGAAATGCTTGGTTATCACCTGATGGTATAAATTATATAAAAACGGCAAATACTGTGATTAGCCCAAGTGATATTGGATATCCAGATATACACGTTGTAACAAATGGAGTTTCCTGGCTTGTATATGGAAATTTTGCAAATTTTGGAAAGTATTATAATGGATATATAATGAGCGTAGATGGATATAATTGGACAATATTTGATATATATAATACACAAAATGGATTTACAATTAATACAAGTAGTACAGGAGCTTCATCGAATATGGTTCTTAACTTACCTGTCGCACAAAAACTTAGAAAGACAAATTCAAACTATTCAACCCCTTTAGTTGAATTAAGTGTAACATCCTTCAGTATATTATCTATTTGCTGGGATTATATATTAAATGTTTGGTTAGCATGTATTACCTGGAGTAATAGCAGCAGTATAGGAGGAGCAGGAGGACCATTCCAATATATTGCAATATCTGCTGATGCAATTTCATGGTCTTCTTTACAGGAAGTATCATCCAGCACAACATCGCCCGAATTGAAGCATTTAATTATAGGATATTCAAGACCGTATGGACCTGGACAAAGCGCAACATCAAGTCTCCCATATACATATTCATCTGCTGGAAATCAAAGAGTTATTGTGTCATGGGGGACAGGTAACTCCTATATACGCACAAGTTCGGATGGTTCAGCGTGGACATCTACAAATGTTGGGTTTGGTATCTTATCCCTGAATACAAATGGCCTTATATGGATTCTTGGAAGGGATGGAGGAGCTAGATCTACTTCTATATATACAAGTCAAGATACATATAATTGGACAGTTTCTGACAATAATATGCCTGTTACTAACTCGACTAATTACAATTGGTTTGCTACGGTGTGGAGTGGTAAATATTGGGTAGCAATGAGCGAGAATTGCGATGTTATGTATTCACTTGATGCATATGGGCTAAGGTGGTTATCGGCAACCGTATCTCCATATTCACAGACTCTACCAGCAGGTTCATTTTCACGAGCAAATTCTTGCCTTACATATAATGGTGTATATTTTATTATAACTTGTCCAGGAGAATATACATCAGGACTTCCTACCAATACAGCTATTTATTCTTACAGTTCAGATGGTGATATATGGAGCACATGGCTTACAACACCTTTTCTTCTAACAAAAAATTCACTCAAATCTACTAAAAATTCAAATCCTTCCGTTTGCACAAAAAATGTATTTCCCTATGTTAATATAATACCACGTTCCTTACAGGGACCAACGGGTACAACTGGATTTATTGGATCAACGGGGTTTACAGGTGGATATGGTCCCACCGGCGCAACAGGTCCAGGTAGTATCTATGTGTATTCCAATCCAACTCCAAATACTTCATATACACTATCGATTGGCGGTGCAACAAATTATAGGATTTTATCGACACCATTGGGTCCATTTTATCCAAGTTCAACTACAACCTATTTACTATCATTAAATATTTCATTTGTATCGATTGGAAATAATATACAATTTACAATAGGTAGAGCAAACCAAACCAGCGACGATACAAACTATTCACGTAATGTAGTAAGTAATAATCAACTTATGCGAGATGCCCTTTTAGCATCAACTAGCACAAGGTATCTATGTGCTACAAATGTAGCAACTGGACAGATAACGAATGTATCAGGAAACATACTTGATAATCCAAATGTGTCTCCAGCAACAAGCCCATGCTATTATAATATATGGGTGCAATCAGATGCAGCAGCTTCTACAAGTATTACATTTTATGTAAACTTTAATATTATAAGGACATCACAGTAAATATATAATTCGTATCCACAATTACTATCTATATATGATTTCTTCCTTAGAATCATATATAAATATTTCCTCCCGACTTTTTATAACTAATGGTATTTAGATAGTATGTCGACTTCATACGGTATTACGACTTCAAATCTTATACCGATTTTATATAAAAAATATTTGGGGGTGATAAGCGGGTATCCTATAAGCACAACATATGAATCACTGCCTACGACAAGTGTTCCTATGATATACAATAATGATATATGGGCAGATTCTATTCCACAAACCGCACCATCTATTACAGCTGGAGGATGGGTATCTTCTCCCATGGGGACTGGTTTGAAATATACAAATCCAGCCTATCCTACACTTGTATATTATTCAAATTTACCATTGGTCAATCAATTTAAACAAACAAGCACATATTCATATTTTTTTAATGGAGCCACCTTAACTCCTCCTTTATCTGAATTAAATAGCCTTACATTTTTACAAAATACAATACCTTCCTCCTATCATGAAACATATGCACCTCAATTTATAATTAATGGGGCTTTACCTGTAAAAACATCAAGTGCCTCAAAGGCATGGTCGTATGATACAGATGCAGGTGTATTTACATGTTTTAATCCTTTGCCATATTCAAGCGTCTCTATATCATGTTGGATATACGTTGGTAAATTTGGCTTTACTGGTTTTACTGGATATACTGGTTGGACAGGTATGTCAGGTTATACTGGTGTAACGGGGTGGAGTGGATGGACTGGCTTTACTGGTCCAACCGGTTTATATGGATATACAGGATTATCTGGGTGGACTGGGCAAACAGGTCTTTCAGGAATTACTGGATGGATAGGATATTCAGGATCAACCGGCTTTACAGGTTTTACAGGTCCTACTGGTATAACCGGTACTACTGGAATGACAGGTCCCACGGGGTGGACGGGTCAAACAGGTCAGACAGGTATTACTGGCTTAACTGGATGGACAGGTGAAAAGGGTCCTACTGGTAATACTGGATATACGGGTGTCACAGGTCCTACTGGATTTACTGGTTTCACAGGTGAGAAAGGATTCACGGGTATTACTGGCTTAACTGGATTGACAGGTGAAAAGGGTCCTACTGGTAATACTGGATATATGGGTGTCACAGGTCCTACTGGATTTACTGGTTTCACAGGTGAGAAAGGATTCACGGGTATTACTGGCTTAACTGGATGGACAGGTGAAAAGGGTCCTACTGGTAATACTG
>Ga0114973_10002820_pt1 | contig 12461 bp, 11 predicted proteins | sample M_140807_MF_Meta_FD_87025 | JGI IMG/M metagenome (GOLD analysis project Ga0114973, IMG submission 87025) | Freshwater microbial communities from Lake Montjoie, Canada to study carbon cycling - M_140807_MF_MetaG | ecosystem: Environmental > Aquatic > Freshwater > Lake | place: Lake Montjoie... | reverse complement strand
GTTTTCACTGGAATACGTCCTGCGACACGGATCATGGGAACCGCTTATGTAACTGACCCGTCGCCCGCATACGACGCGCATCGAACAGCCTACCTTAAGGATCTGAAAGCTTCTCGCGCACGATTTTTTCTCGATGCAGTCGACGAATTCCGATGGCCAACGTGGCCGCCTGGAATCCTTGCTCGGCATTTTGGCTGGCCTGAGCTTGCTAGCTATATCCACTCTGAATACCACCTCATAGGTGAGTTCCGTTCTGCACCTAATAAGCTTCCTATTCTACTCTACGAACACAATTAGTTTAACTAAAAAACCACTTACTTTGGTACACTCCCTTAAATTCACTCCTTTATGAGTTTCCATGTTCATTCAAAATTCAGATTCTAGTAGTAATGCTGATTCATCGGAAGTTAGCCTCACAATTATGGTTAGCTGTTACAACGAGTCTCATTTCATCTCAAATACTCTCGATTCTGTTACCGGTGCCGCAGGGGACGCTCAATTGCTTTACGAAATTATTGTCGTCGATGACTGCTCAAGTGACGGCTCCGCTGAGGTGGTCCTTCGTTACATGCGTGACAATCCAGAGCTACCGATACGCCTGCATCAGAACAAGGAAAACAAGGGGCTCGCCTGCAGCTATATCGATACCGCCTTCGAGGGCAAAGGAAAATACTACAGACTCTGTCCAGGGGATAACTCCGAAAGCCGAGAAAGTTTAGCTAACATCTTCGCTCATGTCGGCATCGCCGACATTGTTGTGCCGTATTTTCCAAATGAGAATTGGGAAGGACGATCAAGACGTCGTCACTTGATTTCTGGACTCTTCACTAGCATAATCAACTTTGTAAGCGGTTATAATTTAAAGTACTATAACGGCTGCGCCATCCATCTGAGAACGAACATCATGCGCTGGCATCCAAGCAGTTACGGATTCGGATTCCAAGCCGATGTCATAACTCAATTATTAGATCGGGGGGCCTCGTATGCCGAGGTAAGGGCCCATACTATAGAGAGGAAGGGCGAAGACTCTTCTGCGCTAACAACAAGGAACCTTCTTTCAGTTGTACACACCATTCTGGAGGTAGCCGTTCGTAGACTCAAAAAGTATCTTTATGGAGCAAAAGAACCTCGCCGTATATCGCCAGTTATTCCAACCAAAGATGGGAGAAATACGTGAATCCAGTCTTACTTACATTTGCCCTCCTACTGATAGCCATCCTTGTTCAATTAATTTTCTGGAAGGTTAAGCTCCCGAAGAATCAGACGGTTAGTATTTTATACATCTTCTTTTGCATCCTTATGCTCGGTGAATTTTATTTTATTTCAACATATCGTGACATTCTTGCTGCTTTTAGTATTGCGCTAGCTTACGTGCCGATGAGTCTCGCCTACGTATGTTTGTACACTGCCATAGAATGTGACAGCCCAACATTAACGCTTATCAAATATATTTCGAGTCGAGGGCGTACTGGAGCAAAATTAGAAGAAATAGAGCATCTCTGTACTGATCGTCCTTTTCTTCTCTCCCGGATCAATATCCTGATCGCATCAAAAGTTGTAAAACAGGTCGATGAATCCTTAATTTTAGATCGCGAAATTCCTCGACTAATAAAACTTGTACTTTTATTTAATAAACTTTCTGGTAAAACTGGAAACGGTTGACATTTATGACTTTCACTCAGGCTCTTCTGCTTTTGTTAGTACCGTATTTCGCGTTGGCCGTAAATGCTCTTGCTTTCCTCTGTTACTCACGGATCGCTGTTAACGCGCGATTCCTCAGTCGAATCAGCATCGGATTCACTTTCGGCTCTGCCGTGCTTGTCGGATTTCAGGTGCTATCTCTCACAAAACCCAGTTTATTTACGGACCGTGACGCGTGGGTTTTGGTACGCGAATGGATCACGTACGCACCTCTTGCATTTTGTTTCTACTGCTTTGCCCAACTCGGTGAATCTTCGGTACGAGTTCGGATATTTTCAGAGTTAATGAATAATCCAAAGGGATTGAAGAAAGAGGATATCACGAGAATCTACAATGAGAAGGCGATGATTCAATTTCGAATTGATAGACTGACGCATTCTGGTGACTTAAAATGTGATCAAGGAGTGTTCACCATCGGGCGAATGCGCCTCGTGCTTGTTTCGACAATTATTTTTGGGTTGAAGCGTCTTTTCCTACAAAAGGATTCTGAGTTCGCAGCCTCCTTCGAGTCCCAGACATAATTGTCACATTTGAACTCTACGACTTATTTGTTTTCATCAGCAGTGAAAGAAACTTAATTCACTCGAGGTGCCTTTCTTCTCCATAATTCGAGGAAGCCATACTCTTCGTACAGTTGATAGTTGGAGAATAAATCGTCTCGACATGTTTGCCATGCTTCTCTGCTCAAAATTCTCGGCCATGGAAATGATGCTTTGTTTAGAGCGATGAAATCCGGTCCAGTCCTTGTGATTTCTGTCTTTAAATCTAAAATGGCACGGCGCGAGGTTCCAGCGGAACCAAACTCATCAAATGTTTTCCCGTATGGCGCAATTCCGGCAAGAAGGTAAAGTGTCGTTGCACAAGAATCCAGCACTTGAACAGAGCCCCCTTGGTCCTTCAGTTCCCTCAGGCGGCTAGCAATGAGAGATAGTGATTGAACGTACTGTCGGTATGGTTCAGGGAGGCCATTTACTCCAAACGAAGGGCTGGAGAATGAAACCGGACCAAAAATCGTTGTTTTTTTAGACGCGGCATTCCATAATGCGGGGTAATTTTCCGTGTCTTTGGACGTATACACGTAGACTAGAGTTGCGCAATTCAAAGCTACACACCCGAGCACACCTACCCAGTTGAACGAGGTTTCAGTTTTACTCTCACAAGTACTCCCCCGATATTGACAAAAATCGCGCATTAAATAGCAAATGCAAATTACTGAGGGTACTAACAACACAGTGAGGTTGCCCCACGTGGTGCGTCCCATAAAGTACACCATACGCTGGAGTCCATAGATGCCAATTGCCCAAGCGAAGCCTTCTCTAGCGCCCCTGAGTGAGATTTCTCGGCCTACGGACATAACGATCGATCCGAGGAAAAGAATCACTGCGAGTGCGAATACGGCTACCCAGACTCGGTCTAAGCCGGCAAAGGGTAGTTGAGCCTCGCCTGCGGAGTGGCTAACGGAGCTGAAAATCGTTCCTAAAACTGCGTCCGAGAAAAACGTTCCTCTCGTTGCGGCCATCAGTCCCAAAAGAAGAAAGAGGCTTGCCGCGCCCGCCGCCCACAGACCGTCAGCCAGGACACTCTTCCTCCTTGTAAATAACAGCAAGAACACCAAAGTTGACACACCAGTCGTGAGGAGAAAAAAACCGGCATCCACGGAAAACAACGGCGCCATTCCAGCTAAAGCGCCGAGCAAAATTGCTGACATTCTTTTGGGAGTAGAGAGGTAGTAGAAGAGTGTGATAAAAAACGGAATCTCTAATGGAGCACGCATGGCTACGCCGCCATTCCAGCGCCAAACGACGCTTTTCGATTCCGGCTCAAAACCTGGAAGAACCAAGATCACCACTGAAAGGAACACTATTGAGAATGAAACGTATCTCTTATATCCAAGCGTTCTTAACAGATAAAATAAGCCAAAAAAGTACGCGACAGAGAAGCACATCGCAAACTGAATCAAATGTTTATATGAAAGAGTAAAGATCGGGTTCAAAACGGCGAACAATACTGGCCATCCCACTCCATATTGAGGAATAAAATTTTTGTAGAGTACTCCGCCCTTGAGATAGGCGAGAGACGCTGATGCTGCTAGCGCATTCCAATGATAAAACTCCTCAATTTGAAATATCCTCGCACACAGAAGAGGTACGTCCGGAATGACTATGAATATTCCGAATGAAACGAAGACCAATAAATCAAAAAAATTTAAGTGAGGTAGCAAAGAATCTCCGGTTAGCGCAACTGAATCGGGATTTTTGGAAAAACACGCTTTAGAAATAAAAATACGCCACCCGTTGTACGCAGAAATTGAAATTGCTAAGAAGGAAAAAAGCCAAAAAACGCCATGGTTTGTGTTAGAATTTTCAATGGTGCTTTTCCAAAAAAATAAAGGTTTAAGCATTAGGGAGATTCCTAATACAGCTCCAATACGAGAAATGCCGGCCACCTGCGGGGAGCTCTCGGGGGAGCGGATGCGCCCCCAAGGAATCCACAATATATAAGAGACAATTAAAATTATTCCGAAAATATAGATTGAGATATCTCTTTCGGGATGTACCCAGAACTTTCCGCCTGCTGTTAAATCAAGCGCAAGACTCTCTGAAATGGAAAGGATACCGTAGGAGCGAAGTGCAGTTATTAATAATCCAACCAACGGACAGATCACACCACAAAAAGATAGCATAAATGGAATGAAAGTTTCATTAGAAAGGCGATCATTTTTGGAATTTTTTTTTGGGATCATCTTTACAGAAACAATGAAATCTTTATTTGACAGGCGTTTAGAAATTTAAATTTCTTTGAACGATTGAGGTTTTATTCAGGAGGCGCTAGGAATTGACGCTCTGTACGTCTTACGAATACAGCCTTTCATGATATTTGAACGAAAACAACCTCCCTCAGCGCCCGGAGTCAGCGAAAATTAATACGTTCCTTTTCGACAACCAACGGGGTCTTACGGACATGAGTTAGAATCACACCGATATATTCTCCGAGGACTCCAATAAAAAAAAGTTGGACTGAGGCAAAAAAGAAAAGCCCGATGATCACAGGCGCCATTCCTGCCGTGAACCGTTCCCAGAACAAAAGTTTGTAGGCCAGGTATCCGAGGGCGGCGATAAAGCTCAGGAAAGATAGGAAAAGGCCCAGCATGGTAGCCAAGCGCAAAGGCACCTTGGTGTGCTTGGTAAATCCAAGCATCGCGATGTCATAAAGCGTGTAAAAATTATTTTTGGTCACCCCACGTACACGTTTGGGTTGAACAAACTGAATTTTTTCAGGCTTAAAACCCACCTCGGAAATGAGCCCCCTAAAATAAGGATAGGGATCATCTATACGGCGCAAAACATCCAAAACATTCCTGTCGTAAATACCGAATCCCGTGCTGTTTTCATTAAGTTCGACCTCTGATAGGTACGACACAATTCGGTAGTAAGCGGTCCGGAGAGCGAAAAAAAGCGGAGTCTCTTCACTCCGATTTTTAATGCCTAAGACCATCTTGGCACCTGATTCCCAACGCTCGATTAAAGTTGAAATCAACTCGGGAGGGTCTTGGAAATCACTAGCCATGAGAACCGCTGCATCCCCGCTTGACTGTAACAGCCCGTAGTAGGGCGATCGAATATGCCCAAAGTTACGGGTATTAACTATTACCTTCAAGCGAAGGTCTTTGGCGGCAAGCTTTCGCAATATCGCGAGCGTATCATCCCTCGACGCATTATCAATAACCACATGCTCGTACTCAAACTGAGGAAAGCCCTCCATCACCTGGCGAATCGCAAGATATAGCGGTTCTATATTTGCTTCCTCGTTGAAAGTAGGTGTGACTATGGATATCTTCTTTTTCATTTACGATGCGGTGAAATGAGTCTCCATGCAAAGGATTGTAACACTCGATATATCGGCTAATACTACACCAACAAAAGTGCCAGTGTGTTTTCTTTCAACAACCTTCAGTAAATAATTTACTACCAATCAGCCTTTAATTAAAATAACTTAAACAAAAAAGTCCTCTTAAATCCCGCGGTTGGAGATAAGTTTTTTTAATTGCAAATTCTTGGAATACGGCGACTCGATTTTATCAATGCTAAGTGGCTCATCTTTAAGTACCGGAGCCGTGATGACCTCGCCATTCATAATTTCACGACAGGAAAGCTGTCCCTTGAGCAGAGGGATGGCCAAATAAAAGTCTTCCTTCATGCTAGAATGATGGAGAACGTATCCCGGTTCCAAATCACGTTTGGCATAAACGCCGCGAACCAATGCGTCCAGATATTTCACTTCCGTATCAGGAATTGAGCGACGATCTTGAGCACTGCCACCGCACATTTCCCTCGCTTTTCTATAAGCCTTAAACCACCCATCAATCTGGTGTGGCAGTGAATTGTAGGCTGAAACCGAAACCCCATCTGAATCAATATCGATGTGACGTTCAAATGTTCTAGCGCCCTTGGCGTACGCCATGAACATGGACGCATCCCAACTATGGTATTCGTGCGATGATAGGCCAATCGTCACACCGGGATACCGGTTGCGCAGATAATCCAGCTGATTCAATTCCAACTGATTGTCTTCAGTTGGGTAGATCGACACACAGTGGTTTACAGCAATAGGAATACCACGACTGGTGAAGAATTTCACAATCTCGTCGATGCTCTTTTGCGAGGAACCGCCAGTAGAAAATGAAACCGGCTTCCGCGTGTCGGCAACCTTTTCAATGAGAAACCAGTCATTAATATCAGAGCTGGCGATTTTTATAATATCGAGATTAAGCTCCTGACACAGCTCCACGGAAGCCTCGTCAAAAGGAGTCGCAGAAGTCAGGCAACCATTTTCTCTCACCGCCTCGACCAAGGTGGAATATTCGGCGCGACTGAGACGCGTGTCTCTAGTTTTTTTTATGTAACGAATATCATCGCGGTTTCGATGGTTTTTATGAATAAAGGTTTCCACATCTCGAAACTGAAGTTTTATCGTCGCGGTTACACTGTTGAAGCGGACGACTTGTGCGTACTCAGAGATTATCTTCAAACCACGATCAACGCTCCCGAGGTGATTATTCGCCATCTCGAGAACGAAAAGATTATTAAATATATCGGCGCTCATACAAATTTATATTTTTATAAAAAATTAACCAGATAGAGAAAATGCAAGTAAAGCTGCAAAGTCAGGAAGGTGAAAATCAATATAGTTTGGTAGCTTTGTCGAAACGCGCCCGAACCCGTATTCAGCTGACGCAAAACGGAAACCGCAGGCTCGCGCAGCCTCTGCGTCATCCAAGGAATCGCCAATAAAAAGAGTTTTTTCGGGAGACGCCTTCAGACGGTATGAGAGATCAATAGTCGCCTCAAGCTTTGAGGCAAAGGGTGGAATACGACTTTCTCTCGTGACGACTTCACAAAATAGACGGGAAATACCAAGCTGATTCAGGATGCGTTCCGTAGGCGATTGAGGCTTGTTGGTAACAACGTAACAGGTTGCCCCACTCTGAACAAGACGCGCGATACCGTCTAAAACGCCTGGATAGGGTATAGTGCGGCGCCATCCCTCATTGTCGTAACTACTACGAAAAGCAGACTCCAGAGCATCAAGTTCAGCGGACGTGGGAGAATCGTTAAGAGCTAGCCTGAAGATTTCACGTATCGGCGGACCAATTAAAGAATCGATGTTAGGCTTAGCTTTCCCTGGCATTACTTGATCCATCGCGATTCGAAAGGAATAAGCGATTCCAGGCAGGGAATCAACCAAGGTTCCATCCAGATCAAACAACAAAGCATTGAAGCAACACGAATTCATTTCGACGCAACGACCCGACAAGACAAGGCAAGAAGCCCCTCGAGGGTATCTTCTACCTGGACGGCTGAACGAGAAGATGCACCAAGTCTATCCAGAATTTCAGCACGCAAAACAGGCAATCTCTGCACAAGTCCGCCCGAAAAGACGACACAGGACCAACCAGTAGGCGAAACCCGCCCAGCGGAAATAGCGTAATTTTCCGACATAGCGCGAAAAGCCGCTCGAAAGAAAGACCCGACAGTAATGTCATCCTCGAGAATATGGGTAAACGCGCCTTCGCATCCGTAGGCTGTTGGGAAAAAGGAGAGATCAGCCTTTAAGGACCGAAGCTCAGCAGCCTCGGCCATTCGAGAGATCTGACCCCACGGGTCGCGAAGTTCGGTGCCTTGGTCGGTCGCAAGTTCGCTGCACAGATGGAGCATCCGGTTCAAGGCCCGACCGGCCGGTAAGTGAGTAATCGTGCGGAGCCAGCGACCATCAAAATATGGACGCAACTGCCAATCACCCGCTTCCGGTTTATCGACCAGAACGGAAACCTGAGAACCCGTGGCGACATTAACAGAGAGCTCTCCGGGTACCAAATCAACGCCAAAGAGCGCAGCCTGCTGATCCCCGACAGGAATATAAACGGGAAAATCTCGCCCATACAGTCGAGCGCGGCCCACGCGAACAATTTCCGATTGAGGCTGGGGAAGCCGCAAGTCTTCGAGCCCAAGCGCCGTCAAAGCTTCGATATGCCACTCGCCACGCGCAACGTTGAATAATCCATGTGCAGCAGCGTTAGTAGAATGCGTAAAGGAAGCTGCACCGGTTAGACTAGCAGCGATAAAGTCCATAAGCGACAATGGCATAAGACCTTTCGCCAACTCACCGTCGCGAGCAAGCGCATGGAGCGTGGCCGCTGGAAGACCGGAGCGAAATTCATTACCAAGTTCAGCAATTAAAGAAGCACCCAACTTTTTTCGAGCGATCTCAAAATGGGAAACGCCATTCGCATCGGTCTCGCTGCACCGCGCATCCTGCCAAGAAATAAAATTACCGACCGGCGTGCCGTCCGGTTGCACTAATACAAAGCCGTGCATCTGGCCGCAGATAAGAATGCCAGCGCACGCACAAGATTGTGCGTCAAGAAGACGTTTGATCAGACGATGCACCGCAGTGAGCACGGATTGTATGCACACCTCTCGACGCCGCTGGGGCAGGCCCGCCAGAAAGTTAGGAAACGGCTCCCTGTGGACATCGCTAAGCCCACTTCCAGGATGCAGCCAAGCCCCCTTTAAGAACGTAGCTCCAAGATCAATCCCAATAAACGACATTGTATCTATCTAAGTAGTCTCCAACGTCTGAAACGAGAGCTTCATCATAAGCAGTGGGAACTATACGAAGACCGCCAATGCGGTCAGGCAGGACAAGGTTTACCTTTCCGTCTGCCACTTTTTTATCGCGACGGGTTCCGTCTATTAACTCATCCACTGAAAAACCGCTGGGCAGCTTCCATGCAAAATGACGTGCAAGAAAAACATGAACCTCTTGAAAATGTGATTCATCAATCAACTGCCGTCGCCACGCGAGAAAATTAATTAAATCCATGCCCCAAGCCACAGCAATCCCATGAGGGATACAGTGCTGCGTGATTGCTTCAAGCGCATGGCCAAAGGTATGTCCGTAATTTAAAATGCGACGAATATCGCCCTCATATTCATCCTCCTCAATCACCCCCCTTTTTACTTCTAAGCTTTGCCTGATGAACTTCGCTAGAGATTCGTTGCGCCAACCATCGGTATTTACCGCATTCGCCAGCTCACGAAAGATTTCAGGCCCCGAGCGCGTAAGGTGTAGCTTTACAATTTCACCATATCCAGAACACAGCTCTACATCGGAGAGCGTCTCAAGAAAAGGAAGGCAAATCCAGACATGAGCAGGCGAGTGGAAAACGCCAAGTTGGTTTTTAAAAGCACCGAGGTTGATGCCACATTTTGCGCCAATACAGCTATCAGCCTGCCCTAAAAGAGTGCTCGGTGCGTAATGCCAGCGTAATCCCCTGTAATAATTGTGGGCAGAAAACTGACCTATATCCTGAATTATCCCTCCGCCGATAACCAGAACGTTGGATTGTTTGGTCGCGTTTGATCGTTGAAAAAACTCCCAAACACGAGTCACCCCAAGCGGTGTCTTCTCCTCCTCAGTGGCTGAAACAAGAAGCGTAGGCCGTGAGGAAAGTAACGGCTCGAGGACCGCCACATACCTAGATGCGACATTTTGGTCGATTACGACAATCGCGCGTGGCACAGCAAGCATCGCGGTGACGAGATCGGCTACATTCAGGGGAAATGTGACTTCATAATCACCTTGGCCGGAATGAATAGGCAGGGGAGGTATTTTCATTTATTGAAGAAGGAAGCCTCCGTCGATTACGACGGTTTGGCCGGTCAGGTACGTATTATCCACCGAAGCAAGAAAAACAACCAGACGCGCAATTTCAGACGGTTCAGCTAGGCGACCAAGGGGAACTTGGGCGGCTAAAGCACTAATTTGAGCGGGAGTGTTGTTCGAGTGCGTCAGGTCGGTTTCCACAAATCCTGGGCACACCGCATTTACTAAAACACCATGCGGCGCAAACTCAAGAGCGGCGCTGCGAGTGAGGCTGTTAAGCCCCGCTTTTGCCGCGCTGTACGGAGCGCGACCGGAACGCGCGACAATACTGTAACACGAGCTTATATTCACAATCCGCCCCCAATGACGGGAACACATTTCACGCGCTAAATGCTGCAGGAGAAGCATTGGTCCAGTTAGATTGACGGCAAGTGCACGGCTCCACGTATCCAGACTAATGCCGTCTATAGGGCCCACGGGATTCTCTCCCGCATTATTAACAAGGATATCCACCGATGGGCGGGGGCGAGTTAGCCACGCAAGAACGGAATCAGGAGAGCCAAGATCTAGCTCAGCACGAGAGGGAGCAAGGACAGTAGTCCCCTGAGCGCGTAGTGCCTCGGCAATGGCCAGACCAATACCTCTCGCTGCGCCAGTAACCAAGGCGACACGATCTGCAGGAGAGAAGGATGGAAGAGCGGCAGGGCTCATGGATTGAGAAGCGGCACTATCATATTTTCACGCAGTTCCTCACGACTGAGAAACGGCGCCATGTCTTCGGGCGGCGAGGTAACCATTCTGCCATCATCGAGTTTTCGGGAGGATAGCTTAGGGGCGAACGGTTGTCGCAAATCGAGCACTACTTCGCAAAACGTCGGACCGTCGGTTTCGAGAGCGACACGAATTCCTTCGTCGAGCTCGTCGTGAGTTGATATGCGACAAAAAGGCATTCCGAAAGCATAAGCCACGCGTTCCCAATCTGGGAAGCTGAGCCCAGAGTCGGTGCCGCATCCCACTATGTTATCCTTGAAAAAAGCGTTCTGTGTTTGACGAATCGAATGATAACCGTGGTTGAAAAGGACGAATATCTTTACCGGCAAACGCAGGCCAGCAATGGTTTGGAGCTCCTGAAGATTCATCATGATGCTTCCATCACCAGCCAAACACACGACACGTTGGGACGGATCCTGTGCGTGGGCTGCACCTATCGCAGCAGGAAGCTCAAACCCCATGGGAGCGGAGCCAGAGTTGTGAAAAAGCCGCATTCCAGAACCGACCCGTGCAGCTTGAAAAGCAGTGACGCAAGCAGTCCCATCAGCAGTTACGATAGTCTCATCCTGATTAGTTTGCGCAAATAGGCGATCCATGAAGCAGTAGGGATTCACGTTAACGGCATCCTGCCAGTATGACGGCAGAACAACTGGATAGCGCGCGAGTCTCTGTTTGCACCAAGCGCGCCAAGACGCAAAGCGTTCCAAAGAAGTATTCCGTGCCTGCGCCATCGCCAGAAGGCTGGGCAAAAACTCCGCAAGGTCGGCGTGGATCGGCAAGTCGGGACGAACAGTTGGCTTTTTTAGTTCTGCGGCATCAATGTCCACCCAAACCTTATATGCACCACGCGCGAAATTTTCCCAATTGTAGGAAATAAGTCTGATGTTGAGTCGACAACCGAGAATTAAAAGTAGGTCGCTGTTCTGCACTGCAAAATTACCAGCGCGATCCCCAACCGAACCGGGACGCCCCGCATAGCAATAATGCGAGTCAGGAACCAAGTCGTTACTGTTCCACGCTGTAACTACTGGCACCCCGAGACAGTCCAACAACTGCAAAAAAGTGCGATACTCGCCGGAAAGTCGCACACCAGAACCCACATAGATTACCGGACGCTCGGCTTTGGACAATCGATCGAGAAACTCCGCACAGGCACCCCCAATATCTGAAGTTTCCCAACTAATCGCATCTTCAATTGGGTCATAGCCTTCGAGCGTCTCGGGATCAATTTTTGCACCTTGCACATCGATGGGTACATCCAGCCAGACCGGCCCGGGTCGTCCCGTAATAGCAAGATGTAGAGCTCGTTCGAGATGATAACGAATGGACTGTGGATCCCGTACCAATACGGCGTACTTGGTCACGCCTTCTACCATGCTGACGATATCCACTTCTTGGTCTCCCAGCTGTCGCAGCGGCAAGTTGGTGCTGCGCACAAGCGTCTCCCACTTTGATTGCCCCGAAACCACAATCATCGCTATCGAGTCTACATATGCCCCATAAACACCTGTTATGGCATTGGTTCCACCTGGCCCCGTGGTTACATTAACCGCCGCCATCCGGTTTGAGACCCGAAAATATCCCTCCGCCGCAATCGCGCACGCCTGTTCGTGATGACAACAAACCACCGACATATCCTTTTGGCGGCCAAACGCGTCATTGAGATGCATGGCACCACCACCCGTGACCAAAAACACATGATTTATGCCATTCAAGGCAAGGGTTTGAACAATGTAATCTGCGACGCGCATAGGGCTTAATGGTTCGAAACAATACCAACAATTCGCTACTTAAACAAAGTCGCGTGACAATAGAGACCTCTG
>Ga0114973_10002819_pt1 | contig 12462 bp, 10 predicted proteins | sample M_140807_MF_Meta_FD_87025 | JGI IMG/M metagenome (GOLD analysis project Ga0114973, IMG submission 87025) | Freshwater microbial communities from Lake Montjoie, Canada to study carbon cycling - M_140807_MF_MetaG | ecosystem: Environmental > Aquatic > Freshwater > Lake | place: Lake Montjoie... | reverse complement strand
CTGGGCACGGCCCTGGGCTGGCTCTGGCTGGGTCGCGGCCGCTCCCCCGCTCCCGCGGAGACCGCCGGTGAGGTGCCCGTGAGCCTGCCACCGGCGGAGGTGGATCAGCGGCAGCAGCTGCTCAACCGACTGCGGGCCCTGCAGATCGACCGCGGCTGGTTCCTGAGCCTTGTGGATGCCAGCCTGCTGGCCCAGTACCCCGAGCGGAAGGGAAGGCTGCCCGGGGATGCCCTGGAGGATGCCCCGCTTCGGAAGGTCTGGAACGACCTCGCCCAGGAATGGCTGGCCCGGGTGGAACAGCTGCCCCTTCCCCTGAGGCGCCGTCTTGGCAGTTTCCGCTCCTCCGACTGGGACCAGCGCCAACAGGCGCTGGTCGCCCAGGGCCTGAACCCATCGGTGCTTGCCCAGCTGGTGTCCGGCAGTGCCACGTCCCTGCTGCCCGGTCAGGCCGGGGACCGGATGCCTCCGGAGCCCTTCCGCCAGCTCTGGTACGCGGCGGCCGAGCTCACCCTTGATGCGACGCGGATCGATCCGATCCAGCTGCGGTCCCAGGTCACCGAGGTGCTGGCGGCCGATGTGCCGGCCAGCGGTGCACGCCTTTTCGCGGTGCGGCTGCCGGCGGACCACAGTCTGGCCCTGGGGGTGAACGGCACCCCCCTGCTGCAGATGGCGGTCTACGCCGCCGATGGTTCCACCCTTTCCCCCCGCGGGTCCCTGCGGGTGGTGAGCCTGGGCCGGCAGAAGGCCTCGCCGGTGCAACTCCTGGTGACCAACGAGGGAGTGGCACCGGCGCGGATCAGCCTGTCGCTGCGGGCCGATCCGCCGGCACCGCCCAGCCCCTCCCCGACGCCACCGTCACCCTCGGAAACGCCGGCGGCCCCCTCCCCTCCTCCCGAGCGCCCCACCCCGATGGAGCCTTCCGGGGTGTCGGCTCCCCCTGCGGCGCCTCCCTCCTCGCCTCCCCCCTCACCTGCGCCCACGCCTGAGCCGGCATCCCCGGCGGCCGGATCCAAACCCGCTCCCGTCGCCGCACCGCCGGCAGCCCCCACGCCTGCCAACCCCTGAGGGAAACGTCTGAGACGGATTTTAAGGAACTACCCCAAAGCGAGGCTGAGTCAGTGACGAATGCGACCGAGGTTAAGGATGCTGGTTGATTATATGGCTTATACTTAAATTTATAGGTGCCACAATTCCTGTGTCCTTGGATGACCAAGCCTTCCGGGCGCGACTCTGGCTTGAATGGTTGACATGGCTGCTTTTGGCCGCGAGTTGCTGTTATTTGATTGGCTCTCTTTTGGCCTATGGCATGGGGGAGCCACTTTCCGGTCATGCCTTCATTCATCCCATGAGGATGCAACCCCCTTTTGCGGACCTACGCTATGTGGCGGCCAATGCCGAATGCGGTGTTGATCTCAATGACTACTACGCAGGGCGTGTGGTGGGCTGTGATCCTTCCGGCAGGACCTATCCTTTTGACTATCCACCGATGTCAATCTGGCTGGGCCGTTTTCTGCATGTGCAGGGAAGCCATGTTCCCCTGATTGCGATTTCCAGTGGTTTGGTGCTGATTCTCTGCATTGTTTTGGGGTTGAAATCCTGTCTTGGCGCCTCCTGGCAATGGCGATTGCTGAGTTCGGGCGTCCTGATGGGATATCCGCTGCAGCAGGTCTTGGAAAGGGGAAATCTCGATGTGCTCCTTCTGCTCTTCTTTTTGTTGCTGGCCTATCTGTTTTCCTTGCGTGTAAATTCGAGTCTGCTTGGGCTGGCGAATGCAGGGCTTGCCGCTCTGATCTCCTTTCTACTTGTATCTCTCAAGTTGTATCCGATCTTCGGCCTTGCTGCTCTTCTGGTTCAGAAGAGCCTTGGCCGTTCCTTGCGCTTCGCGACGACAGCGCGTATGTTTTTTCTCGACAAGTTTGCGGTACTGTTTGGATCCGCGCTGGGCCTCATGGCCACGTTTCCTTTCCTGAAGGGCATGAACACTGTCGCCAAAGAGGGTGGGCTAAAAAGTCATGGTCTGCTGGCGTTTGGCTACCTCAATAATTCTCTTATCGACACGTTCGGACTTGACTCGGCCAGGGTCTTGATAAAGCTGCTGTTTTTGATCAAGCTTGCTTTTCTGCTGATTGGCTTTTATCTGGTTTGGAAAACAAAGATGTATGAAGCCCTGAAACGTTGCTGGCAACTTTGTGCGCCGCAAGCAAGCATTTTTAGTCAAAATCTTTTCGTGATGATGTCCGCCACTTGGCTGGGTTGCTATGTCACCACAATCAACATTGATTACCGTTTGTTGTTCCTTGTTCCCTGGCTCGGCCTGCTGGCTCGAGTGCCATTCATGTCGTCTTCGTCTCCGCAGCAGATTTGGTTGGCTGCCGGCCTGATTGTTTCGCTGCTCATTGTTTTCTGGGTTCCCCTATTGCAATGGGGCTATTCCGACTTCGGACGCCGGTTGATCACTCTGGCTGAACCACTCACAGAATTCGCGCTCATTCCACTCTGCGCCGCTTCCTTGGCCTTTCTCTTGATCCAGCACACTTGGAGCACATTCCGTGCCTGAACCCCGTCCGACTTGAACCCCGCCTGAAAGGAGTCCGCGCCTGGATCCTGATGAGTCAGATCCTGGCGATCGCGGCGCGGGCCTCCTTCGCTTCTGTCTTGCGCTTCTCCTCGTGGCGCTTGTCGTGCAGCTTGCGGCCCTTGCCCAGGCCCAGGGTCACCTTGATCCAGGAGCCCTTGAGGTGCAGGTTGAGCGGGATCAGAGTGAGGCCCTTCTGCTCCAGGGCGGTGCGGAACTTGTCGATTTCGCGGCGGTGGGCCAGCAGTTTGCGCACCCGCAGGGGCTCGTGGTTGAAGAAGCGGCCGGCGTGGCTGTGGGGCGAGATGTGCACGTTGTGCAGCTGCAGCTCGCCGCTGCGGATCAGGCAGAAGCCATCGCGCAGGTTGCACTGGCCGGCCCGAATCGACTTCACCTCGGTGCCGAGCAGCTCAATGCCGGTCTCGAGGGTTTCGAGGATTTCGTATTGATGGCGGGCGAAGCGGTTGTCGGCCAGCAGCCGGTGGGCGGGATCGCCCTTGGCCTTGCCCCCCTGCCTGCCGGGCCCCTTCGCCATCGCCCTTCCCCGGCATCCGCCAACAGCTTCCGACCCTAGACAGCGGCCGATGGTTCGGGGCTGGGGAGTGTTGTTTCGTTCGGCTTCGCGGCCGGTCCAGGGTGCTTGTTCGGGACCCGTTGCCTGGCGTGGAACGCCGGCTCGAGGCTGTCATGTCCGCGGAGCAGGCGAGTTCCGCGCTGCTGGTGGCGGCCCGATTCGCCGTAGCCCGGAAGGGGCAGGTACCCTGCAGCCCATGGCGATCGTTTCCTCCCAGCCGGGTTCCGCGGCGCCCGGTGGCTGCGACCGCCCCGCTGGGGCCGGCGAGCGGCACCCCATGCGCTCGGAGCTGATCGATCCCCTGGCCCGCCCGGACGACGATCGCGATGCCGGCGTCGATCTCCCCCGCGACGATTCCCTTCGGCCTCGCCGCCTGGCCGACTACATCGGTCAGGGAGAGCTCAAGCAGGTGCTGGGGATCGCGGTGGAGGCCACCCGCAGCCGCGGCGAGGCCCTCGACCATGTCTTGCTGCATGGGCCGCCCGGCCTGGGCAAGACCACCATGGCCCTGGTATTGGCCGAGGAGCTGGGGGTGCGTTGCCGCATCACTAGCGCGCCTGCTCTGGAGCGCCCCCGCGACATCGTGGGTCTGCTGGTGAACCTGCAGCCTCAGGAGGTGCTGTTCATCGATGAGATCCACCGCCTCAACCGCGTGGCCGAGGAGCTCCTCTATCCCGCCATGGAGGACTTCCGCCTTGATCTCACCGTGGGCAAGGGCACCACGGCCCGCACCCGCAGCCTGCCCTTGGCCCCCTTCACCCTGGTGGGCGCCACCACCCGGGCCGGAGCCCTGAGCTCTCCGCTGCGGGATCGCTTCGGCCTGATCCAGCGGCTCGAGTTCTACGCGCTTCACGATCTCCAGGCCATTGTGGAGCGCACCGCGGGCCTGCTCGCCATGGATCTCGAGGCCGGAGCCGCCCTGGAGGTGGCCCGCCGCTGCCGCGGCACGCCGCGTATCGCCAACCGGCTGCTCCGGCGGGTGCGGGATGTGGCCGCGGTGGGCGGGCATGGGCGCATCGGCGCCGATCTGGTGGATGGGGCCCTGCGGCTTCACCGGGTGGATGCCCGCGGCCTCGATGCGAGCGACCGCCGCCTCCTCCGGCTCCTTGTTCAGGGCTATGGCGGCGGGCCGGTGGGCCTGGAAACCCTGGCGGCCGGCCTGGGGGAGGATCCGGCCACCCTCGAGGGTGTGGTGGAGCCCTACCTGCTTCAGCTCGGTTTCCTGCAGCGCACTCCCCGGGGCCGGGTGGTCACCGAGGCCGGCCGTGCTCATCTGGCCGCAGGATCCGATCAGGCGGCGGCATGAGCAGCGCTGAGATTCGCTTCTCCCCCTGGCGAAGCCCCCGCAGGGCCTTGCAGGTGTTTTTGGGCTTCTTGGCTGGCGCGAGCTGGTGGCCGCAAGCGCCCATGGCCCGGCAGCACGATCGCTCGAAACGGTCGCCGAGATCCCGGCAGCCGCTCCGCCATCCACCGTTGCCGCTTCCAGGTTTGGCCCGGCTGCAGGCTCCGCTTCTGGTCCTCGTGTTGGCCGCGCTTCTGGCTCTACCCGCGCCAGCCGCCGCCTGGCTGCTCCCCGTGGTTGCCGCTGCTGGCCAGGTCTCCGGCATTGCCCAACCCGAGCTCATCGCAGCAGGCTCCAAGGCTGCATTCGGGCTGGTCCGATCCCCCGAGGCTCCCCACAGCGCCATGGTCTCCGGTTCTGCCGCGGGTCAGGGCGTTTCGGCGGCCCTTCTGAACCCCCCATCGGGCGCCGCTGAGCCAGCCAACCCTGGATCCGCCGGTGCAACCTCTCTGCCCAGGTTGTTCGCCCAGGCCCTCGAGGCCAGCCGGTCCGGTCGCTTCGGCGAGGCCCTGCCCCTCTGGAACCGCGTGCTCGAACTGGCGCCAGAGGATGCGGCTGCCTGGAGCAACCGCGGCAATGTGCGGCTGGCCCTGGGGGATGCCGAAGCGGCGATCCGCGACCAGGAGCACTCCATGCTGCTCGACGCCGCCAATCCCGATCCCCACCTCAACCGCGGCACCGCTGAGGAGGCTCTCGGCCGCTGGGACGCCGCCGCTGCGGATTACTCCTGGATCTTGGAGCGCGATCCCGCCGATGCCTCCGCCCTCTACAACCTCGGCAATGTGGAGGGTTCCCGCGGCAACTGGCAGGCCGCCCGCATCCGTTTCGTGGCCGCCGCCGATGCCAGGCCGGGCTTCGCCATGGCCCGATCCAGCGCCGCCCTGGCGGCTTTCCAGCTGGGCGATCTGAGCGAGGCTGAACGGGAGCTGCGCTCCCTGATCCGCCGTTATCCGCTCTTCGCCGATGCCCGTGCCGGCCTCACGGCCCTGCTTTGGCAGCGGGGCGCCGCCGGTGAAGCGGAAAGCCACTGGGCCGCGGCTTCCGGTCTGGATCCCCGTTACCGGCAGAGTGAATGGCTTCTGGAGGTCCGTCGCTGGCCGCCGGAGCCGGTGGCTGCCCTGGCGCGCTTTCTCGCTCTGCAGCGGCAAGCCTGATCCAACCCTCACTCAATTGGGCGGCCCTTGGTGAGCCTTCAGCCTTCATTTAAAGTGGGAATGAATAGCCATATCATCGAGGAAATAGAGCTGCCAGAGAATGGTGCTGATTCCACAGAGCCAGGCCAATTGTCCATAGCGGCGATTATGTCGACTCAGTTCAAGGCTTCCCGCCAGGGCAATGATGATCAGGGGTGCGGCGATTTTCACGGCATAACGCAGTCTTAGATAGATCACCAGCCAGGCTGGGGTGATAACGCAGACGGCTGCGATCAGTGACCCCCATAGGAGGAAGCGGTTCTGGGTGATTTTCTTCTGCTGCAGCAAAACAATGGCGATCGGCAGCAGCATGAATTTGAATACGTTCCAGATGTTGGGAATGCTGCGTGCTGCCGAGAGGCCTACAAAATCAAGGTACAGGGTGGGATACTTCAGAACAATGGCAGGGAATGACTCGGCTCCCCCAAACGTCTTCAGCCTGATGCTTTCCATGCTGGCGCTTAGGTCCTGGCTGACAGGACCCGAAAACTGATGGTATCCAAAGAATTCAGCGTAGGCACTGAGGAAAGCAATCAGGCTTCTCGAGCCTGCCAGGGGACTGGCTCCTTGCAGAATGAATCCGGGGAACAGAAGGAGAAGCAACCATCCCAGGGTGTAAACGCAGGTCATGCCGGCTTGGCGGTGACCGCTTCGCTGCTCCCACCAAAACCAAAGACCGGCCAGCGCAGCTGCGGCAAGGATCATGTCCACTTTGCACAGACCAAAGGCCGCCAGAAAGAGTGCGGTGAAGATCCTTGGCCAGCGGTAGCTGACACCAAGAAAAAAGAGATTCAGCAGGGTTCCAGAAAAAAGATCGCTGGAGGGCTGGAGAAGCTGAAAGCCTGAGCTGGCGATGATCAGATAGGCCAGGATCTGAAGTGGCTTGCTGCTGATGAATCTATTGGCCATAAAATATGTGCTAACCAGATATGTTGCCATTGCCAGTATGCGTATGTGCCAGTTGAGGTTCTCGTGGGTGGTTGGTATCACGAGCTTGTAAAGACCTGCAATCAGGCTGGAGGTGATGCCGCCACTGTTCTGCAGGGCTGGGTATTGGAAGCTCCAGCTGTTTTGCGCATACCTGATATGGAGATCCACGGTTTCGGCAAAGTGCTGGTCCATAGGCGCTGCCGGCACGATGCCGCTATCTCTCAGGATCAGAAAAGCTGAGATCAATAGCGTTGCGATCAAGATGGCGCGCTGAGCAAGGCGAAGCAGCCCGAAATCTTGATGCTGCTGATTGGAGATCTGATTGGTGATACCGCTCTTCATGCTTCCAGGGGCCGTAGGGGCTGTCTGCCGATGGATGATGGCAGGAATCTAATCGCACCGATTCCTGCAGCAGGTTCTGTGGGCAGCAGGTGATTCGGCGGCGTGCCGGGTGGCTCCCGTCGCAACGACCCGCACCGATGCCGTCGGGTGGGCAGGATTGTTCGCCCATTTCACCTACAGTTAATAGGAGTGTGTCGTTGCTTGTTGTCTGTTTCGCCTGCCCTGCTCAGTGGTCCCACCTGGGACGAAGTGCATCTGGAACAGCCTCTGCAGGAGCTGCTGCCGGAACTCATCCAGCTGCGTCGCCATCTTCATCGCCATCCCGAGCTCAGTGGCCATGAACGCCAAACGGCTGCGCTGGTGGCCGGAGAGTTGCGCCGCTGGGGCTGGCAGGTCCGGGAGGCCGTCGGCCGCACGGGTGTGGTGGCGGAACGTGGGCCGCTCGGAGGCCCGCTGGTGGCTCTGCGGGTCGACATGGATGCCCTGCCGATTGAGGAGCGCACCAACTTGCCCTGGGCCTCCTCGCACCAGGGCCTGATGCATGCCTGCGGGCACGACATCCACACCACGGTGGGCCTTGGTGTGGCTGCTCTGCTGGCGGCCTCGGGGGATCGGCTTCAGGCGCGCGTGAGGTTGCTGTTTCAGCCCGCCGAGGAAACGGCCCAGGGGGCTGCCTGGATGCGTGCCGATGGCGCCATGGATGGGGTGGATGCCCTCTTCGGTGTGCACGTGTTCCCCAGCATCGCCGCAGGATCCGTGGGGGTGCGTTGCGGCAGCCTCACCGCCGCCGCCGGCGAGCTGGAGATCGAGGTGATCGGCGAGAGCGGCCACGGCGCCAGGCCCCACCAGAGCACCGATGCGATCTGGATCGCGGCGCGGGTGGTGAGTGGTCTGCAGGAGGCGATCAGCCGCCGGCTGGATCCGCTCCATCCGGTGGTGGTGAGCTTCGGAAGGATCGAGGGGGGAAAGGCCTTCAATGTGATCGCCGACCATGTGCGGCTTCTGGGCACGGTGCGTTGCCTGGATGCCGCCGTGCATGAGCGCCTTCCCGGTTGGATCGAGGACACCGTCCAGGCCCTCTGCCGGGGCCATGGCGGTGAGGCCCGCGTTCACTACCGACGCATTTCCCCGCCGGTGCACAACGATCCCGATCTCACCCGTCTGGTGGCGGCGACCGCGGCGCACCTGCTCGGGGATTCCCAGGTGGAGTGGCTGGAGCAGCCATCGCTGGGGGCCGAGGATTTTGCCGCCCTGCTCGAGGGCCACCGGGGCACGATGTTCCGGCTCGGCGTGGCGGGCCCAGCCGGCTGCAGCCCGCTCCACAGCAACACCTTCGCCCCGGATGAGGCCTGCCTGTCCGTGGGCATCCGGGTGCTCACCCTCAGCCTGTTGCGTTGGATGGCGGCACCGTGTTGAAGCGCCCGCCGCCCATGCGTTTCCGGTCGGACGACCGCCCCGCCGCCCTGCTGGCGCTCGCTTCGCCCCTGCTGATCCTTCTGGCCCTGGTGGGCCTGCTGCATCGCACGGGCACCGCGCGCTGGGAGGCCCTGCCAGCCCTGTTGATCGGTTCGGGGCTGCTGCTCACCAGCGTTCATCACCGCCGCCGCCGCAGGAAGGAATTGCTGCGATCGTTGCGGCAGCACACCCGCGAATCGATGCCATCGGCTATCCCTGAGCCCTTGGCTTCAGCGGCTGCGAAACAGGGAACTGCCGCTGAACAGGTAAAGCAGGATGTAGTTGATCACGGCGGGCAGCACCGGTAGGAGCACCACCCAGCCCGCCTTGGCCAGATGGCCGAGAAGCAGGGCGGCCAGGGCATTGATCAGAAAAAGAATCGCGAGACCAGCCAGGTTGATGCGCTTCCCCTGAAGTCGGTCGTTGAAAGTGAAGCGCTGCTGGCCAGCCATAGACACGCTAAAGGCAACGAGAAAGCCAGCCAGATTGGCTGGTCCAGTGCTTATTTGAAATCCAACCTTCAGGGCGGCAAGAGTGGCTGCATGCACGGCAGTGGCCACAATCCCCACGGCGCCGAAACGAGCGAGCCGTTGGTGAAGGCGCGTCATGGATGGGTAATGCTCTTGATCACATAGTGGGGTCTTCGCTTGGCTTCAAGGTAGGACCGACCCACGTATTCTCCGAGCACGCCAATGCCGATTAGCTGCAATCCACCCAGGAATGTAACGGCAAAGAAGAGTGATGCGTAGCCGGGCACATCAATGCCGAAAAACAGCACCCGCACCACTGCAGAAAGGCCAACAATGAAGGCGGCGGTTGTCACGATGATGCCCAGATAGCTCCAGATGCGCAGGGGGGCGGTGGAAAAATTAAAGATGCCATCCAAGGCGTAGTTCCAGAGTTTCCAGCTGCCCCATTTGCTGCTTCCTGAGCTGCGGGCCGGTCGTTTGAAGTAGATGTTCTTTTGTGGATAGCCGATCCAGGCGAAGAAACCCTTGGAGAATCTCACCCTTTCTTCGCAGCCAAGAATGGCCTGCACAGCATCGCGATCCAGAAGCCTGAAGTCGGAGGCATTGAACTGAACTTCCAGTTTGCTGAGTTTGAGGAAGAGCGAATAAAATCCCTCTGAGCTCAGCCGCTTCATCAGGCCGTCACTGGAGCGGTCGTGGCGCACGGCATTCACCACCTGATAGCCCTCGAGCCAGGCCTCCACCATGGTTGGGATCAAGCTCGGTGGGTCCTGAAGGTCAGCGTCGAGAATGATGCAAGCATCTCCCTGGCTATTCCTGAGGCCAGCCAGCATGCCAGCTTCTTTGCCGAAGTTGCGGCTGAGGCTGATGATGGATCCCCCCGTAAGGGAGCCGGATTGCTGAATCAGCCGTTCAAACACCTGGCAGGTGTTGTCGCTGCTGCCATCATCAACGATAATGAGATGAAACTGAACCTTGCCTTGCTCATAGAGGATAAATCCCTCAATCGTGTTGTTCAGCGCTTGCAGCAATGCCGGGGCTGATTCTTCTTCGTTGTGGCAGGGTATCAGTAGGTCAATGGTCTTCACGGCGGCACTCTTCAGGCTGCGCTCTTCAGGTTGCACGGCTGAAGGATTTGATTGCTGGTTGAAGTATCGCACGCCCGTTCACGCAACCCTGCAGCGGTTGTGTGCAGCCGTTTCCTGCGCTGACGGCCCGTTTTGCATCGCCAGCCCCGTTTCAGGTGCTCCTGCTGATGCTCCACAGTGGATGCCCCCCGCCGCGCTTCGGCCCTGGCCATGGATTCGATTGACCCTGCGCCCTCAGCAGATCCGGGCCCGGACATCGATGCCCTGCGGGAGGCCATCGCCTCCGGTGATCCGGCCCGCGCCATGCCCGCCCTGGCGGGCCTCAGGGAGGTGGCGGAGGATCGGGCCATTCCCCTGCTGCTTCTCGGACTGGAGCAGACCACCTTCATGGTGCGCTCCCTGGCCTGTGCCGGTCTCGGCGTGAAACGCAGCGAGTCGGGCCGCCAGGCCCTGGAGCGATCCCTGCGGGAGGACGCCGATGCAAATGTGCGCGCCGAGGCGGCCAACGCGCTCGTGAGCCATGGGGTCGAGCGGGCCTGGCCACTCCTGCGGGCCACCTTCGAGGTGGACCACCACTGGCTGGTGCGCTGCAGCATTCTCTCCGCTTTGGCGGAACATCCGCAGATGGCTCCCGAGCGACTGCTGGATCTGGCCGAACTGGCTCTCCAAGATGGCGATGGCACGGTGCGGGTGGGGGGCGCCGAGATCCTCGGCCGTCTGGTGCGGGAGGGAGCCGGCGAAACCTCTCCAGGCTCCAGCGGCCCGCTGGAGCCCTGGGAGCGGGCTCGGATCCTGCTGGGTGAGCTCCAGGCTGATCCCGACCATCGCGTTGTGGCGGCGGCCCTCGATGGTCTGCAGGGTTGAACCGCCCCGCGAAGATGGGGCCTTGCTAGGTTTTCAGAGTCACTAGGGGTGCCCGGTCTGGCTGTTTCACGTCCAGATCCCAGGGCTGAGATCACACCCTCCGAACCTGAACCGGGTCATGCCGGCGCAGGGAAGTGCGGAAGAACTCAGCCACAGCCCCATCGTCTCCATGGCCGCGCCTTTCGGGCTCGGTCTGAGCGATCACAACCTGGTTGAGACCAGCGTTGCGGCCACCCCGTTGGCGCGACCGGGCTTCAGCAGCGCTGTGGTGACCACACTCCCTTCTCCCCTTCCTCACATGCGCAGCGCCTGGATCGAGAAGCGTCAGGGTCAGGCGAATGTCACTCAGCTTCACTACGCCCGCGCTGGGGTGGTGACCGAGGAGATGGCCCATGTGGCGAGGCGGGAGAAGTTGCCCGAATCCCTGGTGCGCGAGGAGGTGGCCCGGGGCCGGATGATCATCCCGGCGAACATCAACCACCCCAATCTTGAGCCGATGGCGATCGGCATCGCCAGCAGCTGCAAGGTGAACGCCAACATCGGCGCCTCGCCCAACGCCAGCGACATCAATGAAGAACTGGAGAAGTTGCATCTGGCCGTGAAGTACGGCGCCGACACGGTGATGGATCTCTCCACCGGCGGTGTCAACCTTGATGAGGTGCGCACGGCGATCATTCAGGCCTCGCCGGTGCCGATCGGCACGGTTCCTGTCTATCAGGCCCTCGAGAGTGTGCATGGTTCGATCGAGAAGCTCAGCGAAGACGATTTCCTCCATATCATCGAGAAGCACTGCCAGCAGGGCGTCGATTATCAGACCATCCACGCCGGCCTGCTGATCGAGCATCTGCCCAAGGTGAAGGGCCGTCTCACGGGCATCGTGAGCCGTGGTGGCGGCATTTTGGCCCAGTGGATGCTCTATCACCACCGGCAGAACCCGCTCTACACCCGCTTCGACGACATCTGCGAGATCTTCAAGCGCTACGACTGCACCTTCTCCCTTGGCGATTCCCTGCGGCCTGGCTGCCTGCATGACGCCTCCGATGAGGCCCAGCTAGCCGAATTGAAGACCCTCGGCGAGCTCACCCGCCGCGCCTGGAAGCACGACGTGCAGGTGATGGTGGAGGGCCCCGGCCATGTGCCGATGGATCAGATTGAGTTCAACGTGCGCAAGCAGATGGAGGAGTGCAGCGAGGCGCCCTTCTACGTTCTTGGCCCTCTGGTCACCGACATCGCCCCCGGCTACGACCACATCACCAGCGCCATCGGCGCGGCCATGGCCGGCTGGTACGGCACCGCGATGCTCTGCTACGTGACCCCCAAGGAGCATCTGGGCCTGCCCAACCCGGAAGATGTGCGCAACGGTCTGATCGCTTACAAAATCGCCGCCCACGCCGCCGACATCGCCCGCCACCGCCCTGGCGCCCGCGACCGCGACGACGAGCTCAGCCGTGCTCGCTACGCCTTCGACTGGAACAAGCAGTTCGATCTCTCCCTCGACCCTGAACGGGCCCGCGAGTATCACGACGAAACCCTGCCAGCCGACATCTACAAGCAGGCCGAGTTCTGCTCCATGTGCGGACCCAAGCACTGCCCGATGCAGACCAAGATCACCGATGCGGATCTGGAGGG
>Ga0114973_10002817_pt1 | contig 12464 bp, 10 predicted proteins | sample M_140807_MF_Meta_FD_87025 | JGI IMG/M metagenome (GOLD analysis project Ga0114973, IMG submission 87025) | Freshwater microbial communities from Lake Montjoie, Canada to study carbon cycling - M_140807_MF_MetaG | ecosystem: Environmental > Aquatic > Freshwater > Lake | place: Lake Montjoie... | reverse complement strand
GGAAATAGAGTGGTTGACTTATCAAACATAACCTTTGCACAAACATCTACTCCGGCGCTTTCAGGATTTAGCCAATAATCATTGCCCATTCCGTCCTTCTTTCGATCAAGTACATGCAGCATGCACCAGGCAAAATAATTATTAAATTGAGTTGGGGCAATACTACTTGGATTAATATTTGCATAAAATGTATAATACTTCCAAGTATCGATTGGTACATTTACAGAAAAGATAACACCATCCTTGTGTCGTTCACCGCATGTATCCATGATAATAAACTTTGGTCCTGGCTTTGCAATAAATGTCGCAAGTTCAGCTGAAACAATATTAATTGCTTCACGAGTTACAGATTTTGGATTTCCACCCGATTTTACAAGGCGAGCACAATGCCGATCTGTATTTGCTGAATATACAGCACCATGTTCAGTTAGTCGACGCATAAGATTCTTTGTAAGAGTCGTTTTTCCAGAACCAATTGGTCCCTTAATTACAATTACAGCACAAATATCTTTTGAAGGAACTGGCAGAGATGCTGTTGATGTTGGCTTTTCAATATAATGAAGATAACTACGATTTAGGCGAGCACGACATACCGTGCAACTAAAACAGTCATTAACTATAAATGCATCCATAATATCTGGATCTTTATTAATAACTGAATTTACCTTACACATTCGCCCATCTGTCCTATTATTCCAAGGGTGAGGTGCAACATAATAACCACCGCTACTAGTATCATCATGAGTAATAGGGCAAATAAACTCATAATACGAACAAGATATTTCTTCTTCATCAAGTTTAGGGAATGAATTGCAAATTGTACGCCAATGTTCTTGATCAACAACAATTTTAGATACATGTGTATACTGATTTCGGGAAAGAGTATCATCTCCAACTCGTTCATCAATAATCTTACAAATTACATACCATACTGCAAGTGGTTGTACACTTGACTTAGTTAGAGTACAAATTACATCGGCTAGATCATTTATCCAGCTTTTAACACTATGACTATTACCTTTACGAAGATGTTCAATTTCAGTAATATTAATACCAGTAAGAGTTTTTTCTAGCATACAAATTCCTGTATCAATATAAGTTGTCTTAGTTTCGCTTGAAATGTCAGAGAAATATGCCATAACCATGAAAACAAGAGGTACAAACTTAGCTTGTTCTGACTGAACAGGATAACCGTATAGTTTAGAAACATAATTACGGATGGTCTGCCGCATACACTGATTTGTCATCTTACCCTTTCTGCGCTCAAGGGGAATAATAGGTGTAGTATTTCCATTAACATCTTTGTAGCAAGAATATGGCATATTTGGAGATAGTGAACTAGTTACTTCCGTCATATACACTTTATAAATTTTATTCATAAGCGGAAAACTAATACCCTTTTCAGAAATTGAGCCAATTGCATCCTTTACATTTTTTGCCATAATAGCATTTGCCTCTTCAAAGAATTTCTTTCGATCCGTATAAAATGATGTACTAAGATCAGCCTGGTTTTTTAGAATATTATCAACTGATTTAGAAAACATACGAGTAAGATCTTCACAAATAATATCATCTGTTCCATCATTTTCATAAAACTTAAATAGATTTGAATAACTATTTATAATATTTTCTGCAAGATTACTACTATACCCATTCGTTTTAATAATACTTGCTACACTTGCGGAAGCATAACGAACAATATCATAAATTTTACTATTATGACATTGTTCAATTTCATTAAGAACAAAACTAAAGAATTCACTTTCTCTCGAAGAAAGAAACATTTGCTTATTATATCCAATATATCCTACTGGTACAATCTTATTAGTAAATAGTTCATCCTTATGTGTAAGCGATGTATATAGAGTAAAGTTGGAAATTTTGCTAGTAAGATTAGCTGAACGAAGCGAATCGTATACATCCATACCAGCAATATTTTCTGTTCCAACATTTAGTGGATGTACCACATCTACTGTATGAATACTTACACGCACAAGAGGATTTGTATCTAGAAACTTTATAATACTAGAACTAAATTCAGTAAGAATAGATGACTTATTATTTTGGTTATCATATAGTTCGCCATCTCCAACATACATTAGTTCAATATATTCATTTGACTTTGCAGTAAGCCAACTCTTTGGAATATTATTAATTGCAAAATGAGGACAAGTAAGATTAAACCGATCTGCATGAGATCTTGCAGTATCTAGAAATCCTTCTTGATTATCTACTGTAAAAATTCCTTCATCGATAATATATCCATCCTTCATTTTATTTGGGTTCTTAGATCCAAAAAATATACACTTAAAGAAAGTAACACCCATTTCTTTTAGTCGGGCAAATAGAGTTTCTGTCATAATTTCAATGACAAACTTTCCATCTTTCTTATTTGCAATAACAGAGCCACTTACATCAAATAGAATAATATAGCGCACCTTAGTGGTTCCAGAATTAGTCACTGCAACAAGGAGCGGAGTGGACATAAGCGAAGCGGAAGACATAAGCGAAGCGGAAGACATAAGCGAAGCGGAAGACATAAGTGAAGCCATTGTGTAATAATATTAATTTTATAAAAATTTTTAATTCAATTTTTTTAATTTATATACAAAGAAGAATTTGAGCAAATAAATTTCATTAATTTTGTTTTTCCTTCTATTAATTTTTCTTTTAATTCATTTGAACATATACATTCAATTTCCTTTGACATATTTACTAATTTTAAACAAACCTTAATAAAATCTCCTGTAAAAATTCCCTTCTCTTTTTTTAATTTATCCAATAGTTGTATCGATGCGCTTTCACTATTACAATCTTCCATCCATATTTTAATATATTTCATTAAATCATATTGCAAAATTTGTTCATTATAAACTAATTGATATTTAACTTCTTCATCATAATAATAATATAATCTCTCATTAATATATTTTAATTCATCAGACAAAAATATTGGTGTAAAATCTTTATAATCATCTGTTACTTTGATATCATATAAACAAGACAAAATACAAAATATGTCTATGTAACTATAGTCAGTAAATCCATTATACTTTTCATATAAATCACAAAAAATTAAGGGATGGATCTCTCTTATATAACATGCATCTACTCCTTTTTTAGATAAAATATTATTTTCAATATAACTATTATTTAATAAAATAGTATGAATAAAATTTACTTGTAATGCAATATAACTTTCTGCATATATAATATTTTTTTCTTCATTATGTATAATTTCTTTTAATTCTTTAATACGTTTATAATTTTCTACTTGTTGCTCTATATCTCTTATTTCTGACTCAATACTATAAATATTATTTAATATTTCTCTCCTCATTTTATTTTTAGCATTACATAGATCATTTTTAAAATCAATATATACAATACAGGCTTGTTCATTCTTTAAAAAAATGTTTTGTGTTTCTATTTCTTTTTTTGATTGAACTATTTTATCATTAGAATACTTAATTTCATTTAATATATCTTGATACATCATACTTTTTTTAATATTTTCAATACATTCACCAATTGAATAATGATTTAAATAATGAAGTATGAGAGAATAATTAATTTTAAATTTTGATTTTATAATTTTGGGTGAACTATTTAATAATTTATAATATTGCATCGTATCTAGGGATTGATATAAATTAGTTAGCATTATAACATGCCCAATTGTATCAATATTTCGGCGCCCTGCTCGTCCAGCCATTTGAATAAATTCGTGACTATATAATTGACGCATTGAATTACCATCATGTTTAAATAAACTAGTAAAACACACCGTTTTTGTAGGCATATTAAGACCAATTGCAAAAGTTTCTGTAGCAAATAATACCTTAATAAACTTTTTATCATATAAAATTTCCATCATTTCTCGAAATATAGGCAACATACCTGCGTGATGAATACCAATACCTTTTTCTAATAAATTCACATAATACTGATACTCTGGTAAACAAATATATTCTTTCCAATTAGATACTCGAGAGACTAATAATTGACGACAAACTGGTTCAGCCATATAGTCCTTTTCATCTTTACAAAATAATGGGACTTGCAATTCATTTGCATATTCTTGAACTTGTTTTCTTGAAAAAATAAAAAATAATGCGGGAAACATCTCTTTATCTCTCAGTTGTAAACATAAATCATTAATTACAAACTTTTTAGAAACTTCAATATCATTTGTTTTTAAATACTGTAAACACTTTTTGTTTTTTTCTATAACTTCGTCCATATTTTTTATTATTGGATCAATAACATTTCGTTTATCCTCAAATACTTTTTTGTAAGGCGGCTTAATAGTATCTATCAATTTAGGTGGAACAGTAAAATATGTATAAAATGTAAGAGGCACCACACGCTTATCGGTACTACAAATAACTACCTTTTTATTTTTAATATTTTCTATCCATGAAGCAAATCGTTCTTTCTCTCCAATTGTTGCAGAAAGCATTACCATTTGAATATGATCTGGTAATAATATAATGCTCTGTTCCCATACAGTACCACGATCAGCATCATCAATATAATGTATTTCATCAAAAATAACACATCCTAATTCAGTTTCAATATCCATATCAATCTTTAAATATGCATTTTGATTTGTTTTAAATAAATTATTTTGTAATATTTCAGTCGTCATAATAATAACATCTGCTCCAGGATTATGTTTATTATCTCCAGTCATAATTCCAATACTTAATGTTGGAAATTTTTTACTAAATTCTGAAAATTTTTGATTACTTAAGGCTTTAATGGGTGATGTATAAATTACCTTTTTACCCATATCTGTAAAATGTTTTATAGCAAATTCAGCAGGCAATGTTTTGCCAGATCCAGTATGTGCAGTAATTAATACATGATTTCCATCTACAATTGCTTCATTTGCTTTAATTTGAAACTCACTTAGAATAAAATTTGGAATAGACATAATTATATATATTTAAAACATAACTCTAAATATATATTATAAATGATATTAACAGATTATATATTGGCTAATAAATATAAAATAATTAAAATTATTACTAAGAGTACATTTTCTACATTATATGAAGCAGAACACATTATTAAAAAACATAAAGTTGCTATTAAATTAGAAACAGATGAAATATCTAAAAAATTATTAGATCATGAAATAAAAATGTATTTATATTTAAAAAAAGGTAAAGATAAAATTAATATTCCAGAAATTAAATATATAGGAATATATGAAAATTATAAATATATAGTAATGGAATTACTAGATAAAAATTTAAAACAAAAAATAGATGATGGTGTAAGTAAATATGAATTTATTGTTATTATTAATCAATTGTTTACATTAATAAAATCATTTCATCTAAGAAATTTATTACATCGAGATGTAAAACCCCAGAATTTTATATTTGATACATATGGCGATTTATGTATTATTGATTTGGGATTATCATGTTATAATCATGGAAGAGAGATGCAAACATTTATAGGAAATAAATTATATGCAAGCTATACATGTCATTTAGATAATTATATTTATACAAAAACAGACGATATAATTTCAATAATATACATGTTATTACATTTATACACTGGATTGTTACCTTGGTCTAATACACAAATTAATTACAAAATAAAATATGAATGTAATTTTGATAATTATTATAAATTACATAATAAATATGATGATATTGTTGAATTATTAGTATATATGTATAACAATCTAAATAATAAGTATTTTTATAATAATATTAATATAAAAATAATTGATTTAGTCGCTATATATGATGGTAAGACGGAGCGTAAATGACATATCATTTTTATTTAAATCAACTATTCGATTATATTCATCTCTTAAAGAAATATTAAATTTACTAATAGTAACAGGTCCAAAATAATATCGTGGTTCAGTATATACACTAAAGTCATTTTGCGTTTGTATATTAAATGGTGGACTTTTTAAAGAAATGCGAGCAATAGTATTCGAATCTATGCCTTTTCCAGATGCAGCAAAAAAGTTTGTATTTACAGATGAACTAATACCATCATCAATAACTAAAAATAAATATCTTGGTCCTAATATGTCCATAACTCCTTCTGCTATATAATCAATACTTCCAGTATACAATTTTTTTTTAAATCCTAATAACCAACCAAAATTATTTTGAACATCTAAATTTGATACTTGTGTATATCTATTACCTCCATATATACTTTTCATTTCAGATATATTCATTACAACTGTTTTTTTTAAAATATTTGCTGTAAATGGTTCATATAGCATAGACCCATTAAAATTTAATTCAATACTTGTATACTGATTATCAGACAGATCATTATTAGCAAGATCTGTGTCTGTAAATATACCAAGTTGTATTTTTCCTGTACCTGTTCCAACCCCTCCTCCATTATTATAATTTAAATCTATTTTAATGCTAGCAACAGTACTATCATCTAATTGTTTAAGACAATTAATACCATTTATATAACTTATTAAATCTTCAAAATAATAATTGCCATCTGGTATATGAATGTATACATATTTATTTTGCATATCATCTATAGAATTTTTAATAAATTTTATCCACATGTAATTGTTGCCTAAGACTGTAGATATTGGATAAAATGTTGTTGGTATTTCTAAATCACACAATTACAATTCTATCACATTTTTTTGTTCTATATTTAATTGTACAGTAAAATTAGTAGAACTTGTCGTATCATAATTATATCTAAATCTACTATCTATATTAAATAACTTAGTTACCGTTTTTCTGTGTATTGGATTTCCTGCTCCATTATTGCCATTAAACATATAATCATTCATACTATTTGTAACTCTATTAACTATCTCTCCATACTGATAATGATTAGGGTTTTGTATAACATAATTATCGGTTAACAATGATTTGTTTTCTAATAAATAATTAGTTGCCTTTTCAAAAAAAGTCGCCAAATTATCATTTTTATTTTTAAAAAGTTTAATCATTTTCATACCATTTTCATATATTTGTTTAGTAAGACTTTCATATGTTGTATCTTGAGTTATTTTTATTTCAAATAAATTAAATAATTCATCTATTGAATATTGACTTAAATCAGTATTAATAGTATCGGCCATATTATATTTACATATATGTTTTTTAATTATATTTAAAAATTAATTATATTTTTATATAATGGATTATCAATTAAAAATACAGGAAAAAATTACGCATTGTTTTAATACATTGAACCCTCAACAATTAGAGGATTTATATAATAAATTAATTGAATATATACCAAATGAAGAGAGAGATAATGATTTTTATATTAATGAAATTATAAATAATTTTTTTTCTTCAAATGATTATTATTACATAAATACAACAAATTTATATGTTGAATATAAAACTATTTTTAAAATAATAAATGAAAATGACATGATATATATCATACTACAATTTTTGACAAATTATCATCAAAATATTGAACTTACTACAAATTTTAAACAAAAGCTTAAAAATAAAATAATAAAAAAAATAAAAGAAAAAAGCATATATAATAATATACCTGACTCAAATACATTACAAAATATATTAAATTTTTTATATCCAAATATTTTTAATAACAAGAATTATGCAAAGTATTTTATGATAACCCTAGGTGATATTATTATGAAAAAAACAGACCTATTCTTTTTTATACCATCTAATATAAAACCATTAATTAAAAAAATAAATAAATATGTATCTTTGTATTTTCATACAATTAATTTGTTTAATCATTATAAATTTCAATATTATGATCATTTGCCTGAAAAATCTCGCATTATTAAAGTAAATAATATAAATTTAAATCATTTTAATATACCAGATGAATTATTTAATAATTTAATCTGTATTTCGTTGCATTATTCTACACGGTACTCTTCAAGCGATGACTTTTTATTAGACCCAACTTCTAATATATTAAAAAATGATGTACTATGGATTAAAAATACAAACAAAGAAGAAATTATTAAGAATTTTATTGATAAATATATTTATATAAAAAATGGACACAAAATAAACGAAAAAGACATGTTATTTTTGTGGAAGGACTATTTAAAAACAAACGAATATATAAATATATTTCAAAAAAATAGTGACTTTATGGATGCATTAACCGCTCATATTGGATTAATTGATGGATATTATTTTAATATATCTAGCTTATTTTTACCATATGTATACGATTTTAAAGATTTTTGGAATAAATACATGTATATTGATTATAATGAATATGATTATGAAATTAGTGAAATATTTCAATTATTTATTGAAAATTATAAAGACAAGTTGATAGATGAACAAACTATTACAGATATTATTAATTATTATTATCCGCAAGTGTTAATTGACAATAACATAAAACATTATGGTTGTACATTATGGAATAAAAAAAAAGAAATAGATACATTTTTAGTTAATCATAATCAAACAGATGTAAATGAATTATATCATATTTATTGTAGTACTTTTAAAAATAAACGAAAAATAAGTAAACCATATTTTGTAAATTATTTATCGTCCCAAATAATTAAATAATAAAACTAAAAATATAACAAGTATTGCTGATATAAATCTTAATACAGATGAAATACTAAGTATACCTTCATAATATACAAAATATCTATAATTGCTAGTTGCACATTTACAATCTTCTTTAATATTCATGTATAAATTAATAACATTCATACCCATATATACACTTATTACCAATAATAGAGCAAGAGATATACTTGATAATAATAAACCTGTAAATGTATTATTTAATTTATTATTTGTATTTTTTTTATATATGAAAAGCATAAACCCAACATATATTGTAAATATAAATGCTTCTAAAATTTGAAACCATTTCATAAATTCAATATTTACTGCATATTTATCCGATTTATTAAAACATTCACATGTGTTTAATTGATCTAAATAAAAATATGTATGCAAAAATACATAAATGACAATAATATATAAAATTACAATCATAGATTTTTGTAAGGTATTCATATAATATTATATTATATTTTAATTAAACATCCAATCTCCTTTTTAGTTTCTGTTTTATTATTTAAATAATCAGTTTCATTCTTAAATTTTATTATATTATATTGTTTACTTTTATAATAAGTTGTTCTTTTTTTAAACTGATTTTTTAATATGACATGATCATCTATTATATCTATTACTAATGGTGTATTATGTACCGTTCGTAATATTCTACCTACACTTTGACATACATCTGATTTTGGCGTAGCCATAATAAGCGTTGTTAATGTTTTTATATCTAATCCTTCAGATGCCATTGCATAAGTACCTAAGATTATTTTTTTGCTTTCATTTTCTTTTAGTTGCGCCTCTTTCATTCCTCCAATATAAAATCCAACATCTATATTAATTAATTTAATTTTTTCATATAAAATATCTAATATAGCTTTTGTTTGTGATAAAATCATAATTTGTTGATTATTATTTTGTTTTAATTCATTTTCTATAATAGTAACTATAAAATTATTTCTTTTTTCATAATTTAATTTATTAATCATTAATGTATATAATGGGTTACCTCTTGCATCCGTTTTAACATCATCAAATATTTCTTCATTGTTTATTTTAATAGCTTTTACTAGAACATTGCAGACAGTATCTGTTTTTTCTTTATGGATAACAGGACCAATAAAATGATGAAATACTTTAGATAATCCATCCTTTCTCTCCATAGTCCCGCTTAATCCTAAATTATAATTGCATACAACTTGTATCATTATATTTGAAAATACCTCGGCACTTAAATGATGACATTCATCAAATACACATAATCCAAATTGATCCCATAATTTAGGATCATACTCTTTATTTGATAAACTTTGAAGCATTCCTAATACTATATCTTTATCTTCTATGTCGATAACATCTCCTTGTATTTTACCAACTTTAGCATTTGGTAAAAACATATTTATTCTTTCAAGCCACTGATTCATTAAAAATGTTTTGTGTACAATAACAAGTGTTTTTTTCTTTAGTTTGCTAATTATATTTAGCGCCATAACTGTTTTGCCTTTACCTGGTTCTACATCTAGTAATCCTCCTCCACTCTCTCCTACATGAGAAATATATTTATTTATAATATTATGTTGATAATCAAACAAGTCGCCTTTAAATTCTATATCAATTGTATTACCTTTTATTAATTTATTTTCCATATTTCCTAATTTATCTACTCCATAATATCGTGGTAAATATAATTTAGTTCCTGACTCTCGATAAATTGGATATTCCTTTGTTTCATAACTTTGAGTAGTTTTAGGCCGAACTGTTAACTCTTTTTTAATATCATTTAATACATTTTCTGGATAACCTGATTTAAATATGGTATATCCTTTTTTACCTAAATAGGCCATAATACAATATAATATAAAATATGTTTTTATATTATATATATATAATGGTTAAAAAAATAATGAAATTACCTAAATCAAATAATTTACTTACTTTTGAAAATATTATTGGCGTATTATTAGCAATATTAATTATTTTTGATCTAAAAATAGAAGAACCTATATGTAAACTTATTAATACTAATATGGGTATAATTAGTACTATCTTTGTCGTTGTAATATTAATTGTATTTGTGCATCCTATAGTAGGAATATTGTTTTTAATATATTTATATCAATGCTCTAATAAAAAAGGTGTATATAGCCAACAAAATAAAAATAATGTATTACAAGAATTAAATCCACCTCAAACATTACAAGTAGAAGAAGAAGTTATTTTAAATAATGCTCCTATTAAAAATCAAGATCAACATAATGATGTAGAATTTAATGCATATTCTAATAATGTAGGATCGCCTATTAATTAATATTATTTCTCTAATTCATCAATTAAAAATGCTAGACCAATAGAAGTTACAATAATTCCTAGACCTGGAAATAGTGCATTTAATTTATTTGGAGATACAAAATCTTTATACATTCTATAAGATAAATATCCAATAACACAAACTGCAATAAAAATTACAAATCCTATTATCGCATTGTTCGATTTTTTTTCTTTTTTTTCTTGTCCTTTAGTTTGTGGTTGTCCTGCTTCTTCTTGTTCATTTGCAGTATCGGTATATTTACATTCAATATATACTTTATCTGCCATAATTAATAAAATATAAAAATATTATAATTTAATAATTATGGCTAGTAAGGATGAAACTAATTATACCTATATATATGATAATATTCATGTTTTATTTAGACATACTAATATTACTCCTTCACTAGATATGAATAGTTTTGAACTATTTGAAAAATATTTAGAACAAGTATCCAATAATAATTTAAATAACAATAATGCAGATATTAAAACATTTCCTCCTCATGAGCAAATAAAATTATGTTTAGAAGAAAATATTATTAAATTTAATGATGATACAACAAATAATAGTAAAATATTAACTGATATTGAAACAAAATTAAATAGTATTAAACCAACTGATATTAAAACAACTAAAGTATTAGAAGCAATTAAACAAAAAATACCAGAACTAAAAGATCCTTCGTCGATATATTTTATTCAATACAAACTATTTACACATAAAGAGTTTATAATTTATAATATTCTTAATTTTTTATCATCTATAGATATAGTTGAAAAAATAAATTATCAATGGCACAATAATATAGAACATCTTAAAAATATTTTTAATACTATTAAACTAAATATAGATGAAATTAATGCAGATCCTAATGAAGAAAACACAAATTCTAAAGAAAAAATTACAAGTTTTTTTTCTAGAAAAAGTGGTAATGCCTTTAAAGCTATGAAAAATACTTATACAACTGCATCTAAGGGAGTTTCTAGTTTTATATCAGGTAAAAAAACACTTACAGGAGGTGTTATATTAACCGAATTAGACTATATTAAAGAGAGAATAAAACTAAAAATTAGTTTGATAACACCTAAAGAAAAATTATTTTATCATTAATGTTAAATCATTAATTTTATTATTTAGCTCATTAATTTTACTATATATTAATTCTGAATTATCACACAATTTAGATTTATTTATTTTATCATTTAAAATTTGTGAATCTGTATTATCTTCATTAATATCTTTTGGCGAATTTTTTTCTTTAGAATCATTTTCAGTTGCACCCAATGTAGTTAATATATTACCTAGAGTAATGTTAGTTAATGGAGTATCTTTATCTACTCCTTTAGGTTCTTCTTTTGTTGTTTCATCAAATCCTTCTATGGTCACTGTAGAAATATTTAATCTGTTTAAAAAAATTAATAAATTTACAAATATTAGAGATATTAATAATACAACTATCATATTGTTATTAAAAACATATACAATTAATGCAGTACATGAAAATAAAAATACACTTTGATAATCTTCATTGTACATAAATCCAAATAAATTAATTAATGAAACAAAAAATACAAAATACAAAAATG
>Ga0114973_10002813_pt1 | contig 12475 bp, 12 predicted proteins | sample M_140807_MF_Meta_FD_87025 | JGI IMG/M metagenome (GOLD analysis project Ga0114973, IMG submission 87025) | Freshwater microbial communities from Lake Montjoie, Canada to study carbon cycling - M_140807_MF_MetaG | ecosystem: Environmental > Aquatic > Freshwater > Lake | place: Lake Montjoie... | reverse complement strand
TCGTCAGCGTTAACCCAAAAATAATGGCTAGCGCTACGGCCTTACTGCGATACGACACCAAACCTCCAACAAGTAAGCCCTCAGAATAAATCAGATAACTGAGTAACTTCGGAGATTGTGGCAAGTGTCGCTAGTTGGATACATCTCGCTTAGTGAATAGAACGGTAGCGATAGCTAGCGCAGCGCTTACATAAATCGCAGATAGGGAAAGCGCGTGGGAATATGTAACAGTTGCGCTACCACCAGTTGCGATCGTCCCTAATTGATTTCCGGGCAGCCAATTTAAGGTGCTGGATTTAAGGGCGCCGACAATATTTTCGACAATTAGTAACCAGAGCACTCCAAGCGAAATCGAACTAATTGGTGAGCGAAGAACTATTCCGAGCACCATTCCGATAATGCCAAAACCAATAATTGAAATGTAAACATTTAAAAGTGTTTTAGCGATTTCTAGGCGCCCATCGCCGTTAAACCAGAGTTCCGTACTTACGTTCTTACCGCCGGCTAGCGCATAAGAAACCGCAATAGAAATAACGGCGCTCACCAAAGTCATCACCATTGCAAAGACCTTCATTGAAGCTAATTTCCCAACCAAAATTCGAATACGACCAGGTTGGCGCACCAAGAGGTTGCGTAGTGTTCCGAGTGAATATTCTTGAGCAGTCTGTGCTGCAAATACACAGAGCGCAATGATGCCAAGCAAGTTACCGATACTAGAAAATGATTGAGTAGCGCCACTTGGCAACGAAAGCATCTCGCGGGTAATTCGAACACCACGATCGCCGTTTCCTTGCGGAGAGTCAATCATTAAGAAGAGCACGGATGAGACCAGGATGCTAAAGAATGCGACTGCGCCAAGAGTGCCAAGGAGCAATGTAGGGCGGCGCAATTTACGCCACTCAGCGAAGAAGATTCGGACGATGCTACGAATCATTTCTGATCTCCCGTCAACTCAAAGAAGGTTTCTTCCAGGTTTGGCATCTGTGGCGATAATTGAGTAATCAGAATTCCATTTTCAAAGGCTAGTTTATTTAAAGTCCCTGCCCATTCGGCTGGTCCTTCGATATGAGCAGCGCCATCCCGCAAATGCGCTTTATGGCCGGCGCTTTCGGCAAGTGAAATAATCTTGGCTAAATCTTGGGCGCTCTCAGTTTTAACAATCATAAATGGTTGTTGCTGATCGAATAATTCTTGGATCGGTCCAGCAAAAACAACTTCGCCTTTTCGTAACATAACTAAGTATTCGCTTATCAACTCCAACTCAGATAACAAGTGCGAGGAGACGAAAACTGTTGTGCCATTATCTGCAAGAGAACGAAGTAGCTGGCGAATTTCTTGGATGCCTTCTGGGTCAAGGCCATTTGTAGGTTCATCTAAAATTAATAACTTTGGATTTGGAAGTAGCGCAGCCGCAATTCCTAATCTTTGCTTCATCCCCAACGAATAAGTTTTGTACTTTGAGCCACCACGATCGGCAAGCCCAACTTGTGCAAGTAATTGATCAACTCGTTCTTGTGGAAATCCACCAAGAGTGGCCAATACTCTTAAATTTTCGGCGCCCGAGAGAGCAGGATAGAAAGCTGGTCCTTCGATCATCGCACCGACATTTGGTAAGTATTTATCTGGCGAGGAAATCGGCTCACCTAATATCTGAGCATCTCCTCCAGTTGGTGAGATCAGACCGAGCAACATTCGAATCGTTGTGGTCTTGCCCGCACCATTTGGACCCACAAAGCCACAGATAGTGCCAAGTGGAACTTCAAAATTAGTGTGCGAAACGGCAAAGCCGGTCCCGTACTTCTTACTCAAATCTTTAACTGAGATAGCTAGATTAGGCATGTATTGAATATAGCAATTGCACCTTAGAATTATCGCTGTGAGTAAAGAGACCTGGGGCTATCAGCCACGCAAAGAACGGCTAGCGCCTGATTGGGATGTTAATCCTCAAACAGATGCAGTTCGTGCAGGTCTTGCTCGATCAGGATTCGGTGAAACATCTGAAGCGCTCTATCTAAATAGCGGTTTTACATATTCTTCGGCGCAGGAAGCCTTTGATTCATTTTCTGATGAGACTGATCACTATCTATATAGCCGGTTTCACAATCCAACGGTCGCGATGTTTGAAAAGCGACTTGCCGCCATTGAGGGCGCAGAATATTGCGTTGCAACTGGATCAGGCATGTCGGCCATGTTTGCATCCGTTGCCTGCCTTGTAAAAGCTGGCGATCACATCGTTGCATCGGCTGCAATGTTTAGTTCTTGCCATGTAGTACTAACTGAGATCCTGCCAAAATGGGGCGTTACTGTTGATTTGGTTAAAGGAAATGACCCAACAACTTGGGCCAATGCGCTAAGCAAGCCAACCAAAGTTGTTTTTATCGAATCACCAAGTAATCCACTTATGGAGATTGTTGATATTCGAATGGTGAGCGATCTTGCCCACAAAGTTGGAGCAACGGTAATCGTGGATAACGTAATGGCATCTCCCGTCTTACAAAAGCCGTTACAACTTGGCGCTGACGTTGTTATGTATTCAGCAACAAAACATATTGATGGACAAGGCCGAGTACTTGCTGGTGCGGTGTTGGGATCATTTGCCTACATCCACGAGTATTTAATTCCATTTAATCGCCATACTGGTCCTTCGCTGAGTCCATTTAACGCTTGGGTACTTTTAAAATCTCTTGAAACCATGGAGATGCGTGTACAGCGAATGTCCCAGAACGCACAAGCGATTGCTGAATTTTTGGAGACCCGCAAAGAAGTTAAGTTAGTTAAGTACCCTGGTTTGAAGTCACATCCTGATTACGCAATCGCGCAGAAGCAGATGAGCGGTGGCGGAAGTACAATTGGAATTGAATTTGCAGGTAGCCAGAAAGATGCCTTCAAAGTTATGGATTCGCTACGAATTATCGATATCTCTAATAATTTGGGCGATAGTAAGTCGTTGATTACTCATCCCGCATCGACTACACATCGTCGTTTATCTCCGGAAGTTCAGCTGGAGATGGGAATTACGCCTTCAGTTTTGCGTTTATCTGTCGGTCTAGAACATGTTGATGACTTGATTAAGGATTTAACTCAAGCCTTTAACAGCTGAGCCACAACAAGCAGCACTGACAAAAGGCTCAAGTAAGTGATCGACCATTGGAAAATCTTTCCCGCCACCTTTTCATAATTTTCAGATTTTTCATCCAAGCCACGAAGTTGCCAGGCAAACACCAAACCAAGGAGAACGGTAATTGCCAACGCCCAGTTTTGTAGGTTTGCATTAATAATTAGCGCCACAGATGAGGCAATCATGGCGATCGTATAGACCCACATTTGCCGAAGTAAGTGGCCCTTAGATGCAACTACCGGCAACATTGGGATGTTGGCCGCGGCATAGTCATCTTTATATTTAATGGCTAACGCCCAGAAATGTGGTGGAGTCCAGAAGAATATGACTAAGAAGAATGACCAAGCGGTTACTGAAAGTGAATTTGTTACTGCAGCCCAACCTATAAGCGCTGGCATACAGCCGGCCGCACCACCCCAAACAATATTCTGTGGAGTTCGCTTCTTTAACGCAATCGTATAAATAATTACATAGAAGGCAATTGCGATAGCCGTAAGAAGAGTTGCGAGAGTTGTAGTGAAAATTTGAAAAACCGTAAGTGAAAGTAATCCAATAAAAGTTGCAAAAAAGCTTGCTTCTATTTTGCTTATCACGCCTGTTGCTAGTGGTCGCTTAGCAGTTCTCTTCATTAATTTATCTGAGTCGGCTTCAACCACCATATTAAATGCATTCGCACTTCCGGCTGCAAGAGTTCCACCAATTAAAGTTGCAATTGTTAATTTAAGAGATGGCAATCCTTGCTGGGCTAAAACCATTGCTGGCAATGTAGTTACAAGAAGAAGTTCAACAACCCTTAATTTCATTAACGCTAGGTAGGAAACTGCCCTTGCCTTGAGGGTTAGGCTCGTTTTCTCTTGCACTAGGACAGATTACTCAGCATTGTCGCTTGATGTTCTCAGGGTGTTCTAAGCCTCATGCCCTATTTTTCACTTAACGAAAGGGGCCAAGATGACACCTCCACAAAAGCCTGAATGGATGGAACTTGCAGACGCAGATTCTGTGCCAGTTATAAAAAAGAAGACGCGCTTTATCCCTGCGTTGATTGCTTCAGCGGCGCTTGCAATTGTCGGTGTCGGGGCGATTGCTTCTCAAATCACCGATGAGGCACCAGCTAGCGCTAACGAGCAAGTGCTTCCCGTTCAAAGCAATTCACCAACACCTATTGCTAATACAAACCTTGCAGCCCCAACTGCCATGGCATCGACTAGCTCCTCACCAAAGCAACCAAAGATTGCTGCACTGCCAAGTGGTGGTGGCGATGATGAAGGTCGCGGCGAACACGACGAGCGCGAAGGTTACGACGACTAGTTTTATTGCAGAACTGCGGTAACAGTTTCAACACTGTGCGAAGATAGTGGAGCAGCTAATTTTCCTAAATATCGATCGATAGTTTTACGTACTCGATCACTAGCTGCCTTTGTCCGAACAACATCATCGGCAATCACAATAAATGCGTATTCGCGATCTTCTGATTGCACATAACCGGCAAGGCTTACTACCCCTGTTAGCGTTCCGGTCTTTGCCTTGATAAGTCCTACTGCTTGTGGGGCTGTTTCAAGATAACGATGGCGCAGCGTCCCAGTTTTTCCACCAATTGGTAACCCATCGACAATCTGAGTTAATACCGGATCCACACTTATTTTATATAAAAGTTGTGCCATAACACTTGCGGTTACCTTATTTTCTCTGGAAAGACCGCTGGCATCCTTAACAATAACTTGTGATGGATCGATACCCATTTCGATTAGCAAGGTAGTGAAGGTATTTGAAACACCCAGTGCGCTAAATTGATTTCCAGATGCCTTGGCGGCAAGACGTCCCATTCGCTCCGATAACAAGTTATCACTCCAGAGCAAGAACCAATTCATTATTTCCTTGACGGTAGGTGAAGTTGTATATAGAACTTCTTCTCCAGCAATTTGTTGGGCTTTTGCTTCATCGACTTTAATAAATGTGGCGCTAACGCCCCGTTTTTTATAGGAAGATTTTAAAGTCGCTACATCGCTGGAATACAAATCATTGTAATAAATCTTAACTTTCTTTACCGATCTACCTAAGTTCTTTTGTGCAGCGCTTAAGCTCTTCGACACTAGACGCGGATAAGAAGTGCGGTGCATTTTTATGGCAACTTGATCGTTAGTTGACATCCAGGGATCAAATTCACCGTTAATAACTAGGGAGCCAGCGCTAGGTCCGAGGCTGATCGATGTTGCAAATACTCCTTGCGGATCTAGGTATTTTAAGGTGGCAACCGCTGATAGAAGTTTTAGGGTGGAGGCGGGCATGCGCTGTGAGAATGCCGCGGACTCAAAGACAACAGATCCCGTGCTGATATCTATTAACGATACTGATGGGCTTTTAAGTTCAGGCTCGGCTGATAGCCGTGCAAAGACACTGGCCGCCGAGACGGGATCGAATGCAGATGCGGTCGGGGCAGTAAATAGGCTCGCTGCAAATATGGCAGCGCTAAATTTTACAAAGGCCTTCATCTAATTTATTTGCTCCAAGGGTCATCAAAATCGGCGGTAGTGGATTTAGCTTTGTAGCGTTTAATCCGCATTAAGTTTAGAGTGCTCATATGGAAATGAATACACCTGCCACGATCGGTCCAGGGGAATTCTTTCCGGTAATCGGAGTTGGTCCGCACGAAAAACCTTGGCCAACTGGATCGCAGTACGATCCCGAATTACTCGAAAACGGTGATCGTCGTAATGTGCTAGATCATTACAGATATTGGTCAGTCGAAGCAATCGTGGCTGATTTAAATAATAAGCGCCATAAATTGCAGATTGCTATTGAGAATTGGCAACATGACTTAAATATCGGCTCGGTTGTACGCACTGCAAATGCATTCAATGTTTCAGCAGTTCACATAGTTGGCAAGCGTGACTGGAATAAACGTGGCGCTATGGTTACAGATAAATATTTGACGGTTATTCATCATCCAACAATTGGTGATTTTTCAACTTGGTGTAAAGAAAATAATCTGCCAATTATTGGCATAGATAACGTCCCATCTTCTAAGCAGCTAGAAGGATCATTACTTCCCGAATCTTGTGTACTTCTATTTGGCCAGGAAGGCGCAGGCATGTCAGATGAAGGTATTGCCGCTTGTGAAGTTCTTTATGCAATTGCGCAGTATGGCTCGACTCGTTCGATGAACGCATCTGCTGCTGGCGCTATTGCGATGTACCACTGGGCTTTGCAGCACCTTCCAAGGCTAAGTTAGGTACCTAGTCGCCAAGATCAGTTGGGGCTGGAACATCTTCCATAGCTTCGCGCACCGCAATAAGGCGACGATCAATTTCATTGGCTTCCTCCATACGTCCCAGGCTGCGCAGAACTGTTGACATGCGAGTTTCGATATCGACGATTAGCTCAAAGTCTTTTGGCTCATCTTCAGAGATGATCTGCAGAACTCCGTCCAAAGTTGCTAAACCATCTTCTAGTTTGCCTACTAAGACTTCAGCTTTCCCGTACTCAAACAAGGCGAAAGTTTCGCGGCGATGGTCGTGGCCAGTCTCAAATACATCAATAGCCTTTCGAGCAGCCTCCAGCGCTTTCTCGCCATCGCCGATTTCTACATAACAAGATGCGATCTTTTGATCACAGCGCGCTACTTGGATAACTTCTTTCTCGGTCTTGAAAATTAGGCGAGCTTCTTTAAAAGTGGTTATCGCAAGTTCATAATTCTTTAGCTCACGATATGCGCAACCAAGAAGATGTAAATCGTTTGCGGCACCAATTTGGTTTCCATCAACTAGATGTTCCTGTGCGCATTCATCCATGATCTCAACTACTTTTGCAAAATTCTTTGAGGCATACCACCATTCACCTAAAGTGCAGGCAAGTTCAAGCGATAGCGGTGACTTACTCGTACGCAGAATTTCCACTGCTTTGCTCATTGCAGTTGCTGCTTCATCCATCCGCTTGAGTTGATTTAAGTTATAGCCAATTGCAGAGTAAGCCTGGGCTAAACCCTCGCTAGATTCGGTTGCGCCAAGTTCAGAAAAAATATCGCGTGCAGTTTCGGCAAGTGCCAACGCTTCGTCATATTGACCACGAGCAAAGATTCGGGCGGAGAGTTCATAATAAGTATTTGCACGATCGGCACCCTGGACTTCCGGAATGCGGTCCCAGAGCATTTCCTCTGATACGAGCTCATCTTGTCCGTAATCTTCGCTCATCGATACCCCCAGTAATTTGCATAGCGTTAGTTAACTTTAAGGGGAGTGAGGATGACATTACTCCCAAAGATTTAAGAAGGTGCGTTATTTTGAGTGAACGCCGTGCGCCAATTTCCGAGCGACCCTCTCGTAGTCGCGCTTAAAATGTTTTCAGTTACGCGCGTGATTTGCCGCTGGGTCGAGCGATCAAATCGGTGCCCCCATGGACATCGGTCTTCCATGGCGCAGACCCAACCATTGGTTGCCATATTGAGGATCCCCGCCCCTGATGGCCGCGTGTAATAAGTAGCCATGGCAGGAATCGATTTTTCGTTAGGCAAGATTGAAGAACGGGCGATCGACTCAACAGGTGGGCCGTTAAAAGTTATTGGGGTATCGGCTTCATAACCGACTACACCTTTTATTACGGCGCCCTTGGGTAGAACGTCAAAGGGCCACAACTGTGTTTCGATAACCATGTCGCGATGAAATCCCAGAGTTAAATATTGAGATCCAAGAAGTTGAATTTCTGGTCGACCGATATCTCGCCATGTTTTTATATTTGTAATCTCCTTGCCCTGAATATCGATTCGGTTATAGGCGGTGTTTCCACCGAGCACAATCAAATTAACTCCACGATCAACTGCCTTTTCGACGGCATCGCGCATCCTGGTTGTCCAGTATTCGCTATGGCCACCAAGGAGAATTGAACTAGTATTTCTTAACAGATTCGGATCATTATCAAGATCAATATCTGTCGCATAGTTGATATTTAGTCCAAGTTTTTCTGCAGCCTTAATTATCGGAAATTCCATATACTGAAATTGCCCTGATCCGTCACCGTCGTATGGCCGCAAAAATGAAACTTTTTCGGCGCGAGATTCGCGTTTTCCATCCGGACCTTTGTAAAGAGAACTACCACCCCACTGGTTATATGCCTGCCATGTTAATACTGAAGAAATAAATGTCAGGTCGCTTTTGGAATTTGGAGAGCTAATTGTTATCGGCACGAAGGTAGGTAATCTCTTTGGTGCCGAAAGTTTTATTAAATATATTCCTGGTAGATATTGGTCGGTGGCTTGAAAGCTCCACCCATTAGCAATAGAAAATTTCCCAACTTGGCGAGCGCCAATTCCTTGGTAATAGCCGGTTCGATAAACCGTTGCAATCGCCTTTGCTGCACCAACTAAAGTGATTGCTGCTGCACCACCACACTGGATCGAAGTTGCATTGAAATAACCTTCGATCCGTTTGGCTGCCTTGCGTCGTGAAAAGTCTGCGCTTAATCGAAATGGAACACCCTCATTCCATTCCTCGCTGCCAGCCTTGCTATTTTCGCGCGCCACCCAGCCGCTGGCCTGGCTGGAACAACCATCTGCCTTTGCTGCAGGCGCGGCAAATAACCCAAGCGCGGTTGTGAGTGTCAGCAATACGACGATCATGATGGTTTTAAGCATAAGTGGAAGGGCTCGCGTGGACAGATCGAGGCGCCCTCAGTTACCCTTGGCTTGTTGCAAACGATTTGCATCTAGAAGCCCAATCCAGGAGCCTGATGAACACAGTAGTCAAAGCCGCCCCACGCATTCCCTTGCGCGAGCGCCTCACCCGTGATGAGTGGCGTCGGATGGCTGCCATGTTCGGCTTTATCGCCTTCTTACATATCGCAGGCGCCCTATTGATGTGGCAGGCAACAAATGGAAATTACAAATTAGCCGATGGATCACTCTTTGGTTGGGGCACCGCCGCCTTGGCATACACCTTGGGCATGCGCCATGCCTTTGATGCTGATCACATCAGCGCTATCGATAACACAACACGAAAGCTAATGTCAGAAGGACAGCGCCCGTTAGCAGTCGGCTTCTTCTTTTCACTTGGACATTCATCGGTCGTTGCCGCGCTAGCAATTCTCTTAAACTTTGGAATTAAAGCTCTTGGTTCACAACTCAAGGATGAGAATTCATCACTACATCATTACACCGGGCTAATCGGCACAACCGTTTCAGGTACCTTCTTGATGTTGATCGCTATCTTAAACCTGGTAATCCTAGTTTCTATCGTCGGTGTCTTTTTAAAGATGCGTAAAGGTTTATATAACGAAGAAGAGTTAGAAAAACATTTGAATTCTCGTGGTTTACTGATGCGCTTCTTCGGTCCTATTGCCCGTCGTATCGATAAGAGCTGGAAGATGTATCCACTAGGAATTCTCTTCGGTCTTGGGTTCGATACCGCAACTGAAGTTGGCTTACTAGTTTTAGCTGGTTCATCAGTAATCGCCGGTTTACCGTGGTGGGCAATCATTTCACTTCCACTCTTCTTCGCTGGCGGAATGAGTTTGCTAGACACCATCGATGGATCATTTATGAACTTCGCTTATGGTTGGGCATTTTCTAAGCCGGTGCGCAAAGTTTATTACAACATTATTATTACTGGATTATCAGTGGCAGTTGCTTTATTTGTCGGTGGTCTGGAAATCTGCCAAGTAATCGCTGATCAACTAAGTCTTTCAGGTGGCTTCTGGGATTACGCACTGGCCTTTGATTTAAATAGCGCTGGGTACTTCATTGTTGGTGCTTTCGCCGTGGTTTGGGCGATCGCGCTTCTTCTTTGGCGCTATGGCAAGATCGAAGAGCGCTGGCATAACACCGCGCACGCAGCACAATTAGAACGCGGCGAAGATAGTAATCACGCTGCGGCAGGCGTGGATCTAGGTCCGATTAAAGATGGCTGGAAGATCGATTAACTCTTACCTAGCTTTATTCGATTCTGCCCAATAGCTGCACCCAATAGAACTATCAAAGCTCCGAGCGGTTCATACCAAAATAGTTCTTCTTGCAAAAAGACAACTCCGACGATCACGGCGACAACCGGTGTCAAGTAAGTAACGCTGCTGGCGATAGCACTGCCTGCAATAGCCATTATTTTAAAGTTCCAGATATAAGCAAAGCCACTTCCAAATACTCCAAGTGCGATCATTGCAAAGACTGGGCCGGGTCGGTAATTATCTTGCGCAATTCCATCAAATAGGAAGAAGGGTAATAACGTCAGCGCACCGGTTGTAACTTGAGCCGCGGCTATTGATTCAGAAGGTAACTTGTGGGGAATTATAAAGCGACGTGAATAAGGAAATGAAAATCCATAACAGGTAACGGCTGCAAGCAAGACTAAGACTGCCCATAATGGATTATCACCTAAACCCTTCCATGCGCCCAGTACGGTCAGAACGCCAACAAAGCCGATAGCGATCCCAAGTACCTGGAAATACTTTGGTTTCTCATCGCGAGTCACAATTATTATTGCAATTAAAGTCATTAGCGGTGTTACTGCGTTAATTATTCCTGCCAAGATTGAAGTAACTTCAGTTTCCGCAAGTGCGAACAAAACACCTGGAATAACGTTTAACAAAAGTGATACCACCCAGAGATGAGCCCACAATTTTCCAGATTTAGGAAGTTTGATCTTCTTATATTTTGCCCAAGCCAAAAGCGTCAATGCACCTAGAGCGCATCTGCCAAAAGCGACTCCAAACGGAGTTAAAAATTCAAGGCCAAGCTTGATAAAAATAAAGGAGCATCCCCAAACAAAGCCAAGCGCTAGATAAGCAGGTATCCAGCTACTTTTAGGCGAAGGAGAGAGCGAAGGCACCGAGCAATGATGACACAGTCATCCAGACCCACCAGACATTGACGATATCTACATGCCAATGATCGTGTTCATAGATGCCAAGTCGGGAGCGGTTCCAGTTACCCAATGAGATAAATACGGTCAAGATCAAGTGCACCATATTTAGAATCGTAATTAAGTAATAGCAAGATGCATATGCGCCGGAATAGAAAGTAAATGGCGCATTTGCGATCTGCATATTTTGATAAATGGTTGCAACTACAGCTGCAATAAGGGCGACTAACCCACCTAGTTTTAGCTGGGTTTGATTTGCTGCACGGACTCCACGCAAACCAAAATTGTGTGCAAGTAATCCAAAGGCGGCGATTGCTGTCACATTCCAAGAACTCATACTGGAAAGTGGAGTTATAGCTGGGGTATCCGCAGTTGCCTTTGGCAACCACATATTGTTTACATTCTGACCTTTTAGGTAGAAGAAGACGAAGAGAATGCTCAGTGCAAAAGCGATATCTGCTACCAGAATAAGAATTACTCCTAAGCGATTACGGCTTCCGACTACATCGGGGTGTTCGTGATGTGGATTTGCGTGGGTATCTAGACTCATGAGCTCGCCTTTCCATATCCGTAAGCATCTGATGTCACTGTTGGAAGCACCTCAAAGTTCTCTAGCGGTACCGGATTTGCAACCGTCCATTCGAGCGTCTTGGCTTGCCATGGGTTCATTGGCGCTTTAATTCCGCTGCGCCATGAGGAGATAACTGAGTGAAGTAGAACGAGCATTCCAACCATGATTGTGTAAGCACCGATTGTTGTAATCAAGTTGCCCTTACTAAATATTTGAGCATACGCTTCTACGCGACGGGGCTGACCTTGCAGGCCAACGAAGAACATTCCCATAAATGCCACGTTAAATCCGATCTGAGTTAGCCAGAACGCGATCCAAGTTAGACGTTTATTTAACATCTTTCCGGTCATTTTTGGGAACCAATAAATCAATGAGGCGATAGCTCCAGTAAGTCCTGCGCCCATTAGCGTGTAATGGAAGTGCGCAGTCACAAACATTGAGCCATGCAAGAAAGCATCTGCTGGAACATCAGAGAGATAAATTCCAGTGATTCCACCGATCATAAAGTTCCATAACAGAGCAAAGATCGACAGTGCCGGAACGGTCATCCAAAGCCTGCCGCGCCAAAGCGTTCCGACAAGAACCAAGAAGAGCATTCCGGTTGGTATGGAAATTAATTCAGTGGTCAACATAAATGGCGCACTGAGCAAAGGAGCCCAACCGCTGATGTACATATGGTGTGCCCATACAAGAACTGAAAGTCCACAGATACCAGCGATTCCCATAACTGCAACGTTAAAACTAAAGAGTGGACGGCGCGTAAATACTGGAGCCATCTCCATTAGCGCTGCAACTGCAGGAATTAAAATTACATAAACTTCTGGGTGTCCCATGATCCAGAAGAGATTTTCATAGAGCCAGCCACTGCCGCCAAGTGCGGTGTTATAGAAAGAAGTTCCGAGCGCGCGATCCATTCCGGACATAACTTGGGATAGGAAAAATACT
>Ga0114973_10002808_pt1 | contig 12493 bp, 7 predicted proteins | sample M_140807_MF_Meta_FD_87025 | JGI IMG/M metagenome (GOLD analysis project Ga0114973, IMG submission 87025) | Freshwater microbial communities from Lake Montjoie, Canada to study carbon cycling - M_140807_MF_MetaG | ecosystem: Environmental > Aquatic > Freshwater > Lake | place: Lake Montjoie... | reverse complement strand
CCTTTATTTTCAAATTTATCATTTTCTTCATCACTGCTACTATCACTTATATAATCTGTATTCATTATCTTTTATATCTCGTATGTATATATTATATCTCGTATGTATATATAATATCTCGTATATTATTATATATAGAGTATAATTTTTTATAAAATATAAACATGGAACTTGTTATCGATGATAGAGAAAAAGCTATATCTAATTTATTACAAGAAAACTCAGAAATAAAATATACTGTAAAAAGAATAACTATAGGAGATTATGCTTTAATATTAAATGATAATATTGAAATGATAGTAGAAAGAAAAACATTAAAAGACTTAGCATCTAGTATTTTAGATGGAAGAAAGGATAATATAGCAAAATTAATAGAATTAAGATTACAAACAAATTGTAAAATAGCATATATAATAGAAGGTAATACACCAAATTATAATAGAAAAATAAATAGAATTCCATATAAGAATTTACTAGCTCATTTAGACCATTTAATGATGCGTGATAATGTTTTTATTTTATATACAAAATCTCCAGAAGATACATTAGAAAGATTAACATATTTATTAAAAAACATATCCACAATTAAAAAAGGAGGTGACAATGCTAAAAATATAACAGATACTGAGAAAAATATAACAGATTCTGAGAAAAATATAACAGATACTGAGAAAAATATAACAGATTCTGAGAAAAATATAACAGATACTGAGAAAAATATAACAGATAATGAAATTCCTATTTTAAATACAAATATTCAAAATACAAATGATTTATTAAATCAAAAAATAGTAATAACAATTCCAGAAATTAAGTTTTTATCTAAAATTCCGGGAATATCTTTACCTATGGCAGAAATATTATATGAGAAAAAAATAACATTAAATTTGATATATAATAATATTTCGATATTAGAAGATATTAAATATCCATCAGGAAGAAAATTTAATTATAGCAAAATAAAAATAAAAAAACTACCAGCTAAAACTATAAAAAGCATTCTAAAAGAGATTCCAACAATCGGAGAATTTAAAGCTAACTTATTAGTTGATGAATTTTATGACTTATTAGAAAATAAACATGATGTTTCTAGTTTAGACCTATTAGGAATTTCAGAAAATTCTGCAAAAATTATACTTAAATACTTCGTATAAAAATACTTCGTATAAAAACTTAGTATAAATACTTCGTATAAAAATACTTTGTATAAAAACTTCGTATAAAAACTTTGTATAAAAAATTTATTTTAAAGATAAAAATAATATATTGTATATAACATAGTTATATCACTAGTATAAAAAAGTGAATAAACAATGCATATGTAATGTTTATTCACTATAGTCTAAAATAGTATAAAATCTAGTATAATATATAAAAAATAAAATCTAGTCTAAAATAGTATAAAATCTAGTATAAAATAAAAATATAATATAGTCTAAAACTTGATATCAAGTTAGATAGCGCGGTAAGTATTCGGTAATCTGTGGCGTCTTATAAGCGTAACGAGTGGGTTCGACTCCCACACTGCGTACTGATGTTATATATCTTGATATTATCTTTTAGATTATATTATATTTTTTTTGTCATATTATCAAATATATATCATAGAATATATATGATTGATTTTAATAGTAGCACAAAAAAAGCCACGAATTGGGTTTTTACAAATTCAACCTTAAATTCGCTATTGGGGAATAGTTTGAGTTTAGGAATAACCATTAGCTTATTAATGGTTTTATTAGTTATGGTTATGTATCCTGCAAAAGCAGGAACATCTTTTTCTATTATGGTTAAATTGTTTATATATATGTTTTTGGGTTCAACTATATTTATATTTTTACATGATGGTATTATGCATAATAATATATTAAATGAAGTTAAAGATAGCAAAGGCGATGAGTTGTTTAGTTCTATGAATGAAAAGAATAGACAAGAATCATCAGCAGATATTGTTTATGGAGAAAAAAAAGTATTGGCTAATGCTACTATAAAAGAAGAAGAACCTAAAGAAGAACCACCAAAAGAAAAAGAAATTACAGGTGGTGTTAGACTAACTACTAAACACAATTCATTATATAAAAGTCCATTTACATTATAAATAAAGATATATATATCTTATAATATATTAAGAATGAATGCTATTAAAATAGCTCTTGCCGTTACTTATTTTTGGGCATATATTGGATATATTATAAGTAAAGCATTTTTATTATTTTTCTGCTTATTAATGAAATTACCAGATATATGTTATAATATTCCAGAATGTTTATTAAATATAGAAAATACATATAATAATAAAATATCAGTATTAGAAGCTACAGCAAATGAAAAAAATGTAACTAATAGATTTAAACTTTTTATTAAACTATATATGGAAGAAGCTATCGATAAAAAAGGCATTGATTTCAGAAAGTTTATGAAGATTTTCAATTCATCTGTTTTATATTGCTGTTATGTTATAGCAAATGAAACACATTCTGTAATTGTAGAGAAAAGAAATGATAAATATATAAAAACAAAAAATAATGTAGAAGAAGAATTATCTATGAAAATTGTAGATTTTGATGGAGATAAAAAGGCAGATGAATTTGATTTAGATGAATTGTCTAACTTATTAAAAGATTTTGATTAATAAAATATAATAAAGCATAATTTATATGATTAAATAATGGATGATAAAACTATAAAAACTCCATTAGGAGATGAAATAAAATGGTTACCTAAAGATAAGAATAATTATTTGGATAAATCTACATTAATTTTTGGAGGAACAGGTTCGGGTAAAACAACAATTATAGAAGAAATTCTTTTTTTACTTAAAGACGATATACCAAATTTTATAGTAGTAGCAAATGAAAACTCTATGAAAGCATATAAAAATAAATTAGACCGCAGATGCATTTTAAATGACTTGACTAAAGAAAAATTGTTAAGAATATGGAATAGACAAAAATCATTAACACAATGCTATGAAATAGCAAATGATATTAATATCTTAGAATCTTTATTTCATAAAATAGAAGATAAAGAAATTATAATTATAATAGATGCATTAAAAACCAGAACTAATCAATATATAAATATGATTGACTCAAATAAGGAATATACATTTGCACAGAAAAAAACAAATACAAATGCATTATTAGAGTTACAGTTTAAAAAAATAAAAGAATATTATAAAAATTCTATAAGAAATAACATATTGAAACTTAAGGAAATGAAGCTAACATTAAATGAGATGACAGCTTTGGAATATATAGATTTGAATCCTAGATTAATGATTATTTTAGATGATGTAAGTGACAAGTTCAAAGGCTGGATGAAGTTATTTAAAAAAGGAGAAACAAATCCATTTGAAAGTATATTTTATCAAGGAAGACATAATTTTATTACATTCTTATTTGCAGCTCATGATGATACAGTTGTTGAACCTCAGTTAAGAAAGAATTCGAGAATTACTATATATACAAATAGTCAATCTTTAATTACTTCATTTGGAAGAGCTGGAAATGGTTATTCTATACAAGAAAGAAAATTTGCGGATAGAATAGCAACATATATATTTGGAGATGAAGCTGCGGGAATTAAAACACATCAAAAATTATGTTATGTAAGGGAGGATTCCAAACCATTTAGATATACAATAGCAAATATTTATCCAGATTTTACTTTAGGTTGTATTCATTTAAATGAATTAATTAATGCTATGCCAAAAAGAAATGATAATTTAAAAGACAATCCATTTATAAAATCATTAACAGAAAAAAATAAAAAAGCTTTTTAATCCTTTTCCCATACATCATCAGCATTTTCAACATCATAACCATCGAAATTTATATCTTTAGTTTCCTCATCATCTGATAAATTCAACGATTCACGATCTACATCTTCAACACTCATAATACTCTCATCTTCTGAAGCGCTTTCCATTGCTGTTATTTCTTCTTTATAGAAAAATGGCTTTGGTTTGCTTAATAACTTTTCTCTATCTAAAATTTTATTTGTTAAGAATTTAACTAATTCCATATCAGCAAGTTTTAACATGATTCCTGCTAAATGTTCTAATAAGAAATTACAATAATTTTCGTCATTAATAGAAAACTTATATTTATTGTCGATATTAACGAAATCATCAAGGTTTTTTTGTGAATATTTCTCTAATGATTCTTTTTTTTGTTTAGAAATAAATTCTTTTATATCTTCTGGAATTGTAGATATTTTAGTAATTCGAGAAATAATATTAAATGTTCTAATACACCATAAAATATATGCTTTTAATTTTGTAGAACGGGTTTTATAAGAATATTTTTCTTTACTAGGATTAATCTTGGATTGTTCAATATCTGTATATTTATATCCTTCGCTTAATCCTATATTTACTAATATATTATAAGAATATCCAAGTAGCTTACTCCATTCTGAAACATTCTTAAGAGAATAAATATATTCTTCTTGTTTTCTAACTGTTGGTTTAGTAGTTACCATTTTCTGTATTTCAATAATACTATTAATTGTTACTATTCTTTTTTCTTTTTCTATTTTTTTAAATTCTGAAATGTATTTATTATAATATTCTTCATTAGAAGTTTTATTATATTCCAAATCTATTCCACATTTTCCACATTTATTATTTTCTATTTCATGTAAATTACCTTTAGGGCATCTGTTATTATAATATTGATAAAAAGCAGTTATATTGTCCTTCTTTTCAAATAATGCTTCTAACTCATTATTTTTTACGACATTATCGGTTCTAATTAACTTATTGCAATTTGCACATCTTTCATTTATTATTTTATAATTTTTAAATTTATCTAATTCTTCTTTATTATTATCTTCTAACCATTTTTTAATATCTGAGTTTTTAAGTTCCAATTCCTTTTTTCCATCTGAATAAATAAAAGAACCTACTCTGTGAAATTCACCAGTAACACAAAAGTGTTTGCTTAAAACTATTTTACTAGGGTCAAAATTATTATATTTCCATGCAAAATCATTTTTTTGTTTTATATTGATAATTGGTTTAGCTAATTTTTTCTTAACATAAACGCGCATTTTATCTTCTAATGGTATATTTTTTTCTTTTATTTCATCATAGAATTCATTTACTAATATATTATTTGGAACTCTAAATTGTTTATATATATTTTTCTTGTAATATTCATAAATATTATTATAGCTATTATAATAGTAATCATCTCTCCAATCTCCATAATAATTAATTTTATCTACAATTCCAACATTATCATATAATCCTTTATCTTCTGTTTTTATAGTATCTATTATTTCTGATTCTTGTTTTCCTAAAATTTCTTTACATGTATATTTGGGAAACATAGTTTTTCCATTATAATAACTAAGTTTTTTCATATAATAAATATAATTATAAAATTGGTCAAAAGAAAAATCTTTAATTTTTTCTATCTTTTCTTCATTTACTTGAATGGGTTTTATATATTTTGATGCCCATTTATAAGCATTCGCAAATATAGATTTGACCATATCAATACTCATATTTTTTAACTTGTTAATTACAACTTCTTTTGTTACAATCAATAATATTAATCCTGTTTTATAAATATAAACCTCATCTCGTTTAGTTTCACCTCCTTTTTTCTTATGTTTTTTTCCTCCTTCTATTCCTTCATATGGTGAATAATGATGTGGTTCTACTCCATCATAATCAGAACCTAAATTTATATTCTTTTCTATTGATATTCCATAATAATCTTCAAAACCAAATCCACCTTCTATTAATGGTGATTTAATTGTTTCTTTGGTTTCTTTGGTTTCTTTGGTTTCTTTGTTTTCTTTGTTTTCTTTAATTTCTTTAGAAATGTTTTCTTTAGAAAACTCCTGAACATTTTCAATTAAAGGAGAAACAATCTCTTCTTGAGTATTTTCAATTAGAGGAGATGTAATTTTACTCTGTAATTTTTCTACAAAATCTTCTCTTGATTTTTTTAATTTATTTTCTGTTTTAGCTTCAATATTTTTCATCTTTTCTTTTCTATCTTCAGTATCTTTTGAAAAATACATAACACCCGGATTATTAACAATAAGAGCAACTAAGCAAGCAAAAATATAAATGCTGGAATATAAATTAAGAATATCATTTATTCCTTGGATATTTGCTGTTTTATTCTTATAAATTTTAGCTTCTTCAGTTGCTATAATTGGTCTAAGTGAAGATGCTATAGAATTAACTAATGGTTTAATGGGAACAGGTTCTCCAAATTTAATATTTGTTGCTATAATAAACATTGCTTCTTTCCATATAAGAGTTTGTAAAGGGTCTTCAAGAGTAACGGTATATTGGTCTCCAGATAATGCAATTGATAATGCTAAATCTACACTTGCCATTTTTTCACCACAAACTTTACAAAAATAACCATTAATATCATATGGTAATGAATAATTATTTGTTAGATAGTCTCTAATTATAATATTGGCATTTGATTTACCAAAATTTTCAAGGGTTAATTTTGCTTTCCAATATAAATGAGGACATACGCCATTATCCAAAACAGAAACTCCTTTAAGTTCATTACCATACTTATTTTCTAGAAATTTAACATTCCTTTCTAATAATTTTTTGTCATTAGCATCTACAGAAAATATTAATGATTTATAAAATGTATTATCCTTTTCTTGTGTTGAAATTTTACTATATTCTAATTCAACTGTTTTTAATTGAGTATCTGATAATTTAGATAATTCTATACCATATTTTTTATCTGCTATAGTTTTCATTGATGCCAGTTTATTGAAATAAATATATGCAAATTTTATTTCTTGCTGGTATTTTTTATCATATTCAACAGAAGATTTCATTTCATCATAAATATGCTTAAATTTTTCATTATTTACGCCTAACAATTCACCTATGTGATAAAGTTTTAATATTTTATTATTGACTAACATAAATAATGGGTCATAATAAAATGATTTCCCGAATTTTGTTTGTTGAACTCCATTTAGCATTTCTAATAATTCATGCGAAAAGGTCATCTTTCCTTTTTTATCAAACTCTATTTTTTTACTTGGCTTTTTGCCATCGTTTTCTGGTTTCTTATATTGAGTAGTTAAATATAAAAATCCATACGTGCTAAAATAATAATTATGAATATATGTTACATAATTAATAAGCTTATTAATTTCTAACAAAGCTTGTTTATCGCTGCTAAATATTACTTCTCTATTAATACTCCCTGGTTGAGTAAATAAATCACGCTCTTGTGTAAATTTTTCGGTTTCTAAATCTAATAATCCATATCTTCCTGTAACATATAAAATATAATCATCAATATGTTCGTAGTGATTTAATTTATTCGTTGCATATACATAATTATATCTAGTAGTTAATCCCACCACATTAATTTGTTTATTTGATTGTATAGTTAGCTTATTATTTTTTTTATCTAAAACATCTATAGGCAAATCAGATTGAACAGGAATAGAAAATTCTTCATCATATGTAATAATAGGTTTTAAATATTTCAATAACCATTTTAACAAAATAGTTGAAATATTAGTAATAGGAATACTTGAATTTTTCAATAATTCGTCTAGTTGTGCGAAATTATCAAAATGATAATTATCAATTAAGCCTAATTTTTTAGTCTCATCATATTCAAATTGCTTTTGTTGTATCTTAACCTCTGTTTCCTCTTCAGGAATATCGAATATTTTTATTTCAACCGACATTCTATATATATTTTAAATATTTTATATAATAAACTTATTAAAGATTCAAAAGCTTTTTTATATATATAAAATTATAAATGGATGAAACAAGAACAGAAAATAGAATATTAAACAGGAATAATTATTCAAACAGGACCATTTCTGTCTTTCAAATTATAGGAGCTTATTTAAGTGATATATATTATAATCATTTATATACAGAAGCACAAAAATTAAAAACAAATGGTAAAACATCAACAGTAACTGAAGGATATCGTAATGCTTGTTATGCTTTTTTATCTGCATTAGATGTAAAATGTAAAGAACATTATAAAGTAGAACATTATAACCAGCTATTAACTGGTATTAATGAATATTTTCAAACATGGACTAGTTTTAATACTCTTACAATTTCAGAATGTATGAATAAGATATCTAAAGAATTTGTTCCCGATGATTATTATAATGAATTAGATAGAGATAATAAAAGAACTATTGTTAGAAATGTATTAATTGATTGTATTAGAGAAACAACAAAAATGGTTATTGTTGATTATCTCGAATCCATTATTGATAATCATGATGAAGAAGAAAATATTGAAATTATTAAAGAAAAAATCGTTGATATTCTTATTTTAGAAAGAGAGAAAATGTTTCATAAATTTTTAGAAAGAGCAGGTGGAACATCGGAAGATAAAGTAGATAAAAAATTTCTAGATAAAATATTATTAGAATTAGATAAATTAAATAAAGAAAAGAAAATACTTGTACAAACTGTAGAAAATAGTGAATCTGACTTAAAGAAAAGAATAGAACAATTATCAGGACTAGTTAAAAAATGCCGTGTTTTAGAATCTAAATGTTCTAGTTTAGAAAAACAAAATGAAGACTATAAATCAAATATTAATGCATTAACTGGAAAACTACAATCATTAAGTGTTGAAAATAATAGATTAAATGGATTAATAGAAGAACAAAAAAATGTTATTGATTCATATGTTCCAGTAAAATCTGTAGATTCATATTTAAAATCGGTAGATTCTAAAAATACAGATTCTAAAAATACTATAGTTAAAAAACAAGTTGATTTAAAAGATAATATAGTAAAATCTGACCTAATTAAGAGTGTTTTAACAAATAGTGATTCAGAAAGTTCTGATAGTGATGATTCCGATGAGAAATCAGTATCATCTAAGAAATCATCTTCATCTCAATCAACAGTTAAACTTGAGAAATTACCCAGAAACTTTAAGAATAAACTAGGTATATCACCAGGTCTAGATTTCTTCGATTAAAAAAATATATTATTGAAGAATATTAATTATATGTTTTCCCAAGTGATAAGCAAACTTACATGCAACTGCATTACCTATCTGCATAATTTGTTCTTTTTTATTTCCCAATAATATAAAATCATCAGGAAAACTTTGTATTCTTTTTAGCTCTAATATAGTTAATCTTCTAACTTCTGTTTCGCTATATTTAACTAATGCATCATATCCATCCTTCCAATATCTGGCAGGAATTGTATAAGATGGTTTATCTAATTTTAAAAATTGCGCTCCAAAACCAGTTCCATTTTTAGTAGCCTTTTCTTTTTTTTGTTTTATGCCATTTAATGCTTTTTCACTTAAATAATAAGTATTATCAACTTCATTTTTTGGCAATAAAATATTATTAACTGGAATCCTATTTTCTTTTGTATTTATAGGTATTGGTTCTGTTGGAATAATGTTTAAAAGTTTATTAATACCAATAATAATTACTCTACGTCTATTTTGTGGAACTTCAAAATCACTGGCATATAATTTACATATAATACAATTATAATTTTTATTTAGTTCTTCCATAATTATATCAATAACATTTTCATTTGTGCTATTTTTCATAGATAAAATACCTATTACATTTTCCATAATAAATGCTTTTGGATTAAAATAGTTAAGATATTTTACATATTCCATAAATAATGAATTTCTTGGGTCTTTTTTATCTCTCTTACCTGCCACACTAAAACCCTGACAAGGAGGACCGCCGACAATTACATCTATACTGTTTTTTCCTATTTTATATATATTACTAAATGTTTCTGGAGATAAATTACTAATATCTTGACATATACCCAAATGATTAAAATTTTTTGTGTAACTTTCTATTGCTTTATTCCATATATCTAATCCAGCAACAATTTTTAAACCCGCATCTTCTAATCCTTTACTCATACCTCCACATCCACAAAATAAATCTAGAACTCGTAAATTAGATTTTACAGTTGATTCTATTTTATTATCTACTATTTTATTATCTACTATTTTATTATTTTCATTATCTAATAATCTATTATTTTCCATATTTTTTAATGTTTCTTCAACTATTTTTTCTACAAGTAATTTAATATTATCATTATTTTTTACACATGGCGTTTTTCTTCTATTATGAGCATCGTAATGCGATTTTTGAGAAAATTCTTTACCGCATTTCTCACAACTATATTTAACCATTTTAGTTATATTTGTCAATATATAATATTAAATCAATTTTTAAACTAATAATATAAAAAAATATTTTTACAAATAAACTAAAATTTGAATTTTTATTTAATGATAAAATATTTGTTCTATTATATCGTATGCCTCCCAAAAAAATACAAGTTACCGAAGAATATGATGATGATCTAGAAACTAATGATATATTGGGAGATGACAGCAATGCCATGGAAATAAAGTATAATATACATTCAATTCATAGCACAGAATTACAGTTGCTGTTGGGATTTTTGAATGATAACGTAGCTACAGTAGTAAAAGACCCAAGGTCTAATATAGTAGATATGTTTTCAGGTAAAACATTCATTATTCCAGAAAATAAGATAACTATATTTTTAAACCAACTAGAAAAATGCAGAAGAGCTGGAATAACATGTATGATGTCGGAAAAACAGAATGCAGATTATTCTGGTATTATGTTAGATTTCGATATAAAACAAAAAGTAGCAAATTCAATGGTTGATACAAAACTATTAATTACTTTATGTAATAAAATATTTGCTTTATTAATTTCTATAATAGACTTTAAAGAAGTAAAAAAAGATACATTCCATGTGGGAATAATTAAGAAGCCAAAACCTAAATTTACGGATGATTCGTATTTTAAGGATGGTTTCCATATTCTAATACCGGGAATAAAAATTAATAGAAATGTTAAAAGATTTATTATAAAAAAAATTACAGAAAGTGAAATATTAGACCAAGTCTTCGAAGATATTGAGCCATATGACAATATCAAAAAGAATTCATTCTTAGACCCAAACTCTGGACATGTGAATGTATATTTTATTGGTAATGCATCCAAAAAAGGAAGTGATGCATATTTATTTACGAATATTTTCGAAGCAAGCGTTAATATTTCTGCAAAAGATGTAGTTATACAGGACGTAACATATTTAAAAGAAACTATTAAAAATGTTTGTCATGAATTCTCTTTAAACTATGAAAGAGAAAACGGTCTGATTAAAAAAAGAAACTATGAAATTCTTGATAAATATGCTAAAGAAATAATTAAACCAGACCCCATTATACCAAATCTACAACATAACAATGTAGATATAACATATAATGAAGTTTCTGAGTTAATAAATATATTAAATCCTATTAGAGCAGATAATTATGATACATGGTTTAATGTATTATGTGTTATAGCGAATATATCAACTAATTATAAAAATTTAGCAGAAATATTTAGTAAGAAATCTAAAAAATTTAATCAAAATGATTTTGATAGATATTGGCTAAATGCAATAACAGGAAGCAATAAGAAAAAAAAATTAACTATTGCAAGTCTTAAATATTGGGCAAAATTAGATAATCCTATTATGTATGATTCATATATAAAAAATAATGTATATAATATTATTACAAATATCATAGTGCAAGCTCATATTAGAGGAATTCTAAATCACAGCGATATTTCTAAAATATTATACACAATATTAAAAGATAAATATATAACTTCTTATCCAGAAGGCGAAAAGAAAATAGTATGGTTTGAATTCATTTTAGAATCTGATGATTACAGTGAAGGACAACTATACAAATGGAAAAGATGGAAAGATGAACCCATTTCATTATTGTTATATATTTCTAATATATTACCCGGTATTTTTAAAGCATCTTATGATAAGATAGCAAGGATTGGAGATAAAGGTTCTCCTGAAATTGCTAAATATTATAATGAAATTAAAAAGAACTTTGCAGCTACAATTAGAAATTTAGGTAATCATTCATTTAAAAAAAATGTTATTAATGAAGCTTCCTTATTATTCCATAGAGAAGGTTTTGCTAATGAATTGGATTCTGACCCTCTAATTAGAGGAGTATCAAACGGAATTCTTAAATTATCGAATCTAAAAAATGGAAAACCAGAACTAATAACAGGATATCATACATATAGTGTTTCTAAATTCACAAAGGTTAAATATATTCCGTTTGACCCTTTTGATGAAATAACTAAGAAACTTATTATATCATTGAGAAGGCTTTTCCCCGATGATGAACCCGATACATTTGAATTTGTAATGTATTATTTAGCCAGCACAATTGATAGCTTACCAAAAGAAAGTGTATTTTTACAAATGATTGGTGGTGGTTCAAATGGTAAATCATTTTTAATGGAATTACATATTGCAGCTATTGGTGAATTATATGGTAAAAAATTGCCCATGTCTATTTTAACTACTAAAAATTCTAATCCAGATAATGCAACTCCTATTCTTATGCAATTAAAGGATGCATCATTTGCTTATTGTTCT
>Ga0114973_10002807_pt1 | contig 12498 bp, 12 predicted proteins | sample M_140807_MF_Meta_FD_87025 | JGI IMG/M metagenome (GOLD analysis project Ga0114973, IMG submission 87025) | Freshwater microbial communities from Lake Montjoie, Canada to study carbon cycling - M_140807_MF_MetaG | ecosystem: Environmental > Aquatic > Freshwater > Lake | place: Lake Montjoie... | reverse complement strand
GAACCAATGATTGCTTTAACTACTTGGTCTGGAGACAGACCAGGAACACGTATGTCAGCCGCACAACCAACTCTGTGCTGTGATGTGTCTTTTGAACCCACAGCGTCATTTACGGCTTTTGACCGAAATGCAGAGTTAACCATGATCGGCTTGCCGTCTAACAAGTCTTTAACTTTTTCAAGCATCTCAGCCAAACGCTTAAGGTTGTTAATCTCCGTGCTATTAGGAACATTCTCAATAGTACGGTGATCAGTATGAGTCAACTCTTCAAGAGTAAAGTGTGGAGTAAGTTGCATATTAATGTTTGTGGCTTGCACCAAAGTAGTAGGAAAGAACCATAACCAAAGCACCATCTAAGGTGCCTAGTACACGAATAATAATCTCACGCATCTCATTGGGAACAACGTGAGTCAATAAGTGATATTGAATGAGTCCCCATGCAATCACCACAACAAGAGCGAGGATAGGAGTAACAGATTTGTTAAGTAAAGGAGTGTTCTCACTAGTAGCCAAAGCTGCTTCGTTCTTACGAGCAGAGTCTCTGTCTGCTGCATCTAACTTAGCGTACTCTAACTCTAGCTCTGCTATCTTTTGAGCAGCAGCTGGATCGCCCGCAATAGCTTTTGCAACAGCATCCACGGAATCAGAAACGCCAAATTTACTAGCCAAAGCGGTAACAGCAGCACCACCCAAAGGACCAGCCACAACAGTTGCCAACGTGGGTGCAATACCCTTGAGTAAATTGAATAAGTCATTCATTTATTTCTCCAACAGATTTCAGCTTGTTTTTTATAGTAGTTAGCTCGCTTGTCGTGCTCACGCACAAACCAAGTTGCACACCCTACCACCACAACGATAAGTATGGTCACAACTACCATCACAGCAATTTCCCATATCAATATCCCCATCGCCATTTCCTATCGTATTCTACTAACCAAGTTAATAACCAAATAGAAATGCACACATAAACTAGTGCAATTACACCAGCTATGTATATATGTACTTTCTGTTTGATTCTTTTAAGACGTTCTTGTCTTTTTAACTCAGCCTGTCTAAGGGCTTGTTTATGTAGCAGCTCAAGCTCTTGTGCTTCGTTAATGAGCTTGTCTCTTTCTTCAAGTATTTCTACCCATAAGTCAGGCATACCTAACTCATAACGCACCATGTGCTCTAGGTCTTTGTAATATTGCCTAATCTCTCTAACGTGCATTACGTTATCGATAGCTTGCATTGTTACATTTTTAACCTTACCTTGCTTAGCAAGTTCCTTTGTTTCTTCTTGCTTCTCTTTATAGTCTTGTTCTAGCTGATCTTGACCGTGAAAGAATTTCGAGAGTAACCCACCGACTTCACCAGCAATACCTGCAACCTCACCGCCAGTCTTCTTGATGTCTTGGTACGCTTGAACTGCCGTCTTGATTCCTTCGTAGGCAAGTTTGCATCCAGCAAATATGAGGGTTGGCTCCACGATGTACTCATGTTAAGTTGGAGCTGTGTATGCTGTGATAATGCCGTTAGAAACTGTAAGAGAACCATTAGTACCTGCAACAGTTAACTTAGCTAGTGCTACTGTAGTAGAGATGCCTACATTCTGAGTAGACATAGTACCTAAACCTGTAATTTGGGTGTTAGGTAGGCTAAGAGCACTGAGTGTTGTGAGCGTGTTGTTACTAGTAGCAGTGATGTTTAAAGCAGTGCCTGTAGTGTTTTGATTCCATGTAGGAACAGTACCAGTAAGTCCACTGTAAGCAACATTAGTTGCTGTAGCAGCATTTCCACTTGTGTTTTGATTGAGAGTAGGAATATCTGCCGCTTGAATAGCCGCTAAAACAGAATTTGTGCCATTTGAACGGACATAGTAACCAGAAGTTTGAGTTCCAGTTAAAGCAGTTAATGCTGCCGCTTGTGTGGTCTGTCCTGTACCGCCTTGGGCTATGGTTACAGCAGTATTAGTTGTAAGAATAGTTGTTGTTGCATCAGGTAGCGAGTAAGTTTTTTCTGCTGTAGTAGCACCAGTGAACTTAGTGAATCCGTTACCAGTACCACCATAGGTAGAAGCAATTACTTGAGTTAATGCAGCAGAGCCATTAAAGTTATTGCCATAGATAGCCCTTGTTGTTGTCAATGTTGCAGCAGAACCACTTGTATTTTGGTTTAGAGTAGGAATGTCAGCGGCAACAACAGCTCTAAACGTAGGAACACCAGCAGACCCATTAGGAGCTGCTAAGAAATAATTGGCAGTCTTAGAAGCATAGGGATTTAACGTGTCTCCATAACCAGTAGCTGACCAACTAGGAACACCCGCAGCAGTCATCTGCAATAAAGACGTAGCAGCAGGAGAAGGTAACCTAGTTAAATTGTTAGTGGAGTTGCTATATATTATGTCCCCTGTGTTGTAAGTAGTTAAACCAGTTCCACCATACTGAGGTTCAATAGGAATGTTTAATGTAGAAGCAGTTCCAAAAACTCTGTCACTAAGTTTCTGAAGCCAATCTCTCCAGGCAAAGTTTTCTCCAATAGGATTTGGTGGGATGGGGGTTTGAACAGCCATTATCTACCTGCTGCTTTTTCGTTTTCACGATAGCGTTTAGCATTTTCTTTGAGTTTCTTCTCACGTTCTGCTCTAGCAGCTTTCCTCTGTTCTGGTGTTCCACCATAAACAGGAAATCCTAATGTTCCTAGTAACGCTCTCTTAGCACCTTCTCCTTCAGGAGCAGTAGCAGCAGCTTGTATTTGGAATGGAGTAGCCATACTAGCAACAGCTTGTCCTCTACCAATAGCAGAGTCAACACTACTGATACCAGTTATATCTGGAGGAATAATCTTAGGTGCTTGTGGAGAAGCGTATTCAGTACCAGCAATACCAATGATTGCAGCCTTTGGTATAAACCCTAGTTTATTAGCCAGTGTTTTATCAGGATCCATGATCCAGTGATATGGCTCCATAGCATGTTTCATGGCTTGCATAGATGTGCCATCTGGATACTCAACACGAGTTGGATCTTTGTTCTCCCAGATAGGACGATCAGCAGTAATCATGTTAATACCATTAACTAGCGTGAGATAAGTCAATGCAGTCTTAAACTGGTACAACCTAGCATAGTCTTGCTTAGTTGTAGGAGACATCATGCCCTTGATACCCTCTATAGGCTGCCACTTAGTTGGATTCAACTGTTTTGGAAGAGCAGAAGTGAACGCTCTAACAGTAGATAGAGTCCAATCAGGAGCAAACAAAAGAATTTGCAAAGCTCTACGACCTTCAGGACTATATGCAGCCATAGCCATACGCTTACCAAACTCTGTATTAGCACTAGTAGCAGCATCAAACCAATTCAAACCACCAAAGCTATCATTAACAAACCTAGCAATCTCTTTACGAACAGAAGGTTCGTCAAAAGGTTTGCCTAGTTCTGTAGCTTGTCTACGTGCTTTCTCTAGATAAGCATCAGCTACCATGATCTTGCCACCAGTATGCAAGTAGTTCCATGTGTATTGATCAAAGTATCCCAGGGTATATTTTTCTACAGTGCTAAGTGTTTTTTCTAAGATACGAGTCTTAGGACCATACTTGCCAATCATTTGATCAGCAAACTTACCAGTAGCAGACAGTATTCCTTGAGACACATCTTCTGGCATCTCAAGTTTTAAACCATCTTGTCTAATCCAAGTATCTACGTTGTCACCTAGTCCACCTTTTTTAAACTGTTCAACAGCTTTAGAGATGGCAGACAACTGGATGTCTTTACCAGTAACAGCTTTAACACCCTTCTCCACTAACGGAAGAACAATAGCCTCCTTAAGAGGTGTGTAGATAGGAATGCCAGTACTAGATAAAACCTCCATGAGAGATTTAGCATGGAAGAAAGAACCAACAACGTTGACACGTTTAACCACTTGGGACAACTGCCCAATAGCATTCATGAAGTCCCCAGGACCTGCATCAAATACAAACTTCAAAGCTGGTTTTAGATCGGGATGGACAGCATAGCCAGCAAACTGAGGACTATCCATCATCTCCCAACCAGGAGGCATAGGATTATCTTTGTCAACTTCTTTGATTAAAGTTTCACCAGCAACATTACGAATTTGTTTTAGGTTGTCTACTAAGTTTTTATTCTCAATAGCTTTTTCCATAGACAAAGCGTACTCTTTATAGATCTCAGCAATGTCTTTTGTCTTGATATTGAGTCGCCACTCTGATTTACCTGAAGCTGCTATACGGGCATTAGCTTCATCTATAAAGACTTGTAAATCTGCAAAAGTTTTAAACTTACGTTCTTTACTGAACTTAGACGTAGTATCCATACCACGCATAGTAGGATCACTCTTAGATGTTCCTAGTAACTTAGCCATGAACTCTTCACGAGCACCTTTTGGAGCACCAGTCCAATCAAGAATGTGGGTTACGTAGTCTTCTAGCAGTCCTTTGACAACACCCTGCTTTACGGCACGATCACCAATGTCTTTTACTAAAGCTTCGTATCGTTTAGCAACAACAACTTCTTCTGGTGTAAGACCCGTTAGATCACCCTTGTCAACAGCTATAGCAATAGCTTCTCTACGAGCAGGATCTGGAATGTCTTTGACAATCTCATCTCTTTGGCTATGGATAACACGATCATTAGCATCTTTGTTTCTAAGGTTTGCACCTACAAACTTCTCTGCTTCTTTGACTGGTTCTTTCCAAGTCTTTTCGTAGTTTCTATAGCCTTCATAGAACTTGATAGCTTCGGCTTCACCACGAGTAGCATAGATTTCCTTAGCAATGTCAAACATCTCTTGTTCATCTTTGACATTACGGGGATCTGTTGTAGTGCGATCTATTTTCTGTTCAAGGGGAACAGTTTCAGGAGTAGTAGCTGGTTTTTTAGAAGCAGCTGCTCTCTTCTCAGCAAGTTGTTTTAAAGCTGTTTGGTTAATTTGATTCTCATACTGAGCTTTAGTCTGACCTTCTGCTTGAGGAGTTACAGTGTGCTCAGTTTCGTGAGCAATAACAAAGTCTACGTAGTCTTGGAATGTTGGGAAAGCATTCTCAGCAATAGGATACACACCCTCTACCTTTGGCTTAGTCCAAGGCTTCTCTCCATATTGTTCATACAGAGTTGGTGTGTCTATGGTTATGGTCTTAGTTTCTTTATTGAAACTAGCTCCAATAGGTCTACCATCTGGACGAGTTCTACCAGTAGTTCCTTCTTTAATAGGAACCCCATTGGCTTCTGTAGGTACATCAGCAAGTTTAAATCGTTCATCACCAGCTATACGTAAGTCATCACTTCGTAGACCATCTTTAACAGATGACAAAGCTTGTCCTTCTGGTATCTGACCAGCACTCTTAGCTCTGTTCCAAGCTTCTTTACGATTTAGAAATGTACCAGCCTCATCTACAAACCCTTGTTCATGGGTGTCTTTAGTAGCAGTCTTACGAGCTTCTAGACTCTTAGGACCTAGTAGTTCTATTTCACCAGTATCTTTGTTCCTAAGAGCAGATTGAACCAAAGGTATCTTGGCATCAGCAGCAGCTTTGTCTTTAGCAACTTCTTCAGAAACTTTCTTAACAAACCCAGCTCTTTGTTCTGGTGTTACAACCTCTTCTTTTATAGGGGGTGGTGGAGGAACTGTTTCTTTTTTAGCTGTAGGTACAGTAGGTGTAACCCCTAATACTCTTTCACCCAACCTAGTAGGTTTAGTAAATGCACCAGTAGCAGCATCAATAGCCATCATCTTAGGATCAAGAATGTCTTGTCCTTCTACAGCACGTTGACCAGCACCAATACCAGACATAATTCCTGCACCAAACAAGCCTTCTTTAACAGTGTTTGGTAGACCTGGACGCATGAATGGATTGAAAGATCCACCTATAACTTGACCAGCAGTAGATGCTATTGGGTTCTCTCTACGCTGTTGCTCTCGTGTACTTACAATATTTGTACCAAACGTTTTATCAATAGCATCTTCAAGACTATTGATACCCATCTGAGCTGCAATACCACCAGCTATACCACCCGCAATACCAGCAATAGGTTTAGCAAAAGCAGCAGCTGGACCAAGCATAGGAACAACTGCTGGGGTAACAGCCATAGCTGTTCTAGCTCCAAGAAGAGCACCTGGAGTAGCAGCAACTGACTCAAGAGCAGAAGCACCAAAAGCACCAAGACTACTTGTCTCACCTTCTCCCATTGGTTTCATACCAGGCTTAGAGTACATACCAAAAGCAGCACCACCGCTACCTTCTATAGGAGCAGAAGCAGATGTAGCAGGAGCAGCAGGTTCTTCTAGTGGAACAAAGCCGCTAGAAGGTTTAATTTCAGCAGTAGGTTCTAGTGGTACAAAAGCCATGATTATTTATAGTGTCCAATTAATTTGCCATTAGAGTCAAAAACTTCTACGCCCTTCTCGTCTACATATTTACCAAACTTATTACCCTTCATAGTGGGATCTGCTTTAGCTTTAGTAGTTAGATCTGCCTCTTGTTTTTTAATCTGGTTATAGCCGTTTGTATAACGATCAATTTGTTCTTTCTTTTGTTCTGGCGTAAGGTCTTTACGACTATTAACTTCTTTAGAATACTCAGCTGGAAGTTTAGGAGCAATAGACTCAGACACAACAGGAGCACTAGTAGGTTTGTTACTAGGAACAGCTGGTGTAGCAGTAGCTACTTCAACTTTCTTTTTAGCACCAGGTTCTTCAAGTTGTAGAGTTGATAGCTGCGCATCAATCTTCTTTAGCATGTTATTTTTTATAGATCCAGCTTCTGTAGGCAGAGACTCAACAAGAGTTCTTTCTTCAAGGAGTTGTCCTTGAATAAACTTGTCTCGTTTAGTTGTGGCTTGTTGCCACTTGTTGAATGAATCTTTGCTATAAAACTCTGTGTCTGAGCCTTCAGGTTTGTAACTAAAGAATGCAGATTTAGTAGCATTAGTCAATGCTTTATCAACTTCTTCGTCAAGACGCTTACGTTCTGTAACAGTAGCAGGATCACGTTGAACTTTTTCAAGTTGATTGTTAACAGTACCCCAAATTCGTACAAGTTTTTCATCACCTAGAGTTTTTGCTCTCTCACTAGCAGCTAATCTAAGTTGTGTTTTTTGTACATCAGCAGCAGCACGTATCTGTGCCATTTGAATACTAGCTTGTATCTTTTGTTCTTGTAATTTTGAGTTAGCAGTTTCAAATAGATTCTGAACAATAGCTTTCTTTTCTTTGGGAGTAGACTTATCCCAGTTTCCTTGACCAACTCTACCAATAACAAGATTTCTAGTTGCTTCTGGAAGACTGTTAAATCTTTCATCAACCTGAGCTTCAGGAATAGTTTCTAGAACACTAGAGGCATCAGCTATTGATTGACGTTCAATGTCTGCTTTTTTAGATTGATTAAGAAGATCTCTAGTAGAAATTCTTTCAGAAACTTCTATAAGTTTAGCCATGTCTTCTGGTTTACCAGACTCACCAACTAACGAAGCCATCTTAAGAACTTGATCAGATGGACTAGAGTTTATATAGCTATCATCTTTTATAAGATTCTGAATTTTACTTTTAATATCAGCATCAGTTTTGATGCCTGTGTCAGCAACAATATTAGCTAATTTAGTTTTCTCTAAATTCTGTTGTTGCTGTTGCAAGGTATTAGCTTGCTCTTGCATAATATTAGTCTGAGTCTGTTGCACATCAGGTGCAGCAGCCATGTTTCGTTGTAGTTGTAGAGCGGCATTACTACCAGCTGCTACGTCACTCATTAGGAATGCCATATTTAATCCTTAAGCGTAACCGCCCTCACCACCAGAATAATTAGACGGACCAGTAAATAGATCAGACATATTTGAACCACCTATATATCTAGAACTAGGATTATTATTGTTGTATAAGCCAGCTATACCTTGACCTAGACCACCAAGACCTTGAGAGAAGGCTGCTTGATTAGCCATGTTTTGACTTATTCCTAGACCACCAGCTTGAGCAGGATTTTGAGTAGCACCAGAGCCTTGAGCAAGACGGTTTAGATAGTCAGTCATAAAGCCATAGTAGCCTCTTCCTGCAATATCCCCAAGAGCAGCAGACTCTCTTCCAGAATACATCAATCCTGAAGCAGCAGCACTACGCTTAGAAGCCTCCATAGCAGGATTTAATACACCAGTTGTGTACTGGTCATACCCAGGCATCTTAGTTATGTCTATGCCTGTTCCAGGTTGTAGAGCACCACTATACATTTGACCTAAGTTAGCTCTATATGGTGCAAAAGGATCAGCCATCTGTTGTGCTTCAGAACCAGATATAGACCCTGGACCACCTAGAAGACTAGATACACCCCCTCCAGTGAGAGAGTTGACACTTGAAGCTATGTTCAAAGCAGAACTAAAATCCGATAAATTCATACCACCCCCAGCATTGTTTATAACATTACCTACACCACCAGATGTAGTACCACCACCAGCACCAGTACCTGCCATATCTCCCAAAGCAGTAGGAACAGTAGAACCAGCAGCAGCATTAGCAGCACCAGCTTGACCAAGACTCATGTCTGTAGCAGCAGCTCCAGTATTCATAGCTGCTATTTGTTCAGCATCAGAAACATATCCACCTACTGATGCAGCACCTGCACCAGCAGCACTAGCATTTGCTGCACCAGCAGCACCTAAACTCATATCGGTAGCACCAAGATCTATAACAGCAGACGCTGGCACAGTACTACCAGAAGCATTTATGTACGCCCCTATCTCAGGAGCATAGTAATAACCAGCAGTAAGTAGGGCAGCAGTAGTCCAACCACCAGGAAGAACATCCCTAACAGTTTGATCAATACTTACTCCAATATCACTAACAGTGTCAATAGCCCCTTGGCCTATATCACCAACAGTGTCTATAACTTCACTTACAGCACCACCCATATCATTCCTTTATGTTCTATGTGTTTGAAACATAGATGAAAGCTTTTGAACCGTCTAATAGAACTATCTGACATTTCTCTAGCCAACCAAATGATTTGGCAAATCTTAGAAGTTTAATGTCATCTTCTCTAACTAACGCTACGATAGGCTTACCAATTAAACTTTGTATAAGAACAAAGTCTCTTTGACCTTCTCTCTTGACTCTAGCTGACCATCGTTTGACATCAACATGAATCCACAAGAGATTGTCAAAAAGCTCTAGGTACACTGTGTAATCTTTTCGAATACACACAGGTACTTTTCCTTTTATTTTATCGTCTATAGCGTCCACCACCAACTGATTGTTCTTGATCCAACTCACCTATTCTAAAATCTATTTCAGCAGCATCTAAACGCAGAGCAACATTGCTAGTGCATAGAAACTCCCAAGCTCTACGTCTATCAGCACCACTAAGGTATACCTGTGATCTAGAGGCACTAAGGTCTATATCCCTATAGGTAGACCAAGTTACATAGTCATTGCCACTATGACGGACTTGCATAGTCCCAGACACCTTGTCTCCAACAATCTCTAATCTTCCATAGAATTTACGTTTAGTAACCCCATTGTCCATGATGTCAGTTACTGTTCTACAGTAGATAGCCTGTCCATTATCTTGATAAGTAGTGGTACTGAAATAATAGATAGTAGCCGTGTCATCATCCAAGACATAGGCAATATCATTTAATTCAGCAAAGAAGATGGGTCTAAAGTAAGACTCTTGATAAGTACCTGGATTAGGTTGATCACTAGATTGGATGGAATACTGAGTCCATGTATACCACATTTTTTCGTTTATATCGTAAACTAAAGTTTTAGTAGTATTCTGTAAATGTAGAACGTATAGTGTATGTCCTGAAACTGTATAGCAGTAAGCAGCTACTGTACTTAGACTGTCAGCTTCTAGATGTTTATCTATGCTATTAGTAGAAATCTTAACAGCTGAAACACCATCCATGAGATACACAGCACGACCATTGGTCTTGCTAGTTCCAATCCACAACACAGTGTTATTAGTAGCAACAATGCTATCACCAGTAGCACAACCAATCTCAGACGTATAACTCTGGGCTACAGCTAGGGGAGAACCCGTAGCATTAGCAGCGTCATAGAAGAACTGAATACTAGTAGAACCAAAGGCTACTAGGTAGTTCAAATGCTTAGCAATACCAACTAGTGTGTCTGTAGTCTGCTCGAAACTAACATAGTCAATAGCACTCCAAGTAGTTGGATCACCAACATTACAGTTGTAGATACGATTGTTACTAGTAGCAATAAATATGTAGTTGTTTAGAGACACAGCTCCAGACACATACGGATTTGCTGGCAAAGAGGTCATTGTTATAAATGAACCTGATTGATTCAATAGATAGCCAGTAGTCTTGTTATGAAAGAATAGATACGTATCTAAGAATGTCTTAACAAAATAACTCTGGTTGGTAGTACTAGAAGTAGAACCCAAGTTAGTTACAGCATAGCTAGATGCAGGGTTAATGCTATACACAGTGTTATTAATAACAGCAATAAGTTTGTTATTAAAGGAAGCTAGTCCTTGACTAGGAGTGTTTGCTGGAGGTGTTATAGACACCACTTGTTTAGCTAAGACTAAACCAGGTCTTTTAACAAATGTCCTCTTTTGATCTTGAGTCTCAAAGAAACAGTTAGAAGAATACGAATCTTTAGCAAAAGATCCGCTTCTACTTTCTATAGGTTGACTAAGTGGTATACGTTCTGTAGCCATGATTACCTTGTCATGTCAGGACTAAAGAAAGTGCTTGCAACTTCTACATCCCAATCAACCATTTTGTCTTTGTAGTTTGAAGCACGTAAAGCAATCTCTTGTCTAGTGTTCATAGGAACACCATACTCAAGAGACAATTGATCTGCTAAGTTCCATACCAAACAGTTCATCCATTCATTAGGAAAATCTGGGAGTTCGCTAGATGTAGTTATATCATTGATAGGCATCTGAGCTATTACATGAAGTTCTAGATTAGTTTGTGTATTAGCATCAGGAGTTAGATACGTATACAAAATACCATTAAGTCTACGAGCATCATAGAAAATACTATTGGGTGTACCAGTAGAAAACTTAGATCCTAAGACAGTGTATTCCTGCCTAGACAAGATAATCACAGGAGTATCTATGTCAGGAGTAGCTGCCGTATTACGATAGAACCCCTGAATAATCTTTAAAGGTTTGTCTGTAATAGCTGTGCTAGGAGCTAGAGAGTCATACATCAACGTAGATGTACTACCACCTAAGACATAACTAGCCTGTCCAGAAGTAAGGGGAATAATAAGTTCTGATACTTTCCACAACTTTAAACCATCTGTGTTGAATTGTTTGATTAACAAGTTTAAAGATATGGCAGCATTAGACACAGTGTTAGCGTCAGGTATATCCCCAATCTCAAGCACTCCTAGTTTCCTAAGAGCTAAAGATATGATTTGATCACGAGTAATGCTGTAGTTGGAAGACATTAATTAACCTTTAGGATATTTAGCCTTAACCGCTTGGCAGTCAGCAATGTATTTGTTAATCTGTGCTTGGTCACCTTTGACCACACCGTCTAGGTAGTCAATGAAAGATGGGTACTCAGCCTGACGCTTGGCTATGTAGGCATGAGCATCTATGTAGGCTTGGACTGTTGCTTCGTCATAGGTAACGGGGTTGCCATCAGCGTCAAAAGCATCGTCACCACTAATTCGAACAATATTATTGTAAGTTGCGTATATTGCTTCATGCTTTGTCATGCGGATATCTCCATCAAAGTTATTGTTGATTGTGCGCCACCTTGCGACCATCTAATAATTGTTCCTGCATTAGCAGAATAATAAACTGTATAAGTTGTTGCAGAAGTTGTTGCTGGTGAGTCTAAATAATTAAATGCTATGGGAACAATAGACCTAGTAGCACTTCCATACAAATTTCCCATTCCATTACCACCAGCACCAATATTAGTTGCCCCTCTAAATACTGTTACAAATGCTTGTTGGGCTATTGCACCATTATCAAAATTACCAGATACAACAACATATATTTTGCTACTTGATGAAGTTGGAGTAATAGTTGCGGCTAAAGTAGTAGTAACAAGAGACGTTGATGTTGTAGATTGTTCTGTGGTTAAATTTGCTGTTACAACTTGCAACACAGACCCCGTAGGCAATGTAGCCTTTGGTATGGTTTGTGTTCCTGTAAGTTGAGCCGCTGGTAGTCCAGTTGCATTAGTCAACACCAAAGCCGAAGGCGTACCTAATGCTGGAGTTGTTAGAACGGGTGAAGTTAAAGTCTTATTAGTAAGCGTCTGAGTATCAGTTAAACCCACCACAGCACTAGCAGGATTACCTACTCCACCCGCAGGGAATGTAACGCCACTTGTTCCATCTATGATTGTTGGCATATTAGTTTCCTTCTAATGCCGTAATACGGGCAGCTAGAGTTGTGATTGTTGCGGCTTGTGCGTCAACGATTGTTTTTAGTTCTTGAATGGCGGCTGTTAATGTGGCTACTAAGAATGATGTGTCAATGCCTTGGTAAACAGGAACAGTTCTTGTACCCATTACCGCAGGGGT
>Ga0114973_10002802_pt1 | contig 12511 bp, 10 predicted proteins | sample M_140807_MF_Meta_FD_87025 | JGI IMG/M metagenome (GOLD analysis project Ga0114973, IMG submission 87025) | Freshwater microbial communities from Lake Montjoie, Canada to study carbon cycling - M_140807_MF_MetaG | ecosystem: Environmental > Aquatic > Freshwater > Lake | place: Lake Montjoie... | reverse complement strand
TTTGGTTCGGTGATGAAGAGGAGATCGGGCCATTTCAGCTAGGACCAAATCAGGCACTGGAGTCGGGCCGGGCGCAAAAATTCTAAGTTTCTCGAAAAGGGGATGTGATTTCATATTGTTATCTTTCTTACTGAGAGACCAGGATGTGAGAAAAGAAAATCCATGAAAATAAAAATCTGAAGGAAGAGTATTTGAGGGGGGAGGGACCGTCAAGAAAGAGCTTTAGGTAGGCTAAAACACAATAAAATCAATGGTTTATAATTTTTCTCTTGTGTTTATAAAGCCCATTAGGCATAATGCTGCATCTCGTTAATTTAATCGCTAACAATTAAATCATTCTCAGGGGGTTCTTGATGTTCCAAAAAGAAACGTCGGTGAATAATGTTGTTCCGTTTAAAGCTAAATCTAAATCTCGCAAAGAAAATCCTTCATTAGAAAAACTTTTAAAAGACCAAGACGTCAGGGACTTTTTTAAATTTGTTTATGAGAACGATCTAAGATTAGCTGCTCTCGAAGCTTTGAAAATGAAATTAGCCAAAAGTAATTAATTAAACTTAGAGAAAGGCCAATCGGATTTTTCCACCTGGGATAAGAGGGAGCAAGTACCAAAGGTATCTAAAGGAAAAGGAAGCTGGCTACCTAATGTACCTAATGGGATCTCCATCAAATAAGTGCGACTTTTTCTAGCCTTTATCCTTTAACAAACTAAGTCTACCGGCTTAGTTTCACAATGCGCCGTACGACCGAGATTTATTCTTTTTAAGTCTTAAAACAGAAAATCTCGATCTTAAAACCACGTGCTCGGCCTGTTTCATACTTTTCATGAAAAGAGTTGTATCACGGGTTTTAAGAGAACCCTTCGATGAAAGCCTCGACTGGGGTTTCTTGAGACTCTAAAATCGTCAGAAAGGTATCTGTGATTGGCCCTTTTAGTTTTTTTGAAATTTTCTGAGCCATGGCCTCATTCGCTCCTACCTTTGCTCTTGTGACTCCCCAAAAAAACTGTCAACAAACCTAAGGGAGCCTTTAAAACACTCATCTTAGAATCGAGTTGTTCCGGCTGAAACTCATGTGGGGCTTTGGCTCTCTCAGTTCTCGTTACGTCTCAACGAGTAATCAACTACTGGTACAAAAAGGATAGAGAGCCTTGTCGGTGTCAAATCTTTTGACAGTGAGTTTGGCTGAAAACCCTTGCCCAGTAAGCTTTTTTGACCCGGCGAACCGCATTAGATATACTTAAGGTAGATGGAACCCTTAATTGGGGAGGCTTTATGAAGAGAAAGAAAAAAAGCCGTCACGCTACCTTGAAGTTTTTGGTGGAGGATAATTATAGTCCAGATACCTATCTTAGACTCTGCCATCGTTGCCTATTTTTAAATGAAGATTCCAAATACATAGAAAAATGCAGTCGATGTGAGAGCCAGTTTATTGAGTTATCGAGTGATGACACCTTTTCCTATAAAAATGACGGTCTGGTGACCGAGGAGGACCCGATTCAAGAAGCTTTAGCCGATTTTGAAGCCGAGCGGGTCAAAGATGGGGAAGATCTCGAAGAGGCCGAAAAAGATGATTCTTCCGATGAAAGTGATTCTGAAAGACAAACTCGGCGACACCGGTTAAGGCCTATCAGCGGCTTAAGTGTTCTTTGGTAGCTGTTTATTTATGGGAAAGCTAAGTATCTAGAAAGACTTTAGCATAAAAGAGATGGTCAGGTTCCGAGCGCATTCCAAGTTCGAGCTGGTGGTCACTTACCGATTTGATCTCCGAGACATGCCCATGTTTCACAGGTTGATAAAGTTCTCCAAATAAGGAGCCTGAAATCTTTTTACCGTCAAAATGGTTAACAACAATTCTTTTGCTGAGAAACTTTTCCTTTTCAAAAAGGAACAGAACTTTATTTAGCCAATTTACAAGGAGTCGCTCCTTCGTATCAGATTCTACAGTGATAGTCTTTTTCTCACCTTCCGAGATCAGATCCAATTTCACCATGATATCGGTTAAAGCAGAAGCAGCATCTATATAAAGCCTTTGAAGGGAAGGGGCTTCAATAGAAAATCCGCTCTCTGCTTTACGGTGTATTGAATGATATGACGGTTTTCGTTCGGGCATGGCGATTATTATAGTTTTTCTTAAAAATGAATCCAATAAAAAATCCCCCGGCCACAAATAATTTGTGAACGGGGGATTGAGAGTTTTTAAGTTGTCTTTTTATAATTCGCCAGGTCGTTTTCCAGCCGCAAGTAGTTTTCTCTTATCTAAGTTGTATTTCTCAACTTTATTGATAAGACCCGCGCGACTGATACCTAGCTCTTTAGCTAAACGAGATTTGTTCCATCCGGTTCTTTTCAAACCTTCACGGATCATTTCTCGTTCAAGTTCTTCTAAGGCATCCCGTAATTTACCTTGGATTCGAACCCCTTGAACTTTATTACGTTCACCGAAATCTCGAATTCTAGCGGAAAGCATATCTACAGTGATTTTGCCTTCGGCTCCGGCAAGAACTGTGACACGTTCCATCTCATTTTCGAGTTCTCGGATATTACCTGGCCACGGATAGTCGAAAATTTTCTCGAGCGCCCGTTTGGTCAGGAGTTTAGGTTTGATCTGTTTTTCAGCAGCCGATCTAGCTAAGAAGTGTTCGCAGAGAATCAGAATATCTTCTTTGCGATCCCTCAAAGGAGGAACTGTAATATTGATCACGTTGATCCGATAGTACAAGTCTTCCCTGAAGGTCCCTTTCTCAACCATATCTTTTAAGTCTCTGTTGGTGGCTGCGAGAATTCTCACGTCCACTTTACGAGGCTCGGTTGCACCTACTGGAAGGAAAGTTCCCTCTTGAATGACTCGGAGTAACTTCACTTGCATGGTGGGGGAAGTATCTCCAATTTCATCTAGGAAAAAGGTTCCTCCATCGGCTGTTTCGAACAACCCCTTCTTGTCTTTAACTGCTCCAGTGAATGAGCCCTTCACATGCCCAAACAACTCGGAATCCAATAAGTTATCATTGAAGGCCGAGCAGTTCTGCGTGACGAAGATATTATCTTTTCTCGGGGAATTATAATGGATAGCTTTTGCAATGAGCTCTTTACCAGTACCGTTTTCCCCTTGAATAAGAACTGTGCTTTCACTGTTCTTGATTTTATCGAGTAAGCCGTAGACGTCTTGCATCGGTTTCGATTTCCCGATCATATTGTCGTACTTATATCGAACACCAAGTTCTTTATTGAGTTCCTGAATTCGGTCGTCTCTCATGCTGATTTCTTTGTGGAGAGTACTAATCTCTTGAGAAACCAGGTCAGATAATTCCGAGAAGTAAGGTAACTCATCTTTTTCAAGGCATCTGACCTTTGAGACTGCAAGGTCAATTTCTTGATGAGGGAAATTGAAGTGTGCTAGAGCTTTCGCTAGTTCTTTCTTCTGTCCCTCAGTCACCCCTTGAGGATAGTGTCCCAAACAGATGACAGCACCCATGAATTCGTTATCGATTACTATCGGAAATGCGGAGCCTTGGAAGTTGGGGAGAAAGTCTTTCAAAGCCCCTTTTTCCTGGGTTTTCCTGAGCTCCATTGTGGTATTGCGTACGAAATCGGCGAGAGCCTCGTAGCCCTCTTCACGTTGAAGTACCATGTTCATCACGTGGTTTGCGTGTTCCCGTTTAGAACCTTTCTCAATGAGTTTTAAATTTCCGCGGTCATCAGCGAAATAGACGTCAATGCTGAACCATTTGGCAATGACCTCTTTTAATTTTCTGATGACGTGTATATGTTCAAATTCATCCCAATTAATCATAAGGCACCTCCGAACAAGTTTGTTTTAACCTGTCTAAATATTTTTTCTGATGTGAACTAAAAAGTGACGCCCAACTAACTACTACTGTACAGAGTCTAACACGTCGAGTCAATGGTCGGTTGGCCAAATTTCAGTCGATAAATTGTGAAGAAAATTTCACAATTGGTTTTTTGTTTTTCAAAACAAGAGCATAGAAGAGGGCTTTTGCTAATTGTGTAGACGATCATAATTTAGTCGTTGAAAACATCTCAAACAGTTTGTCTAGGAAGTGTCTGACTCTTTTTATTACAAAAGCTCAGAGAGGTATTTACTTGTGTGAAGAAGTTTTTTTTGGGCTACGCTTTTAGGAGTTCCGGTGGCAACAATTTTTCCACCTCCGTCACCTCCGTCGGGGCCCAGGTCAACAATGAAATCTGCAGCACAAATCAGTTGAAGATTGTGTTCAATGACAATGACCGAATGGCCATTTGAAATTAGCCGTCTGAGAACATGGATTAATCGAACTACTTCATTGAAGTGTAAACCGGTAGTGGGTTCGTCCAAAATAAATAGAGTTGAGGTTCCTTTACTTAAGGTTTGGGTGAGTTCACGCGCAATCTTAAGCCTCTGAGCCTCTCCTCCAGAAAGCGAAAAGCCAGGTTGTCCTAGTTGCAGGTAACCTAGGCCCACGTCCACCATAAGTGCTAATTTGGTTCTTAGAGAAGGGATCCCTTTGAAAAATTCATAAGCCTCATCAACTGTCATTTTTAGACAGTCATCGATATTCTTGCCCTTGTATCGAACATTGAGAATACTTTGTTTGAAGCGCTTTTCATCGCAATCTTGGCAAGGAACCCAAACGTCTTCCATGAAAACCATGTCAACTTTAACACGGCCTTCCCCTTCACAGGTTTCGCACCGACCACCGGCAACGTTGAAGGAAAAGTGTCCTGGAGTGAAGCGTTTGCTGATAGCCTCAGGAGTTTGCGCAAATAGAGCTCGTATCTCGTCATATCCTTTAATGAAAGTGATGGGATTAGAACGAGAAGATTTTCCAATGGGACTTTGATCGACCAGCTCCACTGAATTAATGTTTTCAAATCCACTGATCGATGAAAACTTTCCGATCTTATCACTGGTTCCGTTAAGAATTTTACACAGTGCCTGGTAGAGAGTGTCGACAATCAAAGTGCTTTTGCCAGAGCCAGAAACTCCGGTCACAGCCACTAAACATCGTAGAGGTATATCGATATCCACATTTTTTAAATTATTACTGCTGGCACCTCTTAATTCGATGAAGTCACTTTTGGGTTCACTCAAGGGTCTCATTAGAGAATGGCGACATTCAGATCTCCAATCTCTGACGGCCCGAGATGTTGTGGAATCGGCTTTAAAAAAAAGCTCTTTTGAACCGGAAAAAATAACTTCTCCTCCGCGCATCCCCGAACCTGGCCCCATATCAATGATATATTCGCCCCATTCGATGACTTCGGGATCATGTTCTACCAAAAGAAGAGAGTTTCCCAATTTGTGAAGCGTATTAAGCACTTTTAAAAGCTGCTGAGTGTCTTTGGGGTGCAGTCCTATCGAAGGTTCATCAAGCACGTAAAGAGTATCGGTAAGTCCCTGGCTAAGCTGTGTTCCCAACAAAATTCGCTGATATTCTCCGCCGGAGAGTGTTCGAGTCAATCGAGCTAAAGTCAAATACCCTAGCCCGACAGTTTCTAATGTGTCCAATCGGCGGTTTAACTGAAAAAGAATATCGGTAGCAATTTTCTTTTCAGTAGCGGTTAGTTTGATGGCGTCAAAAAATATTTTCAGTTCAGAGATAGTCATTGAGGAAACTTGGGCAATGCTAAAGTCTCCTATTTTAACCCTGAGAGAGTCGTTGTTGAGTCGTTGTCCTTCGCAAGCTTTACAAGTAAAAGGAGAAGTATATCGGCTCAAGAATACCCGTATTCGCATTTTGTACTTCTCTTCTTCGAGAAGTTTAAAAACTCCTTTTACCCCTTTGAATTTTTTGTCTCCATTAAAGATCATTTCCCGGTGTTTTTTGGAAAGGTCTTTGTAGGGAAGGGTTTCATCAATTCTATGGTTGTGGCAGAATTCCAAAAGTTTTTTCTGCCAGTTTCTTAGCGAGGGTTTAGTAAAAGGATCTATGGCCCCTTTAAAAATAGAGAGAGAGGAGTTAGGAACGACGAGGTCTTCATCAAGCTCTAACGTATTTCCAAATCCTTTGCAGGTTTCGCAGGCGCCAAGAGGACTGTTAAATGAGAAGGAAATAGCCGATTTCGGGCTCGCAGTCTCATGGCATTTCGGACATCTGGCCCACTTCGCAAAATTGTCGATGAGCTTAAAAGTTTTATTATCTTCTAGATAGAGATTGGCTTCATTATCACCCATCCCCATCGCGTTATGAATAGCTTCCGAAAAACGTTTCTGTTCGTCCTTATTTTCCCCTTGTTCAAGCCTTAACCTGTCGATCACTACTACAAAAGATTTGGGGAGTTTCTTTTTCTTAAGAAACTCTTCGATTAATACCGCTTCGGACTGGACGACTATTCTAGTGAAACCGGATCTTAAAAGCTCTGCTAAGAAGTCCTGAGGAGCCTCTTTAGGTTTGGTGTGGGCACACACCAAGATGGTGTTCCCTTTGTGTTTGGATTTGGTTAATTCATAAATATCCTGCGGGGATTTTAGTTCCTTTGGAATCTGACATTTTGAGCAGTATTCCTTCCCAATTTTTTCAAAAAGAAGTCTTAAATAGTCATTAAGCTCGGTTGTCGTCCCAACAGTGGCTCGGGAATTACGAACCGGATTTACCTGCTCCAGAGCGATAGAAGGAGGTATGTTTTGTAGCTTTTCAACCAATGGAGCTTTGAATCTTTCCAGGAATTGTCGAGCATAGGTCGACAGGGACTGCATATATCGTCTTTGGCCTTCAGCGTAGATCGTATCGAAAGCGAGTGAGGATTTTCCCGATCCGCTAGGACCGGTGACGATGATACATTTTCCCAAAGGAATATCGAGATCGATATCTTTCAGGTTGTTTTGTCTAACCCCTCTTAGGATTAATTCGGGTTGGGAATCTATGTTCTTTTCTGTGCTCATCGGTTAAATTATTAATGTAACAAAGTACTACCAAGGTTGGCTTCCATCAATGGACAAGAATAACAAAGTATTATTAAGTATTTTTTTAGCCGGGGCGGTCCTTTTAGGCGGGTGTGCGGCTTTGGTTTTAGACGCTTTTATTAGGGTTCCTAATTTTAATGAGATGAGGTCTAAAGTCATAGTTCCTATCAGGCTGGCAGATAAAACTTGGGTTGATAGGGAGATGGGGCCCAAGACGGCTCGTTGGGTGAGTGCCAAGCAAATTTCAAACCCCATGTTCATGGCTGTGATAGCTTCCGAAGACACGAGTTTTTATAGCCATCAGGGGATCGATTACCATGAGCTCCAGGAATCGATAAAAAGAGATTGGGAAGAGAAACGGTGGGCAAGGGGGGCTAGCACTCTGACTCAGCAAGTGGTTAAAAATGTCTACTTGAGTCGAGAAAAGTCTTTATGGAGGAAGTTTAAAGAGCTTGTTTGGGCTCGAGAGATAGAAAAGGTTCTTTCAAAAACGGAGATTTTAACTTTTTATCTTAACATGGCGGAGTGGGGCCCTAATATTTACGGGATTAGTGATGCGGCTCAACATTATTTTGGGATCTCACCCATTGAGATCTCTGCTAAGCAGGCAGCATTTTTGGCGATGCTTTTGCCTTCCCCCATTAAGTACCACAGTTATTACACTCACAAATCTTTAACCCCTTTTGCTCTAGGGCGAACCGGTAAGATACTACGGATTATGCAACGGATGGGTTACTTGAATGAGGAACAGTACCAAGAGGCCTTAAGTGAAAAATTGTGGGGGGTCACGGGAGAATTGTCTCCGCCTAAAGATGGAGATCCTGAAGTTGTAGAAGACCCTGAAGTTGAAGAGCCTACCGATATTTTAAAGGAGCCAGCAGTTTTACAATCCCCTAAGCCCAGCGAAAAAAGGGTTCCTTCCCCAGGAGAGGAAAAAGTAGAAGTTCCTGCCAATTCAGAATCCAAAGATGTTCTTGAAGAGCCAGCTTCCCCGAAACCGGATGGCATTTGATCTGCAGTTCTTCTGAAGAGTGATAATCCATCTTCAAGGAGATAATTATGGCCCCTTTAGCAAGAAAAATCAGGCCGGTTGTTGAGGTCCCATTTGCAACAAAATATAGTCTTTTGCAACGATACGCTTTGCTCAGTTCACATCCGAGGAAAATATTTTTTGATGCTGCCGTGGGTGTTTGGGTGGTTAATAGTCTTTGGCACGGAAGGTGGGGAGCCGCTTTGACTTTATATGTTATGGGTAAAGCCGCCAGCTTGATTATTGTTTCAGACGCCGATTATAACCAAATAGCTGAAACAACTTATGGGAAGATTGCTCTCTTGCATGTGAGAGCTTCTAACCTGTTTTTTCATTTAGTCGGTTTTGGATTTCTAATTCATGGGCTTTTAACTCATACCACGCAATCTATTTTGATCGGAGTCACTTCGATTTTAGTAGGTCATTTGGTGGGGTGGGCTAAGGTTCATCCCTGTTTCAAAAGCAAATAAAAATAACTGATATCTTTTTCCCATTGCTATCCGCCTGAGGTATGTATTTAATTCAAAAATTACCTAAACTGGGGAAAGCAGATGGAAAATTTTAAGGTTCTAACGGTCATTTCGGTGTTGCTATTCATGGTTTCGTGCGGCCATGTGACACCCACTCAGCCGATTTTAAATGGTAATTTAAAGGCAAAAAATAACGAGCCCTATCCCTCAATTATTATTGATGCCCACAGCCATTTTTCTAACGAAGGAGAGCCATCCGAAAGTCAGCCCACTGAAGAAATGGATAAAATGTATCGGGAGGCGAATGTAGTCGGGGCGGTTATTCATATGCCTCGAGACCCCGAAAAAAATAAGCGACTGAAGATCAACAGAGGTCGCGCCAGGTTCAATATGGCAATTTGTGCAGCTGTGGTTCCCGGAGAAACTGTTAAAAGAGTCGAACAGGGGTTGAAAAATGGCGATTACCAGTGCCTAAAGGTTTATTTAGGTTACATCCCTCGCTATGCAGCTGATCCTTTTTACTTAAAGTTTTATGCTTTGGCTGAAAAATACACGGTGCCTGTGGTGTTTCATACAGGAGACACTTACGACAAGATGGCCAAAGTTAAGTACGCAGAGCCTTTGCAGATAGATGAAATCGCTGTGAAGTTTCCAAAAGTGAATTTCGTCATAGCCCACATGGGAAATCCTTGGATTCAATCTGCTGCGGAGGTTGTTTACAAAAATGACAATGTTTATGTGGATATTTCTGCCTTAATGCTTGGGGATGTTTCTAAAGCTACTGCCGAATCGGTAGAGGAGTTAGCGATTAAACCTATCCGATGGTTTTGGCTGTATGTAGAGAATCCCAAGAAGATGATGTTCGGCTCCGATTGGCCCTTAATGGATGTCAAACCTTACGTGGAAGTAGTCATGAGAGCTATACCCAGAGAGCATTGGGATGATGTGTTTTACAAAAATGCAGCCACTCTTTTTAAGCTTGAAGTTCCGGCTCCCCAAGAGAGCCAAGGTGATACCAAATAATTATTGAATCTGGCTTAAATACATTAATCGCATAGATGCGTTGCCGAAGAGATTGGCTAGTCCGTTCGATAAAGCTGTAAAGAAGTGATCCCAACGGCTTTCTTCTTCTTCCGCTTCTCCTAAAAGAAGTTCTTTCAACAAACCTCGTGGAGCCTCTTTAATAATGACTGGAGCTGATTCAGAAAGACCCGAAAGTTTTTTCGCTTCTCTCACAGCATCTTGATAACCGCCTATTTGGTCGATTAGTTTGGCTTCTTTAGCTTGAAGCCCAGTCATAATTCTACCGTCAGCTGTTTGTTCCAGTTCAGCATCGGTCAGTTTCCTTCTCTCTTTAACTGTCGAGCGAAATTGAGAATGGACATCATTAAGCAAGGTTTGAAGAAATGCTTTTTCCTCCGGCAACATTTTGCGGGTAGGGGAGCCCACATCTTTGAGCTTTCCTGCTTTTAGAGCAAATCGTTCAATTTTTGCCCAATCTAAAAGTCGCTCAGTGTTCATGAATTCCATGATCACACCGATGCTTGCTGTTAACGTTCCGGGATTGGCAAAAATGGTTCGTCCCCCTAAAGCGGCATAGTAGCCCCCACTGGCCGCAAGTGAACCCATTGAGACGATTACTGGAATTTTTTTATCCAGATTCCGAATCGAATCATAAATCTCCTGCGAAGGAGCCACAACTCCTCCAGGAGAGTTGATTCTTAGGACAACTGCTTTACAGGACTTATTTTGCTCGAGACTTTCAATGTCTTTAATGAAGGAAGCACTAGAGTAAATAACACCCGAAAGATCAAGGACAGCCACATGAGGTAAATGAGGCGATTTACTCGGGTCAAAAACAGAGTGTTTAAAAAAAGAAAGAGTTAAGAGGACAATCATGGCGGTGAAACACACCGCCATGATTGCACCAAGAATTCGCATGAGAGATTTCATGCTTATTTATCAGTATCTCCGCCTGAACCTTCGCCGGAAGAGTCGGTGTCAGATTTCCCGGCTGCTTCTTTTAGTTTTGCAGCGAGAGATTCACCAAGAACATCTCCGAAGCTGGAACGCGAAGAAGAAGAGGTTTGTTTCGCGTAGTGGCGAATGTTTTCTCTTTCTTCAGCTTTGTGCATTGCTTTTATGGAAAGGGATAGCTTGTGTTCTTTAAGATCCACAGCTGTCACCATGCACTCGATCTCAGTTCCCTCGGCGATGGTTTTGAGTTGTTCTTTGGGTTTTCCACCTTCTCCGTCTAATTCGGAAACGTGAAGTAGCCCTTCAACCCCTTGTTCCACTTCCAAGAAGATTCCAAAGTCAGCAACTTTTGTTACTTTGCCTTTCACTTTGGTTCCTGGAGCATATTTTTCTGCAACTGCTCTCCAAGGATCATCTGAAAGTTGTTTGATACCTAAGCTGAATTTTTCAGCTGCTTTATCAATGGAAAGAACCATACATTCGATCTCTTCACCTTTTTTGAAGTGAGTGTTGGGATCGATTGCTTTGTTTTCCCAAGTGATGTCACTGACGTGAACTAGACCATCAATACCTTCTGGTACCCCCACGAAGACACCGAAGTCAGTTGTGTTTTTAATGACACCTTTGATTTTGCTTCCGACAGCATATTTTTCAGCAATGATATCCCAAGGATTAGGTTCAATTTGTTTCATGCCGAGAGAGATGCGTCGGTTTCCAGTATCCACATCAAGAACAATCGCTTCAACAACGTCGTTCTCATTAAGAATTTTGGATGGGTGTTTTACTCTTTGGGTCCAAGACATTTCAGAGACGTGAACAAGTCCTTCTACGCCTGGCTCAAGTTCAACGAAAGCACCGTAGTCGGTCAAGCTAACCACTTTACCTTTTACGCGCATTCCAACGTTGTAACGTTGTTCCACTGTGTTCCAGGGATCTGGCAACATTTGTTTGTAGCCGAGGCTGACACGCTCTTTATCCTCGTCATATTTGAGAACTTTAACTTGGATTTTATCTCCGACTTTAAATAGCTCGGAAGGATGCTTGATGCGTCCCCAAGACATATCGGTAATGTGAAGAAGGCCATCCAATCCACCCAAGTCGATGAAAGCACCGTAATCGGTAAGATTTTTAATCGTACCTTCTGTGACGAGCCCTTCTTCGATGTTGGATAGAGTTTTCTCTTTCATTCGAGCTCTCTCTTCCATCAATAACATTCTGCGAGAGAGAACGATGTTTCCACGTTTTTTGTTAAATTTAATAATTTTGAACTTGTAAGTTTTGCCAAGGTATTGGTCCAAGTTCTTAGTCGGACGGATGTCCACTTGAGAACCAGGTAAGAAAGCCTTAACACCGATATCAACGGATAGACCACCTTTAACTTTGGCCACAACGACACCCTCAACGAGTTCGTCTTTCTCACAAGCTTCACTGATTTCATCCCAAGCGCGTAAAACGTCAGCTTTTTCTTTGGAAAGAATCAATCGACCTTCATCATCTTCTACACGCTCGATGTAAACGAGAATATGGTCGCCAGCTGCGATAATAATTTCACCTTTGTTATCTAGGAATTCTTGGGTGCTGATTTGACCTTCAGATTTGTAACCGATGTCGATAGTGACAAAGTCACGATTAGTAGAAACTACTAAGCCTTCAACAACTTCACCTTCTTGAAATTTAGCGCCTTTTTGGCTCTCTTCTAGAAGCTGAGAAAAAGTTTTGCCGTTTTCTTGTAGTTTTTCCCCGAGATCTTCTAAAAAGCGATCTTCGGAAGGAAGTTCAGGTAATTCAGTTACCGAAACTTTTTTTAAACTAGATAATAAGCCTTTGCTTTTTGTTTCTTGACTCAAGCCCATCCTCTTTTGATTTCTATTGGTTTGTTCTCCCAAACCAGGGTTATCTAATGACATGAATAATGACTCCAAAACTTCAGATGAGAAATTCATCTAAAGCGACCTGTGATTTTCATCAATCAGGATTTGCTAAGGGCCGAAGCCCGTGATTGTTATTCAAAACGTTTCTGGTTTTGCTTCCGAGAATCGCGGTCTAAGCCCAGCTTTGACCCTGAAGAGCTATTAAGAAAGGTATTAGCCCCTCATTTTGAGATGGCCAGTTTTCCTACTTTTGAGCCCTAGTG
>Ga0114973_10002801_pt1 | contig 12513 bp, 13 predicted proteins | sample M_140807_MF_Meta_FD_87025 | JGI IMG/M metagenome (GOLD analysis project Ga0114973, IMG submission 87025) | Freshwater microbial communities from Lake Montjoie, Canada to study carbon cycling - M_140807_MF_MetaG | ecosystem: Environmental > Aquatic > Freshwater > Lake | place: Lake Montjoie... | reverse complement strand
TATACTCACCAGATGCATGTTCAATTGCAGATGCTATAAAGCGTTCTACGCGAGGCCATGTCTGGTTAACCCATTCAAGCGGGACTCTTTGAACAATCATGCTGGCAATAGGTTGTCTGCTTTAATCTGTTTGCCTTGCTTTTTTGTGCCAGTTCTCTCTTGCCTGACCCTGTCCAACAGCTTATACAAATGGTCAGACCCAGCTTTGGTTGAGCCATTACCCAGACCACTAACTACGTCCGCAGGGATAACAAACTCACCATCGCTAAGACGCGCTTCCTGTCCGCCATCTATCTGAGCCGGAACATTGTCTGACATCCCGTCACCCCTGCCTATGATTTCGCCCTTACCAAATGCATAGTCAAGCATACGTGGGTCTACCCCAGCCCTTACTGCTTCTTCACGGGTTTTATACATACGCCGAATGTTACGAATAGCGGTGGCTGCGCCGCCCTTATCAAATGACGCTATGCCACCCTGTGCCATGGAGATATCGCCCATCAACCCACCTTCAGCGGCACGGGCATACCTATCGCCGGGGAAGTAGTTAAATTCAGCATTCCGATTGTAAGAACCCGGAAACTGAACCTTACGCTCATAAGGTTCTAGTGCTTCGTAGTTGCTCTTACGTTCTTCTGGCTCTTTATATTCTGTCGGTTTGGTAGCTTCCCGATAAACACCGTAGCCAAGCATCGCTCCATACGGAGACTTAACAGCATCCATTAATTTTCCGGGCTTATCAAAGTTTTCTTTGATTCTGTCGAATCTTTGTGAAAATTGCTCAGAGTTTGTTAATGGCGCTGCCGGTGGGGCTGCTGCTGGTGGTGGAGTTATATTTGGCAATTGAGTTGTTGCAGCCGTTTGTATAGGCGGCGATTCGGCACCATTAAAAAACAATTCAGCCTCTCTTGCTGTTGGCGCTGCTTGAGTAAATGGTGGCACAACCACGGGATTAGCTGTGGCAACTGGAGCTACAGATGCGGGAAAAGCAGAAGGAGCGGCAGTTGGCAATGTGGCTGCGGTTGGATTTGCTGCGGTTGCAGCTTCGGCTGGCCCAGCCAATCCGCTCAGAATCCCAGCACTGCCGCCAGCGATAAGACCTTGGGTCAAAGCATCCCTAGGTTTGGCACCCATAATCAAAGAAGTCCCAGCAGAAGCACCACCAGCAATTGCAGCAGCCATTAGCGGAGATGCGGCACCTCCAGTGAGATACGTTGCCAGCGCGGCAGCAGCCGTAGGCAAGATGTTCTTCAACCCAAACGCTTCTTGCAATCCAGTATGTGGGTTTGTAGTTAGCGGTCTTCCAAGAAGTTTAGCCAGCCCAGCAAGTTCCTTCTTGCTTACATGTAGCAACGTATCGTCACCATGCCTACCTTGCGCGGTAACAGCATCAGCATTATGGCGAAGAGAAGCTAATCCACCATGGGCATAGCGATAGTTAATTCCAAAATTTCCCTGCATCCCCCCGCTTGGTAGTCTGTTTACACCAACAGAAAAGTTTCCATTCTTACTAAACTGTTTTTGCATACCAGCGCCCAAGGTATTGCCAGACTCATCCCTTTGCCCTTGGAGATAGGCAGAACCCCTATCCAAAGGAACATCCAGCCTAGCTTTCATTTCTGCCTGATGGTTCATCAGTTTCTTGACCGAACCAGATAAATCACCAAAACCTACATTTTGTTTGGTTTTTACCGTAGCACTAGGAACGCCAGCCTCATAATCAGCGCCAGCAGTTACAGTGCCAGCCCCCATAGGAGCGGTCAAAGCCATACCAGTGCCCCTGTTCCTATTAACATAGGCCGAATAGTCAATTTCAGGAGCCGCGTTACCAAAGGCTGCTACTTTTTCACGATCTGCGGACAGCCTTTTAAGCAGCGCCTCTGGATCATCGGATACATTAAATTCAGCCATTGGTTACCTCAATTCGGTGGGTTTTATCAAAAATATCATGTAGCTTCGCCGCCGCTGGCGGTTATGGTTAGACCTGTGCCCGTGCTTTGAACTTGAATGGTGGTTCCAGCAACTAATACCTGTAGCCCGCGCCACGACAGGGTCGTTTTTGCTGCAATACTAAAATCATAATACAAAGCGTTTGTTGTTCCCGGCGAACCGCCCGCAACAACCAAAAATATGCGTAGCGTCAGCGCACCCGCCGTAGTGTTACAAACATCTATGCTTTTCAATAACGTGCGCGTTCCTAAAGGGCTGGTAGTCGTGGCTATTGGAGTAGTATATAAGATAGCAGCAGTAGCGGTAATTCCCGTTGCCGGTATAAGCACATTTGCCGTTATGTTCTGAAAAGCCATCAGTCATCCCCAATCCATTGCAGGGTAGTCAACCCATTGATTGCTTGTATAATTTCAGTATTGTTGCTGTCTAGCTGGTTAAAGTATAGCCGCAGCGTATTCAAAAGCTGGTCTTGATACCGTTGTTCGTATTCCATCGGCCCTACTGGAAGGCTTGGAGCTACGGCGGGGAATATGTTTTCCACTACCTTCTCCCATCAGGTCTGACATCAATACGGGTAGCACCCAACTGCCACGCCACCCCCTTGTCTGTAGACTCAATCTTAAACGCCATCTGCCGCCCACGTATCCGCGTGTAAACCTGCCCAGTAAAACGCTGAATAACGTAGTTATGGATTAGCGGGGAGTAGTTGTTAACGCTTGTCACCGCAGGGGTGTTAGGCGCACCATAGCGGGAACCTGAGTTCTGGCGCGGAAGCACAGACAGGTTGACCTTTGGTGCTGGAACATTAGAACCATCAAACGTAACGTCAGGCAGCATCCGCCACACAAAACCAAAGTTATGCCCGTCGCCAATATCAAAGTCTGATGATTGAACGTAAGAATAAATTGCCTCACCTTTTGCTACAAGGGAACAATCGTCTGTACCGTTCTCATGAAACATAACTTGATTAGGCGTTAAATAAGTTACCGCTGAGTATTGAACATGCGTTGCTACAGTCGTAGCAGCCCCAGCAGCCAGATTAAACACGCCCCGCGTACACCCAGTCAGTGTATTACCGTCATTGATGTCGTGTGCCGTATAGCTAATGCACTCAGAGTCAATAAGTAAAGTGCCTGAATTGGGGTAGGAATACCCGTTAAGTAGGGTTAGTGTAGCGTTAGTGGTTGGCGTTGTTGTTAACGCTGCCGATAGAAATGAATTCTGCACACTCTGTGCGCCCATTGGAAAGTCACGAAGCGGAGAATCCAGCCATGCTGTGCGGTTCATGGTGCCGTAATACCAAATCTTCTCCATATGATTGTAGATTACATAACGATCATTTACTGGGCTATTGGCAGATGGATAAAACCACCATACTTCGCTGTATTTCTCATTAGTGCCAGAAACTATTTGATATTTTTGATTTAAGTTTATGTCGTTAAAGACGTACTGCCAAACAGTGCAGTTAAGCGTATCAACACGACCCGTGTAAACGTAGAACTTATCCGTACCCATCCAGAATGTTTGGTTATTGACCGAAGCTATAGCGTTAGGCGATATGATGGAGGTGTTGTCCATCAGCAGGTTGAAGCCCCAGACATAGGGTGGCCCCAAATACTGCATGGTGAACAACGCCGCGTCTGTCCAAATCAAGACTTCCTGCTTTGCCGTTCTTGCGGCGACAATTGTTGAACCACCAGCAAGCTTGTATTCACCGGATTGGTTAGTTGCGGAAGGAACCCAATCGTAGGCATTTTCTTGGTCAGACCAACGCACAAGCATTGGATCAAAAGTTGTTCCGGGGGTGCCGGGTTCATAGCGGTTTGAACCAAAAGCTATGACAAACCGCTGAACATCCGACGCTATAACGGCAAGCGTAGTTGTTGGCACGTATGAACCGCCCAAGCTTGTCAACGTCACCGCCCTTGGATACGCAGACGTATCCACAGCCCAATAGTAAATAGCGCCGCCACGCGGAGCAAAGATCAGGTCTTGACCGAAGGTATCCGCAGACCACAACCGAAGCTGAGTGCCGATAGAGTTTGCTAGCGGTGCTGCCTCTCCCCACCCGGTAGCACCTTGATAAACATTAGCCCCGGAAGAGTGCGCTGCTGCTGTCGATGGGCTTGTAGCTAGCGGATATGTGGCACCGCGAGTGCAACCAGTAAATTGTGTTGCAGTTGTCCCGGTATAAGTTATTGCCTCTGAATCTATACCAATAGTCCCGGTCGCCCCAAACCCTATAGTGCTAACCACGTTGATTGGGTTGGTGGCGCTTGTAATCGTCCCGCTTAGAGTAGTTACAAGAGTGGCAGAAGTTATACCGCTCCACGTTCCCGCACCCCAACCGTTACCGGTAGAGTAAACAGCGCTACCAGCGGCAATATCATAATGCGCCGTTACAGTCCCGCCACCAGTAGTAGTAGATGAAGCTTGAATGGCACCAATGATTGAATATGTATTACCATCTGCCACGGAAACTATTTCATACGCACCACTTATAGAAACGGTAAAAGTCATGCTACCTGATACCGCACCACTATTTGCCACAGACAAAGTTACGGTAGTTCCTACAACGGAAACAACAGTTGCCAACGCACCAATCCCAGTGCCAGACACGCCTTGCCCAGCGTAAATGTTTGTGGCAGACGCAACAGTTATGGTAAAAGCGCTAGATGATCCTGTTGCGGTTGTAGTTGAGGTACCAATAGCCGTGGTAGAAGTTAAAGTAACCCAAGTCCCTACGGACGCACCGTGCGCCGTATCAGTAACGGTTATTAACTTACTACCAGACGAAGAAGCAAATGGGTTAGTCAAGCCAGTATGAATAGTAGTTTGTGGAGTAACGTCGTGATACAACCCACCGTTCTCAATGTAAAACTTCTGGTTGGTTCCAACTGCATTCAGGTCACTGTAGTTAAGCGTAACCCAGTTGGTCATGTCCCTATTTACACCATTGTAGGTATTAACCACCCCACCAGTTGATGTAGCCAAGTTAGTCCAGCCGCCAATCTTCTCAGGCTGACCGGAACGGAACCTGATTTTTTCAGATTCAAAATACCCGCCCTCATTGGCGTAGGTAGTGTTTTCCCGGTTGATGCCCGGTCTTAATACAAGTTTTTGTAGTGGCATTATGGTATGAAAAACCTATGTCCAGAACGTGGTGGAACACACTGGATATGGCACCAAGTCGGCGTAGCCACATCATCTTCTAGCCAAAGACCTATGCCCTCTAGTATCTGGACATTGTTGCGACAGAACTTATCCAACTCTCCGTCGTTGTCTTCAATGTCTACTGCGTGACCCGTCATGTGCTTTGAATGCGGAGCGCCACCAGCATGGTTGTTTACCGCCGAAGGACGCCAACCTGACCGTAGCCCCCGGTCTACCCCAAAAGCAGCGATTAGCTGGTTAGCCTTCTCACAGATAATAGCAGCATTCGTCTTGATATCTTCGGTCAACTCCATCTCATGACCTTTCAGATGCTGACCTAGATACTGGGCTACGGTAATCATTTGCTGGGGAAATTCCCGCCAACCGGGTTCAGAACCCCTTCGGCAGCGGCAGTGAATGAAGTTGCACCTACGGGAACATGGTCGCCCGTCCAAGGACTTTCATTGATCGGGCCATAACAAGAAGCCAGCCTGACATCGTTGACCTTCTTGGCTATCAGGTCACAAGGGAAAGACCACATATTGCTCATTCCAGAAGTGGCTGTGGTGGTGAACTGCCGAACTACCATTGGTTTAACGTCCCATGAGGGGGCTTGGGGATAGCTGGTAAGCGTTGAGAACAGACTCCATACCTTGCCTTCGGGAGCCTTACACTTGCCGCCCATCAAGTTCAGATCAGCTATGGCGGGGCCGATAAGGACAGGACATACAGCCACGCCCTCTTGAAAGGTCTTTCCATTAACGACAATAGTCTTACCTGTAGGTGTAGCGCCAGAAGCCGCGCACAGAGCATAGCGCCCCTTGCAGATAGCCAAGTCAACCGCGTTAGCAGAACCAACAAACATGGCAAAAACTAACAGGTATTTGCAGTTATTTATCATCGTTTTCCTCGCTTGGGGCTGAAAATTTAATACCCGCCAACAGGCCAATAAACCCACCAATAATCGTCTGAAACGCTGGCCCTAGTAATTTGAAGATGTCGTCGTTGTCTACGGCATGATCAAACAGCCCGACACACAACGCAAATACCATCCCGCCAATAACAACGCACAGCGTAAAACTGACCATCGTTGTGACAACAAATGTCAGCTTCTCTTTCATCTGTTGCCTTCTACGTTTCTTACCTTTTCCACAGTTCTAGCGGCAGCTAGACCCAACATGCCAAGCAAGACTTGCATCGTTATCGTGGTATCTATGACCGGGAAAGACCCGGTATAGTGAAACCAAACCTGTGCAGCAAACCTAGCCAGCGGTTCAATAATGGATACGTAAGCAAGACCACAACCGCAAGTCCATCCGATAAACGGCCTCCAGCCAGCCACAAACCAATTGGCACTCTTAGCTTCTTCCAAATTGACCTGCACTTGCAGCTTTGCCAAATCAGTTTCAGCAGCAAGCTGGGCAAGGTCGCCATTCTGCTGCATCTTCAGCAACTCTAACTGGGCTGCTGCTTTCTTCTCCGGGTCAGGAAAGAACCGCTCAATCAAAGACTGAGCAGCAGAGAACAGACCTGATATGACCAGTGGGTTCATTTGTCGGCTTTGTTTTCTAACTTCTCAAATATCTTTGCAAGCATCGCTTTGATGTCCCGGATGTCTTCGCGGTAGTCAGTCCGAATAACATACTCTCGCGGCAAGTCCTCGCGCAGCTTGGCAAGATCGACCTTTAGCTCTTTGACCGCAGCCCAAAGCTCACGAGCAAACCAGCCAAGAACGGTGAAACCACCACCCAGAAGCGCGTTTATTAGATGTTGGTTTTCCATGTCTATTCCTTAAACCGATGTCCCGATTACGGTGTTTGGGTTAACACCTACTATGTTTGCTACCCCGTTAATTGCATTACCTGCTGCCCCACCCGCACCACCACCAGAATCAGCATCATTCGGTGAGCCTGCACCCCCACCAGAACCAGCCGCGCCGTATCCACCCGCACCACCGTTACCGCCAGTGGCATATACATTACTGCCCTTGTTACCGAAGCCACCGCCAGCCGTAAAACTTCCAGAATCACCCGCAGCACCACTGGAGGCAGTTCCAAAACTAGCTACACCAGCCGCGCCACCACTACCATTGTAAGCCCCGCCACCACCACCGCCGCCACCAGCACTTCCCAAACCAAAACTGACTGCTCCACCACCACCACCACCACCGCCACCACCGGCTACAATATTACCTGCGCCCGTTATGGTTGTAGCGTATTGAATTCTTAAAGCTGTGCCACCGCCACCGCCATTACCGCCTGTATAAACATATGGGCTAGAGCCTTGTGCCACGCTGCCAGCACCACCAGCACCGCCTTTGCCTATAATTTTTCCGCTATTAGCTATGGTGATAGTCGATCCGGCAACCCAGCCAGTGCCTGTATCCAGTGCGTAGGTAGAAGTGCTGGTTGAATAGACGTTAATGCTGGCGTTAATAGTAAGCGTGACGGCAATAGGGAAAGTTGGCGAACCAGCCGCAGTAAATATGTTGTAGTTAGCGGTGTCGGCGCTTATGACAAGTTTTTTTGCTATACCAGTGGAAAAACCAAACCCACGCGCACTTGCGGCACCAAATGTATTAATCAACGGCATCTGATATACCTATGAGAACTTGGTTTGCGAAGCAAGTGCGGTAAATGCTGCTGAACCCGTCTTAAATATGGTTATGGTGTAGACATCCAAAGAATTAGCGTTACCAGCCGTTGGAGCACTACCCTGCCATTTTGGAGTGATTGCATTACCGTCTATTGTTATTGCGGTTTGGTAATAAGCTGTAGTGCCTTGTGTTACAGCAAACGCAATAGTCAAAGCTTGGTTTGTTTGCATCGTGCTGTTCAGGGTTACCGAAGAACTACCGCGTATATTCAACGTCCAGTTTGCTGAAGCGTTGCTTGTGTAATATAAAACCGCTTGAGTAAGCGCATCGTAGTTTAATGCCCCCGTTGCTGCTATGGCGGATATGGTGGCTTTTTCCAACAACGTCTGCACCGAAGCGTGACCGCTAACCTGCAATATACCGTTGAGCGCCGTAGGAGTGACACTTCCTACACCAACATTGCCAGCGGAATCTACAACCAAACGGCCAACAGCAGCATTTGCGGAAGACCCCGATGTAGATGCTGGAGACGTATACAATATGATACTGCCACCGTTTCCAGTGCCAGTACTAGCGCCAGCGGAAATTTGCAAACTAGCGCCAGCTATATTCGTTCCAAGTCCGCTAGTAGCTCTTAAAAAGCCGGTGCTTGGCGAGGCTACCGCGTCTCCGTTACCAAGAACAATTTCACCAGTTGTGTTAACAACCACGCAGGCGGAGGTTCCAGCATTGGTGCTAATGAACAAAGGCTGCGTAGGTGTTTCTAGAACGGTTGCGTATGCTGGCGCACCAGTAACTAATGTGCCGCCGACAGAAGACTCAGCGCCTACAATAAGCCCGCCAGAGGTATTGGTCATACCAAAGGAAACATTCCCTGTGGTAGTTCCACCGGCAGTTATAATTTGTGTGTTAGTGGCGGCAGTCCCCGTAAGGGTTAAAGAAGACATGCCATTAACCGCGCTAATAATATCTGTGCCATCGCAGAACAAGATAGCTTTTGTAGCCGCTGGAACTGATACCCCTGTGGTAGACGTTTTAACGGTTACAGCACCATTGGTGTTGTTAAAGATGAAGTAAAGCTTTGTGTTGGTGGGCACAATTAAATTTGTGCTGGCACCACCAGTGCCGGTCAACTTCAAGAACATATTCCGCGCCACACCAGTAGCCCCGTTAGGGATAGTGATAGTGGTATCTGTTCCCGTAGCGCAAGCTACGGTTGCATATCCACCGATTGCCTGATCTATCAGGGTTCCCAGATTGGTATTGGTCGTGGTTCCCCACGTTCCCGTCTGTTCGCCAGCACCGATCAGTTCGATGCCAAGGTTGCTGTATGTTGAGGCCATTTTAGAGTCCTAATGCTTGTTTGAGTTTAGCCAGTTCGTCTGGGTTGGACAGAATCTGTTCCGCAAGCGTAGGCGCAGGCGGCATCACAATTGGCTCTACCGGAGGTGTCGTGTCTATAAACACGCCATTCTCATAAAGCCAACCCGGACTTACCCTATCCGCTTGAACAGCAATATAGCCATCGTCAAAGCCCGGTGGCGGTGTAGTCGGTTGAACTTCATATTCAATGATGTTCTCAACCAGATTTCCTTTGATAACCGCGTAGGTTTGCATGTTAGTAGGACTCCGTTACGATGATTACGCCACCAGTACCTGCGGTTCCTGCTGTAACCCCTGTCCCAGCGGCACCCGCCGCGCCTATAGCGTACGAATACGTAGCCGATGGAGAGGAGATTAGTTTTTCAACATAACCACCAGCGCCGCCACCCCCGCCGGAACCGCTTGCAGGGGAACTTGCACCACCGCCGCCAGCGCCATAACCAGCAGCAGTAGTTCCATTGTAACCACCAGTAGCAGCAACCCCTCCTCCACACCCCAATGGCGAACTACCACCACCACCTGCGTTTTGTGTTGCACCACCACCACCCGGCCCTCCGTATCCACCTTGAACATTTAAATCGCCATTCGTTCCAGAGCCGCCAGCTCCTCCAGAGCCAGTAACCGCGCCGCCTGTGCCGAACGCAGCAGTCAATGTGCTAAAGGTTGTGCTGCCGCCGCTTCCTCCTCCTGTGGGCGTCCCCGTTCCCGCCCCAGCGCCGCCGCCACCCCCGCCAACACAACGAATCGAAATAGCCTTACACCCTGTAGGCGTCGTGTAGGTGCCCGAACCAGAGGTAAAGACTTGAACTGTTCTTGTGGCTAGACCCACCGTTCCGGTAAGGGTTGGCAGGGTAAGCGTTCCTGTGTTTGTGATTGAAGCTATAACCGGTGTAGTCAGCGTCTTATTCGTCAGCGTCTGGGTATCAGTCGTGCCAACCACAGCACCCGCAGGGTTGCCTACCCCACCCGCAGGGAATGTAACACCAGCAGTGCCGTCTACTATGGTTGCCATGTTTAAACGCCTTTATAGTCCGGGTTGTTAGGCCATGTTACCTGAACCGCAGCTTGTAACGCAGCAATGTCAGCCGCCGCATTGATAGCTACAACCGCCTCAGAAGCCGTAGTCCTGATAGACGCTCTCCAAGTAATCCAATCAGCCGATGGCACGTATTCAGGATCGTTAGCCTTGCGGCTGTCCATGTAGTCCGTAGTAACAAGTAAAGAATACGCCGTAGCCCGTATCTGAGCCGCCCACGTTGCTTTGAGTCCGTCCAAGTCTTTCGGCGTGTTCAGGTAAGTCCTGACCGCACCAACCAGCGTATCGGATACCCAGTAGAACCTGCCATCTTCAGGGCTATTGGCATCAGTCACTTCAACCAGACCCAGTGCAGACTTTTCTTCTGGTGAAGTCATGTTCAGCCAGTTGGATGGGTAGCTTGTCCCGTCAATAGAGAAGGAAGTGCCTTCGCTGATGTATTGATTAGATTGTTCACGGTAAAACATAATTACCTCGCAAGACTATTTTTAAACGGCGATTCGGCAAAGGCGGCGTAGATGTAGGTAACGCCAGACCCGTTGTTAATTGTATTTGTGCTGCGCGGTTTAAATCCATTTGACAGAATATCAATGTCTACGCCGCTAGTTCCTGCTGCATTTGCTACGTCTGGGTATATCCACGTAGTCGCTGCGTTTGATGTATTCATTGACGTGTCGTATATTTGCCAATTGTTTATTGAACTTGATTTAAATAAAACCCAGCGCGGTCTAAATCCCGTAAAAACAAACGGCCCGTCTGTTGAAGCATTGCCCGTATAACTCCCGAAGGCACTGTATCCAGCGATGGGGGCGAAGCAATACGAAACAAAGACTGAACCACTTCCGCAAATATTGGTGCCAGCAGTAAACACGGTAGACGTAGGCGCGGTGTTATTCATGAACGCGGTTTCTGCTGTTGCCGCAGAGGTATCAAAATACAAAACATAATTCTGCGGAGTAGCATTGCTGAAAGCGTGGTAAATGCGCCATGAAGTAACCGCGCTTGTGTTTTTAGTAATTACCATAGCAGGCGCAACACCTAGACTATGCCCAATAGTAGCCGTTACTCCTGTTCCGGTATACGTCAAAACACTAAATCCCGCAGTCGGATTCACGCACACCGTTGAGGTTATTGAACCAGTCGTATTGCTAACCGTAGTTCCAGAACCCTTCCACTGCCAGCCCACATATGTAGCTGCGTTTGTGTTGATCTTTGCCAGTGCTCCAACAGTAAAGCCGGTTGAGCCAAAAGCCGTAAGCCCTGTTGCTTGCGTTGTTTCAGCGGCAGTTGTATTACTTGCAATGTCCTTCGTAGTTCCACGCACAGAGTCATACCAAGCATGATCTGTTGCAGCGCTACGACTTTTCATCCATACAAAATCAGGCTGGAAGCTAGAGCTATTCACCGTGTTCGCTACCGTCAGCGATGCGCCCGTTCCTGTGTAGGTGGTTGCAGCTATGTGTGCAGCACCGATCAGGATGCTTGGCGTGGGCAGGTTGTAGGTGTTGAAGGACGGCGCAGATTGAATAGCCGAATATGCAAACGCTCTCTGCCCAAAATTAAACACAAAAGAAGGGTTTGACACCCCGGCCATTCCGCACATCGGGGCCATCACCCCCGTTAGGCCAGTGGCGACAGGACTCCCGGAGTTGGCTACGGTGCCGTTCACTGAGTAGTAGAGGCTTCCGTTTACTACTGCTACACCAACAATGTTATTTATTGCATACGTTGCAAAGGTTCCAATCAGACTTCCCCTGACGTAAACATCCCCAGTGCTAACAATTATAACCGTGTCCGAACGTCCAGAAAGCGGGCCGGTTGCACTCCGCAGTTTGTTTGCGTCGCCCAACCCTATAGCACCGTTACTCGCGTTAGCAGTCGGCGTTACTTCCCAATATCTAGACTCCGAAGATACGGTCATAAACATGGTGGAAAGAATAGATTCCTGATTGACCGTAACGGTTGCGGACAAATTTCCGTCAGCGGTGGTTACTCCGGCTCCCTTGTCAATAGGGTTTAACGTCGCATAGTTACTACCCGTAGCACTCACAGTCGGCACATCAATCATGCTGTCATACGTAGCGCCAGCGGTTACTGAACAGTTATTCACAGTCCACGTATTGCTGTTGCCAGACGTATCAGTGCCTAGTGCTGCTGTCGTAGCGTAGGAGTTGAAGTCTAGATGGAAGCCGTTGGTGCCGTAGGTGCCGGTGTATTTGATCGGTGCCCACACGCCTGTGACTGCGTTGACCGCGCCGAAGGATGTGGGGGTTAGGGCTTGACCGTCTACAAAATTAATTTCAGCGAAATAACCATCAAAAGTTTTTCCGCCACCGCCAGAAACGTCTTGACCTATACCGTGTGAAACTGCGGTATCAAATGTCGTATTTGATGC
>Ga0114973_10002799_pt1 | contig 12526 bp, 9 predicted proteins | sample M_140807_MF_Meta_FD_87025 | JGI IMG/M metagenome (GOLD analysis project Ga0114973, IMG submission 87025) | Freshwater microbial communities from Lake Montjoie, Canada to study carbon cycling - M_140807_MF_MetaG | ecosystem: Environmental > Aquatic > Freshwater > Lake | place: Lake Montjoie... | reverse complement strand
GAGCATCACCCAAATACTGAACACCCATGAGCACCACGACCACATTGGCGGCAACCAAGCGGTGGTGGACGCCACGGGAGCGAAAGTGCTGGCACATGCCAAAGCGGCAGGGGTTATTCCTGGCGTGTTTCGCGGTCTGTTGGCGGGAGACATCATCAAGGTAGGCAAGACGGTGGAGCTGGAAGCCTTAGACACCCCAGGTCACACCTATTGCCATATTTGCCTGCGCTCGCACACTGAGCAACCGGCTTTGTTCTCGGGGGATACCTTGTTCAATGCGGGGGCTGGCAACTGCCACAACGGCGGCAATATGGGTGCGCTGTTCCAAACCTTTGACACACAACTCAGCCGATTGCCCAGCAATACCTTGGTCTACCCTGGGCACGATTACATCGAAAACAATTTGCGTTTCACCTTGAACCGCGAACCCGACAACTTGGCCGCCGAACAATTGCTAAGTCAGGTGAGCGGTCAAGACTTGAACCACGCTTTTGTGTCCACGCTAAGCGTGGAGCAAGAGGTGAATACGTTCTTTCGCTTGGGCAGTCAGCAGGTGGTGGCAGAGCTAAGAAAAAGCTTTCTCGACTTGCCCGAGCAACCCGATACGCAGACCGTGTTTCAAAAACTGCGCGAACTGCGTAACGCTTGGTAAGTGCTTAATACGCTGAGATGTGGTCGATGATGAAATTGGCTGCCGCCAAGATATGCTCTCGTGCATGGGCTTCTGCAGATTCACCGTCACCAGTGATGATGAACTGCAGCAATGCCTCGTGCTGGTCCCAAATATCGCGGGGTTTTTCATCCAGCATCAGCACTTCACCCATGACGCGCTGGGTATAGGTCCAATGGGTATCCATTGCCGGCGCGACCAGCAAGTTTTCCGACAACAAATACACAAAATGGTGAAACGCCATATCGGCTGAAATCATTTCACTGACAGAGCCGCTTTGCGCCGCTTCACGGCCTTTGGTGATGAAGGTCGGGCCCTTACGCTTGGCAATTTCTGAATTGTTGATGGCGGCTTTTCTGAAAGCCAAGCCTTCGATGACCGCACGAACGTCGTACATGTGTCGAATGTGGTCGGGGTCGAGTGGCGCCACGATCAGACCCCGCCCCGGTGCATCGCTTAACACCCCTTGGTTGCGCAGCAGCAGCAAGGCTTGTTGGACGGGTTGGCGAGAAACGCCCAACTCGGCAGCAATTTGTTCTTGAATGATGCGCGTACCTGGGGCGAGCTTGCCTGAAGATATTTCCAGCAAGATAGCCTCATGCACTTGCTCGACGAGGTTGGGTTGTACCGACAAAATTTTCACAAGGGACACCTGTTGTTCTGGTCATTTTTCTTCGGAAGGCTTATCACGCCATTGGCGCTCCGCCTCGTTCCAAGCGCTGAGTGCCTGTAAATCCGGCACCCACGCCAGCCCCGATTTTGCGTCAGATGAGGCGGCCTCTGGCGTGACCAGTACATCCAGCAAAGCCGGACGGTTTTGCAAAGCCATTTGGATGGCTTGCGCCAAGTCTTCTTCGCGCTCCACCCGCTGGGCGTACATGCCGAAACTTCGGGCCATGGCGGCATGGTCGGCGAACTGCAAACGCGTCCCCACCACTTTGCCATGCGTCTCTTGTTGGTCGCGAACCTCGATGGCCCAACAGCCATTGTTGGCCACCACAACCAAGACAGGTGCTTGATGGCGAACCGCGGTGTCAATTTCCATGGCGTTAAAGCCAAATGCGCCGTCGCCTGTGGCAACCACCACGGTTTTGTCGGGATGCACCAAGCTTGCCGCCACACCAAAGGGCGTACCCACGCCTATGCAGCCCAAGGACCCAGGGTCGAGGTAGGTCGTTGCGGGCAAGCCCACGCGTGTGAAGGACAAAAAGTCCCCGCCATCCGCCACCACCACGCTGTCGGCTGGCAAGGCGTCGCGCAGTGCAGACAATAAGCGGTTGGGGTGCATCAAGCCATCAGAGCCAGCAGGCGCTTGGCGCATACTTTGCTGTAATTTGTCGGCACGCGCCAAATGCTGATCGCGCAAGCCTCCCGCCCACGCCTTGTCAGTCGCAGCTTGACGGTCTTTGCCTGCTTCGATGATGGCCAGCAAGGATTGGTTCACGTCAGCCAGCAACTCCACCGAGCCGCGCCGGTTGTCGCGAATCTCGGCGGTGTTGTCTGCCAGTCGTAAAAACTTGGCTTCGCCAAACACAGCGGGCGAGCCATAAGCCAATTGGAAATCGAGTTTGCGGCCCAAGGTGACAACCAAATCGGCTTGGCCCATCACATTGCCGCGCATGGCTGCCACCACACTGGGGTGGTCCTCGGGCACCAAGCCTTTGCTTTCACCGGTGTCCAAATACACCGCCCCCAAAAGGCTGAGGAGTTGTTGCAAAGCAGGACCGGCTTTTCTGGCGCCTCTGCCGGAGATGAACAAGGGGCGTTTGGCATTCCAAAGCAATTCAACCGCAGCTTTCACACTGTGCGGGGACGGCGAGCTGATCGGTGCTTCATGTTTGAGAAAAAACTCGGGCAACTGCACGGCCTGAGGAACCACGCTGCGCAAAGTGTCCACAGGGAAGTCTAAGTAGGCAGGTCCGCTGTCAGCCCCATGTCCCAAAGCACGTGAAACCGCTTCGTTCAACTCTTGCAAAACCAAGGCAGGGTGGCGTACGCTGCGTGCATAACGGGTGATACCTGAGACCATTTCGGTGTGGTTCAAGTCTTGCAATCCCCCACGGTTATCTTGTGCGGTGGGTGATGTGCCAGAGAGTACCAATACGCTGGCGCGGGCCACATGGGCATTGGCAATGCCGGTGATGGCGTTGGTGACACCTGGGCCAGCGGTGACCAACGCCACGCCCAAGCCATGTGTCAACTCAGCCTCAGCATGTGCCATATAAACAGCGGCGCGTTCATCGCGAACATCAATCAGGCGAATGCCGTGGGCGTCCAAGCGCATCCAAATAGGCATGATGTGGCCGCCGCACAAACCATAGACCCGCTTGACGCCTTGGCTGACCAAAAAACGTGCGATCACATCGGCTACTGACTGTTCAACCGCAGAAGCTGCTTGCATAAATTTCCTTTGAGGGGACAGAATTGAGGGAAAACGCTGAATGTATTCTGAATTCAGAATACTATACTGTGGACTTGAATGCCTTGAAACACGCGAAAACCCTGTTGGCTTTTGAAGGATACATACCCTTGCGACGAACACTCAATATCTCTGACATGGTTCGCAGCCATGCGCGTTTACGCCCACAAGCCACAGGCACCTTGGACTCCAAGCGAGCACTGACTTTCACAGAATGGGACAGCAGAGCCAGTGGTTTGGCGCAAGGCTTGATGGCCCAGGGTTTACAGCCAGGCGAGCGGGTGGCTTTGTTGGCCTACAACAGCATCGAATGGATGGAGATGTATGTGGCATTGGCCCGCGCCGGTTTGGTGGCGGTTCCCATGAATTTCCGCCTGACAGCGCCAGAGTTGCTCTACATCATGCAAGACGCAAAGGTAACTGCTGTCATTGCCGGGCATGACCTTTACCCACTCATCGAAGAAGTCCGACAGCAACTGCCATTGAAGGCCTGCGTGGTGTTTGGTGGACCACCAGCGTCAGGTTGGCTGGCCTATGAAGAGCTGGTGAACACACCCTGGGTCAACCCAGAATGGCCAGAGGTCAGTCCCCAAGACGTCTGTGCGCTGATGTACACCTCTGGGACCACAGGCAAACCCAAAGGGGCACTGCGCAGTCACGAGGCCAGCACGCTGATTGCCTACGCCACAGCCATGGAAATGGGCTTCTCCCGCCAAGACAAAGGCTTGTTGGTAATGCCCTTGTGCCATGCCAACTCCTTGTATTTCGCCAACACTTTCATACATCTAGGTGCCTGTGTCGTCATCGATGACAGCAGCAGTTTCAACCCCGAAGGCCTGCTGAAAAACTTGGCGCAGCACAACATCACTTTCACTTCGTTGGTACCCACGCACTACATCATGGTGCTGGGCTTGGCACCCGAGGTGAAGGCTCGCTATGCCTTGGCCAGTGTGGCGCGGTTATTGATTTCCTCGGCACCTGCAAGCGAGCGTTTAAAGCGCGACATCATGGCTTTGTTTGAAAACGGCAGCCTGTATGAGTTGTATGGCTCCACCGAAGCCGGTTGGGTCACCTTGCTTCGCCCCGAAGACCAACTCACCAAACTGGGCTCGGTGGGACGTGAGTGGGCCGGTAGTGGTCCTATTAAGTTGCTGGATGAAAACCGACAAGAAGTCCCCGATGGCGAAGTAGGCGAATTGTTTTCATGCACGCCTTATGCATTTGAGGGCTATTGGAAGTCGCCGCAAAAAACCGCTGAGGCGTTTGACGGCGCATGGGTGTCTGTGGGCGACATGGCCAAGCGAGACGCGGATGGCTACATTTGGCTGATAGACCGCAAGAGCAATATGATCATCAGCGGGGGTGAGAATGTTTACCCCAGCGAAGTAGAAAACGTGCTCTCATCACACCCTGATGTGGCAGAAGTCGCCGTAGTAGGCGTTCCACACCCCAAATGGGGCGAAAGTGTGTTGGCAGCGGTGGTGCTGAAAGAAGGGGCCAGTGTCAGAAGCGAAGTCTTACAAGATTTTTGCAGCAGTCATTTGGCAGGCTACAAGCGCCCACGTCAGTTTGTTTTTCTGCAAAGCCAAGAACTGCCTCGCACCGCCACGGGGAAAATTATTCACAGACATTTGCGGCAGAAATTCATTGACGCTTTCGAGTCGACGCCAGTCACTTAAGGTTTTTCATCTCTGCCTTTTCGCACACACTGTAAAGTTTGGTGCCAAAACTGCGGGCCTGATCCGCCATATTCCATGGGCAAGTTCAACATACCCAGGTGAGCTGATTCAAGTTCTTTGAAATTGTGAAAGCTCATCAGGCCACGACTGTCCATATCAAAATAGGCCGAACAATTAGCGCCTATTTCAGTCAATTCAGGTTTTTGCGCGTGGGCACATTCATGGAAGTACACAAAGTCCCATTGGGCGGGCGTGCCTTTGGCGGTTTTCTGGTGTGCCTCTGAGTCAATGATGATGGTGGGCCAGTTGTTGGCATCCAAGCGCATCACCGCCACCGCCCTGCCTAATTCTGGATTGCGATCAGCAGGTGTGCTGTAAGTGTTCCAAATCTCTGTGGCGAAACCTGATGTGCCATTTCGGGTCACTGGGCATTGAACCTCTTCGCCATTGGACAAGGTGAAAGCACTGGCCAGTGAAAAAGAAGACAACAGAATGCTGAAGATGGTCAACCTTAAACTCATAAAGAGAAATGATTTCATCGCAATTGTCCTTTTTTTGAGGAAAAAAAAGGCTGCCTAAGCAGCCTTGAAAGATTTGGAAGCAAGCAGTCCGCGACGATGCTTGCCCCCTCATCTGAGGATGTTCAAATTTATTTTTCCAGCTTAAATACCATCACCGTGCCACCTTGAGGCACCGCGGTTTTGGTGTTGTTAAGGGCGTTGACACCAGATTGCATACGTTCTGCGTCAATTCCCCAACCGGCTTGAACCGCAATGTACTGCTCACCGTTGACTTCAAAAGAAGAGGGCACCGCAGTCACGCCTGAAGGCATATTGTGTTCCCACAGCACCTTGCCGTTGGCTGCATCAAACGCACGGAAGATTCGGTCGTTGGTGCCACCTGCAAACAACAGATTGCCACCGGTGGTCAAGAGAGGCGCCCAAATCGCGCGGTCGTACTTGTAAGTCCAGGCCATCTTTCCGGTGTCCAAGTTCCAAGCTTGCAATTCGCCAATGCTGTCGGGTTTTTTGCCGTCTTGATAGCGCAAGCTGCCCAACACGCCGTCAATCGGGTAACCAATGTAGAGGTCACCCTTTTTGTAGACGGCTGTCTCTGCAGCTGGCAATTCTGAGCACAGGTGGTTGTTGGCAGGGATGTAGAACAACTTGGTCTTGGGGCTCCAAGCTTCTGGAGGCCAATCTTTGCCACCCCACAGCGATGGACAGAAGGTCACGGCTTTGCCCATGCCAGGCTTTTTGCTGTCGTCATAGGTGGGACGGCCTGTCTTTTTATCGATGCTTTTGAACACATCGTTATAGACGTAGGGAACACCGTTTACGTAGTCGATTTTGCCGCTGGCTTGACGGTCCAGCATCCACAGGTAGCCGTTGCGGCCTGCATGAACGGCACCTTTGACTTTGCGGCCGTTGATTTCTGTGTCAATCAGCACAGGCGCACTGACCTCATCCCAGTCCCATGCGTCGTTTTGGTGGTACTGATGGTGACCCTTGATTTTGCCGGAGTCCAAATCCAGGGCAACAACTGAGGTGGTGTACAGGTTGTCGCCAGGACGGCCTTCGGTTGGCCAAGGTGCTGGGTTGCCCGTGCCCCAATAAGCGATATTGGTAGAGGGGTCGTAAGTGCCGGTGATCCAGACGCTGCCGCCACCATTTTTGTGGGTGTCGCCAGGCCAAGTGTCGCCGCCGGGTTCGCCAGGAGCGGCCGTCATGAACGTGCGCCAGGCTTCCTTGCCTGAATTGGCATCAAAAGCAGCCACAAAACCACGAACGCCGGTTTCGCCACCAGAGGATCCGACCAAAATTTTGCCTTTAGCAGCCAAGGGTGCCAGTGTGATGTAAGAGAGTGCCTTTACATCGCCCACGGTCGCGTCCCAAACCACTTTGCCGGTTTTGGCGTCCAGCGCAATCAGATGTGAGTCAACCGTTGCAACAAACACTTTGTCGCCATAAAGAGCCACGCCACGGTTGGTGTTGTGCAGCATCAGCAAGTCGGGGGGGATTTCTTTCTTGTAACGCCAGAGTTCTTCACCTGTGATGGCGTTCAATGCAATCACCTGACCGTTGGGCGTGGTGATGTACATATAGCCGTTATTCACAATGGCAGGTGATTGGTGGCCCTCGGTCACACCAGTGGCGAAGGACCAAGCCAGGCTAAGTTTTTTGACGTTGCCGGTGTTGATCTTCTCCAGCGGACTGTAGCCCCAGCCTTGGTAGTTGCCGCGGTACATCAACCAGTTTTTGGCCTCTGGGTTGATCAAGCGGGCATCGGTCACGGGTTCGTAGGGTCCAAGCTTGGTATCGGCATGAGCCAAGATGGCACATGCACCCATCGCTGCGATGAACAGTTTCTTCGTTAAATGACTCATTGTTTGTCTCCTGAAAGTGAGTCTTGGAAATAACCAGGGTTAGGATCCCTGGTTGGCGGGGGAACTGGATGCAATGGCGAGAAATTCGCCTTCGAGCTTCAAACTGAAACTGGGCAGGGGCCGGGAAGCTGGGCCATCAACAACTTTGGCGCCATCCAACAGGTCGAACTTGGAGGCATGGCAAAAACACACCAACACCTTTTCTTTGGCAAGCCAAGTCTTGACATCACAAGATTGATGGGTACAGAGCGCGGAATAAGCCAAAACACCGCCGGCTGATCGCCCCCTGGTGGCTGCTTCCATTTGGTCTTCAGGCAAGCGAGTCAAGACCAGTTTGTTGGCGCGTGATTCATTTTTAGGTGTTCCCGTTTGTGTATCAAAGGGAAATACCAGCAGCGGCTTTCCAACTTTCAAGTCGCTGGGGCGCAACGGGGCAAAGTCTTTCTCTGCATCCGCATCCACCAACAACAGAGATGTTGATTGGGCCGAGGCGTTGCTCGCCATGAAGGGCAAAGAAGTGGCTAAGCCAGAGCCAAGCATTTGCAATACCTGACGACGATCCAAGTCTGAGCAGGAGGTGTTTCCAGCGCAACCTTTGCATGGAGGAGGCGGGAGATGGGGTTTTTTCATAGCTATTTGCAAGTCAATGGCGTGAATGTAGTATTCTGAATTCAGAATACACTCGGTATTTTCCCTCAAAGGGTTTTTTCTGAAAATATAAACAACTATTTAGTTTTATTTTAAAAAGTTGTAGGTATATAAAATAGATTAAATCAAACTTACAAAATCATGAAATTCACACAAATTCTTAAAGATCTTTTATTGGTTTTGATACTGGTCTTGGTCTTTGCGGGCGTGGCGACCCTCACAGAATTACAAGAACAAGTCGCTTTGTTCAGTCAAAACTACGAAGCTTTGCAACTGGATGAGTTGCCATTGACACTGCTTGTCCTGAGTTTGGGCTTGTGGTGGTTTGCTTGGCGGCGCACCCAAGAAGCCCACGCCCAACTGCAAGAGCGCAGTCGTTCTGAACTCAAAGTGCAAGAACTGCTGCAACACAAAAGTGACTTGTTGCAAAGACTCTACACCGCAAAGGAAGACGAGCGACTGGCCTTGGCCAGAGAGTTGCACGATGAAATGGGACAAACCAGTACGGCCATTCGCACAGAGGTTGCGGTGTTGCAGCGCATTGGGCGGCTTCACCCCGAAGCCGACGAGTCTGTTAAACGCATTGCCGAGTCAGCTCAGCATTTGTCTCAAATGACGCGGCAGATGTTGCATCGTTTACGCCCACCTGCCCTTGACAGCATGGGTTTAGAGCAGGCCTTAATGTCTTTGTGTGATAACTGGCAAAACAGCACCCAAAACGTATGTGAGTTGAAAACTTCAGCCCTTCCCGAGGGTTTAAATGACTATGCTTGCGTGACTGTTTACCGTATCGTGCAAGAAGCATTAACCAATGTCACACGACATGCCAATGCCAAACATGTGCGGGTAGAACTGACACTGGATTCGCAAGGACTGAACTTGAACATTGAAGACGACGGTCAGGGTATGGCGGATACCCAAGCAGTACACCAGGGCTTTGGTCTGCTGGGTATGCAAGAGCGTGTCGCCAGTGTGGCGGGCCGTATGTCCATCAGCAGTAAGCTGGGTCAGGGTTTGCGCTTGGCCATACAGATTCCCAAGGTGTCCTTGTGATTCGCGTGCTGTTGATTGATGACCATCCGGTTGTCCGAACAGGCTACAAGCGTTTGTTGTTGCAAGAGCCTGGCCTTGAGGTGGTCGCCGAGGCATCAAGTGCTGACGAGGGATACCAAGCATTTCAAGTGCATCTTCCCGATGTCACTGTCACCGATGTCTCCATGCCAGGCGCAGGAGGTTTGTCTTTGTTACAAAAGATTTTGCAAAGGCAAGCCGATGCCAAGGTGTTGGTGTGCAGCATGTACGACTCCCCACAGCTTGTTCAGCGTGCTTTAGACAGTGGTGCTCGGGGGTTTGTGTCTAAAAATGCCGAGCCTGAAGAGTTGGTACGGGCAGTGCAGGCGGTTTTCCTCGGTCAGCAATACCTCAGTAAAGGCTTGTATACAGAAATTTCAAGTGGTGAATTTGCACTGGAATCCCAACGCATCGCTTCGCTATCTACCCGTGAATATGAAATTTTTCGCCTATTGGCCTTGGGGCACACCATTACAGAATGTGCCGATGTGTTGTGCGTCAGTCATAAAACCATATCCAACAACCAAACCCAAATCAAAGAAAAACTACACTTGGAAACCATGACGGCGCTGGTGCACTTGGCCCAACGCCATCAGGTGATTGAGGTTGTCAATCCTTCATAAAGAAAGCTAATTGAATGTTTTATTTGGCTTTCGGTTTATCAAACATATACCGAACACCGACATAGATGGTTCGAGGTGCGCCAGAAGAGTACATCATGCCGCCCACACAAGCCCCCTCATGTGTAGTGGGGTTCCAATTAACACCATCGCAACCACCGTTGTTGTAGCCGCCATTTGCGGTAAAAGCCGCTGGGCCCAATTGACCCGATGTGTAGTACATGCGGTCAAACAGGTTGGTGATGTTGCTGAAATAGGTCAGTTGAGGTGTTTCTTGGTAGGTACCAACCCAATTGAAAACGGTGTAGGCAGGTACTTTGCCTGAACCGTAACTGGTAACGCCACTTTCATTTTCAACACCGGATTTGTGTTTGTTATTTTCATTGCCTCGGGCGTAACTGCTGCCAACAGAAATCAGCTGCACTCCGCTGTTGTATTTGGGCGTGAATTGGTAGTTGGTTTGAAGCTTTATCAACTGCTTGGGAATCAAAGGGATTTGGTTGCCAGCTTTGATCTGGATTTTTCCGTCATCCGCATCGCTGTTGTAAGGACTGCCAACAATTTCATCTGTTTCGTAAGTGGCTTTTAAGTAGGTATAGTTGGCTGTATAAGATAACTTACCCAAGGAATTATTGACGCCAAATTCAGCGCCAACCCGTTTGGTTTTGCCAAAGTTCTTGAAGTAGCCTGTAGAACTTGAGTTGGCGACAAATAAAATATCGTCTGAATTTCTAGACTGGAACAAACCCGCATTCCAACTCAATTGGGAATCTGTTTTGCCTCTGGCACCCAGCTCAAATGACTTGGCAATAACTTGCTTTAAGGGTGGGTCACCCGCCATGGAGTTGGGCAGACGGCAGCCGAAATCAGGGTCAGCACAACCGAGTTCAATCGAAGTAGGTGCACGGCTATTTTCGCTGTAGCTGACATAGGGGTTAAAACCTTGATGAGGTGTAAATGACAAACCTATGGCTGGGTTGATGCGATGAAATGAATGGGCTGCTGTCAAGGTATTGTTGGTACCTGGCCATCTTCCAGTAACGAGTCCAGTCACACACCAAGCAGGTCTGTTTGCAACAGCTAGGGCGCGACAGTAAGCATTCAAAGTTTTCTCAATTTTGGTATTGTTGGTATGCGTTAAGTTATCTGTATTGTTGATTTTTGAAGAGTTATATCGTGCGGACACAGATAGATGGAATTTGTCAGGGGTAGAAAGCGTGTTGCTACCAAAAACACTGAAATTGGTGGTGCCAGAATCTAAGTTGACTTGTTGACTGAAAGCTCCCTCTGAGGTTTGTGTGCCATCTGCAAACGCATTAACAGTGGTCAGTGACCTATCAGCATTCAAGAAGCCAAATTGAGCACTTTGACCAAATTGTGTTTGACTTTTGTCATAAGACGAACCTACCACCAATGTGTTGCTTCCCCACCCAACATCAGTCAAAAAATTCAGCTGACCTGACAACCCCAAAGTATTTTGGCTGGTTCGAGTTGTATTCAAAATGCCTGTGCATTTTTCATTGGGCTCATCATTTGCAGTTGCATTTGTTACACAAGCAGCGGAGGGGAAAAAGCCAGTAGAACTGTATCTACTATTCGTGTTTGCAACGGTTCTCGCATAGGGGCCACCTCTTGCTGCACTTAGGCCTGCAAGCGTTAAAACTTGCGCTGCCGTGTACCTGCCTACGCCTGTTTCACCTGAGGAGTAAATGCCTTGGCCAAACGACTCTTCATTGATATCCGCATTGGAGGTCAGCGATAAAGAATTACGGTAGTAAGCATTGCCAGTCAGGAACATTGCATCATTCAGAACATGTTTGCCTTCCAAATTCAGAAAGTCGCTGTTGTTGTTGGTGATGTCATCTTTGGTGAAAACGCTTCTGCGGTCACTTTGCAACAAATTCTCTTGCTGAAAACCGCCGCCCATTAACTTGCTTTGCGAGTAGGCATAGGTCAGTTTCAGGTCGGTATCTTTGTTTTTCCAACCAAACTTGCTAAACAGCTGGTTGACGTCAGACTTGGAAGCTGTTCGCCATCCGTCCTCGGTAAATTTACTTCCCAATAAGTAGTAGCTGATGCCACCCTCGGTAACCCCGCCTTTTTGAATTTCAGTTGAAATTCGGTTGTGCATTCCCAAAGAAACCTCTGCATCAGTGCCAGGGTTGGTCAAGCCGTCTTTGGTTTGAACTGAGAGAGCTCCACCTAAGGTGTTCAAGCCAAACAAAGGGTTGGAACCCGGCATCAAACTTATGCCTTGGATAGCTGATTTAGGAACCAAATCCCAGCTGACTGCGTCCCCAAAGGGTTGGTTCATGCGAACACCATCCACATACACCGACAAACCTTGTGGAGTGCCTAGCAAAGGGGAAGCGGTGTAGCCTCGGTAATTGATGTCAACTTGGAAAGGGTTGCCTGAGTTGTCATTAACATGAACGCTGCCAAAATTTTTGTTTAAAAAAACCGCCAAATTGGTGGCTTGGCTTTGTTCAATGTCCTTGGCGTTCGCAGATTGGACATTCGTAGGGATTTCATCTTTGGGCTGCCCCAAACCTGGTAGCGGTGAGGTGTTAACCACTTGCACCTCTTTGAGACTGTTGGCTGCCTCGGGGGTGTTTTGGGCATGGGCTTGAATGGCCAAGGTGCTGGACAGCGCCAAGAAAAACATGGGGTTTTGTAAAGTTTTATAGATCAACATGGGGGGCTTTTTCAAAAAATTGACATATTGCCCACTTTAGGTGCTACTAAAGGATGCGCCTAGGGAAAAAGTCCCGCAACAATAATTCGAAACAGCCCGCTAAATAAATTGTTTCAAAACGAGAATTTGAGAGACCCTACTAGGGGTTCCCCTAGGGTTTTTGAAAAGATTCATTAGTAATATGTGTGCTGTCCGCATCCCTCAACCAAGGAAGTATTTATGAGCCTTCAACTTCAAGTCAACGGTAAGACCGTTAATTCCAACTCCGACGCAGATACCCCTCTGCTGTGGGTTCTTCGCGATGAACTCGGCATGACCGGAACCAAATTTGGTTGCGG
>Ga0114973_10002794_pt1 | contig 12535 bp, 8 predicted proteins | sample M_140807_MF_Meta_FD_87025 | JGI IMG/M metagenome (GOLD analysis project Ga0114973, IMG submission 87025) | Freshwater microbial communities from Lake Montjoie, Canada to study carbon cycling - M_140807_MF_MetaG | ecosystem: Environmental > Aquatic > Freshwater > Lake | place: Lake Montjoie... | reverse complement strand
CCGGTGCGAGATCTTCTTCGATCCCCAGACCCACACGGACCGGGGCCTGCCCTTCCGCGTCGCCATGGAGGGCCTCCTCTCCGGCATGGCGACGGCCGAGGCGGAGTTGGGCCTGTCGACCGGTCTGATCCTCTGCTTCCTGCGTCACCTGCCGGAATCGGCGGCCCTGGAGACCCTCAAGGTCGCCGAGCCCTGGCTGGATAGGCTGCTGGGCGTCGGCCTGGATTCCTCCGAGGCAGGCTTTCCGCCGTCCGGCTTCCAGGCGGTGTTCCGCGCGGCCGGCGAGCGAGGCCTGAAGCGGGTCGCCCACGCCGGCGAGGAGGGGCCTCCCGCCTATGTCGCCGAGGCCCTGGACCTGCTCCACGTGGACCGGATCGACCATGGCAACCGGGCCCTGGAGGATGAGGCCCTGACCGCCCGGCTGGTGCGGGAAGGCCGGGTGCTGACTGTCTGCCCGCTCTCGAACCTCAAGCTCTGCGGGGTTCCCTCGCTGGAGATGCACCCCTTGAAGCGGATGCTACAACTGGGCCTGAAGGCCACCGTGAATTCAGACGATCCGGCCTATTTCGGGGGCTATCTCCTGGACAACTGGGTGCAGACCGCCCGGGCCGTGGGCCTGGAGCGCGATCACCTCGTCACCCTGGCCCGGAACAGCCTGGAAGGTGCCTTCTGGTCAGAGGCCGAGCGCCGGCCCCACCTCGCCCGCCTGGACGCCCTCGCCGCCGGTCAGTGATCGCCGGCCATCATGTCCCGGGTCATGACCCACTTGCCGTCGAGCCAGTCGACGATCTCACGGGCTGCTGGGTGATCGAAGGCGGCATAGCGCCCGCGTAGCCGGTCCCGTACGTCCGGCTCCATCCTGTCGCGCCCGGTATCGTTCAGCAGCATCAGGTGCCGCCGGACCAGGTCGGATAGTCCCGGGCCCAGGACCTCCCCGGCCGCAGTCGCCAGGGCCGCGCCATAGTCGTAGGCCTCGCCCAGGCGGTAACTCTCCGGCAGGGTCAGGGCGGGCAGCAGGGTCAGCTCCGGCTGGAGGGCGGGGTTCACGGCGTGGGCCGCCAGCCGGGAGCCGATCTGCGCCGGGCGCCCCGTGAATGCGCGCAGGAAGAGGAAGGGCGACATCCGGGGGCCGTCATTGACCGGATAGTTGTCCCAGAGGAAGGGCCGCCGGCCCAGCTGCTCGCCCACCCGCTCGAGATGGCGCACCCCGTAGGCGCGGCTACAGACCTCCTCGCCTGTCCAGAAGACCTCGATCCGGGGGTCAAGCGCGCGGCCAAGGGCTTCGAGATAGCCTTCGGGACGCTGGCCAAAGGCCATGTCCAGGGCCGGGTCGTCTGAATAGTAGGTGGGGCAGAAGACGATCCGGCTGGCCCGGGTCCGCCCTGCGATAAAGTGGACGATCTCGGCCTGAGCTTCGGCCAGGCCCGGCAGGTCGCCGCGCATATCGTCGAAGAGGATGCCCAGGTCCTCGACCCCAAGGTCATCGAGGAGGGAAAGCTTGTCAGCCAGGGCGGCCCGGGTCCCTGCGCCGAAGTCTTTCCAGACCTCGAAGGGACTGAGGCCGACGCCAAACCGGACGCCGGCGTCCCGGCAGGCCGCCGAGAAGTTCGAGAGGGCCTTCAGGTCCGCCTCTGGATGCGCCTCCTGCCACCGGCGACGCAGAAAGGCGTCGGCCTTGGGCGCATACATGAAGAAGCGGTAGCCCGACCCGGCCAGCCGGCGCATGACCCGCTCCCGCGCCGCCCAGTCCCAGGGCAGGCCGTAATACCCCTCGATCAGGCCCAGTTCCGGCGTCATGGTCGCTCCCCTACTCTTCCCGCCCCGTCCCGGCGTGCTATTTAAAGCCCCCCGGTCCGGATGGAACCGGATCGGAGCGGAGAGACATCTTGCACGCAGCGGTCATCGCGGCCACCGGCCTCTTCACCCCCGCCGAGCGGGTCACCAATGCAGAGCTGGTTGAAGCCTTCAACGCCTATGTTGAACTGTTCAACGCCCGTCATGCCGGGGAGATCGAGGCGGGCTCTGTCCAGGCCCTCGCCCCCTCGTCTGTCGAGTTCATCGAGAAGGCCTCGGGAATCAAGTCCCGCTACGTGATGAACCGGTCGGGCGTGGTCGATCCTGAGGTCATGCACCCCCTGATCCCGGAGCGCTCGAACGACGAGCTGTCGATCATGGCCGAGATTGGCGTGGCGGCGGCGAAGGACGCCATCGCCCGGTGGGGCAAGGACGCCTCGCAGATCGACGCCGTGATCTGTGCCGCCTCCAACATGCAGCGCGCCTATCCGGCCATGGCCGTCGAGATCCAGCAGGCCCTGGGGATCGAGGGCTTCGGCTTCGACATGAACGTGGCCTGTTCCTCGGCCACCTTCGGGATCAAGACCGCTGCGGATTACATCGCCACCGGATCCGCCCGGGCCGTGCTGGTGGTGAATCCCGAGATCACCTCCGGCCACCTGAATTTCTGTGACCGGGACAGTCACTTCATCTTCGGCGACGTCGCGACGGCGGTGATCGTCGAGCGGGCGGAAGATGCGACCGGGGGCTGGGACATTCTTGGAACCCGCCTGAAGACCGTCTTCTCGAACAACATCCGCAACAACTTCGGATTCCTGAACCGCACGGCACCCGGAAGCGAAGGCGCCGTGGACAAGCTCTTTGTCCAGGAGGGCCGGAAGGTCTTCCGGGAAGTGGTGCCCATGGTCTCGGAGATGATCGTGGCCCACGCCGCTGACCTGGGGATCGATCCTGCAGCCCTCAAGCGGCTGTGGTTGCACCAGGCGAACATCAACATGAACGACCTGATCGGCCGGCGGGTCCTGGGACGCGATCCGGCCCCGCAGGAAAACGTCATCATCCTCGACGAGTTCGCCAACACCTCATCGGCAGGCTCGATCATCGCCTTCCACCGGGCGAGCGACGACTTTTCTTCCGGCGAGACCGGGCTGATCTGCTCGTTTGGCGCCGGCTATTCCGCAGGGACGGTCTTCGTCCGCCGTCGCTGAGCTAGCTGGGCCTGGCGGGCGGCGGGACCACCTTCACAGGGACGACGTCCGCCGGATGCGCGGCCTTCCAGTCCATCGCCCGGCGCACGCGTGACCCGACGGAGGGGTGATCGTAGAAGAGCACCTCTTCGATCGGGCCCGGGCTGGCCGCCCGGTACTCGATGGTCTTCACGAGGGCCCGGGCCAGGCCGTCAGGCTCATTGGCCCGTTCCAGCGAGAACCTGTCGGCCTCCGCCTCGCCGATCCGGGTCAGCGAGGCGGTAACCGGGGTGCTGATCAGGCCAAGACCCACCACGATGGCTACGATCACCGGGTATCCCGCCGGATCCGCCAGTCCCCGGACCCCGCCGGCCCCGAGCCAGCGCGCCGCAGGAGCGAAGAGCCGGTCGACCGCAAACAGGGCCAGGACGGCGAGGATGGACAGCACAATGGCGTTCCGCCAGCCGTGGTTCAGGACATAGTGGCCCATTTCGTGGCCAACCACGGCGCGTACCTCTGCAAGGTCGGCACCCTTGGCGAACATCACGTCGCTCATGGCGATGCGCGTGCTGCCGAAGAGGCCCGCTACATTGGCGGTATAGCGGTTCGACTGGCGCGAGCCGTTGTAGATGAAGATGCGGTCTGAAGGGACGCCATTAGCCTTGGCGAGGACGACGACGGCGTCACGGACAGGCCCCGGCGGCGCCGGCTCGTATTGGTTGAAGAGCGGGGCTATAAAAACAGGTGCCACAACCATCATCACGACAGAGCCTGCGGCGATAAGGCCGGCGGACCAGAGCCACCAGGTCTTGGGTGCCCTTCGGATCAGGGCGTAGATGCCGACGATGAGGGCGAGGGAAACAGGCAGCCCGATGACTGAGGCCAGGGCGCTCTCCCCGAGCCAGCCGGCAAAGGACTGGCTCGACAGGCCATAGCTGCGCTCGCGCGCCCAGTCGGCATAGACGGACCAGGGCAGGTTAAGAAGGGTCTCCACCACAAAGGCGGCCCCCAGGACCAGGGCGCTGACCCGCAGGGGCCCGAAGCCCCGCGCTTCCAGCCGGTCCCGCAAGCGCACCAGCACGCCGGAGCGCACCAGGAGGAGATATATCGCCAGGCTGATCACGGCCGTCCACAGCAGCACCCAATGGCCACCCTGGGTGTAGGCAACGGCCCGATCGTTCGCCTCGGGGCTGAGCTTGGAGAGGTAGGTCGCCGTTGCTGCCGCAGGATCAAAAGTCGCCATTTTTGCCTCTCAGACTGCCTAGAGCCTGTTTGAATCCGATAACCGGTACCACCTATCGGAACAGGAACTAGCGGTCCTTCTCCCGTTCGCCGATGGCCGCCTGGGCCGCCGCTAGCCGGGCGATCGGGGTCCGGAAAGGCGAGCAGCTGACATAGTCGAGGCCAACGGATTCGCAGAACTGGATCGAAGCGGGGTCGCCCCCATGCTCACCGCAGATCCCAAGCTTGATATCCGGACGCGCCGCACGTCCGCGCTCAACGGCGATCCGGATGAGATCACCGACACCCTCCTGGTCCAGGCTCACGAAGGGGTCCTTATCGAAGATGCCCTTCTCAAGGTAGGCTGTCAGGAAGCGTCCGGAATCGTCCCGGCTTATGCCGAAGGTAGTCTGGGTCAGGTCATTGGTGCCGAAGGAGAAGAATTCAGCGGTCTCCGCGAGGTCTGCAGCCCGCAGAGCGGCGCGGGGCAGTTCGACCATGGTCCCGACCTGGTATTCGATCACGAGGCCGCGCTCGCCCATGACAGCCTGGGCGACCCGGTCGGTAAGGGTCCTGAGGAAGCGCATTTCCTCGCCCTTCGCGACCAGGGGATGCATGATTTCCGGGATCGGGGCCGCCGTGCCGCTCTCGGCGATCTGGCAGGCGGCTTCGAAGATCGCCCGGACCTGCATCTCGTAGATTTCGGGATAGGAGATGCCGAGGCGGCAGCCGCGATGCCCTAGCATGGGGTTGGTTTCGTGCAGTTCACGCACCCGGCGCCAGAGCTTGTCGGCGTCCAGTCCCCCCGCTTCCGCGACTGCACGCACGTCCGCCTCGGTCTGGGGCAGGAACTCGTGGAGGGGGGGATCCAGCAGGCGGATGGTGACGGGCAGTCCCTCCATGATGGTGAACAGTTCGACGAAGTCCGCCCTTTGCATGGGAAGGATCTTCTCCAGCGCAGCGCGCCGTCCCGCCTCGTCATCAGCCAGGATCATCTCGCGCACCGCCTGGATCCGGTGCTCATCGAAGAACATGTGTTCGGTGCGGCAAAGACCGATGCCCTCGGCCCCAAACTGACGTGCCATCCGGGCGTCGAGGGGGGTCTCGGCATTGGCGCGGATGCGCAGCCGGCGGAAGACGTCCGCCCAGCCCATCAGGGTCGCGAAGTCGCCGGTGAGTTCCGGCTCGATCATGTTGACAGCACCGGCCAGGACGTCGCCCCGGCTGCCGTCGACCGTGATCACCTCCCCCGCCCGGATGGTGCGCCCCCGGACCTGGAACAGCCCTGCAGCCTTGTCGATCCGGATGTCACCGGCACCCGACACGCAGGGCCGGCCCATGCCCCGGGCCACCACCGCAGCATGACTGGTCATCCCGCCACGGGCGGTCACGATCCCCCGGGCGGCGTGCATTCCGTGGATGTCTTCCGGGCTGGTCTCCTCCCGGACGAGGATCACCGCCTCACCTGCGCCGCCCCTTCGCTGGGCCTCGTCGGCGTCGAAGACCACCGCACCCGTGGCGGCGCCTGGCGAGGCGGGAAGCCCCCGCGCCACGACGTCGCGGGGGCTGGCCGGATCGATGGTCGGGTGAAGCAGCTGGTCAAGGCTTGCGGGATCCACCCGCATGACCGCCTCTTCCCGGCTGATCAGACCCTCGCAAGCCATGTCGACGGACATCTTCAGGGCAGCCTTGGCGGTGCGCTTCCCGTTCCGGGTCTGGAGCATGTAGAGCCGACCCTGCTCCACCGTGAACTCCACGTCCTGCATGTCCCGGTAATGGCGCTCCAGGCGCGTCACCACGTCCCGGAACTGGACGAAGACCTCGGGAAGGGCCTCCTCCATGGAGGGAGCCCGATCGCCCATCTCCTCCCGGGCCGCGCGGGTCAGGGCCTGGGGCGTGCGGATCCCCGCCACTACGTCCTCGCCCTGGGCGTTGATCAGGAACTCACCGTACAGACGGTTCTCACCGGTGGAGGGATTGCGGGTGAAGGCCACCCCGGTGGCCGAGGAGTCCCCCATATTGCCGAACACCATGGCCTGGATATTGACCGCCGTGCCCCAGCTCTCGGGGATGTCGTGCATGCGGCGATAGAACTTGGCCCGTTCGTTCATCCAGCTGGCGAAGACGGCGCCGACGGCACCCCAGAGCTGGGCCTTGGGATCCTGCGGGAAGGGCTCGCCCAGTTCCTCCTGGACCGCGGCCTTGTAGTCGGCCACGACCTTTTCCCAGTCCTCGGCGGACAGGGCGGTATCGACGGTGACGTCGAGGCGATCCTTGTGGTTATCGAGGATTTCCTCGAACAGATGGTGATCCAGGCCAAGCACCACAGCGGAGTACATCTGGATGAAGCGCCGGTAGGAATCGAGGGCGAAGCGCCGATTTCCGGCCAGCGCGGCCAGCCCCTCCGTGGTGGCGTCGTTCAGCCCAAGGTTCAGGACCGTGTCCATCATGCCGGGCATGGAGGCCCGTCCGCCGGACCGGACCGAAACCAGGAGGGGGGCGGAAGGGTCGCCAAACCGCTTTCCGGCCAGGGCTTCGACACTGGCCAGCGCCGCTTCGACCTGCGCCGCCAGTATGTCGGGAAACGCACCCTCGTGCGTGTAGAAGAAGTTGCAGGCCTCGGTGGTGATGGTGAAGCCGGGAGGCACGGGCAGGCCCAGGGCGGACATTTCCGCGAGGTTGGCGCCCTTGCCACCCAGAAGGTTGCGCATGGACGCATCACCCTCGGCGACGCCGCCGCCGAAAGCATAGACCCATTGCATCTGAGCGGGCATGCGACCTCCCCTAGCCATTGACCTGGCCGAAGTCCGCGACTTCAGCCATGGCAGTGCGGACCTGCGCCAGCAGCCTCAGGCGGTTGTCGCGGGCCATCGGGTCCTCGGCATTGACCATGACCTTTTCGAAGAAGGCGTCTACCGGGCCGCGCAGGCCTGCGAGGGCCTTCATGGCCCCAGCGAAGTCCTCGGCGTCGGCGAGGTCGGCGACCCGGGGCCCTGCCTGCGCGACGGCGGCGACAAGGGCGATCTCTTCCTCGGGAGCACCCGCAAGCCGTTGGGCGGGGCCTGTAGGCAGCGCGCCCTTCTTTTCCTCGGCCCGGAGGATGTTGGTTGCCCGGCGATAACCGGCGAGGAGGTTGGCGCCGTCCTCTGTGATCAGGAAGTCCGACAGGGCCTCGACCCGGGCGTTGATCCGGACCAGGTCATCGTCGCCCAGGGCGAAGACGGCGTCGACAAGGTCATGTTGCCGGCCCTGCTCGCGCATCAAGACCTTCAGGCGATCCGCCAGGAAGGCCAGGACCTCCGCGGCGACCTCAGGATAGGGACGGAAGCGGTAGAGGATTTCACCTTCGGGCGCCTCGCCGGCGGAGGCGCTGCGGTCGAAGCGGATATCAAAGTCCGCGTCAATGGCCACGACCATCGGTTCGGCCTCGAGGAGGGCCGCCTCGAACTCCTCGACATAGGTCTGGAAGACCTCGGAGTCCTGGCGGGGAAGTGGGCCAAGGTAACCGGTTGTCCTGCGGGTGGAGGCGTAGAGAGCCCGGCCGGGATCGACGAAGCAGCGGAGCGAGCGGTACCAGTCAGCGACCATCTCACGCACAGGGGCCCGGACCTCGGAGGTCAGGAGGATGCGGATGACGCCCAGGGCCGCCCGGCGCAGGGCGTAGGGGTCGCGCGAGCCGGTGGGCTTCTCGTTGATGGCAAAGAAGGCCACCAGGGTGTCCAGCTTCTCCGCCAGGGCCACCGCCATGGTGACCGGGCGGTCGGGAACCTCATCTGAGGGCCCAACGGGCTTGTAATGGTCGCGGATTGCCTCGGCGGTCACCGGGGTCAACTTCTCTTCAAGGGCGTAATAGCCGCCCATCAGGCCCTGGAGTTCAGGGAACTCGACAACCATGCCGGTGGTCAGGTCGGCCTTGCACAGGCGGGCGGCCAGGGCGGCCTTGGCCGGGTCCGCGCCCACCCGGCCGGACAGGGCACCGGCAAGGTGCTCGAGCCGCTCGACACGCTCGGAGAGGGTTCCAAGCCGGGCGTGGAAGGTCACCGACTTCAGCTTTTCGAGGCGGTCTTCCAGTCGGACCTTGCGATCCTCGTCCCAGAAGAAGCGGGCATCGGAGAGGCGTGCCGAAAGCACCTTGGCGTTGCCAGAGGCGATGGTCGCGCCGCCATCAGGGGCCTGGATGTTGGCGACGGTGATGAAGTGCGGCGCCAGCTGGCCCGTCACCGGGTCCTTCACGGCAAAGTACTTCTGGTGGTTCCGCATGGAGGTGCGGATCACCTCGGGCGGCAGGGCCAGGAAGTCCGGATTCATTTCGCCGAGGATCGGGACGGGCCATTCGGCGAGGCCGGCGACCTCGTCCAGCAGCCCCGCATCCTCGACAAGTTGAAGCCCCCGGTCGGCGCAGAGGCGCCGGGCCTCAGTGAGGATGCGAACCTTGCGCGCCTCGGGATCCAGGGCCACGAAACGCTTCTCCAGGCCCGAACTGTAGCTGGCAAAACTGCGGACCCGGAAGGGTCGGGCCGAGCCCATGAACCGGTGCCCGACCGTGAAGTCGACGGCGGGAACCCCATCGACATCGAACGGGACCAGGACGCCATCGAAGAGGCAGAGAATGTGCTTGAGCGGCCGGACCCAGCGAAGGGTTCCCGTGCCCCAGGTCATGGACTTCGGCCATGGAAAGGCCCGGACGACCTCCGGAACGATCTCGGCGATAATCTCCGGCGTCGGCCGGCCGGTGGCGCTGATCTCGGCAAACCAGACGCCGTCGCGCTGGACAAGCTGGTCGCGGGTCAGGCCGGTGGAGCGAAGGAAACCCTCCAGGGCCGCCTCCGGAGCCGAGGTCCTCGGCCCCTTGCGCTCCTCCTTGCGGTCCGGCTGGGCTGCGGCCAGGCCTTCCGCCACCAGGGTCAGGCGACGCGGCCCGGCGAAGGCGCGGGTCGTGCGCGGCTCAAGCCCTGCGGCGACAAGACGCTCCCGGACCATGCGGTCGAGATCGCGCGCCGCCTGGGCCTGCATCCGGGCGGGGATCTCCTCGGAGAAGAGTTCGATGAGCAGCTGGGCCATGTCTCAGACCTCCCCTGCGGCGGTACTGGCCGCCTCGTTGGCGACCCAGGCCTCGGCGCACATCCGGGTCAGATCGCGAATGCGGCCGATATAGCTCTGGCGCTCGGCGACCGCGATGGCCCCGCGGGCATCCATCAGGTTGAACAGGTGGCTGGCCTTCAGCACATGGTCGTAGGCGGGCAGGACCGTCGCCTGTCCCTGGGGGCCCCGCCCCTGCAGGAACCTCGGGACCTGGGCCTCCATGTCCTCGAACTGCCGCTTCAGGGTCGCCACGTCGTAGAGGTGGAAATTGGCCTCGGACTGCTGGCGTTCGTTCTCGAGGAAGACATCGCCATAGGTTATGGGAAGCGGGCCATCGGAATCGTTGAAAGCCAGTTGGTCGAAGCGGTCGACGCCCTGCAGGTACATGGCCAGGCGCTCCAGTCCGTAGGTCAGCTCGCCAGAGACCGGAAACACGTCAAGGCCCCCCACCTGCTGGAAGTAGGTGTACTGGGTCACCTCCATCCCGTCGCACCAGACCTCCCAACCCAGGCCCCAGGCGCCGACAGTCGGGTTCTCCCAGTCGTCCTCGACGAAACGGATGTCGTGGAGCCGGGTGTCGAGGCCAATGGCATCCAGGCTGCCGAGGTAGAGTTCCTGGAGGTTGTCGGGGTTGGGCTTCAGGATCACCTGGTACTGGTAGAAGTGCTGAAGCCGGTTGGGGTTCTCGCCGTAACGACCGTCGCCCGGCCGCCGGGAGGGCTGGACGTAGGCGGCGCGCCAAGGGCGGGGGCCGAGGGCCCGCAGGACCGTTGCCGGATGCAGGGTGCCCGCCCCGACCTCCACATCGTGAGGCTGCAGGATCACGCAGCCCTGACGGCTCCAGTAGTCGTGAAGCTTCAGGATCAGGGCCTGAAAAGACAGCGGTTTTTCAGCGGGCATCGGCAGCACTTCGCAGGCGCAAAAACGAGGTCGGACCATAGGGCCCGAAGCCCCGCGCTTCAAGCGCGCCGAAGGGATTGCGGGTGGCTGACGATCCGGATCGCCGGAGGGGCGATGACCTTGCCCAGTACGTGCACGATACCCTTTGAGGGCGCCTCATCGGCCTGGAAGATCGGCCCCCGCGCATGTGAGGCCAAAGCCGTATTCGCAGGCTCTCGGCCCTGTCGCCTGCAAGCCGGTGCCCGCTTTTGAACCATCTCCGGACCCAGGGTGCCCATTTTCTGCACTTCCATCTATGAGCGCCTGTTTTTTCGGCGCCCGAGACCGCCGTCGGCGGGTCCTCGGCCTACCGTGGTGCTGGGTCCTGCTGGTCATTCCGGCCCGGGGCCGTTCCACAAGGAACCGAGCGGGAGCGATGGGATGAAATTGATCATGGCGATCGTCAAACCCTTCAAGCTGGACGACGTGCGCGAAGCTCTCGTGTCGTCCGGCGTCGAGGGGCTCACGATCACGGAAGTCAAGGGATATGGACGCCAGAAGGGCCAGACCGAGATCTATCGGGGTGCAGAGTACCAGGTGAACTTCATCCCGAAGGTGAAGCTGGAGGCTGTCGTCGACGACGCCGCAGCCGCCGGGGCCGTCGAGGCCATCAAGGCCGCGGCCTCCACCGGCAAGATTGGCGACGGGAAGATCTTCGTCATCGACGTCGCAGACGCCGTGCGGATCCGTACTGGCGAAACCGGCGCCTCGGCGCTCTGACCCCTTCAGGAAGGAAAACAACATGAGTTGGTTGAAATCGAGGGGTCTGGCTGGGCTGATGCTCGCCGCGACCCTGGCCGGAGCGCCACTGGCGGCCCCGGCATTCGCACAGGACGTAGCACCGGCCGCCACAGCGGTGGCGGTGGCCGAAGCCGCGCCTGCGCTGGCTGCGCCGGCGGAAATGGCTGTGCCCGCCCCGGCGCCGGCGGCGGTGGCTGCACCGATCCCCGACAAGGGCGACACCACCTGGATGCTGGTCTCTACCGTCCTGGTGCTGCTGATGATCGTGCCGGGTCTGGCCCTGTTCTACGGCGGTCTCGTCCGCCAGAAGAACATGCTGTCCATGCTGATGCAGGTGGGCGTGGTTACGGTGATCGGCATGATCGCCTGGTTGTTCTGGGGCTACAGCCTGTCCTTCTCGGACGGCGGCGGCCTGGACAAGTTCATCGGCGGTGCCGGAAGGCTCTTCCTGAAGGACGTGACGCCCGCCAGTACCGTGGCGACCTTCTCGACCGGCGTCGTCATTCCGGAACTGGTCTTCATGGCCTTCCAGATGACCTTCGCCTGCATCACTGCCGCCCTGGTCCTCGGCGGCGTGGCGGAGCGGATGAAGTTTGCGGCCGTGGTGATCTTCGCCATCCTCTGGCCCCTCCTGTCCTACTATCCCCTGGCGCACATGGTTTGGTGGTGGGCAGGTCCTGACGCGGTCGCGGCCGCGCCCAAGGACCCGATCCAGGCTGGCCTGATCTGGGGCTTTGGTGCCCTGGACTTCGCCGGCGGCACCGTGGTGCACATCAATGCCGGCATCGCGGCCCTGATGGGGGCCCTGATCCTCGGCCCCCGCAAGGGCTACGGCACCGAGCCCATGCCGCCGCACTCCCTGACCCTGACCATGACGGGCGCAGGCCTGCTCTGGGTCGGGTGGTTCGGCTTCAATGCCGGCTCCAACCTTGAAGCCAACGGCTACGCCGCCCTGGCCATGGTGAACACCCTGGTGGCCACAGCCGCCGCTGGGATCTCCTGGGTCGCCACGGAATGGGTTACTCGCAAGCGCGCCAGCGCCCTTGGCCTGGCGTCGGGCCTGGTCGCCGGCCTGGTCGCGATCACCCCCGCGGCGGGCTTCGCCGGACCCGTGGGCGCCGTGATCCTCGGACTGGTCGTCTCGCCGGTCTGCGTGTTCTTCTGCTCGAAGATCAAGAATGCCCTTAAGTACGACGACAGCCTGGACGCCTTTGGCATCCACGCCATCGGCGGCATCCTCGGGGCCATAGCGACGGGCCTGCTGGTCAATCCGGCCTGGGGCGGGGCGGGCGTGGTGGACTACACCACCTGCGGCCTAGATGGCGACATCTCGACCTGCGACACGGCGGCCTACGTCCTTTCCACCCAGGTCATGGCCCAGGTAAAGGCGGTCCTCGTGTCGGTCGGCTGGTCGGCGGCCGCGAGCAGCATCGTGTTCTTCGTCATCAAGTACACGGTGGGCCTGAGGTCCTCCCTGGAAAGCGAAGAAGAAGGGCTCGACATCTCCGAGTTCGGAGAGCGCGCCTACCACTCCTGATCCTCTCCCAAGGCGTGGCGGAGCGGGGGCCCCT
>Ga0114973_10002793_pt1 | contig 12535 bp, 13 predicted proteins | sample M_140807_MF_Meta_FD_87025 | JGI IMG/M metagenome (GOLD analysis project Ga0114973, IMG submission 87025) | Freshwater microbial communities from Lake Montjoie, Canada to study carbon cycling - M_140807_MF_MetaG | ecosystem: Environmental > Aquatic > Freshwater > Lake | place: Lake Montjoie... | reverse complement strand
GAATGAAATACGACGAGTGTCTGGTAAAGATCCTATACAAGGGGGGACAAGGAAGATACGTGGAAAACATCGTCGACGATCTACTAATAAGCAGTAAGGGGTATAAGTTATTCAACTAATTTTATGCACTTAAATAACAAAAATACCTTATAGATATGGAGGTAGTGTATTTGCGAAAGTGCATTAGTTGCTTGAATAAAGTTCGTCTTATTGTCACCCTACCGAACAACCTTACAGAGGCTCCCTGTCCTATCTGTAAAGCAACAGTAAGGATTTGGCCTTAAAGATTGTCATATGGTAAACTAAACATTTCATTCATAGCTGGACCAAAGTTTATGTTCTCAGATCTCGAGATTTCCCTATCAAGGAATTCTACTAAGCCATAGTATCGTTGGTTTGGTAAACGAAGTCTGCCTGCCAAGTCTAAGGATGCGCTAAGAAATGCTCCTGTGACAGGAACGGCTGTCTGAATATTTTTCCAAGCTCTCCATTTCAGATCTACTCCACTATTATGAAGAATGGTTGTGGCTAAGTGGAAATAAGTGAAACAGATAGGAATTTCACCGATATAGGTTGGTTGACCTTTGATATAGACATCACATGCAAGCATTATGTCCCATTTATATCTGCTAATAGGGTAATGTTCTCCCGTAAGCTTGTATTGAAGTGCAACAAATTCAGAGTATGTTAGACTAACAGTCTCCATCTTCTTTTTAAGAAGTTCATTCCACTTTTCAAGGCTCAAATCTTTCAAAGCGCGACTCACAAGATAAACCCTTAATTCATCCTGTGTGAAACGAATGCAATCTACTTCATCTATTTTTAAAACAGTGTAATGATAACTGTCAATGATTTCTTGCCACTCGTAATCAGGCATATCATATTCATCACATTCGTGTGTTAGTGAAATAGAATTTACAAGATCTGATAGTTCTCGGCGACTCAAGTGTATGACATTTGTGCATACACCCGCTGGCTCATCCTCATGTCGTTCGTCGTAATCATCCTCTGAATCTGACTGTTCAACAAGAGGCACTGCCTCTTTTTCACCCATCAGTTTCCTGCAACAAGGACATGACCCTTGTTTGCCAAACCATGATGCAATACACGTAAGGTGAAACTGGTGGGAGCAAGATAAATTAACCGAGCCAGTTTCGCTACTAATCTCTTCATAACAAATTGGGCACTCGGTCATTGTAGGGTTACGACAAAAAAAGCCAGCCGCCCCTTTCAATTTTTTCAGTCCCACATGATGTTCCTGTTATGCCCTTCAGTAATTTCACCGTCCCTATCAATATAATACCATATACGTGATTCAGGAACATTTGGCAGGCGAAGGGGTTCTGAAAAGTCTTTGGCTGCACTCATGAATGCTGCAGTCAAAGGTTCCTTCTGCCTCTTAAGAACTTCTTTCCACTTCTTCCAGCTAAGATCTTTAAAGGTTATATTAATTGTGTAATTCGATAATTGTTTATAAGTGAAACACAGACGGATTTCACCCTTATACCTTGGTTCATTGAACGCGTGCATATCACTGTGAACCATAGTCTCCCACTCATCCTCTGGCAGATGAATTTGTAAAGATATCTCGTTCAAATACGATTGAAACTCTGTGTGATTAAAGGAAACAGTTGGAAGGTGCTTTTTTATAAGTTTATTCCAATCACCTCTTGTCAGATTTGCCCAGCAGCGCTCAATTATAATAGTATGTAGCTCATCAAAGGTTAGATGAAGTGCGATTTCGTTGTTAACTTCCATAACAGAATAGAATGTGCTCTCACACATATTTTTCCATCGAAATGGACTCAGCTCTACGTTTAACATTTCTGAACCCTTCATCGAATTTAAAAGGTCATTTATCTCTGAAAATGTAAAGGGGATAGCAGAGGTAAGGACATCTTGATTACGAGGATCTGAATCCTCGTCCTCGTCGTCGTCACTATCTGCATCATCTTCGTCATCATCTTCGTCACCATCTGCATCATCCTCGTCATCATCTTCGTCGTCTGTATCATCATTTACAGCATGAACTAACGCTTCTTTCTCTCCCATTACTTTTCTGCAACAAGGACATGACCCCTGTTTTCCAAACCATGATGCGATGCATGTAAAGTGAAAGTGGTGGGAGCAGGATAAGTTAACGGAACCAGTTTCGCTGGTAATCTCCTCATAACAAATTGGGCACTCGGACATTGTAGGCTTACTTCATATGTCACACCCTCCAGTTTCAATTTTTTCACCCAAACAAAAATTGAAATAAATGGCCCTTCCCAATAATGCATAGCTAACAATGTTTGAAGAGAAGGAGCGTAAATGGATCACGGGATCTGAATATTACGTAAATGTGAATAGTTGGAAGGACTTTGTATTAAATACCCCATTTAAGATGTGGCTATCATTCAAACCCTTTGTTTGGAATATTCGTGAACCAAATGAAATCCAGATACTTTATATGAAAACAGAGGGACCAGTAAGGATATACGAGGTGCGTATCGTTGTGAAGGAAGAGGATGAATCTATTATAAGGGAGTGGTTATCCTGTCAGGAATGGATGCATATGTAAAAAATGATTGAATACATGGACCATGTATGAACCATATGCCTCCTCCAGTAAAAAAGCCTGATATGATTCTCCCTAAAATAAATACGCTGGTGGGAGGGACTGTAAATCCACCAGATATATGGGAGGAGATAACACAGTCCTATGCAGAATATAGCAGAGCCTATTGGGCAAAACGAACTAACTCCAATCGATCACAATACAAGCCTGATCCGTGCTCCTATTCAAGAAAGGGAGCACGTCAGTATCCATATGGCTAACATCGTGCAATTGACCATCCTTCCCACGTGACATAATCTTATGATCAACCTGTGAATCAGGAAAGAGTCTACGTAGATCATTTAGAATATAGGGAAGACTTGTCCTATCAAAGGAATAGGTACCCGCTTGAAGCTTCGTTCCATTAAAACTTGTAGTAATCTCTTGTCTATACATTGTATGGGCAGTTGTTTTTGCAGCATTAAGTGCATACCTATAAATGTGTCCAACTACTTCGGCTACCTCTCGTGCAATTTTAATTTGCAGAGTAGTATCACGCATGCTAAGCATATCATCGCGGCTCATAGGTGTATACGACATGGAAAATACCTTTTATATACTAACAAACACTTTCAACTTTATTCTAAGAATCAATACCAATTAAGACCAATCAATTACAAAACATGCTTGATCTTTCTGTCTATTTACAAAGGGAAGAACACCCTCTAATTTAGAGACATCGTATAACTTTCCATCGTTTCCACGTGATAAACTCTTATGTTCGACAGAACAATCAGGAAAGAGAGTTTGCAATTTTTCCAGAATATCAGGAATCTGAGCTCGTTCAAACGGTATATTATTGACACGCATTGTATAATCACGAGTATTTACATCAATCTCCTCTTTATGGCATTTAGAAGAAGAAGTTGTAGCCTTTGAAAGGGCGGCGTGATATATATGTTTTACAATTGATTCTACATGTGTCTTCTTTAATATATCTTGACGGACTTCCCGTAAATTCTGCATAGATTCACGTGTGACAGGCTTAAGCGGAGTCAAACTGCTAATATACTTTAGCTCCATGTCTACCCCATATAGTGTTATGATCCCTTTTCAAATTTTACAGACTTTGCTTTTATACTGTCACTAATAATAAATATTGCATTCCTTGTAAGAATAATATATTCTTTCCCAGAGTTATACATTTTTAGGATTGGTATAGTATCTTCAAATCGTATCAAGAGTTTTTGATATTTATCAAAGCCAAGCATTACTGTTCCATCAAAGGAGGGTATAAAATAATCCATTCGAATAGGAATTCCATACTCTAACGATAGTTTTGCAGAATTACGTAGTGTTATATCAGCAGGAAACATATCTGTATAGTATATATTCTTAACCTTTTCAAGATGGGATGTGGTTCCTTCATATCCATTCACTACACATTCGGTCGAGTCAGAGCGAACACGCTGCATTTGTTAACTTTCTAATAAATCATTCATCCTTTCATTTTTATGGAAACCAACCGTAAAAATGAAAGCCTACATGCGCATAGTATATATCACCAAATGTCACTCTATCAAATGCGTCGTGCAAATTTGCAAGAGCTTGTCCTTCATAATACTAACGAACGTGATGTATCAGTAAGGCATATTGTTATCGCTATATATTCCTCTGTGCTTCGTGCTGCAACGATGGGAAAGAGGGTCTATACATATTGTATTCCACGTATCTTAACACGACCTCTTTTAAGAAATAATAGGGATCGTGATGAACTTATTGCAGATGTCTTATATGATGTCACGGTCCTATTTCCAGATTCAAAAGTAACCTACCGCCCATGTGTAACTTATGATACGATTCGAGTTGAATGGTCTTAGACCACTTCCCCAGATAGAAACTCAAAGTCATGTGGGAATGTTCGAATAGATGTAAAAGTATTATCATGTATATATATAATATGGGAATAACCATTCCATGTAGCTTCAAAGCAATTTGTATGTAAATAAATAGATTTACCAGACCCCCATGGAGTATAGACTGCTCCATTATGTAAGGTAATATTGTTTGAATTCCATGTTAAGATATATTTTTTAGTTTTTGATATATCTGGGCATGTTGCACAGAAACCTTCCCTCCATCCACATATGCACCCACGTGTAAGGGCATGTTGTTCCTTTAATAAGTTAGTAAAGAAATTTTTCATACGATCAAATTTATGATCAAAATTACCAATAGGAAAGCTAAAATGACATACAATTGATGTATCGTAATTCACAACGGTATCAGGCTGTTCATATAAACTAATATATGGCACCAATGCAGAGTTATTATATAAATTGGCATGAATCAAATTATATGAAATAAATGGTTGATCCATACAAAGAGGTATTGCCTGTCCACTTGCAACATAATCAGAAATGTGATAGCGAATCACATTAAATATATCCTTTATGGCAAGACTATTCTTAAAGAGAAGAGTTCCACTATTGATCCCAGGCGTTGAAGGGTCTATCTTTGTTAAGTCGAAGAACTGTCCACCCAGATGCACACTTGAAATAATTCCACTTTCAGGAATTACATAAACAACATCATCTACTGCCAAATCAAACACACCTGCAAGGTCTTTTTTAATGATTATATCAGTGTCTATATAGAATATTTTGTCATAGGAATCGATTGCAGGGTAATCAAATATTTGCAATCTCGCACATGCTGCTTCGAATATATTATCCTTATTAGGAAAACAATATACAAACAACTGTAAGCCCAGACTGGTTCCAAGATTTACGATATCTTGATAGAAAGAGCCTTGTGTAATGATTAATATATCAAACACAACGGATGAATATACTTTTATGGAGGTTAAGAGGATTTGAAGGAGTTTAATATACCTTTTATTACAAAAGACGCACATGTAGAGAAGATGTTTCTTCCTACTAAGAGGCATATCGTGAAAGACACATGACTCATTTTGAAATGAGTGACCACTCTGCATGTAGGGGCGTGTCATTGTCCCCTTTGTGATATGGTCAAGGGAAGAACCAATATCCATATATATGTTATCAGGATATTTAGAAAAGCAAAGAGGGATCCATATTTTAGAAAGAGGTCCTGCTGAAAAACAGAAGACATGGTTCTTTGCATCTTTTACAAAGTCTAAGACACGTGCAGTTTCACCTTCGTGCATAGTATCCCAATTATCAAGTAATTTAGAATCAATTGTAAGAGTATTTTTTATGGGTAAATCCCCTTTTAGCCCACCAGAACTAATTAAAGAAAAACCGTGTCTGAAAGATGTCATAAATTTTACAAATCTTGTCCAGTTTGAATTCATGAAGATATTTGCATAAGTTCGTTGATTCATTGGCACACCAAAATCTTTAAAGTCATTATATATATAGTGTGTGCAATTCCAAGCTTTATTGCATGTATTGCATGGGATACCAATATATAGAGCGGGATTTACAGTTTGAATAGCAGCAAGAAGCTGATCCTTTAGAATACCACCTTTAAAGGTCCAAGAATCACAATTTGTGAAGGTTTTCCCTTTTAGTATATTATATTCTCCATCACTTGGTCGTATAAGTGCAAACGGTTGAAGGTTATTTAACATGGAAAGGATAGAATCCAAATGATTACTCATAGAACCCTTTAAGGGTCCAAATGGTTTATTTGAACGTGAAGCTGCAGCTTCAGCTGCTGCCGCGGCTGCTAAAAACTGGGATGTATCATTTAAGGCATAGGCATTCTTCCCATCTGTTTCCCAATGTTGTTTCCCAATATGGATACTATAGATGGCAGGAAAAAAGGCGGTTTTATACCCATAAGAGAAGTATTTGTTTGCATAATCCCTTTCAAAGAAAGTATTTACTGAATCATAATTACCTAATGATAGAATTATATCTGTGCGTGATATAGAAGGTTGAAGGGAATAATGTGGCCAATATCCACAATTCTTTCCAACAAGCCCATCTCTTTTTTCATGTAGAATCAAATCTTTGCACAGGGAGATACCGCCTACACGATCTATATCACTGTAAAAGAGACCATAATTCTTATTAAATACAATCTGATGTATATCATCATTCTTATATGTTTCAAGAAACTCTATACTATTTGAAATATAGTTACGGGGATGAAAATAGAGCCAATCGTCTTCTAAATGAATCCAATATGTTGGTTTTACATCTCCAAGTGTATTCCATATTATATTCATACTTTGACGATGTCCCTTTTCAGATGGCTTCTTGAAATAAAATGTAAAGAAAGGATACATCTTTTGCATAGCATCCCTATCTTCTTCAGAAGAATTATCATCTACACAATAAAACATATCGACTAAACTTAGATCCTTCCAAGTATTTATAATAGAATTCATAGTTTGTTTGAATAGATCTAACCGTTTGCACGTTGTAAAAGACATCATGACTTTTACTGGGCCAGTATTCTTCTTAGGTAGAAAGGTAGGAGTTGCAGTAAGGATAGGTCTATATGAATCAATAACTTTCTCTATAACTTTATATGTAGGTTCATCCAGGATGATACCTTCTTTCTTAATATCACTTAAATAGTCTAACATTTTTTGAAGAAAGCTTACTGACGTAGGGAGGAATTTAATACAAAATTGCATGTTATGAAAGAGGTTATTTAACCACCAGCTGGTGGCTATGAATTTTTGTGTAAATATTATATCATAAAATACTGGAGTCAAATGATGTTTAGCAAGTCGATCTGTTACAATAATCATATAGTATGGTAAATAAAAGTCGTATTCATTCTTCTTAGCAAAGAGTTTATCGGCTATATTTATGTTAAGATACTCTGTTTCAAAGAATTTTTGAATACAGGTATAAAATCCGAATGCTACCTGTGGTAGCTTTTCAACACAATAATATTTAATAAGACGATAATAACATTCAACACGTCCACTATCATAGTTTAATGAATCAATTAAATAAGGGATGCCAAGGAGGGGTGTTCCAAGTCGTTCATACTGATCAAATATTTCAATACAACTTACATATTTTTCTTGTGCCCAGCTTTCAAGGGTGAGAACCTTTTTATAAAATTCAATTGACTTTTCAAGAATATTTGCACAGTTATAGCTCTGTGCACAATAAAAGGCATATCGACAATGAATATGGTCTTTTTCCTTTAATGCTTCATAATATGCATTTTCCAAGATTGTTGCATCATTCAAATACTTATTAGGATTTTTATTACGATCTCCCTTCCTACCAGATATGAAGTGGTAATCTCCAGTGATATCAACTGCTGGATCAGCATGTTCACAGCAGGCAGGATATTCATGTAGCACACCTACATACTTCCATTTCTTAGTATTTTTAAAGAGTTGACACCTTGAATATCTAAATGAATTACCACTACCAAATGTGAACTTATACCAATCTGCTGTAAGGACCTTTGGCATTACAAAATTTCCATATATTTCATCATCTGCATCCCATACAAAGGCATAGTCTGCCTTCTTAAATGCATGATTGAATGCATCTGTTCGATTATAAGCAAAGTCTCTCCAGGGGGTTTCAATTAATTCACCGGGAATAGAATGCTTATCAAAAAAATGTTGAATGATTTGCTTAGTGTCGTCCGTAGAACCAGTGTCACAAATCACCCAATATGAAAAAGTAATATATTTAAGAAGATGTGTCAGCGTCTCTTCAATAATATGTCCTTCATTCTTCACAATCATCGTTAAACATATAGTGCTATCACCCATTCTTTTTATAAAATATATATGAAGATCTTTATATAACCGCATTACTCATCTGAATCGCTATCAGATGTGTCATCATCTGCAAGGGGTGTTAAAATACTATTAGGTTCGAAGACACGTAAATAACCATTTCTCCAACGCGATAATTCCCAGAACCTCGCGGCGCTTCTCTTATCATGTAGACCAGACGAGAGAGCATCTCTTAGAGTCATCGATGCACATGATCTCCTTACTTTGCATATATATGTAACCCATCCATTCTTCAGACGCTCCCATTCCCCAGGGAACCTGGCTATAGTATTTGGCTTATGAATACCATCATCAAACTTGATAGGTGAATCAAATGGATGATGAAAGCGTGCCTTATGTGAAAGACTATACGCAATATATCCAACAAAGTTCCCTGCATCCCAATGGGTATTTTTCCAACCAGAGACCTGTTGTATCTTATCAACTTCTTCAAAGATCTCAAGAATACGCTGAAGATCAAGAGTAACAGCATCACGATCAAACTCCTTTGTTAGAAACTTATGGGTTTCAGAAATATAATCATACTTCTTCGTCATATGTGTCATACCATGGGCTAACCCAACAACAAGACCTACAGCACTTTGAAGCCATTTACGACGCTTATCATTTCCATTTCTTGCACCCCATATTGGTATAGCTCTATCGTGCAAACCTATGCCAGGAGTAAACAGGGTATCTTTTACATACTTGATAAGAAAGCTTGCAGAATGGGCATGATACCTTTCACCACCTGAAAGTGGCATCCCATTTTGAAACCAATCAAAGATTTGAATACGATCATCAGGTGTTGCGTTTGCATACTTAATTACCATCATTTGGTAATTATCAAACCAATCTTGCTCCCTCTCCGTAAGGTCTTTATAGAACTTACCAGCGTAAGTGAAGAGATTCTTTTTAAAATTAGAAGCAGTCGTTATACGTTGACGACCATCTTCGAGAGTTGGTTTTGGATCCGTGCGACATTGACATGTAATAACTGCAGGGCAAGGATATCCTCGCATAATACTTTCTATAAAGCGCTCAGGCTTAGGACTTATCCAGCAATATTCGCGTTGATGTTCTGGTATAAGTAGATCAGATGAATCATATTGTGCTACAAGTGATGAAAGGGTTTCGTTTGTATAGGTAAATCTAACTCTATTCATAGTTGATAGTTTATGTTTGGGTGAAACCCTTTCATTTTTATGAATATTTATTTCTTTATGATTACGCTAATACCCCTTTCATTAGTATCAGAAAAATATTTTAAAATATGATAGAATCGAAGATCAATGCATTGTAATAAGAAATAAGGCCCTGGGTGCGCGTTAGTATTATGAAGTATTACAATACCATTTTTTGCAAGGCGATACGTATATTCCCACGCAGAATGGGCAGAATCAATAGAGTTACATGAATTTATAACAATAATATCAATATCATTAACATGAAGTCTGTCTAATTTATCAAAAATAATATTTATATTTTCAGGGTTAGTCTGAATTGTATGAATATTCTTTGTTATATTATTTAAATGATGCTTGGGATTCATATCACTTCCTAAATAATTATCACCTACTCGTTTATTTCTCAATAATATGTCAGTTGAATTATTCGATTTTTCATACTCGACGCCAATCTCGAGTATATTTATTTTATCTTTTAGGCTCATAGCTTCTGATAAAAAATTAGTAAGTATGTATTCATTATTTAGTGAAATGGTATCGTCTATAGATCTTATATGGGGATACCAAGGAGTATGAAGGTAATTATAGTGATCTGGCTTTTCCTTTACTGATACTCTATGTTTTAGCCCATCTAAATGTGATGGCTCCGTAATGATATCAACAAAGTTTTCAATACAATTTGTTTGAACAACATTCATATATAAAGAATGCACGAAGGCTTTATATAATAGTATTAGAGGGAAATACATATTTCCCCCACGCCATTCCCTTTATATTCAGAATTATTTATAACGTTATTTAATATAATAACAGTATAAATAATAAAGCTATAGGAAGACTTAGTATATAGCTTTAGACTTTGTCTTAGACTTAGACTTTGTCTTAGACTTCTTAGACTTCTTAGACTTTGTCTTAGACTTCATTGTTCCTCCATTCCAGTTACCTTCCAACCCTTCACCTGCCCTTACCTTAACAGGATTACTCCAATATTCATCTTCAATATGCAAAGATAAGTTAGCAGGAAGTTTTTTAATCTTAGTAGGAACGGTATATCCTTTCATTTCTTTTCCACTGCTTTTTCTATATGGAGGGTGTTCTTGACTTCTATAATATTTCTTACGCTCTTCTGTTAAAACATCCATAACTTCTGCAATAGATTCATCAAAATTGCCATGCATACTATTTCTTGTTATTAAATAATATATAACATCAGCATACTTTTCAGGTTTGTCAACATCATGCATGTAAATATTGTAAAGCTTTCTACCTTTAAGGAATTGTGATAAAAACTTACGCACAGTAACTCTATTATTTGAGTATAATGCCTGATATAGACTTGGTTCATCATCGGGGGTTATAATTTGTTCAATTACTATACCGTCCTCCTTTATATCTACGACCCTTTGCCTCCATTCAAAGAATTCAATAGTAAGAGGTTTCTCCATTCTAAATTTAACAGAGAAATAAATCTAAAAGAGAATGGGTTCTGTAATATAAATAAAGTATAACAAAGACATATATCGCATGTATGAAATTAAAAATAAGATCTAATGTAAATAATTAAATTACATATAAGAGCCTCTTATAGATCCTATAAGCCTCCCCGAGCGGGGAGGGGGGGAGGGAGATTGCATGATATAATTATATAATGCAAAGAAACATCTAAGAAATTAAAAAGAATGAAGTAGAAGACTCGGTGAAGACATCAAGGATACTCCATTCACCAGTGAATTGAACTCCGTTCGTTATTATTGTTCATACTCTGTTATGGGTGACAAACTGTTTAACTCTTATCATGAAATACATATTTACCCCAGGCCATCCCCCTTCCAATTGTATAATCAATATGACTTGTTTCAACAAGAATACCCTCTGCAATAGCATCATTCCAGGCATTGGTTGGTGCAATATTCCATTCCCTTTTATATTCAGAATTATTTAAAACATTATTTAATATGATAATGGTGTCTTTATTTGCAAGTTTACGAGAACTAACTAAATATTCCTTTAGATTGTATGTATCAGGCTCGTCTATATATATTATATCAAATGTAATTGATGGAGACGAAAGGACAAGGTACGTAAAGTTAAATAATGTATTACCTGCAATGAAAGAATATCTGTCTATAAATTTCTTTTGTATTAATGAATAAACTTGGGGCGATATTTTAGAAAAAGATGTAAGTGTAAGTGTAGAATTTGTCGTTAAGAAATGTAATGTTGTGAAGCCACATATACTATCAAGCTCTAAGAGTTTAGCATCTGGTAAGTTTATTATATCATTAATATACTTCAATTCTTCCCACTTTGACCACATTTCAATTAAAAAAGTAACATCAACTCTCACTATATTTAAATTATTAAAAACTATATTCGCATATGTAAGCGATTCAGGATGGATAACAGACATCCCAGAACGAATTATAGCATGAATATTATCGTATATATTCATATATATTTTCATACTATTCATATCACCATATGCAACATTATCGTTAACCGCGTTCTGTATAAAATCGAAACCCTTTGGTATATAAATAGTATTAATAGCTGGAATAATAAAATTAAATGTGCTTTTATATACGTTATCAATTCGCTGTGATAAGATAATATCATAGTGTGTATATGTAGAATCAATGTGCGTTTCTAATAGGGAAAATACTCTTTTTAAATTTACGAAATGACATGTCATATTATGTATATTTGTCTCTTCTCTGTGAAGCTTATATTTGGCTAAATCAGATGTATACGTTACTGGCTCTATAATATATGAGGTTGGATTATATAATTTAATAAATCCATCTATATCTTCTTTCGATGGGTTATCTGAAGATAAAAAAATGTCAAATGTGTGATTACCTATAGAATTAACAATATGTTCAAAGAAATACTTGTATCTATTAATTCTCCCGTAAAGTAATACAGCTATATGCATTATATATTCTTAACTATAATTCTTTAAATAAGAAAAAGGAGTAAAGTAAGAGTCTTAGTAAGAGTCTTAGTAAGAGTCTTAGTAATTGCATGTATAACATATAAGATCGTTAAGGATATAACAAT
>Ga0114973_10002780_pt1 | contig 12561 bp, 7 predicted proteins | sample M_140807_MF_Meta_FD_87025 | JGI IMG/M metagenome (GOLD analysis project Ga0114973, IMG submission 87025) | Freshwater microbial communities from Lake Montjoie, Canada to study carbon cycling - M_140807_MF_MetaG | ecosystem: Environmental > Aquatic > Freshwater > Lake | place: Lake Montjoie... | reverse complement strand
TTCCTCCCAGTTCCTTGGTGTTCTCCTGATGATTATACAGGGAATCGCGTGGACCGCATCGCGTTCGGCGGGCGGGCCCAGATGCCGCCGGGCTGCATGACCGCCGAACCGCATCCAGCCGGCTCGGCCACGGGTGCCGCATCGTGCCGAATGCGTTGCCGCGCGGGGGCCAACTCGGACACATCGTACCCGCGGTCGTTTCTGCCCCTCAATCGCCTGCCGGAAACCTGGGGTTTCCAGCGCCGCACGACACTTCCACGCCCCCCGTTCGGGCGCTCGGCACGTGGCTTTGCCCCGTGCTGCTGGGATCAGCCAGGCCTGTTCCCGATGATAGCTTGGGCGAGTGCGGGGAGAGGGCTTCTCAGAACCGAAAACCGCAGGTCAAAGCTGACGCGGGTTTTATTGGTGGCGTTATCGACCGTCCCGTGTGACAGGTAGCCGCCATCAAAAAACAGCACTTCACCGTAACGTACGTCGATGGGTCGATAATCTGAGCGGCCATAGTCACTTTCCACGAAAAGACTGTTTGACGAAAAACAGTCCGTCACGGGAACCCACATGTTGATCTGATCCGGGCGGTGCGTGATATCCACATCGCGGTGCCATAGGCTAACCGAAGACGTTCCGGCCAGGTGCACCCGCATTTTCGGGTGCTGCGAATAAGAGATTTTACCCCCAAAAAAACGGGAGACGTAATTGCGCATAAATTCATTGTATATTTTATAAAATATAGAGTCGTCGTTTAGGGATTGCATTTTTTCCCTGATCTGAAGGTTGTGTTTATATTTCAATAAAGTATCTATATTTTTTTTGTCTGTTGAATGCATATCTCTGAGATCTGGGACACAAAAGACCGAATTTTTGAAGAACTCCCCAAATGGATACTCAAGAGTTTCATACCGCATCAACCAGGCTGACCGGAACCCGCTCACCGGGCGCCAAACGGGGGGAACTGTCACCTTCAAGGCAGAGTATGCAGAAAAATGTTGTTTATGATATTTGAATAAAAATATGATCTCTCCCATTTGTTCCAGACGAAAATACCGGTCTCCCAAGGACGTTTTTTTTGCAGGTTGACCAGATTCTGCCATGCGGCAGCGCCGAGACCGAATTCTGCTTCGGAACGTTGCAACTCAAGCGAGGGACAGATCATCCCGATGACCGAAGCCTTCCCAATCGTTCCATAAAGGATAGGCGAGAGCGTTATCGGATCGAAGGTCAGGTTCACTTCGCCGCTCGCAGCGCTGGCCGGTCCTTGCGTCCAGGTCAGGCGATTGCCGTCGCGAGCCAACATGATCGGCCTGCCGTTGAGGGAACACCTCTCCGGGCCAACCTCCAGCAGCGCTTCGCCGATCCGGCTTCTGATCTGATAGGTTCCGCAATACTCAGCGGGAAGTTCGTCCGCTTTTTTCCACAGCGTCTCGAGCGCGAAGGTTTGCGCACCAACGGACAGTGTCTTGCCGGCAAGATGAATCGCCCCCTCAAGAACCGCGCCGTTCAGAGTGGCATAAAGATGGCGGCCACGCTCGGGGCTCTCGGCGAGCCCGACGCGCAACGCATCCGTCGCCGCTGAATAGCGGCCGACCGCTGTCACCGGATGCTGCCGCCCAGGCCGACCTTCTTCCAGGATCAGGTTATGGGCTGCGGGTACAGCCTCATCCGCCGGCCAGATGCTGCCGATCAGGCGCCGATATCCGCGCCGGTCGACATCTACCCTAAGGAAGCCATGTGTCGGCTGCCCGGGTCCGGCTTGCCAGCGCAGGATGCCCCGACGGAAGCTGAATCCGCGCACCGGCGCCGCATCAATGAATAGCCTCGCCCGTAGGCCATCGCCGGACAGAACAAGCAAGCGACCTGCCGATTCCGCATGATAGACGCCGTTCCAAGGGAATAGCCGATCGCGCTGCATCAGATCGATATCGGTCCGCATACGCCCCCATTCGGCAGGCTGGCGCATGCGCGTGCCGAAGGCCGTTAACGAGGCCATGAGCGTCTCCTGCTCGCTCTCCCGCAGGACCTGGGCCAGCGCGCGCAGAAGGGGGCGATTTTTGAAAAGGGCCAGGAGCAAGGACTGATTGGATGCCGAGGCGGTCTGGCTGCCCTTCGCAGCGATCTGCATCGCGCCGGAATCCTGCGTCAGCAACAGCGCCACTTCTCTCGGGGAGAGGTCGTCGAAGGCGGGTTTCCGCAGTGCGGCGCCAGGGTCTTGCCGATACTCATCTGCCAATGCGGGATCAAAGCGCAGGGCGATGAGGAAGCGGCTGGCTGCAGTGTCCTGCTGCCATTGATAGCCGGGGGGAACTTTGAAGCGCCGGAAATCGCGGAATGCCAAGCGCTCCCGCGCGCCGTAGCGGCCGATCTCGCGCAAGGGCCCATTTGGTGCTCGCGCGGTCTGGCCTGGGCGCATCAAGCCAAGTCTCGCCATCATGTCCAGGGACGGAGGAACCGGGTCTTTCGGTGCCAGATAGAAGGTCGAGATTCCCGTGACTCGGCTCTGCAACGCTGGATCGTGGAGGGCATCGAGGGAAAACACCTCAATGACCGGAGGAATCGCCGAGAAGCGGGATGCGATGTAATTCGTAACCGGATAGCGATCGCCGTAAAAGGCCTGCAGATACGACACCAGGATCGAGAAATTCTCGTTAATATAACCCTTGCGGCGATAGCCCATCTCTCCGACCAGACCCACCTGCCACAGAACTGTATGAAGGGTCGTCGCGGGCACGCGTTGGCGGATCAGCATGTCGGTGGCCTCATAGGTCACCATGCCGGGATGTGAGGGATCAACGCCGAGATCCGCGCAAAGACAATCGAGCGCGCTGATCCCCGGACGCATCACCGCCTGGTGGCCTTCCCGCCTGGCGATCAAAATGGCCCGGTGCGTGGAGAGGACGAAAATACCGGGATGCCCATAGTAGATCCCGGCCACCTTCTTGCCTTGGCGGACGTAGTGCAGCAGCGCCTCTGCCATCTGCATGTAGGTGGTGTATCTGGGCTTTGAATCGTCATAGAGCACATAAAGATCATACGCATCCGGGCGTAGCTTCTTGATCCATGCGACCGTTGCGGGATCCGCCACGCAAAAAAAGACGGCGTCGGCACCCTCGATGATTTGCTCGTCGCCCTGGATGAAGCCCAGCGTCTCGATGCCGGACCCGATGATCGTCAAGCTGCCCTGCCGCGCGGACGGAGTTGTCGGCGGCGCTTCCTCGATCCTGTCGGACGCGACGGCGATCTCCGCGGCGAGGGCTTCCCAAGCGCGCGCATGCTGATCCTGGGACGGAAAGCGGCCGCTAGACGTCGGGTGCATCAGTGACCCCGGCGTTCTGCCTGCGGTGGGAACACAGGGGGGCGATCACGCGCTGCCGGGCAGCCAGAGGAGCGCCGGCGCCATGGTAGAGGACTGGCCGGTGGTCTGGGGCGTGCTCCAACTGACGCCGTCTGGCGACGTGCTCCATGCGATATTGCCGCTGCTGCCGGCTTCGATGAAGGCCAATGCCAACCCAGAGGCCGTCGCAACCAGTGCGGGAGTCGCACCGGTTAGGGCCGACAGATTAGTGTCGACCACCGGCGACCAACCTTGCGCCGTCGAATACGAACAGACGTTGATATTGCCCTGCGAGACGAAGGCCAGCCATATAGCGTCGCCGAAGACCGTCATGGATGGCGCTGTTCCTGGAAGGATTCCCGGCTCAGCCGAACCATACCTCGACCAATCCTGCCCATTCGCGGAGCTTGCCAGAAAGGGCCCGTAGCAGGGTGCACTGTCAGTGGGGTCGTCGGTATAGGAGGAGCCATAATTAAATGCCATCCAGAGTTCACCGTTATAGCTCACGAGGGCTGCGCCGGATCCACTCGCATTAAAGCCAGAGTTATAATTCCCGGACCAGGTGGAGCCATCCGCCGAAGACATTAGCAGGATATACTGACTGGTGTTTGCCGCAGTGAAGGCCACCCAGAGGACGTCGTTCAACACAGCGAGTGCGGGCGATGTAAACGGAAAGGCATTCTGGTTTGTCGGAATCGGGGGTGACCATGTCTGGCCGTCTTGCGTGGACACCAGCAGCACTTCGTATGGCTCACTCGTAGCGGTGAAAGCCAGATAGACGGCGTTTTGGAACCCGATCAGCGCCGGCGTTGCGCTGCTGGCCTGACCGATCGGCGGGACGTTTGCCATCGCCGCTCCTCCAGCACCTGAAGCGAACGTGCCGCAGAGAATTTCGCCCGTCGGGGAAATCACGGCGCAGCCCATCGATCCCGTCGGCACGGCGGCCGGTATGACGGTCGGCACAAAACCGGATGCGCTGATGACCGTCAGATAGTTCAGCGCCGTCTCGCAGCCCACCAGAACCGGCGGCGACGCCCCGCCATAGGTATAGGCTGCGAGGAGATTATAGGCCTCGTACTGGGTCGCCGTCGTGGAGTAGGCGGACATCTCGTCCACCAGCGCAGTCTCGGCCGATTGCGGCCACTGCCAGGCTTCGGCGGCTTCGTCCGCCGTGGTGTTCTGGGTACAGAGGATCGAGGTGAGGACGGTCTGCTGTTCGGAGATGGTTGGCTGCGCCTGCTGGACCCAGTCCGCGAAGGTTGACCAGCACTCCTCCGGCGTGTTGCTCGGGTTCAGCATGTAGTTGATCAGCAGCCCCAGCCCCGCTGTCTCCTGCGGCGCACGGGCCTTCATCGCGTTCAGCGATGCGTTATGCAGGCTGCGCAGGATCAACTGCGCAGAGACCATCGCAACCACGATGGTCAGGTTCTTGACCAGCGCCGGAAAGCCCGTGGTCATGACCCAGCTGCCGATCTTGTTGAGCGCCCCCTGCTCTCCGCCCGGCGGAATATCCACGTCGGTGTCGATATCCGTGTCGGTGTCTGTATCGGTGTCAGTGTCGGTATCCGTGTCCGTATCGGTATCCGTCACCACGTCGATATCGGTGTCGATATCGACGTCGATATCCACATCAACATCGATGATGACGAAGGCGTCGATATCCACGTCGACATCGACGTCGATGTTCACATCCGTATCAACATCCGTGTCGGTATCATCAACACTGTCCGTGTCGATATCAGTGTCCACATCAACATCGACATCCACATCGACATCCACGTCGACATTGGCGGGCACCGCATCCTCGCCCACTTCCGCGACAGAATCCGCGGTCTCTGCCTGCGTCGACAGCCGCTCATTGATGGAGGAGACCAGGTTGCCGAGTTTTTTGAAGAGGTAGACGGAAAGCTCGCCGGCGCCGCCCAGGAGGTGCTTCGCCATATTCAGGATCATCACCAGCTGGAACAGCCGGAACGCCCCGAAGGCCATGTCATAGGCGGCGACCCACCAGGGGATCGTCGGCCCTTCATAGGGCTGCGCGATGAAGCTCTGCCCGTTCAAGGTCCCGCTGAGGCACAGGACGATCTGGCTGGGATCGCCCTCCCAGGCCAGGCTGCGCGGGATCGCCGAAAGCTGCATGCCAAAAGTTGCGGTGGCACTGGGCGAGGAGAGCACCCCGTTCACATAGGATAACGGCGCGGGAACGCCGATGTCGTTCAGCGGCGCATAGGTCGCGGTGTTATTCGCGATCGTCAGGGTGCCGACGGAGACGGTCGGCAGAACGAAGTTACCGGTCTGCTGGGTCCCCGGCTCATAACAGTAATAGGTGCCGTCCCACGGATAGAGCGTGTAGTTGACCCAGTAGGCAACGGCGGAGAGGCCGGCGGCGCTGCACCCGGCCATGCCGTTGGCATCGAAAAAGGCGGCGACCGCATCCTCCAGCTCCTCGGGGCTGGTGGCGTTCAGGTAGATTTCGGTAATCTGCAGCGATTCCGGCGCATAAGGCTGCGCCATGGTCTCTAGGTAGAAATTATAGGTGGTATTTGCGATCGCCAGATCATTGGCGGTGATGGTCTGGCTGGCCTGCCGCGCCAACAAGTCCGGAACCCAGACGAGGATCGGGAACTGATTGCTTTGCTGGGCAACCACCATCCGCACCGGCATCGGCGGCGAGGTGAAGGTGAGCGAGCCATTCGCCGGGACAACCGCAATCTGGGTGTAGACCTGGTCGTAATCGGGCGCGTTGGTGCTGGGGGGATTCGATGCTGCGCTGACCGCGGTGGTATTGAAAACGATCAGTGGGGTATCGTGCTGGTTGGTGACTGTGCAGGGAATGCCTGAGCTACCCGACATCGCTCACTCCGCTCTTGCTCTGGCACAGCACTCGGGTGCGTGGAAGACCGCAGGAGCGGTGGTGGTCAGTCATCGTCAGAGCCGCCGCCCTCGGAAGCCTCCTCGTTGATCTTGGACTCGTTCTCGGCTTCCTCGGTTTGCTCTTCTTCCTCGATCTCCGAGACTTCATCCTGATTGCCCGACGCCGAGGCATTCTTCTTAATCGCCGCATCAACCGAAACCTGATCCTCCTCCAGATTAAGTTCGTCGAATTCGAGGCTCCGTTGCACCGTCATGAGCGAACGGGCGGACTGCCGGAGCGAGTCAGAGCGGATATTGCGCAACACATCACCGTCTTCGACGAGACTGTCCTCCACTTCGTAATCCTGCTCATTGACGCCGAATTGGCTTTGCGCGTCCAACTGATCGCTCTCACCAATGAGCTCCACCTCTTCCCCGACGCCCACGACCAGCTCGGCCCGCCCAAGGGCGCGCCGGATCAGCTCGCTTCCAGCGCGTGGCCGTTCCTTGACGAATTCGAGGAAGATGGAATTCGCTGACTCATCGGGAGGCAGGTCCAACGCGTGGAGGACGGCGGAGAGGAGGGTGCCATCCGCCTCATCGTTGGCGAGATCGGTTTCGATCTCGGACGCCGAGGAACTGTCGATCTCTGAGATCACGTCGTCGCCGATGGCGTCAGCCGCATCCTGCTCAGCCTTGGGAATGCCGATGACATATTTGCGCCAGAGCGCTTTGCAGCGGTCTTTGAACGGGGTGGTCCGCTCGGCCGCAAGCAGCAGCCGCTTGAACTCTTTGGTGAACGCCTCTGAGCCGACAGCGCCCTTCTCGAGGGCCTGCTTCAAGAGCGCATCCCCAAGCGCATTAAGAGAGTCCTTATTATATCCCTTTTCGATACAATTATCGCGCGCCTTTTTCGTCCCCGGCGTTAGTTGTGAATTGTAATAATAATAGACCACATTCCAACCAATGACCGCGGCAAGGATAACACCGACAGGGATTCCCACACTCAGGGTCCGGTGCTTCTGGCTGAACCAGTCCTGGGTCTTCTGCCAGGCGGCACCCAGGCCATGTCCGCCGCCATTCCCCTCCGAACTGCCGAGAAGCGAGGGCGCGGCCCCGGCGGGTGCGGAAAGCGCGGCCACCGGCTTGCCACCCAGGTAACCCAGGAAGGCTGGGGCGAATTCGCCGGTGGGCCCCTGTCGGAGATAGGTCGCGGCCAGGGAGAGGTCCGGCGCCGCCCCTTTTGCCTGCGGGACCAGCCTCCCTTGCAGATAGTGCAGCGCCATCGGCGCCCCGACGAGAGGCGTGTGGAGGATCTGATACATCGAGCCCGGGAACATCGCTGCGCCCGCCGCGCGGCGGAAGCTGATGTGCCCCAGCAGCGTGGCGGCGGGCCCGCCGGCCGCGGCACCAGCATCTGCGGCCGCGTAGAGCCCATAGCTGAAACTATCCTGAAAGCCCGCCCAGGCCGTAGGCCAAGTCATGAGATAGCCGAGAACCAAAAACAACCGATCCAGGCGGATATCGGCAAAGCCGTCCAGCGCCGGGTGTCCTGCGGTGCTCGGCGCTGCATCCCGCACCCCGGCTGCTATCAAGGCCAGGGCGAAGCGGCGGGATTCGGGCGAATCCGGGTCGGCGATCAGCTCTTGCAGCAGCCGGAAGGCGGCAGCGCTCGGCCCGGGGTCGGTCGGCACGCGCAGGTCGGCGCCGGCCGCTACTGCCGCGTCGGACACCGGCAGCAGACCGATCGGGAAGAAGTTGTTCGCCTGGACAATCAACAGCTGCCGGCCGCCATTGCGACCCCGCGAGACCGCCAGCGGCAAGGCCTGCCGGCCACCGGGGGCCAAGGCCCGGCCACCATCGGCAAAAGACAGCAGAACCCGCCGCATCCGGCGCCGTTTGCCACCCGTGACGGCCACTTCCCCGATGGCCGTGACGGCACCGTTCCATCCCGCCTGAGGCGCGGCTGCCCCGCCGGGCAGCGGGGCCGCGGGATTGCACAGAAAGACAGTCTGGGGATCGATTGGCATTGGAACCTCGGGCAATGGCGATGGCGGAGCAGGTGAGCGTTCAATCTCCGGGGCGGTCAGGCGGTGACTACCCCGGCCGAGCGGGATTCGAGTTCGGCTGGGTCACCCCGTGATCCAGCCGAACGCGCCTGTGCTAGACATCGTCTAGGGCATCTTCCGCATCGTCACCGTCCTCGTCGTCTTTTTCGTCGTCCTCTTTGTCGTCGAATTCATCGTCTTCTTCGTCTTCTTCGTCTGTGACGTCGTCAGCCGCCTGCTCGGAACTCTGCTGCGCCGCGCCTGACTCCTCCGCAGCTTGCGCCTGGTCGGTCGTCGCTATGGTCTGATCGGTCGCGTCGATTGTGGACTGATTTTCAACGAGTTCCTGATTGGCATCAACTTCGGTAGGTTCGATCGTTTCCAGAGTGCCTATTTCGTCTTCCATATCGTCAAACTCTACGTCCTGTTCTTCGCCAACGCCCATCTGATCCTGCGCTGAAATATCCTCAGATTGTTCATCGATTTCCTCGGTCTCGACGCCTTCCAACTCGGAATTATCCGCATCGGCTTGGGCGTCTTCCTGGGCCTTTGTCAGATCGTCGCCAGTCGGCACCGTTTCTTCCGATCCGGCCGCCTCCAACTGGTCATTACCTTCGTCCTCGAGTTCGTCCTGCTTTTCGGCTTTTTCAGCATCAGTCGCGCCAGACCCGCCCGTGGATTTGAACTTTCCTGCGACCCAACCAACAAATTCGCCGGTCAACTTGATGCCCATACAAAGCGGGATCGCTATTTGCAGCACCTCGAAGGCGATCGAGTGAGTAACCTTGCCGAGGTCAGCCTTTGTCTTGGCTTTCTTTGATTCAGTTTGCTGGATGTTGGAACCTATGCCCGTCGTCGAACCCGTTTCGGCAGGGATTGTTCCAACCATGGCGGGGATCGGGGTACCGTAATCGCTCGAGATCCCCGTCATCTGGCTGAGATCAACGAAGGTCGCCTGGAGGCAGATCTCGACAAGGCTATTGCTGTCGCTTGGGACGAACTGTCCATTGACAAAATTCAGGGGGATCGCGTCGCCGCTCGACGTCGTATAGGTGATGGTGTAGCCGGAGTTGGCCGCGGCCAATGGGGCCGGGAGCGACCCCTGGGCGACGAGCGTCATCGTTCCGAGCAACGTGACCTTTTGGTCGGTGGTATCCGTATTCCCGCTCGCGCTGTTGTTGCTCGCAGCGCTGGCCGAGTCTCCATAGAAATAATATGTATAACTTGTCTGGAAATTTGCCCAAGGATAGGCGAAGGCCTGTGCGTAACTCTGTACCATCAAATAAGTTGGGAAATTGACATTCTGGTATTCAGACGTCCCAGCAAAAAAACTTGCCATAGTGCTATCGAGTTGCATCGACGTGGCGGCAGCACCCGCACTATTGAGTGCGGTCGTGTACCCCTGCGCGAGAGGCGAGGACGGATAGGCCATCATCATCTGGTAGAAAGTGTAGGCATTGGCCGCTGTGCTGGAATTGGCTGGGGCGGGCTGCGGGACCGTTACTTCCGGGAAAGTCTGCTTGATGGCGTTCATCTCCTCGCCAACCGAGGACACCGGAAAATAATTATTCGATTGCACTACCAATAAATTGAAGTTGTAGTTCTCTTGTGTCGTGCTGCCGGGCTGCAAGTAGGGCAGTTGCAGCTCGCCCGTTTGACCAATTGCAAGGCTGGTGGTCTGATTCGAAAAACTCAGAAGGGCCAGCGATTGCTGGAAAAATTGCGAGGCCGTGTTTGTAAGCTCATAGGCGTTGATGACAGAAATAGAGCCGTTCCAACCCGTCTGGGCCGCTGTTGTCGGGGAGAAGGGAAGCGTTAGCCCATTTTCGACATCGCAAATGTTATAGGTGGGGGTGGTGGTGCTGCTCATTTTGAGCCTCCGCTTCCGATTGAATACTTTCTTTAATGCGCTTGATCGCCGCGGTGCAGGTTTAAAGAACGCGTGCCCGGCCGAGTCCAGGAAAAAAATTTCCGCTATGGGATCGGCCGGCCCGCAGCCGCCCAGCCGGTCATATGGCCCGCAGCGGCTGCTGCGGGCCAGCGCCGCGCCCGGTCGCGGCCGCCCCAAATCCCCGGGCAGCCGCCTCAAATTAGGCGAGCATCTTCAAGGCGTCAGCCTTCACCTCATCAACGCGGCGCGTCCAACCTGCCCCGAACGTGCTAAAGGTCGAAAGGCCCCGATAGAAGTTGAGCCGTTCATCAGCCAGGCGGGAGGTGAGATCGGCCGGATTCATGCGCGATACCGCGGCCAGGGTCTCCGGACCAAGCCGGCCGTCCGCGGGGACGCCCGCCGCGCGTTGCAGGCTGCGGATGGATTCTTCCGGCCCGGCATTCACGCCGAAATCGAACACCATGAGATCGACTCCAGCGGGGAGCGAATCGCAGCGCATCGCGTTCCAGTAGTTGGCCCGGTAGATCCGCTCGGCCTCATCCACCGAAAGATCGCGGACATCCTCAACCGAAGCCGGCGCGTGCCGCCAGGCCGAGAGAGTGCGCAGCGTGATCCCCATATTCGTGGCACCCCCGGGGTCTGCCGGATTGTCGACGAAGCCGCCCTCCTCCCGCAGCACGACCGACATGCAGCTTTTGAACAGCGCATCCTGCTCATCGCTTGTCGCGGAGACGGGCGCGGCAGGAGGCGGCATCTTCGCGGCAGCCGGCACGATCGCAGCCCCGCCAGGCGCAGCGGGCGGTGCCTCAGCGGCAGCGATATGCGGCGCCGCCATCGATTTCACGAGGGCATTATTCTGCTGCGCGTTGTCGCGGACGGTATTCGTCAGCCGAGCGACACTGGCGGCCTGCGCCGCCTGTTGCGAGGCCGTCAACCGTTCTGCCGCCGTCGGTGTTGAGCGAGAGCCCAGCCAGTAGTGGACGACTGTCGAAAGGATCGAGACCATGGTGCCTAAAGCGACATGGATCAGGCTCGACGGATCGCTTTCCTTTGAAATGGGCGCCCCCATCAGGAGGCGTGCGCCAAAGGCGAGGCAGCCTAAGACCAAGAGGATCGAAATGACCGAGGGCGTCGCTTCGACCAAGGCGTTCCGGGAGAAGATCTGATCAGGCCCGAGGCTTGCCGCAAACGCTTCATCCTCTCGGCTGCTTGCAGCGGCGTCCGGGGGCGCCGCCGCGGCATTGCTGCCCGGCCTGCCTTGCTCATTTTGTTCCAATGGGGTGCCGCTCATTCGCCAAGCTCCTGCGTCGCCAAAACCAAATAAAAATACCGAAGGCCGCGCGTTTTGCGCCCTAAACCGGGGCCAGCCTGACGCACCCGAACGGCTGACCGCGGCGTTGCGCGTCAGGCCGGGATCACGTCGTGGTGTGCCGTCACAACCGCTAGGGAACCGTCTGCACGGGGTTCGCGCAAGCCGACAGGGCTTGCCTAAAATTAAAAAAATTGCCGAGGTTGGGACCGGGGTCCGGAGCGTCGGTACCAACGCCGAGCCTTCCAGCAACCAGATGCGGGCGATCCGTCGTTGGCGTGAAATAGCCTCCCGGGCACGCCGCCGGCAAGCGCAGGGAAAGACAGCGATCGAAGATGCGGACCTGATCGAGCTCCGGGAGGTCTATCATGTTTAGGCGGACCGGATCGCTCAGCAGAAGGAGACGGCGACAGACCACCGCAGATCCTGGGGGAATTCTGCGGCGCGCAGGTCAGTTCGCGTGACGACGCCAAGCAAAGCGCCGCTGGCGATAATCGTTGAAAATGAGAGCAAGGCACCGAAAGTGTTCACGCGATAAGGTGCCGACAACAAGCACCAGCCGAGGCGACCGGTTTTCGTAAGCGCATGAGGGGCGCAACTGCGAGCGTGCCGACAGAAATAAGTTATTGCGCAGCGCAGCAGGCTGTCGCACCATCCCTCAACGCGGGAAACAGCCAGACGCACCCACACGGCACACCTCAACCGAGGAGAATGCCGTGCTTCGCCGAGACGCTTCCCGTGGATTATCCGCCGCGATCCTAATCGCTTCTTTGCCTCGCGCTGTCCGAGCAGCTGAGGCTGTGCTGCGGGTGGGCATGACGGCGGCCGACATCCCGACGACGACTGGACAGCCCAGCCAAGGCTCGGAAGGCGTCCGGTTTGCCGGCATCACTGGCTATGACGCGCTCGCGAACTGGGACCTCTCGCGCAGCGACCGAAAGGCGCGGATCAAGCCTGGACTGGCCGAAAGCTGGGCGGTCGATCCGGGCGACACCAGTCGCTGGATCTTCAAGCTGCGCCAAGGCGTGACCTTCCATGACGGGTCACCTTTCACCGCCGAGGCGGTGGTCTGGAACCTCGATAAGCTGAGAAATAAAGCTGCACCGCAGTTTGACAGCGCGCAGGCCGCGCA
>Ga0114973_10002776_pt1 | contig 12570 bp, 15 predicted proteins | sample M_140807_MF_Meta_FD_87025 | JGI IMG/M metagenome (GOLD analysis project Ga0114973, IMG submission 87025) | Freshwater microbial communities from Lake Montjoie, Canada to study carbon cycling - M_140807_MF_MetaG | ecosystem: Environmental > Aquatic > Freshwater > Lake | place: Lake Montjoie... | reverse complement strand
TTCTTTTAATCGTTGGTCAGAAGTAAGGTTATAAAGAACTGCAGTAGTTCCTGATTGAGTAATAGAACCAATTAAACCTGAGTTGTAAATAAAACCTACATATCTAGTTCCGCTTGCTGTTCCACTTGCGTGACCAATATCTTGAAATGAACCACCAGAATTCATATTTATTGAAGTCCCGCTTGCTGGCGAAGAAGTGCTTGTAGTCCCCACCAGCAAGTTACCGCTTCCATCCAATCTCATGCGTTCGCCAGCAAACTGAGTAAATATTAAATTATTGCTTACATCAGAAGTTAATGAATTAAATCCAGAGTTTCCTGTATAGCGTAAATAAAATTGTGCGCCAGTAGAAGCAATATCCATTCTTCCAGAAGCACTTGTCTGACCTAAAGCCACATTACCAGAGGAGTCGATACGCATACGCTCTGAACTATTAGTAGCAAAAGTCAATGGGCCATTAACAAAAGTTGCCAAATTTAATGCGCTACTACCAACTGCCGTGTATAAACTACCTTGCAAAGTTCCATTGACAGCCAATTCATAAGAACAGTTACTGCTTGCGGCAGAATTGAGCGTTAGTGCTTTATTTACACCACCAAGATTTGGCGAAGTAGTACCAATCCCCACATTACCAGAGGAGTCGATAGCCATGTGGGTAGCACCAGCACCCGTTGAAAACCTTAAATAATTTGATGCTTTTGAACCCTCAATGTTTGGACGAGCAGTACCACCACCCCATGCCAATATGTAGGTATCGCTAAGATTAATGTTTCCAGAAGCAATATCAAGTTTTGAGTTGCTTGGACTACTAGTACCAATCCCCACATTACCAGAGTTGTCGATACGCATACGCTCTGTGTTAGAGGTAGAAAACTGCATTGTTCCAGATGAAGCGCCTGATTGTGGGTTAATAATTCTAAATCCACCACTGTCTACATAGACATAACCATATTGCGTTGTACCGCCTTTTAAACTTAATTCAGCCCCACTTGTGCCTTTAATAACAAGTTGTGTATAGCCAGCAGAGCCAGCGGGCGAGGTTTCACCAATACCAACATTCTGTGAAGTATCAACAGTAATCGCAGTAGTAGTGCCGTTGGTTTGTAAAGTTAATGAACTTGCACTTTTTACGATGGGCGTAGTAACAGATGTTGAGCCAGTCAAAGTTGTAAATGTGCCAGCCGCCGCCGCAGTTCCACCAATCGCAGGAGGACTTGCTAAGTAAGTGCTAAAGCCTGTTCCTGATACTGTTGAACTTGCCGACAAAGTAGTGAAAGCACCAGTATTAGCCGTTCCAGAACCAATCGTGCCTGGTGCTGTGTATGCGCTAGTAGCCAACATAGTGTTGGTAACAGTTCCACTATCGCCAGTAGTTACCAAGTTACCCGCTACGGCAGGCACATTTAAGTTAAAAGTTGACGCTGTGTTCGGGCCGACAAGATTAACCTGACCGCCTAAAGTTGCTTGAAATACTAAATTTCCCATGATATTTCCTTATGGTGCAATGATTAACTGGTTTGCAGTTAACGCGCCTGTTGATGGATTAAATTTTAACTTAGTAGACGATACAGTCTGTGGAAGATTACCAGTTGTATTGCTTACAAAGGTTGGGTAAAAAACAGCGTTTGTGCTTGTATCGTCTGTAATCGCTGTATTTGTGGCGTTTGTCGCTGTCGTAGCGCTAGTCGCTGTACTCGCATTACCCGTCAAAGCACCTACAAATGTAGTCGATGTAACAGAAGTCAAACCCGCTATCGTTGTAGCCGAGCCACCCAAACTAATCGCTGTCGAGCCAACTGTAATGCTTGAGTTAGTCAACGCAGAATTGGGGATAGAGGTTAATCCAGCACCCGAACCCGTAAACTGAGTAGCCGTTAAAACGCCCGTAGAGGGGTTAAATTGGTACTTGGTAGAGGATACATACTCTGTTGTTAAATTACCGCTTGTAGCCGCGGCAAACAAGGGATAACGCACCGCATTTGTGGTCGTATCGTCTGTAACTGTTGCGTAAGATGTTGGGGTTGTCCAAGTTGGCGTGTTTCCAGAGCCAGCAGAAGTTAAAACTTGACCAGAAGAACCCTGACTGCCATCAAAACTTGTTGTGCCAGTTACGCTTAAATCTACAAAACTACCATTTTTGGCGGTTGTAGCGCCAATAGTCATGTTGTCTATTGTTCCTACATTTGTAGGGGCAACCTCGATTGAACCTGACCCAGTAGGCTTGATGTGAACATGACCCGTACCCGTAGGGCTTATGTCAATCTGGGCATTTGTGCCGTTTAGGTTTGTCGATACATTTAGTGAGATATTGTCACCACCGCCAGCACCCATGCTCATTTGGGTTGTGCCTGCGGAGTTTTTGAGGGATAAGCCACCAGAGTTAGTCGCTTGAACTATTGGAGTCGTTAGACTTGTAGACGCTGTAATAGTTGTAAATGCGCCCGTTGTAAAAGCACCAGTAGATGGTGTTGTAGCGCCTATTGTTGTTCCATTGATAGAACCACCAGTAATGGTAACAGCATTGGCGTTTTGGGTAGACATTGTTCCCAAACCAGTAATGTCTGTGCTTGGGATAGTCGCAGAAGCCGTTAAAGCGCTTGTTCCAGAGCCTTTTACATAGCCTGTAAGGGTAGATGCACCCGTACCGCCAGAAGCGACTGCAAGAGGGCTAGACAAGCCAGAAATCGTGCCACCCGTGATAGCCACAGCGTTGGCGTTCTGGGTTGACATAGTGCCTAAACCAGTTATGTCGGTGTTAGGTATGCTTGCAACAGTCGTAAACGCAGATGTTCCGCTTGCTTTTAAGTAACCAGCCGTAAAAGTAGCCGCCCCACTACCACCATAAGCCACGCCAATAGTGCTTGCGTTCCAAGTGCCTGCTGTCAGCGTTCCTACACCAGTAATGCCCGTGTAAGAACCAGAAATTCGTGCTGTGTCTATCGTGCCAGATGTAATCTGTGTAGCACCGATAGCGATGTTTTGGGCAGATAACGAGGTTAGTTGACCTTGCGCGTTAACTGTTGCCGACAAAGACTGTGATGCCGAGCCATACGAAGCCGCGGTTACGCCAGTATTTGTGATTGAAAAGATGTTTGACGCTAAAGTTAGCCCAGTACCCGCAAAGTAAGTGCCTGTGCCTGAGAACTGTACCCAAGGCATTGCTGTAACGCCAATAGTTCCCGTTGCCGTAGCCGTACAAACCCAACCCGTGTTGGCTTGACCGCCACTAAGAAGAACTGTGTATGCGCCTGGCACTTCCGACCACACATCCATATCCGTTGCGCGTGTCCAAGCACTTGCTGACGCTACATAAATGCCGTTGTCTTGTGATGCGGTCTGGTTCTTTACCAAGACCCGTTGACCAGCGGTTACTGTATAACCATCAATCGTTAACAGACCCGATAAAGTCGTGATGTTGACTGTCGAGCCAACAGCACAAGCGGCTTTTGGGCCAAGCCCCTGCGCTACTGTGTCTACATAAAACTTGTTGGCAATGTCCGTATTTGCACTAGGAGTAGTGGAAATCGTGCCAGTTGTAGTGCTGATATTAGTAAAAACGCCCGTTGATGGGCTTGTTGCACCTATCGTGCTACTGTCAATCGTGCTATTCGTTATTGTTAACCCAGATTGAACTGGGTTTAATGTCGCGTAGAACGGCACACCCTGACCAATAAAGGTCTGAAAAGTTCCATCTACTGCAAAATACGCTTGTACAGGAAGTAGATTTTGCAGAACAGAATTGGCAGGGTTTGCCATGCCTTAACTCTGATAAACAGAGGGTGTTACATACAAAATACCAGCAGTACCAGAATTGGATTTTGCTGTTATGTAGTATGGTGCTACTGAGGTAGCAACAATTAAAGGCTGAGTCATGCCAGCAGGCAAAACAAAGTCTCCATTAGTGCCATCAACAGGAAACACGGGCGCACCAGGGTCAGTAGGCCCCCATCTCACCGCAATAGGGCTTGCACCCGTATTGAGGAAAGCGGTGTAGTTCACTTGGGTATTAGTAGTGCTATTGACCAAGACTGCCGCGTGAGCGGTAGAAGTGACCGATAACGCTACTGTTTGACCAGCGGTTCTAAGAACAGATGAGCCAGCCATTTTTAGACCACATTAGTTGGATATGGCAAATCTTCGCAAGACTTGACGCTAACCAAAAGGGTAGCCGCGGCTTGCACCACAGAAGCACCAGTTAAGTTAAACAAGCGAACAATGATTGCGTTATCTGCGGCTGTATAGACATTGGCAACACCAACGCCAACAGTCATTGCGGCATCCACTTGCGCTTGGATTTTGTCCGTAGACTTAACGCCTTGGCAAGCAATGGTGACTTCAGTTGTGGTAGTGGAGAAAGTGGTTGCTGGTAGTGTTAGTTGGCAAATAGTATGCGCTATAACATTTCCACGCGAAATGGTGGTTTTTGACATGGTGATTCCTTTGCAGAATGGTTAAATTGTAGCCGTAAAAGCGAAAAAAGCCACCCCTTTTGAGGATGGCTCTTTCTTTATTTACTCACGAATTAAGGTAAAAATGTGAGGTCGTAGCCGTAGACAAACACATCGCAAGTCGCGGCAATCGTAGTACCCACATTCACATAAATGTTAGTGGGGTTAGAAATAGCGGTGTTTGGATTTGTCGCGGCAGTAATGGTCACATAAGGGCCACCAGTGTTGCTAGTTAAAGCGGCGGTGGTCAAAATGGTTGAACCTGTTGCCGCTGGGCCAGTGTATGCACCAACAGTAGCCGTTGCAATAGTGGTGGTTGCACCGCTAGAGTTCAAGCCATTGGTAATGACAACGCTGGTTGGCACAAATTTGCTTACATCTAAAACTACCATTGCGGTATCACCCGCGGCAGATAAGTTCACAGATTGAGCGGATGCAATCAAACGCAAGGCTTGGTTTGTAGCCAAGTTTTGTGGGTGATTACTGACTGTGGTTGCTGGGCCTGGATTTGCCATGATATTTATTCCTTAAAAAAAGTTAATGATTAAGCGGCAACACGGCAAGCGAGTTCTGGGTACAAGGGTGCCCAGCCATACAACACATCTAAACGAGTAGGAATACTATCGTTGTTGATGGTGTATTGGCGGACAACACGCATACTCAGACCAATGTCTTTGTCGGAAGCACGACCAGCAAAATGGACACCTTCTGGCAATTCGAGGTCGGCCACGGCCACTGTGAACGCATTGCGGTGCATGATGATGTTCTGTGGTGACACAGTACCTGTGCTGTTGAACTGAGCGATAGCGGCAGTAGCAGAAGTAGTCGGGATAGACACGTTCTGGAACTGACCAGCAGTAATCACAGCAGGAGAAACAATCACAGAGCCAGAAGCACCAGAGGCAATAGCAACAGTTTGCTTAACAACGAAGTTACGCAACTTGTTAGAGCCGTATGCTTGGCGGTTTTGTGGGTTGACAGCGTAAACGCCAGCGATGGTGAAAGTGTCACCAGCGTTGAGGTTCAAAGTACCAGTATTGGCGGCTGTAACAGTAATAGTGCTTGAAGATGCCCAACCAGAGGTCAAGAATCCAGTAGCAGTAGTAGTAGCGACAGAGCCAGTAACAGTAGTTGTGCTGTTAGAGCCAAAGGTTTGAGCCACGACGTTCTGGTCAAGTTTCCAGTTCATACCACCAGAATCACGACCCATCAAGCCCTTGCTGTATTGGTCACTAATCGCTTGTTGTGGTACGAATAGACCTTTCAAACTGTCAACAATAGTTGCAGATGTAAAGGGTTCAACGATACATGAACGACGACCATCACGCGGTGCGCCTTCAGAGTCAAGGTAAGCGCCAGCGGTCAGATAAGTAATCAAACCAGTTGGGGGTGTACCAGCAACACCAACGATGTTGGCAGTTTGCAAGGTAGCCATAGCCAGACCATCGCGGTCAATCTTGTTGGCAATAGCGGCAACAGCAGGCTTCAACACGCGGTCAGAGAACATATCCAAAGATAGCGCTAAGTCCTGGGTCGTAAATTGCGTATCCACATGGAATTGTGTTGACAAAGTAACGGGAACTGAAGTCTCGTTAAAGTCCTCAACATTCAACGCGGGGCCAGTTGTTCCGATGAAACGACCTGGTTTGCGGACATTGACTGTGTTACCAATCTTTGCACCGACAACCGCGAACTGGTCATCATAGTTGCGGTCAACTTCTGAAGTGAAGGTCAACTCGTTTTCCAAAACCATCAACGCTTCGTTGGTGATTTTCGATATGGTCAATAAATTATTAGCCATTTCATTTCCTTAAATGTTTAAAAAAGATTAGGTTTAGCGAATCTTTCCAGCCTTGCGAGCCTCTTTCCATGCTTGAAATGTTCCATGCCATTCGCCATTAGCGGATAGCGGCACATCAGCAGGGTTAGACCCTCTCAGCGGATTGATTGGCGCTGGTGCTTTACTGCGAACATTTGGTGCGGCTTGTGACTTCGTTTCCTTTGCCTCAAACCTTGCCTCTAGTTTTCCTATCTCTCTTAACGCTTGTTTAGGATTCAACCCTGCGATTTTCTTTGCGATTTCGTCATTCTCAGCCAGATGGTAAAGGATTTGTGGCCCCACATCGCTCTCAAGAATCGCATCACGAATGTCATCATTTACGACTACATCACTTGACGCAACGATTTCATCAAAGTCTGGCAATGACGCTTTAGCCGACTGCACTTTACTTGCCCAAGTCTCTATGACTTTCTGGCGTTCTACTGCTTCTTTAGCCTCTGCATCTTGCCTTCGCATCTCACCGATTCGCTTGTCTGCTGTGAACTCTGCTAGAGCCTTGGCATATTCAAACGCATCGTTGAACTGACTAGGTTGCGGCTCTTCATCGACTTTAGGCGCTTGTGGCGCTGGCTGTCTCTCAAGTGCCGCTAAACGGGCTTCTAAGGCTTCCCTTGCTTGTCGCTCTTGTTGCGCTTCTTTTCGCGCTTCTTCGCGTTGCTTGGTTATCTCAGAAAAACGTCTTTCGAGTTTCGGATTACCTTTCGGCTTTTCCTCTTGCTCTTTTTCCTCGATTACTGGTTCACTCCGTTCCGCTTCCTCGGTTGGCTCTGTTTCAACAGCCTCAACTTCGGGTTGGTCGGCTAAACCTAATCTATTTGCATAAAACTCTGCCGAGTTGTCGCTGGTAATTACATTACCCGCTTCTTTTTCAGACATTACGTGTCCCTACGAATTTACCCAGTTAACCTAACTGGTAAGGTTTGGTGGCAAATTTACCACTAATTCATTGTTTGGTCAATTATTGAGCATCATTAAGTTGCTTTAAAAGTGCATCCATAGCACCCTTTTTGCCCAATGAGGCTTTGAGTTTTGCGTACTTAGGATGGTTTCTAACCCGCTCAAATTGTTCGTCAACAGCCTTTTCTTTTTTTAAAAGACCCTTTTTAACCATTTCTTTTTCGTTGAATTCTTCGCGGTTTGCGCTGGTTACTGTTGGCATCTGATACTCCTTAAATTGCTCGTTCTGTGGTTTCTGCGCTTGCGTTATGCAAAGCCGCCTTGTCCATCTTGGCAAGGATTAGCGCCACTTGTGCCTTATATTGCTCAATCTCTAGTTGAGTCTGAGTTTTTAGCATAGTGTCTTGCGCTTGGGCATCGACTTTCATAAGCATATCTGCATGGTGGCGCTGGTCGGTCAGTTCAATCTCATGTGCGCGGTTAGTCTCTTTAATCATTACGCGCTTGGTTTCAGCATCTTCCCTGACTTGTTCTATGTCTTGGCGTTGCTTCATCATCATTTGCATAGACTGCATCTGCTGTTGCATTTGTTGCACTTGCTGTTTAGCCTGCGCTAACTGCATCTGAACTTGTGGCGGTATATCGGATTTTTCGTCAATCTGCGCTAGAGGATTAGATGCGGCAAGGCGGTCAGCGATGATGTCAGCGCCAGGGAAGTCCATATTCCTAAACACCAAATCACCAGCAACATTAAACAATTCTGGCTTAGATAGTAACGGCATCATTGCATCCACGGCTTCTTGGCGCTTGCTGTTGTAGCCTGGCCCTGTCTCCATGACCACATCGTATTGACCGATGGATGTGTCGTTCAAGATGTTGCCCACGGCATCGCGTTGGTTTAAGTTCAACATATCCGACTTGCCATCCTCACCAATGATTCGCAAAACCCGTTGGGTATCGTAAATCTTAGGAATTAAGTCCAGACATATTTTGCCCACATGAGCGATGGAACGGGTTAGGTTGTCGTAATAGTCGTAGTTTGTTAGGTCGACTTGCTGTTGCTGACCATTTAGCGCCTTGCCTGAGATGTTGCCTTGACCTAGTTGTGCAGGGTCAAAGATACCCATAATGGCTTTTATGTCATCCGACACCATACCCGCGGCAGTCATCGTGCCTACGGGTGGTGGCTCTGGTTGTAAGCGAACTGGTGGTGGCGCTGTACGACCCTCAATGTCTGTTTGCTTGTAGCGCAACAACGGGAAAGACTTGATGTTGGCTTGCGCCCAATCGTTCTCATGTCCCTCGTCTTGACCTTCTGCCATAACCCATTTGGCTTTAGGCGCTAGGGCGATGGATTCTGTAATCGAGGTTTGCCAGAAGTTATACATTCTCTGGCTATCTTTGGCGTAGCGCACCATGCCAAACTTCTTGCGCTTGTCACCGATAACCACATGACGGCCATAAACAGGCACGATGGGAATGTAACGGCTTGGCCAATCGCGTTCTTCGATAACCTCGACCGCAGTTAGTTTCTTGTACTTAATCGTCTTTTTAAACGATTCGCGTGTGTCAATAACTGTAATGCCAGCCATTGCAAGGCGATTAAAGAAGTCTTTGTCATCAGCAAAAGTGCTAGAACCATCGCTCAATAGGTAGAGTTTGGCTTTCTCGCGTATTGTGTAGTAATACTCGGCTAGGCGAATATCCTCTTTTGTAATCCATTCGCTTTGGCTGTCACCAGTACCGCGCTGGGTAAATGATGTGCCATCGTCATTATCTGGGTACATCGAGCGGAATACTTCCTTGCTCATCATTGTGGTGATTAAGCATTTCTCAGCGTCTGAGCCATCAGGAAGAATGGAATTAGGGTCAAAGTACACAGTAAACGGGTTGTCTACTGGGTCTATGTATATCTCTTGGTCGAATGAATCTTCGCTTACATAGTCAGTTCGGATACGCATAAAGCCCCAACCCATGCGTACAGCATAGTCAAAGGCGTTGTCATAGGCGTGGTCTGCGTTACTGTTGACTTCAATGTGGCGAATAATGCCCTGTATGTCTTGCGCTTCCACCATCTGTTCGTGCGTATTGGTCGCGTGAACTTTAATGCGTGGGCGTTGCTGGCGTTGCTGATTGGCTACTTGTCGGCAATAGCCGTCTAACTTGTTGATTGTCAGAACTGGGCGTGATTCGAGGTTACGACTGTTTTGGAGTTCTACTGGCCATTGGTCACCAGATACAAACTTTAAATCTTCTAGCGCCTCTTGGCGGTTCATCGTATCTGCGTCATTGCAGAACTTGAGGAACTGAACTGCCTCGGTAATTACTGGGTCGAAGTCATCTGCCATATCTATCCCATCCAACTGTTAGGCTGACCATAATGTTGATTCTGAACCTTACGCCTTGGCTTGGGTTCGTTAATCATCAGTCCGATATAGCGGAAAGCGTCAGCGCCATGCGAGTATTGGTCGTGTAGCGGTTGACGGCTGAACTGCCCCGTTTCTGGGTCTACATCGTAACGATAATGTCTAAGGCATTGTAGACCATCGTAGCAATTTTCTCTATCAAACCAACAATTTCTGAATATAGTTCGTGCCGCATTGATACTGTCCGCTATTGGTGTTCTCTCAATTATCCGTGTTTTGTAGCCTGCCGACCTAACAATTTCTTCAATGGATTTGCCGTTACTTGCAAGCGTCTTGTTCTGTGCGTCATGCGGTAGCCAGAGCGTGTCGTACATATACCCGTAGGTCTGTAACAAGGCTAAGTAATGGCTAATAGTCTTTTGGTTATCTTCGTGATAGCGGATAAGGCGTGTTTCCATGCCTACAAACTGAAGTATCCAAAAAGCCGTACTGTCTGCCCAGCCCAAGTCAAAAATCACATGGCAAGGCTTTGTAGGGTCGTAGTTGACCTTGGTAATGCGGTCATCTAACTCTGCCACTTGTATCTCATTGGCAAAGATAGCGCCATCTACTGTAAGTCGGCATAAACCTTCCCATACTGTTTGGTAGGCGCTTGGGTCACGGCTCTTGAGGGAGTCTTTCTCTAGCGCCAGCACTTCGGGAAACCAAGGGTTGTCTGACCAGTTAATCTTTTGGACTACCGCTTGTTCTGGTGGTCTGACCACAAAGCGCTGATAGGTTTCGTCTGTCTCTAATTCTGGGTTAAAGGTAATCCATATTTCAGAGCCTTCCTTTCGGATGGTCGGGATTAGCGTATTCCAACTATGACGGGAAACTGTTTGCGCTTCCTCGACCCAACAGTAATCAACACCCTCATAGGATTTGACATTTGCCACATTGTTCTTCAGTCCTACAAAGGCGAACTCTGTGCCGTTCTTGCCTCGGATGGAACTTTGGGTTATCTCATAGAACCCATGCAAGTTCATCAGTTCTATCTGGTCGCACAGTAACTTGTGTACCGAATCCTTGATTGAGGTCTGATACTCACGGGCGCAAAGCACTCGAATCTGGCTCTTAGCCCCCAGTATCAGTAACGCCTTTGCCGCTGAATGGCTCTTACCAGCACCGCGACCCCCGTAATAGACTTTGTAACGCGCCTTATCAAAAAGGCTTGCCATCTTTACGGGAAACTGTGCATTAGTCTCCATTAGGCTTTACAAAGGTCACATTGATTCCCGTCACTAGAGGCGCACCATCAGCACCCGTAATCTCGGTCTTTGTGCTTTCTCTGTACTTCTTGGGGAATCGTGCCGCCATAGAGCGTGACCAGATTGAGGAATTAAGTTTGTCACCCTCCTTGCTCTCAATCATCATGTTCTGCGCTATGTTCTCCCACCAATCTAGTTCATATTCCTTTGCTTCATCCAAGGCGTGCCGAAATTCTTCGTGCGTATCCTTCCATGTAAACAAAGTTCTAGTACCGATGCCCAAATTTGAGGCAATTTGTTCTATTGATTTGCCGAGTTTGCCCAACTCGATGACCTTCTCGCAATAGATAGTGTCATAAAGGCTTGGTCGACCTACTGGGCGTTTCTCGTCTGTCATTTCTTTGCGGTCTTAGCCGACTCCTTAAATGCTTTAGCGGTGGGCGCACCCTTTGAGCCTACGGCTCTCATCTTTTCTACGGGCTTGCCTTCTGCCTTTTGGCGCTCTATGCGTTCTTGCTTTTTGTGAATATTTGAATAAAGTCCAGTTTTCATTAGCAGTTCCAGTTCTTTAGTGATGCCTTGGCGCGCTCGGCTGGGCCTTTCGCGTTCTTTACTACACCCTCCATCCTTGCACAGAAAGAGGCTTTACGCCCTTCATCCTTCTTTGTCTTAGGATTTGGGGCTGGTGGCTTTAGGTTGGCGTTGTTCTTAGCATTGTATTCAGCACGACCCTTTGCGGTCATGCCAGCGCCTTTATCCGTAGGGTTGTAGGTCTTGCCCTTACCCGTGGTCTTGTGTTCAATAGGCTTGTTGTGCTTTTTCATTTCTTAGCCTTGGCTTTCTGTGCCTCGCGCTTTTCCGAGTAAGCAATAGCCACCGCCTGCTTGACGGGCTTGCCTGCGTTAACTTCGGCTTTGATATTTTCTTTAAACGCTTTGGGGGTCGCTGACTTCTTGAGGGGCATCATCTTTCTCCAGTTCGGTTAATGTCCATTGGCATTGCTGAATTGCACCATTTATTTGGTGTAGTTGCACTTCCATTTCTTTACCTTTAGCGATTAGGTCTTGGATTCTTAGGTTAATCAGTTCTTTGTTCATGTGGTTTCCTCTATTACGGCACAAATGTCTTGCCAACTCATTTTTAAGTGGCGCTCACCATTTAAGTTTAATTCTTCAAACTTCAAGTATTCGTCTTTGTAGTCTTTAGCCAATGTGCCAAACATTATGCGGTCACCCACATTAACGCCTTGGAACTTAGCGTCATCACCAACCGCGACCACAGTACCGATTGACTCGGCTTCTGCCATCAATGATGTGTCCAATATAAGGGATTTGACCCGTGGTTCGGGCTTGACAATGATTTTGTCTCTCAAAGGTTTAACAATCATTCTGTAACCTCCGCCTTGACCTTTGGCGGTCTACCCATGCGCTTGGGTTTCTCAACGGGCAAAAAGTCCCCAGAGGGTTCTGGGGTAAGTTCGGCAACTGCTTTGCCTTTATATTCGCCACAAGTTTCTTGTGGGCTTCGATTCTGGTAAGTCGGATACCTACGGCACAAACCCAAAATGGAATTTGTGTCGCAGTAATGCCGACAGTCCCTACAATACTCAGTAGCCATATCAACCTTTCTTTGATGTGGTTAGAAGCCCCATTAGTCCCGACTGACTATTGGGGTTTCGCTTTAACGATAGTTTTCGCGGCTGTGTGTATAGCAAACGCCAGCGGTACGACCAGTATTGAACTCGCCTTCCATGCCAGCAGTTTTATCTTCCT
>Ga0114973_10002775_pt1 | contig 12574 bp, 10 predicted proteins | sample M_140807_MF_Meta_FD_87025 | JGI IMG/M metagenome (GOLD analysis project Ga0114973, IMG submission 87025) | Freshwater microbial communities from Lake Montjoie, Canada to study carbon cycling - M_140807_MF_MetaG | ecosystem: Environmental > Aquatic > Freshwater > Lake | place: Lake Montjoie... | reverse complement strand
GGCCGCAATGGCTACTTTTGTTGTTTTTGCATTAGGACATTACAACACTGTCTCTACGAGAAAATTAGCATCCGAATCTAAACCTCTGGTGGAAGCTCTTTGGTCTGTCATTCCCAATCTAGAAGTGTTCAACTTAAAAACGTATGCTTCATACGGAATTACCATTTCGCTCAAGGAAGTTGCCCTTAGCTCGGCCTACGCTTTACTGTGTTCTATTATGTTTTTGATTTTGGCTTCCTTAACTTTCGAGCGGAAAGATATTTTAACGTGAACTTGGAAGTTATTTTTGCGAACACGCCGATTTTATATGTTCTTATTTTTATTTTTGGTTTGCTTTGGGGAAGTTTCTTCAATGTCTGCATAGCTAGGCTTCCCCAAGAGCAATCGGTTGTTTGGGGCCGCTCAAAGTGCCCCAAATGTTCAGCGCTCATTCCCTGGTTTGGTAATATCCCCTTGCTGAGTTACCTAGCCCTTAAAGGCAAATGTAAAGCCTGCAAAAATCCCATATCCCTAGAGTACCCAATCATAGAACTCGTTTCAGGACTCATGTTCTTAGGCCTATTTCACCACTTTGGGTTTTCCAAAGAACTTTTGTCCAGTTTAATTTTCTGTTCATCTCTTTTGGTTGTTTCTGTGATCGATATTCACCATCAAATTATCCCTGACGAAATAAGTTTGCCCGGAATCATTTTAGGTTTCGTTTTATCGTTATGGGTGGGGAACATAACCTGGATAGAGTCTCTTCTTGGAATTCTTGTGGGGGGAGGTTCTTTTCTCCTAGTCGCTTGGGGGTATGAAAAATTGGCTAATCGAGAAGGGCTTGGAGGGGGCGACATTAAACTTTTGGCTATGATAGGCGCTTGGCTAGGGGTTCAAAGCGTCCTAGTCGTGATTGTGCTCTCTAGCTTATTAGGATCTATTGTCGGTATCGCAGCCATGCTTTTTCAGAAGAAGGATTTCAAGACCGCTATCCCTTTCGGACCTTTTCTAGCTGTAGCGGCAGTTGCTTACCTCTTTTTTAGTCACGAAATACAAAGTATTCTATTCCCCCAATTTAATTTATAGTTCTCGAAGAAAGAATGACGATGGATAAAAAAACGGTAATTGTGACTGGGGGAGCCGGTTATATCGGTTCATGCACTGCCCATCTTTTAAAACAAGAGGGCTTTAACCCGATCGCCTTCGATAATTTTTCTACGAGTCGAAAGCCCACTCACTCTATTTTTCCGGTTTGGGAAGTCGATTTAACCGACAGAAAACAGGTTGAAAATGCCTGCTCAAAACTCCCCAAAGTTCATGCAGTGTTTCACTTTGCGGCGAAAGCTTTAGTTCCTGAGTCTACGGAAAAACCATGGGATTATTTTTTTAACAATCTTAATGCCACATTAAACATGGCAGATTGCGCAGCTCAGTTTTCAATACCCTATTTTATCCACTCTTCAACCTGCGCCGTTTACGGAATTCCAGATAATATTCCCATCGAGGAATCAAGTCCCTTAAGACCTGAAACTCCCTACGGTCAGAGTAAACTGGCTTCCGAAAATATATTAGAACAATATTCAAAATGGAAACAACTTCGGGTTTTGAATCTACGTTATTTTAATCCGGCTGGAGCATTTCCCGAGTTAGGATTGGGAGAACTTCACGAGCCCGAAACCCACTTAATACCCAATTTAGTCAAAAGCTTTTCACAAAAAACCGCTTTCCAAGCTTTTGGCAATGACTACCCTACTTCGGATGGAACGTGTGTTAGAGATTTTATTCACATCAAAGATTTAGCAAGAGCTCATATTCTAGCTCTCGCCTATCTGGAAAACAGTTCAAAAACTAAGTTCGATTCTGTGAACATCGGAAAAGGAAAGGGCGTGTCCGTCGGAGAAGCCATTAAAGCAGCTGAACAGGTTCTAGGGATTCAAGGCCAGATCAAATTCCAACCTAGAAGAGCTGGAGATCCTGCTGAGTTGGTGGCCGATACGAAAAAAATGACTGAGTTATTTAAATGGACCCCCGAATTATCATTAAACCTTATGATTGAAGATCATTGGAAGTTCATTCAAGGTCGGATAAAATAAGAGTAATGGAACCCTCGTCCAATCCATCCAGCTGGAATAAATGCAGCGTTTGTAAAAAACCCATCGGGTTTAATGCTGTCTACTACAAATGTTCGGTTTCAACTTGTAACCGGGTTCGGTTCCAACTTTATTTTTGCAGCGTGGCATGCTGGGACGCTCATATCCCGGGTGCACGTCACCGAAGCTCCTATGCTACCGAGCAAAAATCCCCGCTGAAATAACCCTCTCGACTTAACTTCCCCAACCCCATCCAACTATTTGTTTAAATTCTCTACTTTGTCTTGCCAGATATTACCGCTTACTGCATATATTAGGGCCTTTTGAATAATAAATGATTGAGGGTAAGCCCCTTTTTCGATCACGGAGGAACCATGGAACTCGTTGTTATCTTTGCGATTGCTCTAGTAGCTCTCGTGTTTGCGTTCTACCTGTCCAATTACGTTATGAAACAGGACGTAGGGACACCAGAAATGCAAAAAATCTCCAACGCTATTAAAGAAGGTGCGGAGGCTTTCCTAAGACGTCAGAACAAAACCATCACTCTATTGAGTGTTGTTTTTTCAGGCCTACTCTTTGTTTTTTACACCAAATACAAAGGAACCGACATCGCAACCAAGATGACTATTGGTTTTCTTCTCGGAGCTTTATCCTCCGGCTTATCGGGGTTTATCGGAATGTATGTTTCTATCCGATCTAACATCAGAACCGCAGCAGCGGCCCGAACTAGCTTGAACAAAGCTCTGCAAATCAGCTTAAGAGGCGGAGCCGTTTCTGGGCTAGCCGTAGTGGCACTGAGCCTTTTAGGTGTCGCCGGTTTGTTTGTTGCTTTCGGCGGCAACCTCTCCATGGGCGCCACTGAACTTAAAAACATTGCTCTTCAACTGGTCGGTTATGGTTTCGGAGCAAGTTTCGTAGCTTTGTTCGCCCAATTAGGTGGCGGTATCTACACCAAAGCAGCTGACGTGGGTGCTGACTTAGTGGGTAAAGTAGAAGCTGGAATCCCTGAAGATGATCCACGCAACCCAGCTGTTATTGCTGATCTTGTGGGGGATAACGTCGGGGACTGCGCGGGTCGCGGAGCCGACCTCTTTGAATCGACAGCCGCAGAAAATGTGGGAGCTATGGTGCTTGGTGCTTTCTTGGCACAAAAGCACCCTGAACTAGGAACAGGCGTGGTTTTCTTCCCTCTCGTTGCTAGAGCTTTCGGAATTTTAGCCAGTATCGTCGGTATTTTCTGGGTAAAAATGAAAGATGAAGAAGCCGATCCTATGGAAGCGCTAAACCACGGATATTATGTATCGACCGTTTTAGCTATCATTGGATTTTTCTTTGCCGTGAAATGGTTGCTTCCTTTCCAAGGCAGTATGTATTATTTCGCAGCAGGAGTTATCGGGGTTATCACAAGCTTCATATTCGTGTTAATCACCCAATATTACACCGAATACCGATTCCGCCCCGTGCGCTCGATCGCTGAGGCTTGCGTAACTGGAGCAGCGACCAACATTATCACCGGTCTTGCAGTCGGTATGGAATGTACAGCTGCGCCAGTCATCACCATCTGCGTCTCTATCTACTCTGCTTACTGGTTAGGAGAGAAAGCGGTAGTTGGCGGTGGGTTGTACGGAACAGCTGTGGCTACCATGGGAATGCTTTCCACAGCAGCTTACATTTTGGCGATGGACACTTTCGGACCTATCACCGACAACGCCGGTGGTATCGTAGAAATGTCCGGTCAACCTGAAGAGATTAGAAAAAGAACCGACCGTTTAGATTCGGTTGGAAATACAACTAAAGCTCTCACAAAAGGTTATGCGATTGGAAGTGCAGCTCTTGCAGCTTTCCTTCTTTTCTCCGCCTATTTAGATGAAATTTCTGACCTGTTAGGTCGTGAGTTCCACTCAGTTGACTTGGCTAAACTAGAAGTATTCATCGGAGGATTGATAGGGGCTGGATTGGTCTTCTTGTTCTCCGCCTTAGCTATTAAAGCTGTAGGAAATGTAGCTCAGTTTGTGATTCAAGAAGTTCGTCGTCAATTCCGCGAAAACTCTGGAATCATGGCTGGAACTTCTCAACCTGATTACGGCCGTTGCGTGGACATCGTAACTATCGGAGCTTTGAAAGCTATGGTGGCTCCAGGCGTTCTCGCCGTCGTCGTTCCTTTAGTAGTTGGCGTTACTTTTAAGTACCTATCCAACGAGCCCGGTCGAGGAGCTGAAGCAGTAGCTGCTCTTCTAATGGTTGGAACAATTGCCGGAATTCTAATGGCCACTCTCATGAACAATGGTGGTGGTGCCTGGGATAACGCAAAAAAATACATTGAAACCGGAGTTCACGGCGGAAAGCGCTCTGACGCTCACAAAGCGGCAGTCGTAGGTGACACCGTGGGAGACCCATTCAAAGATACGGCGGGTCCCTCTCTTCACGTATTAATTAAGTTGTTATCAACCATCACTCTTTTGATGGCTCCTCTTTTCATTTAATTGAACAGAAGACAGTTTTAAAAAGGCTCTGAGGAGACAAACTCTTCAGGGCCTTTTGTTTTTCTATCGACTCGCTGAGTTGTCGGCTCTATCCTGTTCATGATTCAACCAATCTGCTATTCTTAGAGCTCAAGTTAAGGAGATCTCAAAATGGAAACAAATCTCGGCCAGCTTTTCTTACGGGGTGGATGGGTCATGTGGCCCTTGTTAGTTTTTTCGGTTCTGTCCTGGGCGGTTATTTTGGAAAGAATTTATACTTACTTCACGTTGAGACCGAAACTGGCCGAATTAGCTACTTCATTAGTTCAAAGTCTCCGAACTGGAGATTCAAACGGGGCCAAACAGATTTGCCTATCCGGAAAACCCCAGATCAGTGAAGTGTTTGTAAATGCTCTAGACACTAAACGGCCTCGTGAATTGGCGGAGCGAATGACAGAAAGAAACCGGGTTCGTTTGATGGCTGTACTTAAAAGAAATTTATGGATTTTAGGAACCATTGGAAGCGCTAGCCCATTCGTCGGTCTGCTAGGTACCGTAGTCGGTATCGTCCGAGCTTTTCATGATATGTCTGAAAAAGGGGCCGGTGGCTTTTCAGTTGTAGCTGGGGGAATCTCAGAAGCACTGATTGCTACAGCGGCCGGACTTGTAGTCGCTATCATCGCCCTCATCACTTACAATATTTTCGTTACAACGGCCAATCAAACTATCAGTGGAGTTAAGCTTGCAACAGAGGAACTTCTGGACCTAGCTTACGGTAACGGCTCTACCAACTAAAATAGGTGATTTATGGCTCTTAGATTTTCTGAAAATGAAGATGAGTCGATTGTAGCTGAGATAAATATCACTCCGCTTACTGATATTTTTCTGGTGCTTCTGATTATTTTCATGATTTCAAGTTCAGCCATGCTCGAGGGTGGACTTCAAGTCAAATTACCCTCGGCCAAAGCCACCGCTTTAACCAAAGCGGGCAACGGGAAGCCCACTTATGTCACCTTATCGAAAGATGGCAGGATATCTGTGAATGACAAAGAAGCCACCGAAACAGCCTTGGCGCAAGTAATCAAAGAAGCGCTTCTGCAATCCTCAGATAAAACGGTGGTGATACGCGGAGATGAATCTATATTTTTAGGCAAAGCGGTTAAAATTATGGATGCAGCCAGAACTGCGGGTGCCGATAAAATCGCTTTAGCAACTCAAGCCCCAAACTGATCCTCAACCAAAAGGTAAATAACTAGAATAGGGCATCATAATGCGCTCCAAATTCTCTTTACGATAACGCTTCTTGGAGATCGCAATTTTTCTTATTACCGTATCTTTTAAATCCGAGTGTGCAGAAATTGCAGAATATTGTTTCAAAGCCTCTTCTCTTTTACCTTGAAGATCTAAAGCACGAGCCCAATAAAGCCACACTTCAAAGTATTCAGGTGGAAAAAAAACTTTACCAAGCCTCTCCTTTTCTCGTTCGATGAGAAGTTTTGCTACTTTGAACATATCTGAGGCCCCCTCAATGTCCCCTTCTTTCATAGCAATGAGACCAGAAATAAGTCTAGCTTCCGGAAAATCCTCAAACTTCAAAGTCTGCTCCAACTCGATTCGTGCCTCGGACATCTTGCCTTCGAAAGAATGAATAAACGAATGAATAAAGCTGTTTTTGGCCTCGAGTCGATTCGGTTTAGAAAAAACGTAGCCCTCAAAAGATTTGCCCGTTTTGCCTTCACGGCCAGAAAAAATAGCCCCCATGTCATACTCGTAAAATCGCCCCAAATGCACTGGAGCATTACCCTCTGCAAAATAGACCTTCATATTTTCCAAATCCCAAACCAGACTCTGTACATTAAAAATTTGAGAAACAGTTCGATTCATAATTCTTTCAGTTTCCCAATAAGGATCCCAGTGATCGCTAATAGCTTTTACAGCTTGAGCAACATCGAACTTTTCTCCTGCAAGTTCAATGATGTTTTTTAATCGATTTGAGCGGGAGTAATTATCCCAATTCATTCTTTCAGTCGTCGCATATTCTTTAGCTTGGGGTTCTGGCGTTTGATAAAAATTGGAATGGGTTAGAGTCCGTGTTTTCTCATCTAGCCATCGAATACCAGCAGCCTTAGGATGGGTTTCATAGATAAAGGCTCTTCGAGTTTTTCCATCGGCAACAACAAAAGCCCAAGAAGAGGCCACTTTGAATTGTCTTAAAATTTCCAAAGCCCCATTTAAACTTCTAGCTCTTCTTAATATTTCCTCTCCAATCACAAAGGGTAAGTGTCCCTTAAGGTTGGTTTCAAAACAATAATGCTGATGAAGGGCAACACTGATCTGAGCTTCATTCACACCGGTGATTCCTGCCAGAGGAACTCCTGCGGTTCCAAATCCAATGTAGCGCAAAGTATTCTTGGGTTCGATCATTTGAATCACGGGATAACGATCCCAGTAACCCACTCCTGGAAAATCTAAATTTCTGGCTTGCAAAAAATTCCCACCATTGTGGACAAAACTGGAGCAGCCAAATAAGGGAGGAGGAGAAACATCTATAAAATTAACCGCACCTAACCGTCCTGCGTAAGCTTGAAGCAATGGCAAAAGATCGGGCAAAACTAAGGGGGTTAATAAATTCCGAACAGAAAGCCCAGAGCCCTCTGCTACTCCGGTAATCCGATCAATAAAATAAGGGGGGACCTGCTTAACCAGCTGATGAACCAAACCCGGGTCGACCAACTTCTGCAACACTATCGCAGCTGCATTATAAGGGAAAAATTTCGGCCTGTTCTTGAGCAATCGCTCCCAAAATTCACCATAGAACCCAACCATTCCTTCATGAACCTGTTTTCCCAAGAGTTCGGCATGCTTTCTACCTATTTCGTAATCGTTTCCCTTGGTATGAATGACTGAAGTCGGATGAGCTGGCCACATATGATGCATACCTTAAATTTACTCTAAAGCAGCAAGCCATTCCATCTTTTACTCGGATGAAACTACCCAGGCGGAAAGAGCTTAGATATACTTAAATCATAAATTCCGTTACGATAAGACTCTATTAACAATATGACACTCGCTGCCACTGCCAAAGAATCGCTTCGGTTTGCAAAATCAAACATAGGATTACTTTTTTTGCTCCAGCTCCCTATGGGCTTATTAGTACTTCTCCAAAGGGTTATGGAACCTTTTTTGGAAGGAAACCCTCTCGTTGGCCTGATCATTTTACTTCCGTTATTCTCTGTCGGCTCAAATCTGTGCACGGCTCTAACTTTTTGTGTTTTACAACTCCCTGCGCCCAGACATCTCACAGACATTAACCAAGCTTGGCAAAAACTTGCCCCACAATTCGGACCGCTCGTTCTAAGCTCTGCAATCATAGCTTTATTTTTTGGTTTGGGACTAGCTGCTTTCGTCTTGCCAGGTTTGTACTTCATTTCGCTGTATTTTTTTGTTCCTCTATTTGTAATCACTGAACCTGGACAACCAATAGCTAAATATTTTTATCAATCAAAAAAACTTGTAACCCAATCTCGAACAACTCTTTTAGGTACCTTGGGTTTTGTCACAATGACCTTCTTAATTGAAATACCCATGAGTATTTTGGTGGATGCGCTATCCGGACCGGTAGGAGGGGCGGCCTTCTTTGACGTGATTTTGACTATGTTGTTCGGTGTTATAATTGACTGCTTTATAATTTTTTACTTCTTAAGTATCAAACCGAAAGGAAATTCATGAAACCGATCTCGGAATTGCTTCAAGAAACTCTATCAAAATCTCCCTATTGGGCAGAGGCTCGGTATCACCGTCGAAACTCGCAATCGGTCTCGGTACAAAAAGGTCTCGTTAAACAGGCTAAATCCAATTTAACTTCCGGAGTTGGGATTAGAGTTCTAGTAGATGGAGCTTGGGGCTTTTCTTCCACTTCGGATTTAACACCGCAAGCTCTTGAAAAAACTCTTAAGCTTGCTATCGACTGTGCAAGATCACTGAGCCAATTAAAAAAATCCAAAGTAAAAAAACTTCCTGCAACTAAATTGGCTACTGGGGAATTTAAAATCCCAGGTTACGATCTTTTAAAACAGATGCCTTTCGAACAAAAGCTTCAGGCCGTTCTAAAAGCTGAAGAATTAACGCGAAAAAATTCAACCCTCATTACTAGTGCCACTTGCCTTTATAACGAACTATTCGAAGACAAAATAGTGGTCACCACCGACGGAGCTAATGCGGCTTCACAATTAGCTCGTAACGAGATTAAACTTGGGGCCATTGCGTACAAAGATGGCGATATGGCAGAAAGTCACGAGTCAGTCGGAAAAACGGGGAGCTGGGATTGTCTATTTTCCCGAAATAGCTTGAATCAAATGTCCGACAGTGCGGCGAAACTAGCGGTAGATCTTCTTTCAGCTCCAAAGATTCCAGGCGGATCCACAACTCTGATTCTTTCGCCCGCTATGGTGGGGTTGTTATCTCACGAAGCGATTGGACACACTGTCGAGGCAGATTTTGTTCTCTCAGGCTCTGTGGCCCAGGGTAAATTAGGAACTCAAGTTGCAAGCCCTTTGGTTACTATGTGTGATAGCGGAACCGTCCCGGGAGTTGCTCATAGTGGAGGAGAGCTTCTAGTAGATGATGAAGGGGTGATCACTCAAAAAACTACTATTATTAAAAATGGAGTTCTCAATTCTTATTTACACAATCGTGAGTCAGCGGCCATATTTGAAGTGGAGCCCACTGGCAATGGGCGAGCCTGGTTATATTCCGATGAGCCTCTAATCCGTATGCGTAATACCTATATCGAACCAGGTAATCAGACACTGGAGGAGATTATTGCCTCGACCCAAGAGGGTTACCTAGTCGATTGTCCGCTGGGTGGACAAGCCGATGCAACTGGAGAGTTCATGTTTGGAGCACAGAAAGTAACCAAGATAGAAAATGGAAAGCTGACTAAAATGTATCGTGGTGCCACGATTTCGGGCCAAGCTTTCGAAGTTCTTTCTACCGTTGATGCAGTCTCAAAAGAGTTTCTTTTAGATTTGGGCTCGGGGTATTGCGGAAAAGGCCAACCCGCAAAAGTCGATGCCGGGGGACCTTATGTGCGTTGCCAAGCCACTATTGGAGGAGTTCAAGAATGAGCCAATTTTTCAAAAATGAAAAAGAAAAGCTAGAGACTGCAGCTGGTAAACTCCTCTCATACGCCATTAAGTCGGGAGCCGATAAGGCCGAGGTTTGTGGAGGTTATGGTTTAAAAACAAAAATCTCGCTGGAAAAACAAGATTATCAATTAGCCTCATCCGATGATGGCTACTCACTTGGGGTCAGAGTTCTTAAAGGCCATCGACAAGGTTTCGCCTCCTGTAATTCAACTGACCCGGCCGAGTTAAAAGAGATAGCCATCAAAGCTAATGAGATTGCAGGATTCTCCCCGGAGAATCCTCACTACTCTATTCAACAAGCAGAAAACATCCCTGTTGAAGCTCCTCATAACTTAGTCGATCCAGCCCTAACCGATCTTTCGCTGCAGAGTCAGAAAGATTGGACTCGACTGATGGTAGCTGAAGCTACTAAGGATAAACGATTTCGACTTAATGAAGGAACTGTTGAAATCGGCTCCGGCATCTCCCTGCTCATCAACTCTTTAGGAGTCCGTCAAATGGAGGCCGACACGATTGCAAGTTGGAGTTTGATGGGGATGGGGGTCGAGGGAAACACCATTACCAGTTTTGATTACTTCTCAGAGATCTCCCGTAAGGCTTCGGCAACCCCTGACAAAATTGTCCTTAGCACAAGAAAATTCATCGATGAAGTTATCCGAAATCTTACAACGGGAAAATCAGAAAGCTACAAAGGGCTGGTGATCTTCACTCCTCGGGCAGTTTTGGATATTTTAATTTCAAGCTTGTCCTACCATTTTAATGGTCGAGCTGTCGCAGAAAACACAGGCCGCTGGGGTCTCAAAGACAGAGATCAAAAAATATTGGATTCGCGTCTTACTCTTAGGGATAATCCATGGCTTACAGACAGAGCGGGTTGTTCAAGTTTTGATCGAGAAGGAACCCCAACTCGACCCATGGCATTAATTGAAAACGGTGTTTTGAAAAGTTTCTGTCTCGATCATTACTCGGCTCATGCCTTAAAGCTTTCAAGCACAGGCCACGCCGCCGGAGGTCCCTCCAGTCTGCCTTCCGTTTCAACCCACACACTTTGTTTAAGTTCGGGCAATGAAAGTAAAGCGGCCCTTTTTACAAAAGCCCAGCAGGAACAAAAATCATTCTTAGTGGTTCATCGATACTCCGGGCAATCTGATCCTGTGACTGGGGATTTCTCGGGAGTCGCGAAAGGAGCCGAGTGGTGGGCAAATGGAGAAAGGAAATATTATGTTCAAGAAACCCTTATTTCTGGCAACCTTTTTGAAGCCTTGGGAAAAGACCTGGTCGGCATCTCTCAAGAGAACGAAGTTATTGACTCTGACGAAGAAAGCCCTACTCTTCTTATTAATAACATTTCTGTTACAGGGGGCTGAGTTGGAAGCGAAGTCAAAAAAAACTGAAATTGCAACTTTAGCGGGCGGCTGCTTCTGGGGAGTCGAGGAACTTTTACGAAACCAAAAAGGGGTGATTTCCACCCAAGTAGGTTATACAGGGGGTTCTTTACCCTCTCCTACTTACGATATCGTTAAAACCGGAACCACAGGCCATGCAGAAAGTGTAGAAATTGAATTTGATCCTAAAATCATCTCTTTTGATGAGATCCTAAAATTCTTTTTCAAGCTGCATGATCCCACAACTCTCAACCGCCAAGGCAACGATATGGGATCTCAATACCGCTCAGTTATTTTTTATCATAGCGAAGCTCAACGGCAAACAGCCCTAAAGATTCGAGCCCTGGTAGATGTTTCTGGAGTCTGGAAACGGCCTGTTGTAACCGAGATTGTTCAGGCTATGCCTTTTTATCCGGCTGAGGATTACCATCAAAAGTATTTAAAGAAAAATCCGGGCGGTTATACTTGTCACTATGTGAGAGATTATAAGTTCTAAAGCCTTTTCGCGTCGCTTTCCATCTTTTCTTTTGTCTGATTAAAATCCCACTCTCGACAAGAGCTGGAGTAGGGCTTATTTTACGCAGACTATGTTTGATTCATTAACGGAAAAGCTTGTCACTACTTTAAGAACCCTAAGCGGCAAAACCCGTCTCACTGAAGAGGTATTAGATGAAGTTTGCCGTCAACTTCGAACGAACCTGCTCGAAGCAGACGTCAATGTCAAAGTCGTCAAAGACTTCATCGAGACGGTTCGAGCTAAATCTCTAGGAGCTGAGGTTCAAAAGAGTATTACTCCTGAACAACACTTCATCCGGATAGTTTATGAAGAGTTAACTCAAATCATGGGTGGAAAAGCCACCGATCTGAATTTCCGAGTTCGTCCACCTGCTGTGATTATGGTGGTGGGTCTTCAAGGAAGTGGAAAAACCACCAGTACAGTTAAATTGGCAAAACATATTAAAGACCGCTTCAAGAAGTCGGTTTTTGCAGCTTCTATGGACGTTTATCGCCCGGCTGCTATCGAACAACTTGCCACTCAGATGGAAGCCCAGGGCATTGAGCATTTTGATAGCTCCATCACAAAATCGGTTCGCGAACGGGCTACGCTAGCTAAAGAAGAGGCCATCAGAAAAAACATGGATGTCTTACTGGTCGACACTGCCGGACGACTCCATGTGGATAATGAGATGATGGATGAGGTTTCCGAACTGGCCCAAGTTTTTGAGCCTGCTGAGATCTTATTGGTCGTAGACGGAATGACCGGTCAAGATGCCGTCAAAATAGCTTCGAGCTTCAATGATCGGTTGGCACTTACCGGTTTAATCCTAACCAAATTAGACGGGGACGCCAGAGGTGGGGCCGCCCTATCAGTTAGAGCCGTCACAGGAGTTCCGATTAAATTTTTAGGAACAGGTGAAAAACCGTCCGATTTTGAATTGTTCCACCCCGACCGATTGGCCTCACGAATTCTAGATATGGGGGATTTGCTTTCCTTGGCTGAGAAGGCATCC
>Ga0114973_10002772_pt1 | contig 12575 bp, 11 predicted proteins | sample M_140807_MF_Meta_FD_87025 | JGI IMG/M metagenome (GOLD analysis project Ga0114973, IMG submission 87025) | Freshwater microbial communities from Lake Montjoie, Canada to study carbon cycling - M_140807_MF_MetaG | ecosystem: Environmental > Aquatic > Freshwater > Lake | place: Lake Montjoie... | reverse complement strand
GGTTGACCTTTATACAGGCGAGACCGCGCTCTACCTGGCCGATGCTAAGGACCCGATCGCCCTCGCCTGGTCGAAGGTCTTCCCAGGTCTCCTTCGCCCACTCGACACGATGCCAGCCGATCTGCGCGCGCACCTTCGGGTCGGCGCGGGCGGGTTCGACATCACCACGCGCGTCTACGCCACGTACCACGTGACCGACCCCCAGACCTTCTACCGTCAGGACGACGTCTGGACCGTCCCTGAGTCGGCCGCTGGTTCGCAATCACTTCCAGGCGAGTCGTACTACGTACGGGTTCGCCTGCCAGGTGAGACCGGCACAGAGTTCACCCTGATTCAACCGCTCGTGCCGACGAGCCGACCGAACATGATCGCCTGGATTGCGGCGCGCAACGACGGCGATTCGTACGGTCAGATCGTGAGCTATCGCTTCCCGAAGGACACCTCGGTCTTCGGTCCAAGCCAGGTTGGTGCCCGCATCGATGCAGACCCAATCATCTCGGCGCAGACAACGCTCTGGGATCAGTCGGGTTCAACCGTTACGCGCGGCAATCTCATCGTGACGCCGATTGGCGGCACTGTCGTCTACTTGCAGCCGGTCTATCTGCAGTCGACGTCGAGCTCGTTCCCAGAGTTCCAGAAGATCGTCGCCGCAACCTCGACCAAGGTGGTGTGGGGGAACACCCTCTCCGAAGCACTAAACCTGCTTGTTGGCGGCGGCGTCATTGATCCAGGTGGCGGAACGAATCCGACCGACATTGCGGGACTCGTCTCAAAGGCCTCAACGCTCTTTGCTCAGGCACAGACCGCACTGAAGGCTGGCGACTTCGCAACGTACGGCGTGCGCATCAGTGAGCTGCAGGCAGTTCTCAAAGAGCTGTCAGCGCTGACGGAGAGCACTCAGCCGTAGGGGCGAACGAATGAACACGGTGTCGCGTCCGGGGCTACTACAACTCGCGGGGCGTGAAGCGCCAGCGCTCTACGTCATCGGCCTCCTTGCGACGGTCGTCGGGGTCAGCGCCCTCGTTGCGGGGATCGCAGGTGCAGGGGTTGGACTCATCATCCTCGCCCTCGTACTAGTTGGCGTTGGTGGCATCGCTCTCTCAGGGGCTTCCGCGCTGCAACGGCGTGTTGATACCCCCGCTGCAGGATGGCGCGGCCCAGGCCCACTGGCGATCTTCTGGACAACCATCCCGTGGGCCCTACTCGCGCAGCTACTTGTCGCAGCAATGCTCACCGCGGTTGGTGCCGCAACTGCGCTTCGTACGCCACTTGGAACCCTCGCCCTGGCAGCAGCGTCGAACGCCGCCACTGGTCTGATCATCGGCCTCGTGGTGGTTGGCAGCGGTGCCGTGCGCTGGCGAGATTTGATCCTTGCGACACCAGCCGCATCGCCGAAAACAATGCCGCCACCTGATCGTCGCGGCGGTCTCGCCGGAGACCTCTTCTGGGGCGTTGCCCTTGCCCTGCCGATCATGACTGCCGCTGGCCTCTTTGCAACACTCGTTATGAACGGCACTGGGGTAAGCGCCCCAGTAGTCCTGCCACCAGCGATGGGGGCGTTAGACCTAGCCGCAAACGTGCTGACTGCTGGGCTCATTGCACCGATCGGTGAAGAGCTCCTCTACCGCGGTGTGATCGCGCAGGCGTGGGGGCGGCAATCATCTGCACGCCGAGCGATCCTCTTCTCAGCGATCGTCTTCGCCTTCGCACACACCCTCACCGTTGGGGGCACCTCGGTTGCCGACGCCGCGAGCGTTGCAGCCGTCGCATTCTTGGTACGGCTCCCACTTGGGATTGCGCTGGGTTGGCTTTGGATTCGCCGGCGATCGCTTATCGCGACGATCGCACTGCATGCCTCGTACAACCTCGCCATTGTTGCTGTCGTCGCCCTCTCCTAGCGTCACTAAACCCATACGCGCCTGATACGCCACGCGCGAGAGGATGCGCTCGCCTTCGGTAGGGCGGCGGGAAAACGGCGGGCTCGCCGCTCTGCCGGAGGTGCCAATCTTGGCCGCGAGGTCTACGCCGTGGAGGTTCAATGAGTCTCGCCATAGCAGCAGCAATACCCGGCGATAGGAGCCTGGAGCAGCGCGAACGCGATGAGCGCTTCATCAGTGCACTTGACTCGCTACTTATGCACAGCGGTGTAACGCATAGCGCCCACGACCTAGTCGAACTTGCTGAGGGGCCAGCGGGGCTAATCCAAGGGAACGTTACCGACAGGTTGTTGCGCGCCGGTGTGCCGAGCCACACCGCTGAACTTGTCGTCCGCACCGTGAGCGCCGCGAACGATCTCACCGCCTGGTGGCCTGAAGAGCGAACCCGTGTTCAGGCGCCGGCGGATCTCGCCGCGATCGCTCAGCCGATCTTCGGCAGGTCGGCACAGGAGCAGCTGCACATCGCCATCGTTGATGGTCGCAACGGTCTGCTCGACCTGCGCCACGTCTATACGGGAACAGCGACAGGTACGAGTGTGCGCATCGGTGAGCTCCTGCGGCCGGTCCTTGAGGCGCACGGCGTCGGCTTCGCCGCCGTCCACAACCATCCGAGTGGTGACCCCGAGCCTTCGGATGAGGACCTCCGACTAACGAGCGAACTCCTCGCCGCCGCCCGGCTGCTCGACATCGAGTTCCTGGACCACCTCGTCATTGGGCATGGGCGCTGGGTGAGCATTCGCTCGAAGCAGCCCGCGATCTGGGGTGCCGAGGCGCCATAGGGGGGAGGGTGGGGGCCTGCGGGGCGGGTGCTACCATCGCGCCATGCTTGACCGAATCTACAACCTCTTCTCCCGCGACATCGGCATTGACCTCGGCACGGCGAATACGCTCGTCCACGTCGCCGGTAAGGGTGTCGTTATCAGTGAGCCCTCGGTCGTAGCGGTTGAGACCAAATCACGTAAGGTCCTCGCCATCGGTGCTGAGGCGAAGCGCATGCTCGGGCGTACCCCTGCGAACATTGTTGCGATTCGACCGCTCCGCGATGGCGTGATCTCCGACGCCGCGGTAACAGAGCAGATGATTAGCTACTACGTGCGCAAGGTGCACCAAGGTGGATGGCTCTCCGCACGACCACGCATGATCATCGGCATTCCCTCGGGAGTGACCGAAGTTGAGAAGCGTGCGGTGCGCGACGCTGCTATTCGCGCTGGTGCGCGCTGGGTTCGCCTCGTTGAGGAGCCGATGGCCGCAGCGATCGGTGCAGGCCTTGGAGTCGGTGAGCCAAACGGCAGCATGATCGTTGACATCGGTGGCGGTACCACCGAGGTTGCCGTTACCAGCCTCGGCGGCATCGTGACCGCTCGTAGCATTCGTATTGCAGGCGATGAGATGGACGAGAACATCGTCGCCTACGCCCGACGCCAGTACAACCTCCTTCTTGGCGAGCGCACCGCCGAAGATATCAAGATGGCCGTCGGATCAGCCCACTCCGGCGAGTGGGATTCGCAGCGCATCACCTTCCGCGGCCGTGATCTGCTCACCGGACTGCCGCGTGCGGTAGAGGTTGCTGCGCCGCAGGTGCGCGAAGCCCTAGAGCCGTCAATTATTGAAATCGTGAACGCCGTGCGCGACACCATTGAAGAGACACCACCAGAGCTCGTTGCCGACATCATGGACCAGGGCATTGTGCTTGCTGGTGGTGGCGCACTCCTGCTCGGTATGGACGTGCGCCTTGCTGCAGAAACGAAGATGCCAGTTCGCATCGCTGATGACCCGCTGACCTGCGTCGTGCGCGGCACAGGCATCATCCTGGAAGAGGTTGAGGCGCTCGAGAAGATGCTCGTCCCAGAGACCTACCAGCGCCCACTCCGCTAACGCGATCATGCTCCCCCGAGACCGCGGAGAGCGCAATCCACAGGCTGGTCTCGTTGCCATCGGCGTTGTGCTCGTTCTCAACGGGCTCCTCTTCCTGCTCTCTGGCAGCGCGCCGGTGCTTGCTGTCCAAGGTGCGGCAGGGCAGGCGATGCGTACGATCAGTGAGCCCGTTGCCGCGGTCGGAAGGGGCGTTGCGTCGGTCCGCGATCTCTTTGTGGACATTCGAAGCCTGCAGGCCCGACTTACCGCGCTGCTCGAAGAGCGCGATCAACTCGCTTCGGAGGCTGCCCGTATTGCCAGCCTTGAGCGTGAGGTGGTGGAACTCCAAGCGGCTCTCGACCTGCGTGCGACTACCTCGTTTACTACCGTGGCGGCCCAAGTGGTCGCGCGTGATTTCGCGATTGATCGTCGCTACGTGATCCTTGATGTCGGGAGCGTCGATGGCGTCAAAGTTGGCGACGTCGTCATTGGGGCGGGTGCCTCTCTCGCGGGGCGCGTGGTGCAGGTCTCCGATCAGAGCTGCCAGGTTCGCCTCCTCACCGATCCAGAGTTCTCTGTCACCTCGGAGGTCGCCTCAACCGGCGCGATCGGTCAGGTTCGTGGACGTGCCGCTAACCCGCTCGCCTTTGATGATGTCGACGCGCAACGCCAGGTGCTGGTTGGTGCGGAGATCACCACCTCTGGGATTGAGCTGAGCCCAACCCTTCGATCAGCGTTCCCGAGGGGCCTTGCGGTAGGCCGAGTGGTTGCCGTCAATAGCGTTGCCTCTGCAGTACTCCAGAGTGCGGATGTTCAGCCGAGCCTAGACCTAGACTCAGTGAGGACGCTGCTCGTGATCCTTAATTACCGCGGCGGGCTACCTGAGCCGAGCGTGGCGCCGTAGCCGAACGCTTCGCCATCTTCTTCTTGTAGGCGGCAATCACTCGCTTCGCTGGGCCATCCGCCACGATTCGACCCCCTTCAAGTTCAATCGCACGCGTGCAGAAGGTTGCTGCAGAGTCGAGGTCGTGCGTTACAAAGACTATTGCTCGCGCCCGCTTCATGAGCTCCATGATTCGGCCACGTGATTTGTCAATGAAGGCGGCGTCGCCCGTTGAGAGGACTTCATCAAGGAGCAGCACATCAGGCTCCACAGATGTGGCCACGCTAAACCCAAGTCGTGCACGCATCCCCGTGCTGTAGGTGCGAACCTCCGCGTCGGCAAACTCGCCAAGTTCAGCAAAATCAAGAATCGCTGGCACACGTCGCACCATCTCCTTATGGGGGACCCCAAGGAACTCGCCGACGAGGAGCGTGTTCTCGCGAGCGTTGAGCTCCGGGTCAAAACCAGCGCCGAGCTGTAAGAGCGTGGCGATCTTGCCGCGAACCTCCACCTTGCCGACCGAAGGCTCGAGGATGCCAGCTAGCACCTGCAGCATAGTGCTCTTCCCTGCACCGTTCGGGCCAATTACGGCGACCGATTCACCTGCCTCAACACGAAAGTCAACATCACGGAGGGCCCAGAATTTGCCGCTTTGCGAGTGCCGTCCGTCGCGCAGCACCGTATCGCGCAGCTTGCGCTTCTTGCTCAGACGCAAGTCGTACTGCACGCCAAGACCCGTGAGCAAGATTGGTGGCGGTGCAGCCTTCGTTCGCGTGCTCTTGCGCTGCGCCATTTACAACACCTTCACAAAGAGTGGCGAGACTCGTCGGAAGAGGTAGATCGTGAGCAGGATGACCGGAATCGAGGCGAGGGCCAGGATGCCGAGCGCCCCCCACTCTGGGGAGCGGCCGTAGTAGAGGGCATCGCGATAGCCAGAGAAGATCCAGGTAAATGGATTGATGTCAACGAAAAAGTTGAACCATGGGTGTCGCGAACCGATAGCACGAAGCGTTTCAATCGGGAAGAGGGCAGGCGAGAGGTAGAACCAAATTCGCAGCCCATGCGGGATGAAGTTAGAGATGTCACGGAAGAAGACGGCGAGTGCGCTGAGGGCAATAACAGCGGGGATGGTCCAGAGGAACTGCACCACTGCGACGGGAATAACGGCGAGGGCCCAGGGGGTAAGCCGATCGGGGTAGAGGAGATAGAGCGCCCCAAGTGGAACCAGGGCGAAGAGGAAGTTTCCGACACTGGCGAAAACCGATGCGGTTGGGAGAACGATGTGAGGGAAGGCGATCTGACGCATTACCTGCTCCCGACCGCGAACCGACGTTGTAGCGGAGGCTAGTGCAGCGGTAAACCACTTCCACGGGAGGATCGCGGAGCCGAGGAAGAGGAGGACGGCTGGCTGACTCCTCTGGAAGATGACGTTGACGAGCAAGAAATAGACGAAGAGCTGCAGGGCGGGGTCCAGGAACCACCAGATGTTGCCGAGGAGCGAGTTTGTCCCCTTGTTTCGAACCTCGGAGATCGTCAGGTACCAGACGAGCCGGCGGCGCTCCACAAGGGAGGCGAGGCTCTCAAGAATGGTGCCAATACTGCCGCGGCGCGGCCTGCCGACAGTCAGTTCCGTGCTGTGGGTCGTCATGAGAGGGCGAGAATAGCACCCGCTCCCCCTATACTGCCCCTAACCAGGCCCCGACTGAAGGAGGATCACTGAGCATGAACCCGATCGCACGCCTTCGCGCCCGAGCCGCCGCCCGCTATCAGGCTGCGGACAAAACCGCCCTGACAAACCTTTCATTCGTCGTCGCTATCGGCCTTGCCGCCGTGTTGCTCGTCGGCGTCGCTGGGTACTCCGTCTACGACGGCACGTGGGCTCCAGCCGTTGAGGTGAACAGTGCCTCCATCAATAAGGCTGAGGCGAAGGCCCGTGCCGAAGTCACCGCCTTCCAGATTGCGCTCCAGGGTTCACGCATCCGTGCCCGAGTTGCCGCTGGCACCATGACGAACAGCGCCGGCGACACTGCTCTTCAGGCGCTGAATGACCAGGCACAGGCAATTAGCAATCAGGTCACCACCGACATGGTCGACACACTACTTATTCGCGATCTCGCCGCCGCGAATGGGGTTACGGCTGATCCAGCCGTTGTCGCCACGGAATGGGCAAAGGAGGCGACCCTTCCGGAGTTGCGTCTCTTCCGCCGCATCAGCATCGACGCCGCTGATGACCCAACGACGAAGAAGCCTACTGCCGCAACTCGAGCGGCAGCGAAGGCGAAAGCTGAGGCAATCCTCGCTGAGATCAAGGCCGGTGGAGACTTCTCGGCCATCGCCAAGCGCGACTCAACGGACTCATTTGCAGAACTCGGCGGTCTCGTAGGGTGGACCGCAGAATCCGAAGATCCAACTGACGACCTTGCCTATGCGGCCGCGTGGGCACTCACACCATCCGCGGACGGCTCCACCCAGCCGTTGACCGACGTCATTGCGAGAACGGCAGACCAGTTTGTCATCTTCCGCCTTGATAAGTCCCAGGCATCGAAGCTCGATCCAGATTTTGAGAAGCAGGTGAGCGACGCTGGGCTTGACCGTGGTCTCTACGAGCGCATGGTCGAAGAGCGCGCGCTAAAGACCGCGCTCAGCGACAAGATCACTTCGCAGTTGCTCGCGGGTCCGGTCGAACAGCGCGAGGTCAGCTATGTCGCAGCCTCCGTGCCAACCAAGGATGAAGCGCAGATCCAAGTCAGCCACATCCTCTTCAGCCCAAAGGACGATCCAAACACTGCAGGTGACCTCGACCCAACGGACCCAGCCTGGGCCGCCGCTGAGAAAGAGGCGAATGACCTTGTTACCCGACTCAAGGCTGGATCAAGCTTTGAGACCGAGGCGAAGAAGAGCGACGATAAGACGTCTGGCGCCGACGGCGGACTTCTTGTCTGGGCGCCGAAGGGCACCTACGTGCCAGAGTTTGAAGCGGCAATCTGGGCTGATGGTGTCAAGCACAACGACGTTCTCGGGCCAATCAAGACGCAGTTCGGCTATCACGTGATCAAGTTTGATGCGAGACGTCCGTCGCTCAAGGATCGCCTTGATGAACTCGCCACCGCGCTTGCCGCCGATGGCGTGGACTTCAAGGAAGCCGCCACCACCGCCACTAATACAATTGAAGAGCTCACCTTCGCCAGCCCAGGATTCGTGCCGAAGTACACCGTCAACCCAGAGTTGGGCAGCGTCGTTTGGGGCCTGAAGGCGGGCGGAACGAGCGCCGTTGTCGAGAGTTCAAAGACCTACCTGATCGTCCATGTGGATGGCGTCGAGACACGTGCGCTAACGGCAGATCAGATCACGGGCATTAAGGCGAGCGGATTCTCGATCTGGCTAGATCTCTATCGCTCCGCAGCGCGCGTTGCGATCGACGGAGCCGTGGTGCAGGAGGCTGGGGCTTCGCCAACTCCGTGACCGTTAGCGGTTTCAACGGATCCCTCGACGCACTATTCGCTGCGGCGCAACGCGCCGATGCGAACCTACATCCAGCTACTGGCATCACCGTCGTCGCACTCAGCCACTGCGGTGGCATTGCGCTGGATACGTCGCGTCCACTCATCGTGCTGCTCGACGGGGCAGAGCCAGCCCACGAATTACCCGGTCGGAGCGGCTCGGGATGGTCGCTCCTCACGCGGCTTTACGGTGCCGACCGAACCGTGACGCTGCTTCCGAGCGGCGGCAGCAGCACCGTAGGAACCTGCGCAGCAAGCGGCAAGGGCGGCGATCAGGCGCTCTACTTCGCAGGGCTTACACCACTCGACGCACTCGCCTCTCCCTGGACGATGCCGTGGCTCAGCGCTCGACTCCGTGCCCCCGAAGGCTGCCCGTGGGATCGCGAGCAGACCCACGCCTCGCTGGCGAAGCACCTCATCGAGGAGGCATGGGAGTTGCATGACGCCATCGCCGCGCTCGAGTCGGCGAGCGAAGCGGAGCGGCCACGGGCTACCGCCGATCTCGCCGAGGAGCTCGGCGACGTGCTCCTGCAAGTGGTGCTGCACTCCCAGATCGCGCAGGAGCGGGGCGACTTTGACCTTGCCGACGTGCAAGACGGTCTCGTGCGCAAGATTGTTCGCCGACACCCACATGTCTTCGGCGACGCGAGCGCGGCGACGACGCGCGACGTGCAGCGGAACTGGGAAGCCATCAAGGCGGGCGAACGCGCCGCGGCCGGCGAAGGTGAGAAGGTGAAGGGTGCGCTCGATGGGGTGAGCCGCGGGCTCCCGGCACTCTCGGCAAGTCGCGAACTGCAAGACCGCGCCAGTGCCGTTGGGTACGACTGGCCAACCCTCGATGGTGTTCGGGCGAAGATCAGCGAAGAGTTGGCCGAGCTCGACGAGGCGCTCGCCGAGGCGGGGCACCCCGATCAGATCACCAGCACCCCAGCATCCAGTGCTGCGGCGTTGGCACACGCACAGGAAGAGCTCGGCGATGTGCTCGCCGTGATCGTGAACCTCGGTCGCCGCAGCGGCATTGATGCCGAAGCGGCACTCCGTGGAGCCAACGATAAGTTCCGACGCCGCTTCGGCGAGGTCGAGCACCGTGCCGCCTCACGCGGGATCGTGCTAAAAGATGCAGACTTCACCACATTAGATGCGCTCTGGGATGAGGCAAAGGCCGCCGAGCGCGAAGTGAAAGGGTAGGGGACACGATGAGCAAGGTACGAGCCGACGGACGCGCCGTAGATCAACTCCGCGATTTGAAGATTGAACTCGGTGTCCAGAAGTGGGCCGAAGGCTCCGCCATCATCTCGATCGGCAACACCGTGGTGATCTGCTCCGCCTCCATTGAGGAGCGCGTGCCGCCACACCTGCGCGGCAAGGGAACCGGCTGGGTCACCGCTGAATACAGCATGCTCCCTCGGGCAACCAACACCCGCTCCGATCGAGAGGCGGTCCGCGGCAAGCTGGGCGGCCGCACCCACGAGATTCAGCGCCTGATCGGCCGCGCCCTGCGCCAGTCGGTTGACCTGACGAAGCTTGGCGAGCGTTCAATTCTCATCGACTGCGATGTGCTCGTTGCCGACGGCGGCACGCGCTGCGCCAGCATCACCGGTGGCTGGATCGCTCTCGCCCTCGCGATGCGCGCCAAGAAGCTTGAGGCACACCTAGTGCGCAACGTTGCTGCCGTCTCGGTCGGCATCGTCGACGGTCAGGCCGTTCTCGATCTGCCGTACGAAGAGGACAGCCGTGCCGATGTCGATCTGAACGTGGTTGCCACCGACGCCGGCCACTATGTCGAACTGCAGGGAACAGCGGAGCAGGATCCGTTCCACCGCACCGCCCTCGACGAGATGTTGAAGCTTGCCGACGCAGGGATCGCCGATCTCATCAAGTTCCAGCGCGACACTCTCGCTCGCGCGTGACCGCGCCGCGACGGCGGCTCCTTGTCGCTACAGGATCGGCACACAAGCTGATCGAGCTACAGCGACTCTTCGGCGATCTGCCGATTGACCTGGTAACGCTGCGCGACGTTGGCATCACTGACGAGGCGCCAGAAGATAGCGCAACGTTTGAAGAGAACGCACTGCAGAAAGCCCGCTGGTATGCAGAGGCTTCGGGCGAATGGACGCTCGCCGATGATTCTGGCCTTGAGGTTTCGGCGCTGAACGGTGCGCCAGGTGTGTACACGCGTCGTTACGCCGGGCCAGATGCCACCGATGTGCAGAATTACGAGAAGCTTCTCGCCGCGATGGTTGATGTTACTGATCGCACGGCGCGCTTCGTTTGCACCATGGCGTTGATCGATCCCGCGAATGGGTCAGAGCGCACATTCCGTGGCGAGTGCCCTGGCGCTCTCACGACAGCGCCGCGAGGCGAGTTCGGGTTCGGCTACGACCCGATCTTTGAGGTGGATGGCCGGACCATGGCCGAACGCGCACCTGCAGAGAAAGATGCGTTGAGTCACCGCGGTCGCGCCGCCGCCCTTGTCGCGGCAGCCCTCAGGGGTGAGCTCCAGCCTTAAGGCGTTGCGGTCACTGACGGGGTGGGCGTTGGCTCGGTGCTTTCTGGAGCAGAGGTTGGATCGGGTGTCGCCGTATGTCGTGGTAGCGGTAGCCCCGCATCACACGTTGCAAGCGTTGGATACGGGTGCGCAGCGGTTGGTGATGGGCTTAAGCTTGGTGCTGGCGTGGCACCGCTCGCCAACGGTACCGGGCTAAAGGCCGCCTCAGTGCCAAGCTTCGGTTCGCTCTTCGTGGCAGGGAAGCCCCACGGTCGTGTTCCAGGTGTTGGAAATAGGCGTGCGCCGAGCATCAGCATGCGGTCAGCTTTAAAGAAGACCACGGAACCGAATGGGCTGTATTCGCCCTTGTGGCGATAGCGCAGGATCGTGTCTCCCGGCTGAATCACTGCGCGCACGATCTTGCTTGAATCGAAAGAGCCAGCCGCCTCCGCGAGCTGCGGGATCAGTGCCGGATTGAGATCAGTGCGAACTCCATCGCCAATCACGTCTAAGAGGGCGAGGGCGTTGCTGACAAAGTTTCCGCTACGAGCGAGCTCGTCACGAGCCGCGAGAAGGATCTCAATCTGTCGTGGGCCACGAGTCATGTCGTCGGTGCCTGGCGCCTTGCGAATGCGTGCGTAGGCGAGTGCACACTCGCCACTCATATGCCAGTTTCCGGCGGGAAGCCGTGCGCCATCCATATTAGTCCGATACGAAACGTCAAGAATGGTTCGCTGAATAGTGAGGTCAACGCCGCCAACCTGATCAATAATCTTCACAAAGGTCGGAATCACGACGACGGCGGTCGCGTCAATCTTCACGTTGAACATCGTGCCCAGTGCGGTGCTGAGTGCTACGGCTGGCCCCTCGGGGAACTTCTTCGGATAGCGCACCGCATGCGACCAGAGCGAGTTGATCTTTGGCCCATACACATCACCATTGCCGAGCGGCACGTTCACGAGATCGCGGGGAATTGAGACGGTGCTGACGTATCCGCCGATGCGGTCCCAGCTGACGATGATCATCGAGTCGGTGTTGAACGAGCTGCGGTTCCCCACGGTGTCGGCGCCGATGAGCAGCATGGTGAAGCGATCGGCGATCGGTGGTGGCGTTGGCGTCGCACTCTCAGCGGCTGAGCCATCAGGTGTTGGTGTGCCGAAGCCGGAGAAAACATCGGTGGCCGCGACCTTTGCGCGGTAGACGATCGCGGCGGCGCCCGCCTGTGGTGCGATTGAGATGAGAAGGGCGAGTGTGAGCAGGATCGCTGAGCGACGAGTGCGCTTCGTGCCGCGGGCGGCATCGACGGTAACCAAGATGCGCCACGGAATAGAGAGGAGGAGCAGGGCGAAGATGAGCGTAAGGCGGCCCGGGGTTGCAATTGCCGCTGCGGTGCGCACCACGCCGAAGAGAAGGAGCGCGCCGAGCGCCACCACGACGAACACGAGGAGGGGGAGGGCGGAGAGGAGTGCTGCGCGGCGACGTCCGTCAAGCCACTGGCCGAGCCCGGGCGCGAGCGCTGACGCGGCGGCGGCTCGGAGGGAGCCCGTTTTGGGCGTGGATTCAGCAGGCATAGGGTGATGATGCCACCCGATTGGGGAGAGCGTTTAGGATGAGCAGGTCGGGGTGTGGCGCAGCTTGGTAGCGCGCCTGCTTTGGGAGCAGGAGGTCGGAGGTTCGAATCCTCTCGCCCCGACCACAACTTCCCCTCTATCTAGCCCTAGACCTGGTTGCCATGATGGCCTCGTTTAGACTGACGCTATGACGAGCCAGCCTCTCTCCGAGCGACTCAGTGACGGGTACCGACGCTTCCGCGCCGGGCGCTACAACGATGAGCGCGTGCGATATGACGAGCTGGCGCGCGAGGGGCAGAAGCCGCGCACGATGATCGTCGCCTGCTCCGACTCCCGCTCTGC
>Ga0114973_10002770_pt1 | contig 12580 bp, 6 predicted proteins | sample M_140807_MF_Meta_FD_87025 | JGI IMG/M metagenome (GOLD analysis project Ga0114973, IMG submission 87025) | Freshwater microbial communities from Lake Montjoie, Canada to study carbon cycling - M_140807_MF_MetaG | ecosystem: Environmental > Aquatic > Freshwater > Lake | place: Lake Montjoie... | reverse complement strand
GGCTGCTGACCCTGACCGGGCTGCTGACCCTGACCGGGCTGCTGACCCTGACCGGGTTGTTGACCGGGCTGCTGCCCCTGACCAGGTTGTTGGCCCGGCTGTTGACCCGGTTGCTGGCCGGCTTGGTCCCCCTGGGCACCGGCCGGCGGGTCGATCGGCGCCTTGCCGGCAAGTTGCTCGGCGATCCGCGCCGCGGTGTCGGCCGCCTCGCGCGCCGCCTCACGGCCGCTTTCGATGAGTGCTTCGAGCGGATCGGCCGCCGGCGGAGGGGGAGGCGGCGGCGGCTGGTCGGGGCCGACGATCTGGTTGACCTGGCGGACTTCGTTCCGCGCCTGGCGGTCGAGCGCTGCCTGCGCGGCGGCGTCGGCCTCGCGCGCCGGATCGCGGCGCTGCTGGGCGAGGAGGTCGAGCGACTCGGCCCGTTCGGCGAGATTCTCGGCGAGCGACTCCAGCCGCTGCGCCTTCTCCGTTGCCTCGAGCCCCCGGGCCACGTCGCGCGCCTGGGCGGCGATCTGCTCGAGCCGGTCGGCGATCTCCGAAGGCTTGGGGGCGTCGGCGAGACGATCGACCTTGGCCGCCTCGGCCTGGAACTGCGGGCTCGTCTGGAGTTGCTCGCCGAGGGCCTTCGCCGCGGCGGCTGCGGCGGCGAGTTGCTGCTGCTGCGACGGGGTCACCGCCGTCGTCTCCTTGGCCTGCTCGGCCGCTGCAGCGAGCTTCCCCGCCACCTGTTCGATGTCCTGGCGGCGCTGCTCCAAATATTGATCGAGCAAGTCCAGATCCTGCTTGGCCGGCTCCGGGAGCGCCGCGGCGGCGGCATCGGTTTGGGCCTGGGCCTGGGCGGTCTGGTCGGTGGCGGTCTGTTGGGCGGCCTGCGTTGCCTCCGCGGCGGCGGCCTGGTCGGCAGGCGCGGTGGTGGCGTCGGCAGCCTTGGCAGCGGCCTCGGCGGCTTTCTCCTTGGCCGTCTCGGTGGCGGTCTCGGCCCTCTTCAACGCCGCCAGCGGCTCCTGCCCGATCGCGGCGAGGATCTCCTCACGCTTCTTGTCGAGCACGTCCTCGTCGCGCTGGGCCAGGCGGAGCGCCTGCGTCGCTTCCCGGAGGGCCTCGTCGAGCGAGGGGAACTTCGGCGGCGGCGCGGGCTCGCTGTCGGACACGAGCACCGTGATCCGGAACGGCCGCGACTCGGTCCACTGCCCCTTCGTGTCGCGGACGGCGAGCTTCCAGACGCCGCTGGAGCCAGGGGAAAGGCCGAGGCGATCGGGGGAGATCGTCGTCTCCACGACGAGTTGGGTGTCGGGGGGGCGAACGACCAGCGGCAGCTCATCGAGGAGCTGCGGGGGGCCGAGCGAGGCTTCGTCAGTCCCGACCCGGAAGGCGATCTGGTCGATCCCCCAGTCGTCGAAGAGGTGGGCCGCGACGGCAAACTCGTCGAGCGCCGTCAACTGGATCAGCTCCGACTGCGGCTCCTCGACGACCAGCGACGGCGGGCGATCGACCGTGGCGACGATCTCCACCGCCGGCTGCGGTCGGCTGCGGTGCCCCTGCGGGTTGGCAAACTCGAGCGCAGCCCACGGCGCTGGGGCACGCCCGGGAGGGCCCCCGGGCTTGTGGGCTGCCACAACCGCAGGCTCGGTCACCGGCAGCACCGCCAGCCAGCGCGAGGCGGCGCCGTCCGCTTCCTCCGCGTCGATCCGTGTCGCGGGGATTTCGCCGATGGCTTCGTCGATGGCGCGCTGCTCCGGCCGCATCGAGCGGACGACCAGACCGGGCCGATCGAGGAACATCCGTCCAGAATCGATGCTCAAGGTCATCCCTCCGATCGCCCGCCCCACCAGGAGCGGCACGGTCGCGAGCGGCGCGGTGAGCCGGGCCCACATGCCGGGCTCCGGGAGTGGCCCAGCCACCACGCGCGGGACGCGCAGATCGGCCGGCGGCCCCGCCGCATCATCCCCCCACACCACCTCGACAGCGCCCCCTTCGTGGACCAGTTGCATCGACAGCCGGCGCGGCGGATCGCTCGAGTCGCTGCGCACGCGGATCATCAGCGAGCGCTCGTCGAGTCCCTCCTTGGGGACCACCAGCGGCTGGAGCTTCGTCCGCATTTCGAGCGGTCGGCCATCGGCCGGAAACGTAAACGACCGCAGCCCCCCTGCGGCATGGGCCGTGCTCCATTTCCAGGGGGCGGTCGCCACGGCATCGCGCGGGAGATCGTCTTCAAACCAGGGGAGCTCGTCGAACTGCTCCACGAGCGTCGTCTCGAGGCGCCTCGCCAGGAGGCGGACGACGCCGGAGGAGGCCGCGCCGGTCACGGCCACTTCGAACTCGACCGTCCCCCCCACCGGAGCCTCAATCCGCGCAGCGTCGGTGGCCACCCGCAGCGGCTCGTCGATCCGCATGTAGTCGGGGAGGCGGACAGCCCCGGCTACGGCCCCGATCGCAGGGCGCCGCAGGAGCCGGATGGCGTGGGTACGCGTCCAGGTATTCCCCCCCTCGAACCGGTACGTGGCGTCGTGGTCGAGGCCGTCGAGGAGCGTGAAAAAGTTTCCCTGGCCGAGCGACCGCATCGGCTCGCGCCGATCGTTGCCGTCGGCCGACGAGATCACGACGTCGACCTGATCGCCGCTCCCCCGCGACACCGTCGTGGCGATCTCGAGCGGATCCCCTTCGAGAACCTCGATCTCACCAGGCGTGCTGAGCTGGAGCCAGGTGGCAGGGGGAATGTCGGCCGTCGGATGGAGGAGCCGGGCGAGGGTCGTGGTGAAGCGGTCGCCGAGCCCGGCCTGCATCCCCAGGAGCACCGCCGCCGCCGTCGCCGCCAGCGCCAGGCCCCTGGTGAGAGGACGCCATTTGACGACGCTCGAAAGCGAGAAGCCCCGCAGCCGGGTCTCCGTCTGCTCGACGAGCCGTTCGGCCATCCCCTGCCGGGCCGGATCGTCCTTCCAGCCGCGCGTGGCGGCACCGCCGCGGTGGAGATCGAGGACTGTCAGCAGTCGGTTTTGGATGCCGCCGAGGGCCCGTTCGATGCGCAGCGCCACGACGTCGAGGATCGGCCGGCGGACGGCGGGAAGGACAACAAACAGGCCGAGTGCCCCGAGCACCGCCCCCCACCACCCGGCAAACACGGCGCCCCGCAGGGCCACCGGGAGGGGCGCGAGGAGATCGAGGAGCACGCCCCCGACGACCCACGCCAGCGCCAGACAGAGCGCCAGGAGGAGCCCGGCAGCCAGTGCCACGCTGATCAGGCGCAACCGCGCCGCCGTCACCAGCTCCGTGAGCCGTGCCGCCCGGGCATCGAGTCGATTTGCTTCTGCACTGGCCATCGATCTGCCTCCTGTCGCGATCGTCCTGTCCCCGGGCTTCCCTGCCATGAATGCCTTTGACCCGCGATGCTGTCAGGGCGCCCCCGGCTCTACCCCGTCTGCTTCCTGCATCCCCACGGCGTCTGCAAGCCAATCGTTGATCCGCTCTCCCCAGCCGCGCGGCTTGTCGCCGCCGCGGCGCGGCTGGGGGGGCTTGAGTGTGGAGAGGAGAAACTCGAGCCCGAACAGGCAGAACACCGCCGTGATCAGCCAGCGCCAGATCTCCCGCCGGCTCGTGAACTGGGTGTGGAGCGTGGGGTCGTCGGCGGTGCCCGCGAGGAGCGTGGTCGGGTGGGGGGCGAACGTCGCGGCCAGCTCCGCGGCGTCGATCCGTTCGATCGTCGCCCCCTCGACCTCCCGGTTGACGACCATTCCCAACCGGATCGGTTCGGCCGTGACGCCGACCGGGGGCTGAACGTCGAATTCGTAAAACCCGATCCGCCGCGTCTCCTCGAGCGCCCCGGTCACGCGCCCGTCGCCGGCGACCGTCTCGATCGCCGTCTTCGTGCCGACCGGATCGGTCGCCTGCACCACCGCGCGCTTCCAGCGCTCCTCGAGGCGGATCGGCGCCGGCTCGTAAGGATGGACGCTCTCAGCGGCGATCGCCGGGGGGTCGGGGCGCACCGTCTGCACCGCCCGCAGCAGGAGGGGGACGAAGGCCGGATGGACGGGGAGATTCGACCAATCGGGGGTCACGGCCAGACCGCTGACGAGGACCCTCCCCCGGCCGAGCTTCGTCTCGGCGATCACCGGGGTGTCGTCGTCGAGCCGGGCCAGCACCGTCACCGGCGCGGCCGGGGCCGCAACGGGAGCGCCGGCAGGAGCCTTCGCGCCCGCTTCTGGTCCCGTCGTCGAGAGGGGCACATGGCGGAAGAAGCGGAGCGTGTCGAAGGCCTCGATCCGGCCGCCGGCGGTGCCATCGCCGGGGCGCTCGGCGGGGGTGCGGAAGGGGGCAAAGAGCGGATGCGTCAGGTCGACCGGCCCGAAGCCCCGCCCGCCGGTCTCGTCGTCGATGTCGCCGACCGGCTCCTTCCAGCGCAGGAGCGCCGGGTCGCGGCCACCGAAGCTGCCCAGCCCGGCGATCTCCTCCCCGGGCCCCTGCTTCGGCCCGGCGAACACGACCAGCCCCGCCCCCTCCTCGACGCGCCGGCGCAGCCACTGGCTCCGGTGGCCATCGAGCCGGGCGTCGGCGACGACGATCACATCGGCCTCCTGGATGCGGCGTTCGTCGAGGAGATCGGCGCGCACCACCTGGACATCGAGGCTGCGGGCAATCCGCTCCTCCCCTTCGACCTGCGGGCTCGATTCACCGAGCGTGGCCGTGAGGCTCGCCAGCGGCGACTCGAGCGCGGCGGTGAGATAGAGCGCCGGGTCGGCGAGCCCCTCGACGCCCGGCGCGGTGACGACGACGACCCCGACGCGGCGCTCGACATTGAGCACGAAGACCATCGAATCGTCGAACGGGAAGGCGTCGGCCGGGAGATCGAGCCGGGCCTTGATGACCCCGGCCCGGGCCGGCACCACCGAGAGGGGGACGCTCACCACCTGCCCGGGCGGAATCGTCACCGTGGTCTGCGTGACGAGCTCGTCGTCGACGGTCACCGACAGCGGCACCTCGATCGCCGCGTCGTCCCCGGTCGATCCGTTGCCGGCGGCCTCGATCCGCGCTGTCAGCTCCACCGGCAATCCGACGACGGGGCGCTGGGGCCGCGGCGGATCCCCGAGCAAGGCCACGTTCGGCGGTGTCTGCGCCGAGCCGATGTCGACGAGCACGAGCTGGACATCGTCGGGCACTTGGCGCGCCACCGGGCTGTCGCGGAGCCGGTTCCAGCTGCGGGCCTGGCCGTCGGAGACGATCCACAGGCTGCGCGGGCCGCGGGCCGGCGAGGCGAGGGCCTCGCCAACGGCGGCGGCCAGATCGGCCGATCCCGGATCGGGCTCGACGCTGTCGATCTCGGCGAGAAGCCGCTTCCCATCCCCGAGCACGGCGCGATGGAGGACGCGCGGCTCCATCCCGGCGCGCACGACCGTGACGAAATCCGCTGGCCCAAGCCGGCCGACAGCCGCCCGGACCGCCTCGCGGCCCCGATGGAGCGCGGAGCTCCCCTCGGTCACCAGCCCCGTACTCATACCGGCATCGAGGACAAAGACGACATCCTTCACGCCACTGCCGAAGAGCGTCGAGAAGCGCTGCACGACCGGCCGCGACAGGGCCCCGACGACGAGGAGCACGACGGCCGTGCGCAGCAGAAGGAGCAGCCACTCGATGAGCTTGATGCGGCTCCGTTCCTGGACATACCCCTCCATGAGGAAGCGGAAGGTCGGCAGCTCCACCTCCCGCAGCCGGTTGAGGTTGAGAAGATGGAGGATCACCGGCAGGAGCGCCAGCGGCAGGAACCAGAGGAGGAGAGGGTTGAGCATGGTCGGTCGCCCCCGCCACGGGGGCGGGGAGGTGGCTTCTCCAGCGGCGCGTCAGCCGGTCTGGCGAGCGCGGCGGGCAAGGTAGCCCGAGAGCATCTCGGCGTAGGGGTGGTCGGTGAGGGCCAGTTCGTAGCCGATCGAGCGCTCGAGGCAGGCCGATCGCACCCCGCCGAGAAACTTCTCGAAGCGTTCGAGGTAGGCGGCGCGGACGGTGCGCGGATTGGTGACGACGCGCCCCTGCCCTTCGATGTCCTTGAAGCGCGTGATCTTCGTCCAGGGGAAATCGCGCTCCGCCGGATCGACGACATGAAACACGACGAGGTCTTGGCGGCGCGACTTGAGGAGCGAGAGCCCGGTGGCGAGGCCGGCGGGGTCGTCGAGGAGATCGCTGATCAGAATCACGATCCCGCGCCGCGGAATCCGCCCGGCGAGGGCCTGGAGCACCGGGCCGATCCGCGTGTCGTCTCCGGGCGTCGCTTGGGCGAGCGCCGCGAGGATGTGGCGGAAGTGGTTGGCCATCGAGCGGGGCGGAATGTAGCTGCGGACCTCGCCGTCGAACGTCGCCAGCCCGGCGGCGTCGTTTTGCCGCAGCGCGAGGTGGCAGAGGGCCGCGGCGAGAAACCGGCCGTACTCGAGCTTCGTGATCCCGTCGCCACCGGAAAACTCCATCGACCGGCTCGTGTCGAGGAGGATCGTGACGCGGGTGTTCGTCTGCTCCTCGAACAGCTTGACGTAATATTTGTCGGTCTTGGCGACGAGCTTCCAGTCGATCGAGCGGATCTCGTCGGAGGGGGTGTAGGGGCGGTGGTCGGCGTACTCGACGCTCGAACCGAAGAACGGGCTGGGGTGGAGGCCGGAGAGGAGCCCCTCGACGGCCGTCCGAGCGACGAGCTCCATCCGCTCCACGAGCGCGATCCCCTGCGGATCGAGGAGCCGCGACGGATCGGCCGATCCGGCCGGCGACGTCGGTCCCTGCGTGGTCTGGCCGGCGTTGGGGGGGGGCATGCTGCGTGCTCGTGCGGACTAGCGTGTTGTCGCGGGGAACAGCTGGCGGGGATCAGCCCGCCTCGAGGAGGCTCGCGAGGATCCGATCGATGACCTGATCGGTGGAGACCCCTTCACTCTCGGCGGTGAAGCTGGCGACGAGGCGGTGCCGCAGGACCGGCTTGGCGACAGTGCGGACATCGTCAAACGACACGCTCGGACGCCCATCGAGGAGCGCCCTGGCCTTCGCCCCCAACAGCAGCGACTGGCAGGCCCGGGGACCCGCGCCCCAGGAGAGCCAGCGGCGGATCTCGGCCGAGCTGGAGGGATCGGAGGGGCGCGTGGCCCGGGCGAGGCGGACGGCGTAGGAGGCGACCGGATCAGCGACGAGGACGTCGCGGACGACATCCTGGATGCGGAGGATGTCGGCCTCGGTCATCACCGGCTCGAGCTTCACGGTCTGACGCGAGGTCGTCGAGGTGGCGATGCGGATCTCGTCGGCGAGGGTCGGGTAGTCGACGCTGATCTTGAACATGAAGCGGTCGAGCTGCGCCTCGGGGAGCGGGTAGGTCCCCTCGCTCTCGATCGGGTTTTGTGTGCCGAGGACGAAGAACGGGTTCGGGAGGGCAAACGACTTCCCCGACACGGTCACATGGTGCTCCTGCATCGCCTGGAGGAGCGCCGACTGCGTCTTTGGCGGCGTCCGGTTGATCTCGTCGGCGAGGACGAGGTTGGCGAACACCGGCCCCTGGACAAACCTCAGCTCGCGCTGCCCGGTGGTCTTGTTCTCCTGGAGGATCTCGGTACCGGTGATGTCGGAGGGCATCAGGTCGGGGGTGAACTGGATCCGGTTGAACGACATCGAGAGGAGCTTGGAGAGGCTCGAGATCATGAGCGTCTTCGCCAGCCCCGGCACCCCCTCGAGGATGCAGTGCCCCTTGCAGAACAGGGCCGTGAGGAGGAGATCGAGGACATACTCCTGGCCGATGATCACGGTGCCAAGGGCCCTGGTCATCCTCCGGTGGGCATCGGCCACCATCTCGGCCTCGGCGGCCACGGCGGATGTTTCTCGGGAGATGGCGTGGGCGGCAGACGACATGCGCGGATTCCTCGACGACTTCCTGACTCGTTCCCGGAGGCTTTTGGAGGATCCACCTACCCCCCGGGTCTGCTGATAATACCCTAAAAAAGCCCGTCTTGCCGGGTCCCCAGGGGCCTCCCCGAGCGATGGATCCCGGCGGGCGCCGCCGCCACGCTGGCGTGAACTATGATTTCCAGAGCATCCCGACCGGGCTTTCCCGCGGCCCCCGCCCCACCCCGCCCCATCCGGCGGCACGCATTCCATGCCCTCTCCTGCCGCCACCGCCGACCGAAGCACGCCCCACACGGAGCGGGAGCCCGCGGCGATTCCGCCAGCGGGGATCGTCCTCTTCGACGGTCACTGCACCCTCTGCAGCGGCGCCGTCAACTTCCTCATCGACCGTGATCCCTACGGCCGGCTGCAGTTTGCCACGCTCCAATCGGACACCGGCCGACGGCTCCTCGCCGAGCATCGCCTCTCGATGCCCGATGAGCCCGACACGATGGTCTTCATCATCGGGGGGAAAGCGTTCGTCCGCTCCGATGCCGCCCTGGCGACGACGAAATACCTCTCCGGCCTCTGGCCGCTGGCCCGAGTGGCCTTGGTCGTGCCGCGCTTTCTGCGGGACGCGGTCTACACGTTCGTGGCCCGCAATCGCTACCGATGGTTCGGCCGCACCGAGACCTGTCGCGTTCCCACGCCAGCCCTGCGGGCCCGGTTCCTCGACTGATCGCTACGCATCGCTGCTGCCGTAGCCGTAGCGCTCGAGAAACGGCCCCCAGCGGCGGGTGATCTCGGCAGCGATGCGGGGATCGCGTCGGTAGGATCCGGCCCGGTAGTCCTTCATCCCCTGGGCGTGTCGCTCGAGCCGTGGGCGGACGGCCTCGAAGTCGCCCAAGTCGAGCCGATCGTAGGCCGTGCGGAGGGTTCCCACCGGATCGGCGACGAGGTCCTCATAGCGGACTTCGTGGAGCCGGTTGGGATCGAGCGTGGCCCGGTCGCGTTCGAAGGCGGCATACATCTCCTCGAAGGCGGAGAAGACATATTCCTCGAGGCCTTCGCCACGATCGACCTGCATCCCCTGGCCTTCGTGGAGCGATCGCCACAGCTTCATCGTCGAATTGAAGACCGCGTGGGGGTCGCGGACGACATGGAGAAACCGCGACTCCGGAAACATCCCCGCCAGCACGCCGACGCGGGCGGTGTGGGGGGGACTCTTGAGAACCGGCCGGCGCGGATCGGCGACGGCCAGGAGCCCGAGAAACCGGCGGAGCGTGGCCTGCCAGCGCGCCAGCTCCGCGGGGGGGAGCTTCGTCACATCGAGCGCCACCGGGGAGGGCGGACTCGTGACCGGGAACGCCATCCGGCGGTAGGGGGAGGGCGCGCCCAAGTTCATGAGGGCAAACTCATCCTCCTGCGGCCGGTCGAGCCCGGCGGCCATGTCGTCCATCGGCCGTTTGGCCGGGAGAATCAATTTCAGGAGCGGGGCGAGGGCCCGTTCCGTCAGCAGAAAGTGCCCCGGGGCGTAGCACTGATAATAGTTGGGGCAGCAGAAGTGGTCGTCGAGCATCGTCAGCTCGTGGAGGAGCGTCGTCCCCGACCGCCAGTGGCCGATGATGAACAGCGGCGGCGGCGTGGTGGGGGGGCTGGCGAGTTGGCGGCCGAAGCGGAGATTCGAGATCGGCTCCATGACCGAGTTAAACGCCGACGCGGCGGTGATCGTGACCATCAGCCCCCACCGGCTAGGACTTGCCCGTCCGCCATGTTCAGCAACCAGCGGCAGCCACACGCCCAGCGGCATGCCGTGCCAAAATCTCGGCGCCCAGAAGGGCCAGGCCCGGTAATCCTTCTCCGCGGCGGGGTGCTTGTCAGGGGCTGCTCCAGGCTTGGCCCCGCTAGCGGAGGCCGCTCCGGGCAAGGCGTTCGCCTCCGCGAGGGGGCGTGGGGCGGGGGACGATTGGACATCCATGACGATTCGACCTGCTCCGCGGGCCTGAAGCGGGCCCGGCTGGAGCCATGATAGCGATGGAGGTCGCTTTTCTTCACCACCGGTTTGCGGCCGCGGGGGGGCACCTCGGCCCCCTTTTCGACCGTCAGACCCACTCCGCGCAGAGCAGCTCCGCCTGGGCGAGGACCGTTTTCACGGCCTCTTCCTGGAGATCGGGCGGGTAGCCGTATTTCCCCAGGATCCGCTTCACCATCACCTTGATCCGGGAGCGGGCACTTTCGCGGACGGTCCAATCGATCGTCACACTCTTCTTCACCTGCGTGATCAGCTCGGCGGCGATCACCTTGAGCTTGTCGTCTCCCATCGCCTGCACGGCGCTTTCATTTGTCGCCAGCGCGTCATAGAAGGCGATCTCGTCGTCGTTGAGGCCGAGTTGTTCCCCTCGTCGCTGGGCGGCTTCGATCTCCTTCGCCAAGCCGACCAATTCCTCGATCACCTCCATCGAGGAGATCGCCCGGTTGTGATAGGCGTTGAGCGTCTTCTTGAGCTTGTCGCTGAACACCCTCGCCTGCACGAGGTTGCGCTTGGCCCGCACCTTGAGCTCATCCTTGAGGAGCTTCTCGAGCAACTCGGCCGCGACTTTCTTGTGCTTGAGGCTCCGCACCTCCGCAAGAAACTGGTCGCTCAAGATGCCGATATCGGGCTTCTTCAAGCCGGCGGCGGTGAAGACGTCGATCACCTCCCCTTCGGTCGTGATCGCCTTGCTGACGAGCTGCCGGATCGCCGCATCGATCTGTTCCGGGCTCTTCTGACTCGTGCCCGCCTGCTTGTTCAAAGCCGCCTGGAGAGCCTGGAAGTAGGCGACGTCGTCGCGGATCGCCGTCGCCTCGTCGCTGGCGGCGCAGAGGGCAAACGCCCGCGACAGCTCCGTCACCACCTGCGTCCAGCGCCGTTTCCCATCGTCCTGCGCGAGGATCTGCTCCTGCCCGGCCGGAATCAGTTGCAGCCGCTCCGCCGGGCTCCCGCTGGCCCACCGGCTCCAGTCGAAGCCGTGGAGCATGTCGGAGGCGATGCCGTGCTTCTCATGGAGGACGGCGATCGCCTGGGCGCTGTCGAGGGTCGGGTCGCCGCTGCCGCCGCTCTCGGTGTAGGTCGCCAGCGCCCGCTTGAGCTGGTCGGCAAGCCCGAGGTAATCGACGACGAGCCCTCCCGGCTTGTCGCGGTAGACCCGGTTCACCCGCGCGATCGCCTGCATGAGCCCGTGCCCCTGCATCGGCTTGTCGGCATACATCGTATGGAGGCAGGGGGCATCAAACCCGGTCAGCCACATGTCGCGGACGATGACAACCCGGAACGGATCGGCCGGATCCTTGAATCGATTCGCCAGTTTCCGCCGCTTCTCCTTGCTGCGGATGTGCGGCTGCCACTCGGGGCCGTCGTCGGCGCTCCCGGTCATCACCACCTTCACGACGCATTTCTTCGATCGCTCCGCCTCGGTGTCATCGCCGGCGGCGCTGGCCCATTCCGGCCGGAGGGCGAGAATCGCGTCGTGCATGGCGACGGCGATCCGCCGACTCATGCAGACGATCATCGCCTTGCCGTCGATCGCTTCGAGCCGCTTTTCGAGATGGCTCACGAGATCGGCGGCGATCAGCGCTATCCGCTTCGGGTCGCCGACAAGGGCCTCGAGCGCCGCCCACTTCGTCTTCAGCTTCTCCTTCCGGGAGGGCTCCTCCCCCTCCGTGATCTCGTCAAACTCCGCGTCGAGCGTCGGCAGGGCCGCGACATTGAGCGCCAGCTTCGAGATCCGGCTTTCGTAGTAGATCGGCACGGTCGCCTTGTCGGCGACCGCCCGGCGGATGTCGTAGATCGAGATGTACTCGCCAAACACCGCCCGCGTATTGGCATCCGACTTCTCGATCGGCGTGCCGGTGAAGCCGATGAACGACGCATTGGGGAGCGCGTCGCGCAGATTGCTTGCAAACCCGTACGACAGCTCTCCGGTCTTCGGGTTGACCTTCGCTCCGAATCCATACTGGCTACGATGGGCCTCGTCGGCGATGACGACGATGTTGCGCCGGGTTGAGAGAGGGGGCGTGCGGCTCGAGCCCTGAACGGAGGAGCCGTCAGCGGGGGGGCCGACAGATGCAGGTGTGGGGGGGGCGGTTGTGGCACCCTCACCGAGGGACCCCTCACCCGCTAGGGAGCCGTCACCCGGGGAACTCTGACCTGGGGAACCCTCACCCCCGGCCCCTCTCCCAGAGGGAGAGGGGGGAGAGGCGGGAGCGGTGGCGGGGGTGGGGAGATGGGTGCGGATGGTTTCGAGGACGTGATCGGTGTCGTTGAGTATGACTTTGTTTTCGAAACGGAGCACGGTGATGGCTTGGGATTTCAGATAGGCGTCGCGGCTCCGGTCGCGGGCGATGGCGTCGGGAGTCTGGTGGACGGCTCCGTCGCACTCTACGGCCAGGTTGGCCTCGGCGCAGAAGAAGTCGCAGACATACGTCCCCACCTGATGCTGGCGGCGGAACTTCGCGCCGCTCAGCTGCCGATTGCGTAGCAGCTCCCAAAGAAACTCCTCCGCCGGCGTCTGCGCCTTCCGCATCTCCCGCGCCCGATCCCTGAGCGCGGAAAACTCGAACCCTCCCCGATACCCAGCACCCCGCTTCTCTCTCTCAGCCTCGGCCGCACTCCCCCGCGCACTCGCACTCCCCAACGCACCCCCACCAGCGTCTCCGCCACCACTCGCACCCCCACCAGCGCCTCCGCCACCACCCAACGCCCCACTCG
>Ga0114973_10002766_pt1 | contig 12589 bp, 14 predicted proteins | sample M_140807_MF_Meta_FD_87025 | JGI IMG/M metagenome (GOLD analysis project Ga0114973, IMG submission 87025) | Freshwater microbial communities from Lake Montjoie, Canada to study carbon cycling - M_140807_MF_MetaG | ecosystem: Environmental > Aquatic > Freshwater > Lake | place: Lake Montjoie... | reverse complement strand
TATATATTATAATGAGCAGAAGAATGAGCAGAAGAATGAGCAGAAGAATGGGCGGTAGACGCCGTATGAGCCGTAGAATGATGATGGGTGGTGGTATACCCGGAACAAGAATTCCGGGTGACCCCAATAGTTGGGGTATTTTTGGTGGCAGACGCCGTATGAGCCGTAGAATGATGATGGGTGGTGGGCCGATATGTTATAATGCTGCTGGAGGACCCACCTGCAAAGTTGGGTCTACGCCGAATTAAATAAATCTATCGTATGTATCTATCTATATGTCTACCAGGCATGATATGATAAATAGCTTGCACAAGCAAATCAAAAGATTATCTAAGTTTATCTAATAAATCAATATTTAAATGCATGGATATTTTAGAAAGTATAAATTAAAAAAACATAGTGTAAAACATATTTTGGAAATATAAATTTTAAAAATATATCAATAAATTAATTTTTTCTTTATATATATATTATAATGAGTCGTAGAATGAGTCGTAGACGCCGTATGAGCCGTAGAATGGGTGGTAGACGCCGCATGAGCAGAAGAATGATGATGGGTGGAGGTTATTATAACCAACCCACTAGTCCATGGTACGGAATTATACAATAAATTCATTGTTTATATTTATTAAATTAAAAATATTAAAAATATATTTAAATAACTAGTTATGAATATTCAAAATAAAAATATTGAAGAGAATATTACTTATTATTTTAGTGATAAGAATAATAATGAAGAAAACAATGAAAATAGTGCGGATTTGTCCGATTTAATAAATGAAAATAAAAACAATGAAAAAAAGATATTATTTTTTTGATAATAATGTTTGAAAATGATATGAAAAATACAGATTTAGAAGAATTAAAATCAGATAAATTCATGAAAAATTGTAATATATTAATTTTTCTTTATATATATTATAATGAGCCGAAGAATGAGTCGTAGACGCCGTATGAGTCGAAGAATGGGCGGTAGACGCCGCATGAGCCGAAGAATGGGCGGTAGACGCCGCATGAGTCGAAGAATGATGATGGGAGGAATGAATGTTCATATTCCTGGTGGGCATGGCGCGACTATGTCAACCAATCCTGGTTGTCTGGCTGCCGCCACCAACATCGTTTCACTGCAATCGTGTTTAAGTTAAAAAAAAATAAAAATATGTGCATCATTCAAACTGATTATTAAGCAAAAAATATTATTAAAAAATGAAAACAATTTATTATTTTTATAATGTTAAAAATAATAAAAGATATTAAAAATTTATTATTATTTAATATTATGGTATTATCAAAATTAAACAAAAGTATAAGTTATCCTGAATTGAAACAAGTAGACCCTGCTGATTTAAGTAAAGAGGCAAATTTGTATCAAATAGAGCTAGAAACAACAAAAATAGGTAAAATAGATATAATTATTGCTCTTGGAAATGCAAAAAATACATACGAAGAAAATAATATTACTTATTTTCCTATTTATTTAGTAAAATCAAATAAAAAAGTTATACAAATTGGATTATATGAAATTGAATCTACTAATTTGATTGAATACACGGATGAAGAGGGAAATTTAGAATTGGAAAAAATAAATGACCCGTTAATTTATACATTTGTTACGAGAGATATGTTAAAAAACCTAAGATTAAATCCCGAAAAATTTATTTCTGAAACCGAAAAAGAGGATAAAGAAGAAGTCGATAAAGAAGACTTAGAAGACTTAGAAGACTTAGAAGAGGGGGAAGTAATAGAAAATGAAGAAGAAAAAACATTTTTAAAGTCAAATGATGTAGTAATATCAAAAACGAGAGAAAAATTATTCGAAGAAGGCGTTTTTGTTTTAACGAAAGGTATTCCAATTCCTGCATTGTTAAATGAAGAAACAAAAAAAAGCGCAAAAAATGAAAAGGAAAATTTTGCAGCCACAAGCAAAAGTAATTGGGTCGAATTATTTATGGAAAATAACAATTATGATATTGTAGATAACGAAGGTGGTGGTGATTGTTTGTTTGCAACAGTTCGAGATGCATTTAGCCAAATAGGCCAACAAACAACTGTCTACAAATTAAGAAATAAATTATCAGAGGAAGCAACTGATGAACTTTTTCAAAGATATAAAAGTCAATATGATGATGCAATGATATCAGCTGAAAAAGATACACAACAAATTAAACAATTGGAAATAGCACATAAAAAGTTAAAGGACAAATATGCAGCATCTCTTGATAGAGAAGAGAAAAGACAATTAACTGAAGCAGGAAAAAAAATAAGCGACCAAAGAAATAGATTAATAAATGAGAAAAAAATATCACAACAAATTGCACATGAATTTGAATATATGAAATCCGTGCATGATTTGAATGGATTTAAAAAAATAGTAAGAACCTGTCAATTTTGGGGTGATACCTGGTCAATATCTACATTAGAAAGAATTTTAAATATTAAATTTATATTATTATCACAAGAAGCTCATAAACATAATGATATAAACAATGTTTTGAATTGTGGTCAATTAAATGATGATAAATTGGAAAAAATAGGTGTGTTTAATCCTGATTATTATATAATGGTTGAATATAATGGATACCATTATAAAACAATTGAATACAAAAATAAAAAAATATTAACTTTTAAAGAATTACCATATGATATTAAAAAATTAATAGTAGATAAATGTTTAGAGAGAAATTCTGGTGCGTTTAGTATAATTCCTGATTTCATAGAATTTAAAAATGAATTAAAAGGTCCTATAGCAGAAAAACACGGTTTTGAAGAATTAAATGAATCAAAAATAAGAAATTTATATGACGATAACATAGTATTTTTGTTTTATTCAAAATCAGCAGATAAATTACCTGGAAAAGGTGCAGGAGAAAAAATACCAGCAGACAAACTCAAGGATTTTGCTGAATTAGCTGCGATTCCAGAATGGAGAAAAAAGCTATCTAATTTTTGGGTAGAACCATTTATGTTAGATGACCATAAGTGGGCATCAGTTGAACATTATTATCAAGCGTCTAAATTTAAAAATAGTGCTCCTGAGTTTTATTTAAGTTTTTCATTAGACTCAGGAACTGAATTGTCTAAAAACCCAGCAATGTCAAAAGGTGCTGGTGGAAAAACTGGTAAATACTTGGGTAAATTAATAAGACCATCAGAAGTTAAATTAGACAGTGATTTTTTTGGTGAAAGTAAAAGATATAAAAAAGAAATGTATGCAGCGCAATATGCAAAATTTTCACAAAATAAAGATTTAAAGAAACTTTTATTAGAAACAAAAGATGCTAAATTAACTCATCATTCAAGGGGAATGAACCCTGTTGTATTTGACGAGCTTATGTTAATAAGAGACCAGCTAAAAGATAAAATGTAAAGATAATATTAAATATAAAAAATTTTACACATCATCTAAAATAAATTGTGTTCCGAAATTTTCTATATCATAATTTAAATAATTTTTATTTTCATGTTCAAAATTTTTATTATACTTATTATGAAAATTATAATTTGTTTTGCACCATAATATAAAAAATATAAACAATAATCCGGATATAGATGAAAATACAATAATTATAATAAAGTTTGTTTTAGAATCATTTATAGTATTTACGGTATTTGTCGGATATATTGTTGAAAAAAACGCAGGACTAGGGGTAGAAGTAATTGTAAAAATTTCACTCGGTTCACTTGTTATGTCGTCTAAATTTAATATTTCAACATATTTTTTAAAACTCATAATTATATTAATTTAATACAATTATGAATACAATAAAATAAATTCATTACTAAAAGTAATTTGAATTTAATTATTTCATGTAATAATTACCCATACCCATACCCATACCCATCATAGGGTAATTCATACCAGAACCCATCATAGGATATTTCATACCAGAACCCATCATAGGGTATTTCATCATATCCATCATAGGATAATTCATACCATAACCCATCATTGGTTTTTTCATCATATACATATGATAAATAAACACTAAAATTAGCAAAACTACAATTGTACAACAGACCGCGCCAGTTTTCATTTATAAATTATGTAAATAAAATAATTTAAAAATACTAAATAAATTATTTCAATACTGCTAAATAAATTATTTCAATACTGCTAAATAAATTATTTCAATACTGCTAAATAAATTATTTCAATACTGCTAAATAAATTATTTCAATACTGCTAAATAAATTATTTCAATATTTCTAAATAAAAATAAAATAATTATATAAGAATGAAATTAACAAAAAATAGTTTATCATTAATGACATTTTTTATTAAAAATAATTGTATTAATCACACTAATCCAACAAAAAAAACAATATTGATTTTAAAACAATTATACCATGAAATAAAAGCTGCAAATGCATTTATTCAAAATAAAAAAAATAAAGAAGGTACTTCTTTTTATAAGTTAGTTATAACAAAATTATTATCATCCAAACAAATTCCTAAACCTCAACAGTTTAACGCAACAAGTTTCCCTATTGAAGTAAGAAAACAAATAGACGAACATATTTGTTATGATTTATCATATACTTTTTCTCTCTTTAATCGAGAAATCGTTATTCATTTTTTAGTTGAAGATAAAAATCCTGAATTGCATTTAAATATGTATAATGAGTATGCTAACAAGATATTGATATGGTTGTATATTGTGAATGAGTATAGTTCAAAAAAATGCTCTACAAAACTAACATTATTCATTTATATGACTTCATTAAAAAAAGAATTACCAAATACAAATATTAGCATCTTAGACAAAATTAATGTAAATACGGCATTTACTTATACTTGTCCAGTAGTAAGTGAAATAGTTATATTTAGAGAAGAGGAATGGTTAAAAGTTTTAATACATGAAACATTCCATAATTTTGCATTAGATTTTTCAAATATGAATACAACTATATGTAATGAAAAAATTCTTTCTATTTTTAAAGTTAAATCGGAAGTGAATTTATTTGAAGCATATACAGAATTTTGGGCAGAAATAATGAATGCAGCATTTTGCAGTTTTTATTTATTGCAAAATAATATCAATAAAAATGATAAAGACCTTGAAGAAGAATTTTTATCAAATTGTGATTTTTTTATTAATTTCGAAAAAACATATAGTTTTTTTCAAATGATTAAAACGCTAAATTTTATGGGGTTAAAATATAAAGATTTATATTCTAATTCAAAAAATTCTGAATTGTTAAGAGAAACTTTTTATAAAGAAAAAAGCAATGTTTTATCGTATTATATAATTAAATTAATTTTATTAAATAATTATCAAGGATTTTTGTCTTGGTGTAATAAAAACAATTTTTCTCTCATTCATTTTAAAAAAACAACTGGAAACTTAATTGAATTTTGCAATTTTATCGAAAAAAATTATAAAACTACATCAATGATAGAAGGTGTAGAATGTATGGAGCATTTTTTTAATAAATATAAAAAGAAAGTTTCTAAAAAACAATTGCAAGAAGATGATTTTTTATTGAAAAATATGCGCATGTCTATTTGTGAATTAGGTTAAAGAAATAGTTTTATTATGTATTTTACAGTAATCGCTGCAATTTATAGGTTCTCTCAAACATTTTTTTCCTAATTTTGTAATTGCTTGACAAATGTAACGATATGTACCATTTCCTTTTGATTTTTTATTTGCTTTCCATGCTGCACTAGCGTCATCAAAATCAATATTTACATCATATTTATATTCTTTAAAACTGTATTTTTCAGGGTTATCTTGTTGTTTATAATTATTTTTAAGTTGGCTTCTTGTTTGCATTTTATAAATAATATTTATAATTTTTAAATATTATTCTAATTTCAATTTTATTTTCGCAAAGAATAAATAATTATTCAATTAAAGTCATATTTGATAATTCTTTCATATATCTTTTAGAAGTTGTTTCAACTAGAAGACCATTTGCATATACACCGTAATTCATATAGCAGTCATCGTGCTCTAAAGCAAAATGGAAAACGATATAATTTCCCGGTATTTCATAAACACTAGAACTATCATCTACACAAGCAGGCAAACGATATTTGTTATCTGTTTTAAAAAGTCTATTATTATTTAATTTGAGTGTTTTATCTTTTTGTTCTTGCGAAGCAAAATTATTTACTAAAACAGAATGGCAACCAGTAATAACTAAATCTTCTAAAAGTTTGGGATATTTTTCTTTAGAATATTTATATAATTGGTCTTTTATTCTATCATTATGCAAAGCAGGATGGTATATTTGTTTTTTTCCAATTGTGTTTATAGGAACAAGTCCATTTTTAAAAGTTTGAATAAGGTCGCCTTTTTTTAAATTTTGAATAGGAATGTATCCTTTGTTTGTTAAAATTAATGTATCTTCTTTAAAACAAGTAATCTGAGATAAAAAAATAACTTTTTCAACCAAATTATTAAATGTATCAGTAATATAAAAATTACCATTTAAATCTACCTTAGTACTAACAGGAAAGTTTAATAAGGAATCGAGCGCTGGTCCATCAGTAGCTAACCCTGCAGTCCCATTTGCATCTCCTGCAATAATGCTAAGATTATAACCACCTGACCCATCTGGAACAAGTTTTTCAATTATATTATTACCAGAATCCGCAACAAAAAGATTTCCTAAATTGTCTTCGGCAATACCTGCAGGAAAGGTTAATAAGGAATTGAGCGCTGGTCCAGGAGTAGCTAACCCTGCAGTCCCATTTGCATCTCCTGCAATAATGCTAAGATTATAACCACCAAAACCATCTGGAACAAGTTTTTCAATTATGTTATTACCAGAATCCGCAATATAAACATTTCCTAAATTATCTGTTGCAACACCCCAAGGTGAATTTAATGCTGAATTAACTGACGGTCCAGGAGTCGGTAACCCTGCATTATTAGCAGTATTAATTCCAGCAATAACAGTTAGGTTATAACCACCTAAACCATCAGGAGTTAATTTTTCAACTATATTATTCTGCCAATCAGCAATGAAAAGATTTCCTAAATTATCACTATCAATGCCAATAGGATGGCTTAATGTGGAATTTAATGCTGGACCATTAGTAGGAAGCCCTGCATTATTAGTAGTATTAATTCCAGCAATAACAGTTAGGTTATAACCACCTAAACCATCAGGAGTTAATTTTTCAATTAAATTATTATCAGAATCAGCAACGAAAAGATTTCCTAAATTATCATTATCAATGCCACATGGACTTCTTAGATTGGAATTTAATGCTGGACCATTAGTAGGTAATCCGGCAGTTCCAGTTCCTGCAATAATACTTAAGGTATAACCACCTAAACCATCAGGAGTTAATTTTTCAACTACATTATTAAAACAATCCGCAATATAAACATTTCCTGAATTATCTACTGTAACACCTTTAGGAGAATTTAAACCTGAGTCAACCGAAGGACCTGGAACAGGTGGTCCTGAAGTACCATTTGTATTTCCTGCAATAATACTTAAATAACCAATTTTTGACATGTTATATACTCTATATATAAAAATTAAATATAAAATTAAATTAAAAATTAAATATAAAATTAAATATAAAATGAATAAAAATGAAAAAATAATAGATTTGGATAATAATAACTATTCGATGCTTGAATTACGAAATAATATATATGTTACTGGATTGTTTAAAATTTTACAAACACAAAAAATAACAGAAGAATTTGCTGTAAATTATATTTTGAATAAAAAATTTCAATTAACTGAAGAAGAAGAAAAAATTACCATAAATTATGTATTAAAAATGCAACCTCATCTTGATTTTAATAAATTATTATCTTTGTATGTTTTAGGACCGACTGATTTTGATTTTCCTAATTTTGAAAGATATGCAGAAACTGGTATGTATTAAGTATTCAAAAAAATTATTTATTTAATAAATAATTTTTAAAATTTGTTGTTTTATACTTTTAAAATTTGTTGTTTTATACTTTTAAAATTTAAGCACTTGCGGTCTCAACTGATGCCTTTACATTCTTGGAAAAATGATGACTCATATACTTTTGTAGGTTAAAATATGTTAGCTCATCACTCTTCTCAAGTTTAAGAAGAGCTGCAAGCTTTGCATCGGGGTTAATCTTGCGACCATTCTTCTCATCTTGAAGTTTATTCGTGCGGATGTAATTGTTAATATCACGAGTAACAGCAGTTCTAGCCATTTCAGAGCCATTATCCTTTCCTAAAAAACTAGCAAGCTCATCACTAATTCTTGTAGGCTTAACAAATCCTGAAGGAGCACGGTTTCCGGCCTTGCGCTTGCGCTTTGAAGATTGCTTTTGAGCAGCCTTTAGCTCACGAGACCACTTCTTTTCAAGTGTTCTATACTCTGTCTTAAGCGATGAAATAAGAGCATTAACCTGACTTAGCTTAGTCAAAAACTCATTTGATTGCTCTAAAAGAGAAGAATCACCATCAACATGGGGTTCAACTACATCATCAACTGGAGCAGATGGTGCAACAGAAACAGAAACAGCTGGTGTAGCGGGAACAACAGGTGTAACCTGAACAGCCGGTGTAACTGATGCAACCTTAGGCTCGCTTACTTTCTTAGGAGCCTTAGGGGCCTTAAGGCTCTTTGATTCATCAACAACGGAATTAACAACTGGAACAGATACGGGAACAGATTCAACTGCATCGGAAGTCTTGGAAGTCTTGGTTCTTGCCATTTATATTATATCTAAATAATATCTTTTTAAGTGATTTAACGCATAATATATATTTTGTTATTGTAAAGGTAACAAAATATAATGCACAAAACAATTCTAAAAATTCTAAAAATTAAAAATATGAGACAGATTGAAAAAGCCAAGGAAGAGACATTGCTGCATTTGGATTTACTAATGTCAATGCACTAAGAACATATAAAGCTCCTAAAGATTTACTATCGTTGTCTATTCCACTATTAACAAATTTATCTAATATAGGATAAATAATTTTCCTAATATTGTCTATATTTGTTTCATTAAAAATATGTGCAATATTAAAATGTCTAAATGGGTCACCATTCGGAGGGCATATTCTTCTTTTATTTTCAGGCAAAATTTGTGCTCTGTAATCCCAAATATCATGTAATTCCCTTACAAACTTCAATATTTGTTGTCGATTTAATGATAAAAACCAATTCGGGTCACTATAATTTCCTAAACTATCAATATTTTGAAAAATATCTAGAATTTTTAATTCTATACTTTTTTGGTCACTAATATCATTATTAACATCTTGAATATTAATATTTACAGGTATTTTCAATATTTTACTTAATCTAATAAGATTTTTTATGTTTTGTATAACTTCATGTGGAATATCATTTCTGTTATATGGATTTTTAACATTTTTTCCTATTTTAACAATTAAATTATAGAGAGAAATTATATCAAAACCATAAATAAAATTATCTACATCTTTATAGCTAATAAATTGTTCAAAATTCATTTCACTCATTTCTTCAAAAGTTAAAAAATCAGAAGTGTTTGTGCATAATTTTCTGTTTATAAAAGCAGGGCCATGATATTTGTTGTAATTTCTTTGAAGTTTTCCTCTAAATATTTTCTGTATTTTTATAATGCTATTAGATAACTTTAAAAAAACAAATAATCTATTTATTAATTGTGCTTTATTACCTGATATTTTAAGCTTATAATGCTTGGCAATTAATTTTAATTGCTGAACATTGTAATTTTTATTTGTAATAAAATAATATTCTGAAAAACTGGGAATAATAATATTATTATCTAAAATTTTTTCAGTATTTTTTGAAGGCTTTATTAATCTCTCACATTGTTTTTCTATAAATTCAATATATTCATCCATAGAATTTTTCTTTACTAAATTATTAAATACAACATTGTCTTTACTTTGACAAATATTTATGGGATAATTTTTTGTATTCATTTATTGTTCTATATATTATATAAAGAATTCTTTTTGTATCTTTTTAAATAAATAATATATAAAATACATATTAGAGCATCTTAGCTGCTAAAAGATACATTTAGGCTTTTATTTTTAAATTATAAAAAAAATTGATTTAAAGATAACCACTATATATAATTCATATTATATAGAACAATGGCAGACACAATCGTTGACGGTACCTTATTTAATGCAAATGAAATTAGATATTCTTCCCCTAAGCCAAATGCTTCGGGTGGAAAGAGTGTAAATATCTTAAATAAATCTACTAATACAGGCATTCGAATTTCTACTCCGCTTATGCTAACATGGGGAGCTTCAGATTTTCAAGACCCTAATACAGGAAAGGGCAATGGCAAATTTGAAATGTCGATGCAATTTCCAAATGAGGAATATAAAACAGATGATACAACTGCGTTTTTAAAAAATATGCAAGCTTTTGAAACAAAAATCAAGCAGGATGCTCTTGCTAAGTCAAAAGATTGGTTTGGTAAAATTCACAAGAATGCTGAAGTAGTAGAAGCACTTTATACACCCATGTTAAAATATAGTAAAGATAAATTTTCTGGAGAGCCTGACCTATCTCGCGCGCCTACAATGCGTGTTAAAATTCCAATGTGGGAAGGTGTTTGGAAGTGCGAGGTTTATGATGAAGACGGTGAAAAGCTGTTTCCAAATTTAGCAAATCCTAGCCTTAGCCCAATTGAGCTGATTCAAAAGGGAACTCAAGTTGCAGCACTCATACAATGTGGGGGCATTTGGTTTGCAAATGGTAAGTTTGGCGTTACATGGAAGCTGGTTCAAGTTATGGTGCAAAAACCTAGAGCATCATTAAGCGGACAATGCTTTATCAAGCTAAAGACATCAGAAAAGGAGAAGCTCAAGACTACACCTGCTCCAGTTGCTGAAGTGTTTGATGAGGATGATGTAGTTCATACTGCGGAAGTAGAAGATTCTGATGATGAAGCCGAGCAACAACAACAACAGCAAGAAGAGCGTGAAGAAGAGCCAGTATCAGCATCTATTCAATTGCGCAGTCCTAGTCCTCCACCTGTGCTTTCACTTGCACCTTTAACTCAAGTAGCTGTAACAGAAGAAAAGAAAAAGAAAGTTGTCAAGAAGAAGGTTTTAGCTGAGGCTTAGTGAAGCATTGTAAAATTTGTAATTTAAAAATTAATATAATAAAATTGTAATTTTTAAAATGTATATATAAATTGTATATTTAATCTGTATATGTAAAATAATAAATTTTTTAATTTACAACAAAATTAAAAAACTTAATACAAACAGCATTATAAATAAAAAATAATTTTAACAATAACATCGCTTTTTTCTTCAATATTATAAATATCATTTTCGTATATTTTTGAAATACCCTTATTCTTGAAAAGATATGTTTGGTTTTTTTTCATAAATAATTCTGATACTGGAATATTAAACATTTTATCCCCCAAATTAAAAGAAATATTTTTTTCTTCTAGAAGAGAACCCTCAAAATTAATATTTAATGTAACATAAATATTATTGTTTTCATCTATAATAATATTTTCAGGCAGCTCCGGAATGCATTTTACAATAATGCTATCCTTACCATTTTCTATTAAATCATTATCAAAATATAACTCATTATGCCACAACGGGACAAAATATAATACACCTTCCAAATCCAATTTATAAAAATTATTATCAAATAAATCTTTAATGCTTGGGTTCAAAATATATATTTGCATGTCTTCGTGCTTATCCAGTATAATTTTTTTTATTTTTTCCAATATATCATCACTTATATATAATATATTTTTATATTTAAAGAGAAAATTATATATTGCAAATGTTTTTTCTTTATCAAAACCTTCAAACATTTTTAAAGTAATATCTTTATAACCATTTACAATGTCTTTAATTAAAACTGAAAAAAAATCATTGTATTTACCTTTTAACAAACTATCCAAAAATAAATTTAGAATATTTATATAACCAGTGTTTGAATACGACATGTTATTTAGATTTTCAAAATTATCATCGTCAGTTGAGCTAGTTATTTCTCTCGATAAATATTCATATGCTTCATAAATTTTTTGAAATTTTTCATTTGACTCACTAGTATCGCCTTTTTTATCCGGATGATTTAGCAGTGCCATTTTGTGATATCTTTTTTTTAAGTATTCTAATGTTAAATTATTTATTTTATCTTCGCAATTTATTTCTAATGTTTCACATGCTGTTTTGAAATTCATTATAAGTATTTGTTTATATTTTTTAAGCTTAAAAATAAACAAATTTAATTGTTATTTATTTATTGTTTATTTACACCCTCGAAGATTTAAATTGGGACAAACAAATAATTTTATATTTGTTAAAAATATAAAATTAACACCTACTGAAAGATTCGAACTTCCAACCCTCAAAATATATATAGTATTCTGAGACTCTACCAATTGAGCTAAGTAGGTAATAAACTATTACAAATTATTCTTTAAATAGTTTTTATATTAATTTTGTCCCATTTTAAATCTTCAAAAGTATAAATATTTTATTGTTTATTTAATTATTCTATCAAATCCATATTGGCTATTTCTTTCAAGTATCGTTTGGAACAGGTTTCAACTAGAAGGCCATTTGCATACACCCCATAATTCATGTAGTAATCGTCATTTTCCAATGCAAAATG
>Ga0114973_10002761_pt1 | contig 12597 bp, 10 predicted proteins | sample M_140807_MF_Meta_FD_87025 | JGI IMG/M metagenome (GOLD analysis project Ga0114973, IMG submission 87025) | Freshwater microbial communities from Lake Montjoie, Canada to study carbon cycling - M_140807_MF_MetaG | ecosystem: Environmental > Aquatic > Freshwater > Lake | place: Lake Montjoie... | reverse complement strand
TTATTCCATGTTACAACGAAGCGCAAGACCTAGAGCGACTTATCAGCAGAGTGATTTTAGCTATGAATTCCCTGGCAAGACCTTACGAGGTAATTGTTGTAGACGATGGCAGCACAGACAAATCGGTCGACATGCTAAAAGAAATTGCATCAAACAAACCATTTATGAAGACTGTGGTTTTAAGAAGAAATTACGGACAGACCGCAGCCATGATGGCAGGCATCGATTATTCTACGGGAGACATTATTATACCCCTTGACGCCGACCTGCAGAACGATCCCGATGACATCCCGTCCCTACTAGCCAAAATCGACGAAGGTTTCGATGTGGTTTCCGGCTGGCGCAAAAATCGTCGAGACAACGCCATCAAGAGAAACTTTCCGAGTTTTGTAGCTAACAAATTAATTTCATGGATCTCTGGACTCCACTTGAATGACTACGGTTGTTCACTTAAGGCATACCGCCGTGAAGTGATCAAGGACGTAAGACTTTACGGGGAAATGCATCGGTTCATCCCAATTTACGCATCATGGCTAGGGGCCAAAGTAACCGAAATTCCTGTCAGCCATCATCCTAGAGTCCATGGTTCATCAAAGTATGGCTTGGAACGATCTATAAAAGTAATATTAGATCTGATTGTGGTTAAATTTCTGGCAAGTTTCGCGCATAAGCCGATCTATCTCTTTGGAGGTTTTGGGTTTTTAGCCCTATTAACTGCTTTTTGTGTAGGCCTTTATACCTTGTGGTTGAAAATCTTTGAAGCGGTCTCCTTCATTAAAACCCCACTTCCTCTTCTTGTGGTCATGTTAAGTATTTTCGGATTTGTCTCCATTCTCATGGGCTTGATTGCTGAACTCGTAATGCGAACCTACTATGAATCACAATCAAAAAATATTTATTTGGTAAGAGAAGAAATAAACTGCCAAAAGAAAGCGTCGCATTAACCACCTTTGAATAAAAGGAACAAGGCATCACAGAATAATTAATATATATTCTACGAAGGTTTGAAGAATAAACACCTAGCGCATCACAATACAACGCAAAATAAATCCGATATCCCTGATGAAAGCTGCAGTTACTACTTTAATTCAGGAAACGAGGAAAAGGGCAACTGCCAACGTGGAGAAGGGCTAGATGATCAATAATACAGCTTATGACGCCACGAAATTCTCTCAAGGATACCCGCAAAATATGCAAAAATATTGGTGGAATCTTGCGAGAAATAAGATAATAGCAGAAAGTCTAAAGAAGTATCTTTTAAAAAATGACCCAATTCTCGAGGTTGGTTGTGGAAAAGGAATTGTTACAAATTATCTGAAAAGTCTTGGCTGGAATATCATCGGAATAGATCCTGGAATTCCCAGTGAAGCTAAAGTGGAAGAGCGGCATATTATGTATGGCAAAAAGACATCAGACCTTTCATTAAAAAACCGGCAAAATATCAAAGTATTAGCCTTATTTGATGTGATCGAGCACGTGAGGAATCCAGCATCCTTTCTGGCTGAACATTTAAAAGTGCTTCCATGCGTTAAGAGAATTATTGTGACAGTGCCAGCGAGGCAGGAGCTATGGGGAAACTTTGACGACTACTACGGTCATTATCGCCGCTACTCAATGAAACAACTAGATAATGAAATGATGTCAATCGGCATGAAGCCAATCATGAAAGAATACTTCTTTCGTCTTGTTTATTTGGGAATCTATTTTTCAAAAAGTATTAAAAGATCCAGAGCTGTGGTTTTTAAGGCACCTCAAGCAAGCGGAAGCGAGTGGATTCACAGGCTTTTCGCTGAAGTGCTCTTTTGGGAATATATTGTTGTTCCCAACAAATTACCTGGTTCAAGCATAATAGGTATTTATTCAGCTTAATCCTGATCCGTCCACTTCTTTTCTGAGACACACAGAAGGTAAAAAGGGGGAGGGTGGAAAAAACGAAATTCTCGCTTTATCTTATACTTCAAATATTTCTTGAACGGGTCATGCGCTTATACATTTAAGGCAAACTGACTAATATATTTAGATTGCAAGTCAAATTCTTGCTCTTTGGATTTTGCAAAAGCTAATAAAATGTATTATACTTAGAATGTGAACATTATTTCATCGGATGCGCGGAACCTCATCCGCACTGAAAATGTGGATTGTCTTGTCTGTAGTTCCAATATGTCAGAGATAGCGGTGGCAGGTCTTAAAGACTTCGAATATGGGGTGCCAGGCTTCTATCAGCTGCGGCGATGTACAATCTGCAAGCAGGTGTTTCTGTCTCCGCGTCCTGTTGAGGAAGACCTTTTGCTCTGCTACCCAACCGATTATCACGGGTATCATACGAGCGATTTTTCATCCATCTACGAGGTCCTTACTTCTTGGCAAATAAAAAGAAGGTTTAGGCATTATCGGCGTCTCTTGGGCGACCAACCGGCAAACATTCTGGATGTTGGCTGCGGGGATGGGAGCGTGCTGAAGGCGATATTGCGGCACTGCCCAAAGTGGCAAACCTTTGGCGTAGAGTTTAAGCCGGAGATTGCGCAAATCGGCCGAACGGAAGGCCTTGTGATTTTCACAGGAACACTCGAAGATTGTGATTTTCCCGAAAACTATTTTGATCTTTTGATCATGAATCACCTTATTGAGCACCTTTCTGATCCTCTTCGAACCGTGCGAAAAGCATGCGCACTGTTGAAGCCTGGCGGGCACATCGTTGGGGAAGTGCCGAATTATGACAGCATCGATCGGCGAGTTTCGGGCAAATGGTGGGGTGGACACCATGCGCCCCGTCATCTCTTCCAATTTACCCCCAAAACAATCACAAGACTATTTGAGCGTGCGGGCTTGCAGACCGTAAAAATTAGCCCGGAAATGCACACGGGACATTGGGCACTTTCATTCCAAAACTTTTTTCAGTCGCACGGCATTGCAGTCACGCTGCGTAACGGTCGCGCATTTTATTACCCCTTGCTTCTTGTCTTGTGCGCCGTGTTTAATCTTTTACAGTATCCATGGAACAAGACAGGAATCATGAGTTTTATCGCTAGACGACCCACTAATTCATAATATCCATGGATCCTGCTCTTTCCGCAACCGATAGACCAAAACTTAATTCAAGCGATATTCGGCATTTGTCGCGGCGCTCCAATCTTCGCTCTTTTGCGACGGCTCTCATCATTTACGGCGGCATTATTGGAGTAGTGGCGGTAGCGACAGTTTGGACAAATATATGGACGTTATTACTAGGTTTTTTTCTCATCGCTGGGTTTCAACATAATATATCAATGTTGCAGCATGAAGCGATTCATTCGTTGTTTTCGACGAACAAACGATGGAATGATTTCGCGGGTAACTGGCTATTTGGCTATCCTATTGGATTCACAATGCACTATCGTGAAATTCATTTCGCACATCATAGCCACCTTGGCGGGGAAGATGACCCGGATATGGTCAACTACAAGTCTTATCCCAACACGGCAAGTTTCTTTTTGACTGTATTCCTGCGAAATATTACCGGGGTCAGTGCGATTAAACAGTCCCTGGAAATGGCGGGCATCATTAAATCAGAAGACCCGCATACGACCGCCGCGAATATCAAGCCAGCTTCTCGATGGCATATTCTCGGTCTCGTATTCACGCAAATTGTTATACTGGGGCTTTTTTTTGCTTTTAGCCATTGGTGGATGTACTTTGTCTTATGGTTACTCCCACTCCTGACATTGACCAAAACACTAACCAATATAAGAAATGCTGTGGAGCATACGGCAATTGTGGAAAACGCGTGCATCCCGTTTGCTCGCTATAGAACTATTCGAGCACCAATTGCAGAGAAATTCTTTCTTTCGCCACTAAACTTTAATTACCATGCGGAGCACCACCTTCACCCAAGTATTCCATTCTTTAATCTTCCCAAGGCCCATCAACTGTTGTCTTCGCATCCTTCTTATCGTAAATACATCCACCTGATCCCCGGTTATATGTACTTCGTGCGTAATTTTATGGTGCAAAAAAAAGTTGAGGGGATGGAGTGTTGAGTTCATAAATCTCGTAAAACTCTTTCAGGATGTCGTTGTAGACAGACTATAACAGCAATGCCACTTGTTGAGCTAAAATCTGGGAAAGCGTTAGAAAATATCTTTCAGGATTAAAAACGATATCGGAAAATACAATCGCATCGAGTTACTCGAGTTAGGCTAGATCAGGCCATGGGGATGATTCCCTTGGAAACCAGTTAGGAAGAAGAGGGGATTCATGTGCCGCATGAAAATGGTGAAGGGTGCAATCCGAAGAATATTGGAGGCTTATTTATAAGAGTACGGGTTTACAACCATCACTTTTTCGGCTAGACTCACAAAGTGCTAATGGGCAAAAGGTTAAAATCGAAGCCACGGGAAAAAAAGGCTCCACGCCCCTTTGTCGACTTTTATATGAAACACGGGGTGATCCCAACACGGCAGGATATTTCCAACCTGCCTAGGCATCTAGATCGTCGCTCGGCTCTGTACCGTAGCTTGGGAATTATCCCCTCGTATCTGCGTGGTTGTTCAATTTTGGAGTTTGGGCCAGGAAGCGGGCATAACGCAGTTCATACCCTTAGTCTCGACCCAAAACGCTATGTTCTGGTCGATGCAAATCAGGCCAGCCTGAAAAGCAGCAGGCAACTCGTGGTTCAGCACAGAAGAAAAACGGATTGCCAAGTCGTCGATTGCGAAATTGAATCTTTTACAACCCGAGAAAGATTTGATCTGGTTCTTTGCGAAGGGGTGGTTCCCACTCAGATCAATCCTGCTCAGTTTACCCGCAAGGTGGCCCGCATGGCCAAACCGGGGGGAGTGGTGGTGATCACCTGTATGGATCCGGTTTCTGTTCTCCCTGAAATTCTCCGTCGCTATCTTGCCCAGCAAATTGCGCCAGCAGAACTGCCCTTTGCCGAAAAGGTAAAAATTCTCACACGGTATTTTCTCCCCCACATGCGAACACTCAAAAACATGTCCCGAAAGCCGGAAGATTGGGTGATCGATGTGGCCATTCACCCTTGGTCTGGCCGACTCTTTTCTATGGCTACGGCAATGAAGGCCCTGCAGGGGCGGGCGGTTCCTCTGGGATCCTCTCCAAAGTTCCTTACCGACTGGCGTTGGTACAAGGATATCCATGGGGCCTCGACATACGACCTCAAGCAGCCGCTTGAGGACTATCACTCTCGTGTGCATAACTTTTTGGATTTCAGATCGGAAGCGAGCTCCAAAAAGCCTTCGTCAAATCTTCCTCTGATAAGGCTCGCGGGTGATATCTACGACCGTGTTTACGCCGTAGAACGCAAAGGGAAGCCGTATCCAAGAACGAAAATTTCGCAGGATGTCCAACAGGTTGCCAGAATGGTTCAGTCAGATCTTCCTGAAGCAGCCCAAGCCCTCCGGGAATACGCTGCGCATGTCAAAAATCTGCAGGTGGCTAAGCCATCCCCCTTTCGGCATTTTCAAAAGCTTTGGGGGCGGGGGCAACAATATATCAGTTTCGTGGTTGAAGAGTGATGATGGCATCTCAGAACCGCATTTCCTGGTGGCGCACGGAAATAGGGGACGCCGAAATAGACCGGGTGACGCGATCCATTCGGGAAGAAAAGATTTCCCAGGGAGCTGTCACCCTCGAGTTTGAAGCGCGTCTTGCCGAATTTCTGGGGGTCAAACATGTCGCAGCCTGTACGAGTGGCAGTACGGCCCTTCTGATGGCGTTGATGGCCGCTGGGATAGGGCCAGGAGATGAAGTGATTGTGCCGAATCGAACCTGGATTGCGACGGCACATGCAGTGGTTTTGGCTGGGGCAAAGGTTGTGCTGGCTGATGATGACCCCATCGACAAAACGGTTTTCGTGGAAGAGGTTCGAAAGAAAATCAATAAACGGACAAAGGCTCTATTGCCCGTCCATCTCGGAGGACGATCGGCCGACATGGAAACTATCACTCAGATAGCCCAAAGCCATGGGCTTCTCATCATTGAGGATGCGGCCCAAGGTTTTGCTTCTCAGAATCAGAGGGGACTTCTGGGGACACAGTCACTGGCTGGATGTTTTTCCCTGTCGCTTGCCAAGCTCATTTCCACGGGGCAAGGGGGGTTTGTCGTCACAAATCATAGCGAAACCTATGAAAAACTTATGTGTATGAGAAACCATGGAGTACAGGATCCGGTGCAAGTTCAATATAGCCGCATGGGTTTTAATTTTCGCTTTAACGATGTTCTTGCATCCATCGGAATAGTCCAACTTGAAGGAATCGCCAGAAGCATTGAACATGTGAAAAATATTTATCACACCTACCAAAGGGGTCTATCTGGTGTGGGTGGCCTTCAATTTGTTCCTGTGAACCTAGCTGGAGGAGAAGTTCCCCTGTATGCCGAAATCTTGGTCGAAGACAGGCCAAGCTTCGAAAAGCACCTTTCTTCAAACGGAATTCAGATTCGTCCTTACTACCCAAGCCTAAACCTTGCCCCCCACTTGGCCGATTCCTCGGAATTTCCCTTCTCGTCAAAATACGGGAAGTGTGGGGCATTCTTGCCTTGCGGTCCGAGCCAGCCCTTAGCCAACGTCGAACGTGTAATTCAAGTGATCCAGCAGATGAAATGGAAGTGAAAGAAGTTGCCGTAAAAAATGAGATTCATTGTCTTAGGTACATCTGAATTTACCCAAAAATGCACAAAAGTCCTTTTGGAGGCTGGAGTAGATGTGGCGGCACTCATCAGTCTTCCACAAAAGGAGAGACAACTGGATTCGATTGACCTCAAGGCATTCGCCGAAAAGCATCGAATTTCTTATTATGAGTTTAGTGATCTCTCCAGCCCCGAAGCATGCAATACGATGAGTGGGTTCAAGCCTGACTATATCTTTTCCAGTTGGCCCCACTTACTGAAGGCAGACACAATTGGGATACCAAAACATTTTGTCATTGGAAGCCATCCTGGGGCATTACCCTACAATCGCGGTCGGCATCCTCTCTACTGGTTATTCTGTCTGGGGTTTCACGAGACAAAGATCAGCTTCTTTATAGTGGATGAAAAAGTGGATAATGGAGCGATTTTATCCCAAATCCCCTTTTCGATTCCGCAAGACGCAGATATTTCAAAAGCATTTGAAAATATGAGTGGTGCAGCCTGCCTAGGCATGAGTGAAGTGATACAGAAGCTTCGTGATCCCGCCTTTCGGCCGAAATCACAGGATTCGGCAAAAGCCAACTACTGGCGGAAACGAACGCCTCATGATGTGATTTTGGATCCACGAATGAGTGGTCAGATGATCGTAAGAACAGTTCGTTCTTATGCCCCTCCGTATCCTGGGGCGATTCTTCTCTGGAAAGACTCAGTACTCAGGGTGAAACAAGCCAAGGTGGATTCCCTTGATTACACTTCTGATGAGGTTCAGCGGATGGAAAATGGCAGAATCTGCCATCAATCAGAGAACTCTATGTTTATGAAATCAGAGGATTCATTGGTTAAACTTGATTTTACCCAGCCCCTCCCTCCTGAACTTGTCAGCGCAAAACACATCCATCCTCCAACGTACTATTTATCACAAGGCATAAACATTAAGATCATCTGAACTAGCGTTGCGATCCCAAGATAAAGCATGAAAAAAGGAATAAAGGTAGCCATCAGCGGATTCCATGACGGCAATGCGGGTCAAGTCGCAGAATGGTTCGAAAGTGTGACGGGGCATGTGATTGATTGCTTTGTGGTCAATCAAGACAGTCCACTCAAAATCGATCCTGCATTGGAAAACAAAAAACGAGTATCGCAAAGAATGGAGTATCCGGGGTTGGAATCTTTTAAGGGCAAGCCTTTGATCTGGAGTTCAAAATGGGAGGAGATTGTCCGATCCAGGGGCGTTCGTCATATTCTGCCGATGGATTCGAGCAATCAGGATCGCTGGGTCACCTTGCAAAAAGCCCGTGCTGGAGGCTTCGAGCTGGTATCTGCGATTCATCCCACCGCGATACTTTTGGATCAGTGCGTCATTGAGCCAGGAGTTTGGATCAACGCGAACGTAGTGATTGGGTACAAAGCGGAAATCAGGGCAGGGGCGATGATTAATACGGGAGCCATTCTTGAGCATCATAATATTGTGGAGAGTTGTGCACAGGTTGACCCGGGTGTAGTCACTGGGGGAAATGTGACTTTGCGTGCACGCAGCCATGTACATCTTGGAGCTCGAATTGTTAACCGGATCGAAATAGGGGAAGATGCCGTGGTCGGAGCAGGCTCACTTGTTAGGAGTTCGGTGCCTCCGAGGACTGTGGTGGTTGGAGTCCCATCTCGACACCTAAAAAATATATAAAACCTGATCAATAAATATATAGAAACTAAATTAATCGAAAAACTTCATCGGTATTGATTTTAAGAGTACGGTCAAACAACATATATACAAGCACAACTCAGAAATCCAACTTTTTGAATAATCATTAGCATAATCCGAATCCTAATAGTGACTGACTTGTTGTTTTCAACAAAAAATAACCAAAACCGAGAGTAAAGCTTCACCCAAAAGGCCAGTATGAATTTTACTGAATCAGCATTTCTAGTCTTTTTCGTTCTAACATGGTTTGTTTCAGTCATTCTCAAAAACCATCCTTCAGTAAGAGAGTGGTTCTTGGTTGGATGCAGTTTATTCGTTATTGCCTCTTGGGGGCTGTACGACTGTTCGATCTTTCTTGTGATAACTGGATTAAATTACTGTGCTGTAAAGTTCTTATGTAAAGGTGTGCCAAATAAATCAAAGATACTTTTGTCAGCCGTAATACTTTTCAATGTACTTTGTCTAATATTCTTCAAGTACCGAACATTTTTGGGTCTAAACGAAAAACTATTTACATCAAATCCATCAATATTCTCAGTCGGAATTCCATTGGCCATATCGTTCTACACATTTCATCTAATAAGTCTGATGATAGACTTATATTCTGGAAGAATAAATAATATAAGTCTCAGGGCTTATTGCTTTTACCTAAGTTTCTTTCCGCATGTTATTGCGGGTCCGATTATACGAGCTAAGCAGTTACTTCCTCAAATAGGTCGTGTTTTTTCACCATATCATGGTCTTGCCAAGGGATTGCATTACTTCATAACCGGATTCTTTTTAAAGGTTGTTCTTGCCGACAATATCGGAATCGGAATAGATGATTTATGGAATTCACCTTCAGAACTATCCGGAGGCGACCGTTGGCTGTTAGCATTTCTTTTTTACTGCCAAATCTACGGCGATTTTGCGGGGTATAGTCTCATGGCCATAGGTATGGCTAGATTGTTGGGATACCGATTTCCCGCCAACTTTCGAGGCCCAATGGCAGCCTTAACACTTCGACATTTCTGGCAGCGATGGCATATTACTTTATCACAGTTTCTAAGAGACTATTTATATATCCCGCTGGGCGGTAATAGGTTATCAAAATCGTGGGCACTATGTGCAGTAATGGGGACTATGCTGATAGCAGGCTTGTGGCATGGACCAAGTTGGAGTTTTGTTGTTTGGGGAGGGATTCATGGGCTGGGAATTATTGCCGAGCGAATTATAAAAAAACCAGTTTTTCGATATGCTAAAGTTAACTCTTTAGTATCACTACTATTGACTCAGTTATTTGTGACTGTTAGCTGGGTATTCTTTCGGATCAGCAATGTCGATGAGGCCTTGCACTTCGCGAAAAGAATGTTCGCAATGGATTTCTCGAAAAGTTTTTTCATGAAACCATACTTACTCGGCCTGTTAATATTTGCTATTCCAATCATAATCCATAATTTAGTACCGTTTGCGATCCGAAAAATAAAGAGAAGCTATATTCCAGGAATACTGGGAACATTCACAGGCATGATGCTACTTGCTAACATTTGTATTCTTACCAAAAAAACAGTCTTTATATATTTTAAATTCTAAGTCTTTGAGAAAATACAATCAGCTCTTTTGGATTAGTTTTGGTGTCTCAAGTTTAGTTGTCTCAACTATATTACACGCAATCTGGAATCATAAACTTAAAAATTTCCCAAAACGACCTGAATTAATAAATTTCAGAACTCAATATTTGGGAGACGATGAAAACTACAGCGTAACACATATCTTGTACCGATACGGATTATTTGGGACTGATAAAACAATAAACAGCGCAGACCTGATTCTTGTTGGCACTTCCCATTTGGAATTTGGAATTTGTGCGAAACAGCTAGAAGATACATTATCAAAAGAGTATGGCAGAGAATTACGAGTATTTAATCTCGGTATGGGGGGGGGCGAGAGTACTGACTTTGTAAAAACAATCTTGTCTAGTAAAAAGGTAGAAAACAAAGTCATCATAATTGACTTGCATGATCCGCTTGGAGATAGTTGGTCATACCTTGCAAATGCAACGAACAATCTAAACAGTTTTCAGGCATATATAAAAATATATAACTCCTGGTTTGATTATTTTCGTGACTGGTGTTTCGATCCAATCTTTCCAAGATTTAGGCCTTTTATGGAAATCAAGAATGTATCTTCGATTTCCGATATAAACAAAAAGGTTTTTGCTTATCGAAGGTTTCTCGGATACTTTTCAGTCCGAGAGTGGAGCAGCGGTGATATTGTTTCATATTTCGGACCTACATCTGGGGAACTCACAAAAATAAAAAATGCGGTTCCGTTGTCTGCATTCGCAAAATGTCTTGATGGGGAGAACCAGGGGGTTAGGGTAAATCACAGGCTTGAGGAGTTCCTTCTTGCGAGCTCAAATATCGTCGTGACAACTTTGGTGCCATGGGATGGATACGCGCTGGTTAACAAACCAATCGATGCAACCAATTTTATTTTTCTACCACCAGAAAATCTTTGGACTTATGATAGATTACATTTAGTAGATTCAAGCAGGAGCCTCAACACAAAGAGGCTTGCGGCGGAACTAGTCAAAAAACAGGTTCTAAAAGATAAAAGCAATCAAAAGTAAAAAAATATTTCATGTTAAAGAAAATAAAAAATAGTGCGGTATTCTTTAGAAACAGAATAAAAGATGTGCTGGGATTTAAAGACAAAAGACTTAAAGGTTTATCTGATCAAAAAAACCCACCAAAAGTAGGAGACCCAGTTGATCAAATGCTTATTGAGGCCTCTGCATTTGCAAATTCCTTTTATAAACAACCATCTATTGGGTGTCTTAACCAGACAATTGAAAAGTTTGAAAAGATTTTACTAATAGATCCCGAAAACTGGCAGGGGCTTCATCAGTACCAGAACATTACTAGTTGCGCTGGCCTAATGCAAAAATGCATTGAGTTAAGCAAACGATGTTTGTTATTAAAAGAAAAACTCAAAACACTAAATGATTTGGACGCCATAGGTTTCTCAATTATTCCTGCAGGAATAACATCTGCCATTGGACATATGGCGCATTTAGACGGAATCATAAAAATGAAAAAACTGGGCTGGCGGCGTGATGAAACGACAATACTTGTCTCCCCACCAGAATCTACAGCTAATCAGACGTTGCTAAAATATTACGAAGAGTATTTCCGGGTTATAAAAAAACTTGAAGGTGTAAATCTAATGCAAAACTTTGCCAAGTTTGCAGATATTGGGGGAGCAGCGATAATGTCACGTGATATTCCTGAAATGTTTACCCCTGCAATTCGAAAGGCCTGCGAGGAGTGGGACAATCAAAAGCGACCACCGCTTTTTGAAATTAAAGAAAATGAATTATTAAGTGGGAAAGAATGCCTTCGAAAAATGGGTGTTCCAGAGAAAGCTCGAATTGTTTGCCTACACATAAGAGAGCCGGGTTTGTACAACGATCAGTGGTCACTGAGAAATTCCAAAATAGAGACATATCTTTCTGCAATCAATGAACTGGTTAATGCGGGATACTGGGTAATCCGAATGGGTGACCCATCCATGCAACCGATAAAAGGACTGCCCCAAGTAATTGATTATGCCCATTCAGAATTTAGATCGGATTGGATGGATATATTTCTTTGTGCTGATTGTACTTTCTTTGTTGGAACGCAGTCTGGTCTTGGGCATGTGCCTCCAATCTTCGGAAAACCATGTCTACTTGTCAATTGGGTGACTTGGGGAATTCTACCTTATATGTCAAAAGATCGTTTTATTTGCAAACGTTTGAGATGTAATAAATCTGGAAGATTACTAACGGCAGGTGAAATGATTGCTGCACCCCTAGGATATATTCAGGATGATCGCCATCTCAGTATTTACGGTGTTGCGGCTATTGACAATTCATCCGAGGAAATATCTGATGCAGTTCAAGAGATGATTAGAAATGTTGAATCACCGTCAGATCAACTCTCCCTTAAGCAAGAACTCTTTGCAAAAATAGAAAAGGAAGAAGGCTTTTACGGCTATAGCTCAAAGATCTGTGACTGCTTTTTGAAGCGACATAAATATTTATTGTCGGATAACCGAAAAAACTAACTGGCAAATGATAAAGAATCTGAAAATAATTCAATCTTTCTTTCGACGAAGAAAAAATGAAAAAGTCTTATGCCAGAATGATGTATTATTTAAAGCACAAAGATATTTTCAAGAAGCAAACGGCCTTGTTGCAAGTGGAAAGATAAAAGAATCAATTGCGTATTTTGAAAAGGCCATAGCTCATA